>Ga0114931_10006411_pt1 | contig 14471 bp, 13 predicted proteins | sample 2SBtaG_FD_89579 | JGI IMG/M metagenome (GOLD analysis project Ga0114931, IMG submission 89579) | Deep subsurface microbial communities from Kolumbo volcano to uncover new lineages of life (NeLLi) - 2SBTROV14_V59a metaG | ecosystem: Environmental > Aquatic > Marine > Volcanic | place: Kolumbo...
CTTCAGGTCCCGTATCCGGAGGCGTTGAGGACAGTTGAGCCATCAGAGGCGGAGACGAGAAGGATGCACGCGGAGGCAGACTACAGCCGCATGTGGCTTTATCTTTACGAAGACATCGTTGAGTTCAGCGAGATAAGCATAGGGGCAAGGTATCCGGTTATGGTGAACAAGAGGTACATCATGGACCCAAGCCCTATACCCAGGTGGGACATCCCCAGGTTAGACATGGCAGAGACCCTCTATCTGTTTGGGGCAGGCAGGGAAAAGAGGATATATGCCATTCCTCCCTATACAGTTGTCGAACCTCTGGAGTTTGAGGATTTCAAATTCAGGACCGAGGATTTTAAAGGTGCGGTGTGTGAGAGATGCGGAAGTCAGGGGACCTTTCTTGATGAAATAATAGATGATGAAACGGGTAGGAGGATTTACCGGTGTTCAGATACAGGATACTGCGATAAGAATATTCCCGGCAGGATCAAAGAAAGGGGGTATATTGAGGGTTGAAATCCGTGAAGCAACGGAGCGTGACTTGCTCGCTATCTTACCGCTCTATGCACAGCTCGGTATGGATAACGGCAGTGTGCTGACTCCGGAGAGTGCACAAAAGATATTTGACAAGATGAAGTTATACCCGGATTACAAGTTTTTTGTCGCTGTAGCAGAAGGAGAGGTTATCGGGGTATTTGCTCTGCTCATTATGGATAATCTCGGCCATATGGGCGCTCCCTCCGGTATTGTCGAGGATGTTGTTGTGCGTAAGGACCTCAGGGGGAAAGGAATCGGCAAAAAGATGATGGCTTTTGCAATGAAGCGATGCTGGGAGAAGGGTTGTTACAAGATCGTACTCTCCAGCAATGCAAATCGGAAAGAGGCTCATTGTTTCTACGATGGTTTGGGCTTTAAAAAGCATGGTTATAGCTTTATGGTGGTGAACACGGGAAAAGACAATGAGTAATAGATTGGATACGAACATTGCCCCGATACTTGAGATAAAAGACCTGGCAAAGATATACGGGAAGGGATGCCAGTACTGTCAAGAATCAACGGGGCCCGGACAAGAGACCAACATATGTCGGCGCTGCGGTTCTGTTGTTGCCTGTGCAGATATATCATTCGATCTGTACCATGACGAGATACTCGGGATAGTCGGTGAAAGAGGGTCGGGCAAAAGCACCCTAGTAAGGCTTCTCCATTTTGACTACAGCGTAACATCGGGGCAGATGTATATAAACCTGGATGATCATGGAGCAGACAGGTTTCGGGGCTCGGGAATAATATCGGAATATTTGACCTATAAGAATTTATTTGACCTGAACTCCTTCCAGAAGAGGCAGTTGAGAAACTCCATGATGGGGATAGTTTATCAGAATCCACATCTGGGATTAAGGATGGATATAAGCTCTGGTGGAAATGTTGCCGAGAGGCTGATAATGGCGGGTTGGAGAAACATTTCCGGAATGAGAAACAGGTCTTTAGAGCTTTTAGAGAAGACGGAGGTGCCGGTAGAAAGAATAGCTGAACCGCCGCGAAACTTTAGCGGTGGAATGCAGCAGAGGGTCCAGATTGCAAAGGCATTGTCTAACAACCCGCTGATAGTCTTCCTTGACGAAGTCACTACAGGGCTTGACCTTTCGGTCCAGGCTAGGGTGCTGGACCTGGTAAGAAGTCTCCAGAGGCGGCTTCACCTGTCCATGATCGTTGTATCACATGATTTCGGGGTCATTAGGCTGTTGACAACAAGGATGATGGTGATGAAGTACGGAAGGGTCGTGGAAGAGGGGCTTACCGATCAGATCCTTGAAGATCCGCAACATCCGTATACACAGATACTCGTGAGTTCACAGTTATAGGAGGTGTGAATATGTCAAACAAGGAGCAGGCAAAAACAAAGAGAAAAAATGGTTTTTCAACAGGCTTTTCAAGGGGGTGGGTGTAATATGAAAATAGGGATAATTTCTGATATTCACAGCAACCGTGAGGCATTGAAGGCCGTATTAAGGGAGTTGGCCGGGGAGGGCGTAGATAGAATCTTAAATGCCGGTGATAATGCCGGATATTCAGCCTTTCCGGATGAATGTATCGCCCTCTTGAAGCAGGAAGGGGTTGAGGGTGTAATGGGTAATTATGACGAGGCGGTTTGTTTTAGAAAACCTGTTTGTGGCTGTGACTATAAGGATGAAGGAGTTGCCGGCATAGGATTCAATTCCCTTAAATGGACACAGGAAAATATAAGCAAAGCAACAAGAGATTATCTTTCGGGATTGCCCAAGTGCATTGAACTTGTGACTAAGACAGGAAAAGTCGTTGTTATACACGGGGGGCTTGAGATGTTAAACCAGCGGATCGAAGAAGACGATACCGCTTCGCTCAAGGAGATATCCTCCGGTACCGGAGCAAGTGTTGTGATAATGGGACATACACACAGGCCCTTTGTAAGAGAGATATGCGGAACCGTGTTTGTTAATCCAGGGTCTGTCGGCAGGCCTTTTGACGGTGACCCGAGGGCTTGTTTCGCTATAATCGAAATCTCTGAAAGGATCAATGTCCTGATCAAGCGGGTCGAGTATGATATTGAAAGAAACATCCGGGAGCTGATAGCTGCAGGACTTCCTCCTGAAATAGGGATCATGTTAAGAAACGGGAGGGATACACACATTGCTTGAAGTAGATAATCTATCAAAGACATTCCGGATCCATATCCTCGGAGGCAAAGTCATCGAAGGATGCTCGGGGGTCTCGTTCAGTGTCGCTGAGGGGGGGTTCATCGGTCTTTCGGGTCCCAGCAGAACAGGCAAAAGCACCGTATTGAAATGCATTTATAGAACATATCTTCCGACAGGTGGTGATGTATGGTACGACTCCATAGCGTATGGGAGGATTAACCTTGCAAGGACCGCAGATCCCGTGGTCCTTGAGATAAGAAACAAAGAGGTGGGGTATGTATCTCAGTTTTTCAGGGTAATCCCCAGGGTATCAGCTATAGAGATAGTGGCTGAACCATTATTGACAAGAAAAGGATTATCCGAAGGAGAGGCGAAAAAGAGCGCGGCGGAGATTCTTGAGAGACTCAATATTCCAGCGAATCTCTTTGATGCATATCCGTCAACATTCAGCGGGGGAGAACAGCAGAGGCTGAATATAGCAAGGGCCGTCATCTGGAAACCGAGACTCATGCTCCTGGATGAACCAACGGCATCTCTTGACAAGGATTCCGTAGCAGTAGTGATAGAGCTTTTAAGGGAACTGAGAGAGCAGGGGACCTCGGTGATAGGTATATTTCATGACAACGGACTTATGACATCTATTACGGACATGACTTACAGGGTTAAGCAGGAGGGTGTATATGCCGTGCAATAAGAGGGATTTAATTATCAGAAATGCATCGGTTGTAACGCCCGGAGGCATTCTAAAAGGTGCCTCCTTGAGGATAGAAGACGGCATTATAGTTGTATTGAGGGACGGTGAGATAAAGTCCTCTCTCAGCACAATAGATGCAGAGGGCATGTACGTCCTTCCGGGTTTTGTCGACCTCCACAGCGATGCGATTGAGAAAGGAATCGAACCCAGGCCGAATGTGTTCTTTCCAGTTAACATAGCCGTTTACGAGCTTGATAAGAAACTCTCATCATGCGGGATAACCACGATGTTTCATTCGTTATCCTTTGCCGAGATGGAAATCGGCCTGAGGTCAAACAGTATGGCAGCAGGGATCGTCAGGGAAATAAACGCCCTCACCGGGCGCCTGAAGGTCAGGACAAAGATACATGCCAGGTATGAAATTACAGACAGCGCCGCAATACCTTTTCTTGAAGCCCTTATAAAAGATCAGCAGATTCATCTCCTCTCCTTAATGGATCATACCCCCGGACAGGGGCAGTTCAGGGGGGTCACGTCTTTCAAGGGTTATTACGGCAGGGTTTACCGGAAAAGTGACGAGGAACTTGATACAATGATATACAGGAAGCTGAAGGTTAAGGGGACAACGGTAATAGAAGAGAGCCTGCAATACCTGATAGACCTCTGTAAAAACCATGGAATACCCCTTGCTTCACACGACGATGATTCCCCGGAGAAGATCCGGTGGCTTAAAGGAAAGGGGCTGAGGATATCAGAGTTCCCCGTGAGCATGGAGGCCGTTATGTCGGCAGCGGAGGAGGGGTTTTCCGTATGTCTCGGCGCACCGAATATCCTCAGGGGTGGCTCACAGGCAGGCAACCTCAGTGCAAGAGATGCGATACTTGAGGGTTTCGGCGATATCATCTGTTCAGATTATGCACCCATGGCGCTTCTCTACACGGTCTTCACCATCTATCACCTCCGAATCCTCCCCCTTCACGAGGCGGTTAACATGGTAAGCATTAACCCGGCAGAGGCCGTAGGCCTGGGGGATCAGACAGGGTCGATAGAGGAAGGTAAAGAATGTGATATTGTGATTGTTGATGTAAGAAACGGTGTTCCACAGGTATTAAAGACATTTATATCAGGAAAGGAGGTTTATTCAACATGCTTGAGATAGGGAGCAAGATTGACGATGCAAGGGTGGACGGCAGTTTGAGGCATTTCACGGAAGACCTCAATCATTATGCAGAGTTAGGGATTAAGGCTGTAGAACTGCCGCCGCACGGGCTTGACGTAATCAGAAACGGAAGACTCGATATGAGGCGGACAGGACGTGTGAGAGAGATATTGAAGGCTTATTGTTTCCGGTACAGTCTCCATTCACCCGACCCAATCAACCTGATGGACATGGACAACCACGAGATTCATGTATCGGTTCTGAGGAGTTCCCTTGAATTTGCATCGGAGATCGGAGCAGGGGTGGTGGTTTATCATCCCGGAAGGTTTGTCCCTGAGGAGCGGTTCCCTCTAAACGAGAATACGGAGTTAAGCTGTAGTGAGAAGGAGCGGCTGCTGAATATCGAGGCCCGGGTAGTAACGGCATTGGCAGAGGAATATCCGGGGGTCACTATATGTATGGAGAATGCACGGCCGTATCTTTTCCACTCACCTTACTCCTATGCGGAAAGGCTTGATACCCTGAAGCAGCAGGTATTAAGAATTAACATGAATAACGTAAAAATCAACCTCGATTTCGGGCATCTCTTTCTGGCCTCCGGGCTATACGGTTTTGATCCGGTAGAGGCCGTAAATCAGGTAAATAAACTGATTGGCCATACCCATATCCATGACAATTGCGGCAAGGCGGATTTTTACCACGAAAAACAACAGACACGCCTGATACCCTTTGGCAGGGGTGACTCCCACATGCCTGTTGGCTGGGGCGAGATACCATTTAAAGATATACTCTCAAGGTTTATTGCTTCCTATGGCGGGATTTTTATGATGGAACTCAGAAGCAGATACTTTGAACATATTGCAGAATCCGCAGACAATCTTGAAAGGATCGTGACGGGCATGCTTTGTAATGAACCTCCCCGCCGTACCGATATTTCGGGACGGGGTATCTTAAAGTCTCCCCTCACTTGATGGGAGGGGATTTAATGGTAGGGTGACAGCATCTTAATCACCTCCACCCTCCCCGGATTACAGACTCCACGCCGCTGTTTTTAAGGCTGTGACTGCAAAAAGTTATAACTCTCCTGTTATTTTTTTGTAACAAAAAATAAAGATAACTTAAAGGTCTCTTAATATTTATGTAACATGCCTGTGTTAACATGTATCCATCTAAAGAGAAAGTAGGGCCTGTTCCTGTGATAACCTGACTTGAAGAGGATAAAAAAGGAGCTATGACAGGCCCTCAAGGAAGGATGGATTGTTCTGAGACAGAAGACCTGATTCTGTTCACTGATTCATTCAAAAATAGTAAGGAGGAGAAGAGTATGTGTCCTAAGTTGAAAAATGGTATATGTGAAATTGCCGGCATCGAGCCCGAGCATGTCGAGTGTGCTGATGGGGTTTTCTGTCACAGGACCCCTCACGAATATGAAATTTGTAAGCTTTATACGGTGGAATACCTGATATGTTGCAAGAATCTATTAAACCCGGCAGCGTGACAGGGGGCATAGGTGGAGACAATAAATCTCTAAATCTCTCTACTTCAGAGCTGAAGTTGAGAACATGGGGATTGATTCTCAGTCTCTACCTTATTCATACCTCAATGCATCTATCGGGTTAAGGAGTGATGCCTTGTAAGCGGGATAAAACCCGAAGAATATCCCTACCAGTCCGGAAAAACCTACGGCAAGAAAAATCGATAATGGGGAGATTACAGTCGGCCAGCCTGCAAGCATAGATACTATCTTTGAACCGGCAGCGCCGATAATGATCCCGATGGCGCCGCCGACTAACGATAGTATGAGGGACTCGATTATGAACTGCAGCCTTATGTCCCATGTCTTTGCGCCAACCGCCATCCTTATCCCTATCTCTCTTGTCCTTTCCGTAACCGACACGAGCATGATGTTCATGATCCCGATCCCTCCGACTATGAGAGATATGGACGCAATGGCCCCGAGCAGCAGAGTCATTATCCTTGTGGATTCTTCTGCCGCCTGTAACATCTCGGTGAGATTCCTGACGGTAAAATCATTCTCCTGTTTTGGGCCGATGTGATGCCTCTGCCTGAGCAATCCGTTTATCTGCTCTTCAGCGGGTGCCAGGTCTTCCGCACTCCTTGCCTCAACCATGATAATCCTCACCACCACGGGGACTGGTGTGCCAAAAAGCCTTTCCTGAGCCGTTGTTATGGGGACATAGATGACATCATCCTGATCCCGGCCCCTAAGTGACTGTCCTTTGGCAGCAAGGACACCGATGACCGCAAATGGAACCCTTTTGATCCTGATAATCTGACCCACGGGATTGAGATATCCGAAAATATTATCCACAACAGTCTGTCCCAATAGACATACCTTTGCTCCGCCCCTGACATCCTGCTGTGTAAAGGGCCGGCCTGCGGAGAGTTTCCAGTCCCTCACATTCAACATCTCCGGTGTTGTTCCTTCCACATTGGTTGACCAGTTCTTGTGGCCATAAACGACCTGTGCAACCCCGCTGAAAACAGGGGCGGCATACAATACCGCGGGGCATTCCTTCTGTATGGCCTCTGCGTCACCCATGGTAAGAGTAAGCTGTGTGCCCGCGCCCATTCTAACTCCCCCTGATGAAGTTGCCCCGGGAAGAACTATGAGGAGGTTGCTTCCGATACTCGAAATCTGCTCTTTTATCTTCCGGCTTGCCCCGGTACCAACGGCAAGCATGGTAATCACGGCTCCAACGCCTATAATAACCCCCAGCATGGTAAGAAATGATCTCATCTTATTCACTCTCAACGCCCTGAGGGAGATCTTTATTGTTGAAGGTATGTCGATCATGACTCCTTCGTCCCTTCATCACTGATAATTCCTCCGTCGAGGAATTTTATTGTACGGCGGCTGTATGCCGCTATACCGGGTTCATGGGTTACTACTACTATTGTAATATCCGATTCAGTGTTCAACCTTACAAAAAGCTCCATTATCTCAAAACCCGCCTTTGTGTCGAGGTTGCCGGTGGGTTCGTCGGCAAGGATCAAATGTGCATTATTTACAAGCGCCCTCGCTATGGCAACCCTCTGCTGCTGCCCTCCCGAGAGCTGATTGGGATGATGTTTTTCCCTGCCTCCCAGTCCAACAGCCTCAAGTGACTCCATTGCCCGCTTCTTCCTCTCTTTTGCAGAGACCCCGTTATAAAGCAACGGGAGTTCGACATTTTCCAGCGCCGATGTCCTCGGCAGCAGATTAAAGATCTGAAAAACAAAGCCTATCTTTTTGTTCCGTATGGAGGCAAGCCGGTCCCTGTCAAGATTGTTGACATCCACACCATCCAGGAGATACCTGCCGCCTGTAGGTTTATCAAGACATCCCAAAATGTTCATGAAGGTTGATTTACCTGAGCCCGACGGACCCATTATCGCAAAAAATTCCCCTTTTTCTATTGTTGTGGATACATTGCTGAGCGCATTCACATCAATGTCACCGAGACTGTAGACCTTGCTAATCTCCTTTACCTCTATAAGCGCCATGATCAGAACATCCTCCTCATACTACGGCCGGCCTGCCGGTTTGTCTTTGTGAGGGACCCTACTATTACCTCCCGGCCTTCCTTTATATCGCCGGAAACAAGCTCCGTGTAATTCCCGTCGCTTATACCTGTTTTTACCTTTATACGTTCGGGTTTCCCTTTTTTTATTATCCAGACACCATAACCCCTTTGTCCGGCACCGACCTTATACTTCCCTGCGGGCATGAATCTCAGGGCGGCGTTCGGTATCATCAAAACATCCTTTTTATGTGCTGTAATTATCGACACATTGGCGGTCATCCCGGGCTTGAGCTTCAGCCCGGGGTTGTCCACCCTGATCACTGTATCATAGGTCACCACATTCTGGACGGTAATAGGGGCAATCCTGACCTGCCACACACTGCCCCTGAATGTTATGTCAGGATAGGCATCCACGGTAAATTCAGCATCCTGGCCGGCTTTTATATTGCCTATATCCGCTTCGTCCACATTGGTGTCAATCTGCATCTTTGTGAGGTCCCGGGCAATGGTGAACAGGGTCGGCGTCTGAAAGCTGGCTGCGACTGTCTGTCCGACATCCACATTCCTCGATATGACGACCCCGTTGACCGGAGAAAGTATCTTTGTATATCTGAGGTTGGTCTCGGCGTATTACAATGCCGCCTCTGCCTGCGCAACCTGCGCCACGGCTGCGGTTACCTCTGCCTTTGAGGTCTTATAATTTGTATCCGATGTGTCCAGGTCGCTCCTCGCAATGAGATTTTTTGAGAACAGCATACTATTCCGGTCCATTGTCCTTTTTGCGTTCAGAAGGATTGACTTTGCCTTTTCCAGACCGGCCCGGGCCGAAAGGAGGTCCGCCTTTGCCTGTTCCACCCGTGTCTCAAATGTGGTGGGGTCTATCAGGGCTATGAGCCGGCCCTTTTTTACTGGGGAATTGAAATCTGCATAGATATGTTTTATCGTCCCTGAAACCTGGGTGCCCACGCTAATCGTTGATATGGCATTTACTGTACCCGAGGCTGTAACGGCAGTCGCTATAGCGCCCCTTGTGATACTCCCGGTCTTATATCCGGGTTTGATCTCCTTATGTCTGAATATCAATAATGAAGTTATAACGAGAATAACGACAATTGCACCGCCGATCAGTAACTTCTTCATTGCTTTACCTCCTGAAACCCGGGCGTCCCTTTCCCGGCACCCGCATTCATATCTTATTTTAGAGTAAGGGTTTCAATGATGGCCCGGCCGCAAGTATCACACAGACAATCAAAGGGTCCTCTTAAAAACCGCTATCGCTGCTGTCATCATTACTGCGGTGAAGACTGAAAGAAAAACAATGTCCCCCAAAACCACCCCCAGGCCGGAGCCTTTAAAGAGTATGGATTTCAGTGCATGAACTGCATAAGCTTCAGGATTAACCTTTGCAAATGTCTTGAGCCATGGAGGGAAACTCGCAACCGGATAGACCGCTCCGCTCGGGAAAAAGAGTATTACATTGAGAAACCCGCTTAATATCCCTACAATCCTCGGATGATTCAATCTGCCGAGAATAACAAACATCAGGCTCAGCAGACAGAGTGTAGTGAGAATTATAACAAGCAATATGGAGGCGGACTGTCCAATCCCGTTTGAGAGCGGGATACCGGTTATAAGCATGCTCACTGCGAATATCAAAACAGCAATGGCGGTGGTAATGGACAGGCCGCTTATGACAAGGCCGCCCACTATATCCAGTTTGGAAAGCGGTGTGAGAAGATAGCTCTCATCGATACCGAGAAATCTGTCCATAACAAGATTAAATGCCCCCGTAGTCAGGGTGCCCAGGAAAATGGCCATAATCACCACACCGGGGACAAGGGACTGGTAATAATCCACTTTCCTGTAAAGGTCTGTGTCCCTGAGGTATAACCCGCTGCCTTTTTCCCTTACCGGTACATAATCCAAATTCATCGCCTGCAGGGCGCTGTTTACGGTACGGCTTATTGTCCCTGAGGATATGCCGTCCGTATTATCAAGAAAGAGCCCTACTTCCGGTCTTTTTCCCATGCCCACCCTCCTGCTGAAATCAGGAGGTATAATAAGTCCCGCCTTATATCTCCCTTTCCTGACACCCTCTATGGCCGCTTTCTGGTCGGTATCGGTGTAAATTGTCAGTGTCTTTGCCCCGGCTTCAATTGCCCGCAGATTGTCCATAATGCGTCCGGCATAAAGGCCTGAATCCTGGTTTACCACCACCAGGGGAAGCGCCTGCAGTTTGCCCTGGAATGAATTGCCGAGGATTACAAGGTAAATGAGGGGCATGAGTATACTCATGGCAAGCACAACCGGATTACGCCTGAACTTCTTCAAGTCCCTGTCTACAACTGCAAGCAGTCTCAACATATAACACCCGGCATCCTGTTCACCTGCCCCATTTCCGGGGTATCCCGGCCCCGATGAGGAGGCTGACCTTCCTGGTCTCTTCTTCCCTTATGGATTTGCCGGTATAGTGTATAAAGACATCCTCGAGGGATTGCTCGTGGACCGTTGCCGACGATACCTTTGCATCTGAAGACGTGATCTCTTCTATGAGCATCGGGAGGTTCTGTGCACCATTGTCAACGGAAATCCTTACAGTACCGTCTTCAACAACAACCTTGTGTACAAATGCCAAGGTCCTCATCCTTTCGACAACAGCATCCGGGAGATTTTCGACCGTGAGAGAAACTACATCGTTCCCCGGCAATTGAGCTTTAAGGTCACCGGGACTCCCGAGGGCTATTATCCTTCCGGAGTCAATAATAGCAACCCTGCTGCACAGGGCCTCCGCTTCCTCCATATAGTGGGTCGTAAGGAAAACCGTCATCGAATCTTCAGCCCTCAGCTTTTTCAGAAAATCCCAGACGGCCCTTCTGGACTGGGGATCAAGTCCGATGGTCGGTTCATCCAGAAAGAGTATCTTGGGCATATGAACAAGAACCCTTGCAACTTCAAGTCTTCTCCTCATACCGCCTGAATATGTTGCAACAAGGCCGTGTGCCCTTGCCGTCAGGCCCACCATATCAAGAAGATAACCGATCCTCTCCTTCCTTTCCCTGTAAGGGATACCGTAGAACCGTCCATAAACGTCCATATTCTCGTAGCCGGTCAGGTCAAGATCACTTGTCATAGCCTGAGGAACGACCCCGATCTGCCGTCTCACCATATCGGGTTTTTTCACCACGTCGCAGTTTGCTACCATGGCCGCACCGCTTGTGGGCTTGATGAGAGTGGTAAGCATCCTGACGAGGGTTGTCTTTCCGGCCCCATTTGGCCCGAGAAACCCGAAGATCTCACCCTCAAACACATCGAAACTCACATTATCCACAGCGGTAATCTGCCCGTATTGCTTGCTTATGCCGGTGACCTCAACCGCCTTGTTTCCCTGAACCACTTTGTATCCTTTCAGGTATCTCTACCTCAACCGTCATCCCGGGCTTCAACAGCCCGGCCGGGTCTTCCAAAGCAACCTTGACCCTGAATGTCTTTATATCCTGCCTCCCCCGGCTAACATCCCTCTGTGTTGCAAAACCGGCATATCTTCCTATTTCTGAAATCTTTCCCTTAAATACTCTGCCGGGAATGTCTTCCGTCATGACCGCTGCAGGGCCGTTGAGTTTAATATCCCCAATTCTGGTCTCTTCCAGATCGATCCTGGCATAGAGATTTTTCAGGTTAACTATTGTCAAAACCGCCGTCCCCGGACTTACTGTCTCGCCTTTTTCCAGCGCCCTGAAGACGACTGTTCCGGATAAGGGACTCTTTATAGTTGCGTAAGAGAGCCTGGCCCGGGTATATGCCAGATTTGCTTCAGACTGCCTGACGGCTGCCCACGCAGCGTTAAGACGGCTCTCGGCAGTGTTTAACTGCGCTTCAGCAGAGTTCTTCCGTGAATATGATGCTGCAAGCCTTGCCTCCGAAGATTTGTAGTTTGCAACATTCGTCTTATAGGCGGTCACAGCCGCATCCAGAGATTCTTTTGAAATAAATTCCCTTATATAGAGAGCCTTTGCCCTGTCCATCTGTCTTTTCGCCTCTTCCATACGGGCCGAGGCCCCTTTCATGTCGGCTTCGGCGCTTTTAATATCCGCAACAGCGCTTGCAATATCAGCCTTTGAACTTTTGATCGCAGACCGTAATACCATGGCGTCTGCTTTTGACTTCTCAACGCCCGCCTTTGCCTGCTCCACTAATGACCTGAGGTCATTATTTACGAGTCTGAGTACAACGTCTCCCTGCCTTACCATGTCACCTTCCCTGCAGCATATGTATGAAATTGTGCCCGGCACCTCTGTTGAAATGTTGATCTCAACACCTTCAATTATTCCGGTTGTGGTAATGTATCCAGGGCGCCTCCCCCCCCTTGAAAACAAAAGTATCAGGAGGGCGGCCACTGCAATAATGATAACGGCAAAAAAAACCGACCGCCTCTTCATTTATTCATCCTGCGTGATATCATTACCTGTCATCTCCCTATATCCGGCTTCTATAATAATGAGAAATGGGACCCTATATCTCCTGCAAATTTCAGCAAAGCCGGTAATCCCCTGACAACTTATCTCTCACCCATTGCTTTTATCAGACTTGCCTCCGCAACCCTGTAATCATAAAGCGCCTCGATATAGGATGTCTTTGCATTGGTCAATGCTACCTCTGCGTCCGTAACCTCTATCGGATTGCCCACGCCCGCTTTGTACCTCCCGTTTGCGATATCGAGGTTTTCTTTCGCCCGTTTTACAGTGAGTTCGGCAACGGGAATCCTCTCCTCCGCCTCTTTAAGATTCAGATATGACTTCTGCACCTCCAGAAATATGCCCTGCTTCAGTGATTCTTCGTTTGCCTCTAAAACCCGGAGGTTCCGCCTTGATTCCTCTACCTGATATTTTGTTGAAAACCCACTGAATACCGGGAATGAGAGGGTTACTCCAGCGCTCCAGCCGTGCTCAAGGGGAAATTTCTCTCCAGACCAGCTGTAATCCGCATTCCCGGACAGGACGGGGTAATAATCTTTTTTTGCAAGTCCAACGGATTCCTCCGATGCCTTTTTCCTGTAAATGATCGACTGGAGGTCGGGCCTCTGTCTGTAAGCCCTCTGCAACGCCTCTTTAAAGTTTATATCATATTTCCGGAACACAAGATTATCCTCGATGGTATATTCGGGCGCTTCGGGAATACCCATTGCATTATTCAGATCCGCCTTTGCCGTTCTGAGGGCATTTTCCGCGATAAGCAGCTTAAGTTTTGAATTGCCCACGTCTACCTCTGCCTTTGTCACGTCATATTTAGGCCTTGTGCCGACTGCATAAAAACCCTTTGCCTGTTCGAGGTGCTGCCGGAATTGCCTGACGGTTTCTTCAGCAACATCCCTGTTTCGCCTTGCCTTTAACACCCCGTAGTAAGCCTGCCTGACATTAAAGATTATCTGTTCGGAAGTATTCTTCAGCTCCGAACGGGAAGAATTCAGATTCAGTCTCTGAATGTCTACCTGCTTAGTTGTCTTGCCGAAATCGTAGATATTCTGCTTTAGTGTGACGCTGCCCGTATATTCGTCAAAGGACTGTTTTGTAATTCCTGAAGCGGGAGAATACCTGCTATAGCCCGATGACACACCAATTTGCGGATAATAGTTTGCCTTTGCCTGGCCTATCCTGCTCTGGTTTACACCTGCCGTATTCACGGCTGCAATGATATCCGGATGTTTTTTAAGCGCTATTTCCGTACACTGTTCCAGACTAAGGATCTGGCCCTTTTTTATAATCTCATCAGCCCCCGCTTTAGAGGGAATAATAAACACTGTTAACAGCAGAATAAAAACGAACCGTTGCATATTGGCCTCCCGTCTGTTTATTTCGTTGAATATCTTCTGTCTGCAAAAACAAACAAATATTGATGCTTTCGTAAAAAGTCAAAAAATGAAGTCTTGGTCATTCCTGCGTAGGCAGGAATCCAGGGTTTCCAATGAGTTACCTGACTGCCGGATTCCCGTCCCGAATCGTATTCGGGACGGGAATGACGACTTTTTACGAGTCCATCAATATTGTGTTTGGTAATTTTTTATTTTATGGTTCCGTGTACAAATATGTCCACAAAGCCGCCTATAGCCTTTTCCATCTCTTTTTGGTTATATTACGTCCCATCACTATTTCTTCAGTCTTGAAATAGGAGAAAACCATCAGGAGAAACTGTTCCTGCACCGGGATAACCCTTCTCCGGAATCAACTTCAGCGCGGCTTCCGGAAGCCTGTGTCCTGAGTCCGCCTTCTTCATATTGTAAGTAATCGCTTACTGTAACAGGGGTTAATCTACAAAGGCAAGAAAAATCTTTAACAGGGATTATCACGGGAACTAAAAAACACTAATTCAGTCGAATGAATACTCGATAATTCTATTGTCCATCCATGGGACTTTTATCTCCGGCAAGGAGCCAA
>Ga0114931_10006412_pt1 | contig 14471 bp, 14 predicted proteins | sample 2SBtaG_FD_89579 | JGI IMG/M metagenome (GOLD analysis project Ga0114931, IMG submission 89579) | Deep subsurface microbial communities from Kolumbo volcano to uncover new lineages of life (NeLLi) - 2SBTROV14_V59a metaG | ecosystem: Environmental > Aquatic > Marine > Volcanic | place: Kolumbo...
ACAGGGTCGGTAGCGGGGTGCCTGGCATGCGATTTCTCCTTGTGGGTCTGTATGGCTCGTATCAAGACGACCGGTCGTATAATATGCGGGCAGTAAAAAAATCACCGCCTGCGCCAGCCTTGTATGGTTAAATTTCCCCAATATTCTCTCTCAATGTAAGGTGAAGCCCGTAACCTGTTTACAGCAAGTTACCAGTTCACCAGCCCGGTGAGCGCCTGGTCTTAAAAACCGTTAACAAGCGGGTCAGGCTCTGGAACAGCATGCATGGCTGATGCCGGATGATGCGTTGGCGCAGTTACCGTTCGCCAGATGGTTGAGGAGACAGTTACCATCTGCAGAGATTGTGTATCGCAGCAATGCTTTGCTCGGTTTGTTTGAAGCGGTAAAGTATGGAATCGGAAGCGCTGGCTTCCGAACTGTGGTTACATTGTCGCATTCGGATCTGAGGCGCACAGTCAGGATTCGTGCCTTGATGGATTTCCTGTCAGAGGCCATTGATACTGAAAGAATGCTGATGGAAGGGTAAAGAAATAAGTCTTCGCACCTCTGTATCAACATTGCTAACCATATCGGTGGTTAGATGCTTGGCTTATCACATCAGATCACGAAAAGCGTCAAGAATCGCATCAATTTGCTCTCTGCTATGAGCCGCGCTGACACTGCACCGGAACAGGCTATAAACGGACGGAGTCGCAGGCGGTATGATCAGGTTGACGTAAATGCCACGTTGCATCAGGCTCCTCCACCAGGTAAGCGCCTGTTGGGCATCCTCTATGATAACGGCGATGATCGGGCTTTTTTCCGGACCGAGTTGCAATCCGAGTTCTGACAATCCCTGGTAGAGATATTCGGCATTGCGCCACAGTTTTTGCCGTAGGTTTGCTCCGCGTGCGATCAGGCCAAGGGCCGCACGCGTTGATGCGATAACCGAAGGTGGGAGAGACGCGCTGAAGATATATGATCGCGCGGCGAACCTGACTTGTTCAAGCACGGAGTGGTTGCTTACGCAGTAGCCCCCAATGGCGCCGAGACTCTTGCTGAACGTTCCTACAATGAAGTCGACCTCGTTACCCAGTCCGGTTTTCTCGGTAAGGCCGCCTCCGGTGTCTCCGAGTACTCCCATTGAATGCGCCTCATCGACAACAAGGCATGCCCGGTATTTGTGCTTCAGGGCCACAATAGTCTCCAGTGGAGCGGTGTCCCCCAGCATGCTGTAAATCCCTTCGACAATGATGGCGCTTCGGTGGGCCTCATTCCCCAAACGGGCGAGCTTTTTCTCCAGATCGGCCATGTTATTGTGTTTGAAACGTATGATTTTTGCGCCGCTCAGCCTCGCACCGTCATAAAGGCTTGCATGCGCGTCGGCGTCGAGCAGAATCGTCTCACCCGGGCCGGCAATGGTTGACGAAATTCCCATCGTGGCGCTGAAACCGGTAGGAAATACGATGGCGTGTTTTGTGTGAAAAAACTCTGCCAGATCATTTTCAAGGCGTATGTGTTCGAGGTAGTTTCCGCTGGCCATTCTGGAACCGGTGGTGCCTGTGCCGGATTTATCGAGCGCCCGTTTTGCAGCCGCGATGCATGTCTTGTCAAATGTGAGGCCGAGATAGTTGTTCGAGCAGGCAATTACAGATTCTGTACCTTCCACACGGCCATGCGACGGGTCGGCGAGTACTTCGGTAGTTACCTGGAACGGGGATATCCCCGTTCGTAACAGGTTGTCCTGAAGTTTTTTTATACCGGAAAATTTTTCAAACAATTCCATCATCCAACCTCAACTGGCCCGAAGCACGTTGCGTTCTTAACACGGAACACAGAATACGCAACTACTTTTTTGATTCACTGATATGGCTCCATCGGGCCGGTGCGCAGATACACACCTGCCTGGAAACGACATTCGAGTCGATCTAAACGCATTTCACTGTGTCCGGGAATAGTTCGTTGGAGCCACATCATTACCCGTATGTCGGTGTGATAATTGCGCAAAAAAGAGGGAGATGTCATGTTCTACAAAAAACAGTTGTTGATTGCGGGTCTTTTGCTGGCGGCAGGGACATTTCTTGCGCCGGGGATCTCGCTGGCCAGCCGTTATGTCAATGGTGTTGAGGGAATCAAGGCAGCAACGGTGCCGGGACAGGGGTGGTATCTTCGCAGTTATAATCTGGTTTACAGTGCCAACGACATGAATGATGGAAAACGACGGGACAGGGATGTCGGATTTGACCTGAACGTCGCTGCCACAGCCAACAGGCTGATCTGGGTTTCGGATATCTCGCTGTTCGGAGGGACCTATTTTGCCGATGTCGTCGTACCGCTTGTCTGGATGGATCTGACTGTTGACGCTGCTGGTATCAGCCAGACCGAAGGCGGAATTGGCGACGTCTACCTGGAACCGTTTGGCATTGCATGGCACGGACAGCGCTGGGACGCCGCAGTCGCATTTGGCGTCTATCTGGACAATGCCCGATTCAGTGCATCTGATAGCCTGAACCTTGGTGCTGGCTACAAGACGTACATGTATACCGCGGGTGGGACAGGCTATTTTCTGGATAACAATCGCTTGAGCTTGTCTGTCCTGGCCAGGTATGAGGTTAATGATGAGCAAGACGACACTGGCATCGAGTTTGGCGAAGACTTTCACTTTGAGTATGGCATGGGATACGGCGTCGGGGCCGGTCTCGAAGTCGGAGTTGCCGGCTACTATGACCGACAGACAACGAGGAATAAGGGCACCGCGGCTGCGTCGGCGGCCGGGAAGCACGAGGTTTTTGCCATTGGACCCGAGGTAGCAAAGTATTTTCCGGAACACAAGTGGCTTGTATCGCTGCGTGGACTGCGGGAATTTGAGGCGAAAAATGACCCGGAGGGCTTCATTGTCAACCTGACGCTGACGAAGATTTTTTAACCCTGCATTGCTTCATCAGGGGCACCACGCGGCGCCGCCACATTATTTCACACAGGGAGCGATTTACACGTATGAAAACGATCAAACTGGGAAGTGACGGACCGGAAGTGCCCGCTGTCGGTCTTGGATGTATGGGTATGTCGGAATTTTATGGTGCGAGCGACACCCGCGAAAGTCTTGCTGTGCTTGAACGGGCCTCGGATTTGGGGTGTACCTTTTGGGATACGGCCGATATCTACGGTCCGCTGCGTAACGAGGAATTGCTGTCAACAGCGCTCTCCGGCCGGCGCGAAAAGATCACATTAGCGACCAAATTCGGTATCAGTCGGGACAACGAAGGAAACTGGTTGGGCGTCAATGGACGGCCGGAGTATGTCAGGTCGTCTTGCGAGGGATCGCTTAAGCGACTGAAAACGGATTGTATTGATATATATTATCAGCATCGGATGGACCCGGATGTTCCGGTTGAGGAGACCGTTGGTGCTATGTCTGATCTTGTCAGTGAGGGGAAGGTTAGATATCTGGGGCTGTCAGAGGCGGACGCCGGTACACTTGAGCGTGCGCACAAGGTGCATCCTATTGCTGTCCTGCAGACGGAATACTCATTGTGGTCCCGGGATGTGGAGGCGTCCATTTTGCCGACGTGTCAGCGACTCGGCATTGGTTTTGTCGCATACAGCCCGCTTGGTCGTGGCTTTCTGAGTGGCGCTGTAAGTCAGCGAAACGAACTGGAGGACGGCGACTGGCGGAGGGGAAATCCCCGTTTCCAGGACGAGGCGATACAGCACAACCGCTTGCTGAGTGACAAGATACAGGAGATCGCGGCAGCGAATTCGGTTACTGCCGCGCAGGTGTCACTGGCGTGGTTGCTGTCACGTAAACCGGAGGTCGCAATGATACCCGGTACGCGCCGGCTGAACTACCTGGAACAAAATTGGGGCGCGATGGAACTTGCGCTGCCAGCCGTCGATATCGAAGATCTAGACCGTTTCTCAAAGACATTTCAGCCGGACGGGGATCGCTACTAGCTCGCGGGTATTTTCCAGACAGTTAACTGGTTCTTTAGCCCGCGGGATATTTCCCGCGGGCTTTTTGGTATGTGCCCTCCAGGAGGACTCATGCAAGGCATCAATCAGGACATTTCCAGAATATGTGTGAAGGCGACGGTCCCGACACCGGATATGTTCTGGACCATACCGATGTTCGCATCCGGAACCTGGTTTTCCCCGGCATTGTCAGTTAATTGTAGGTAGGCCTCAGCCATCTGGTAGACGCCTGAGGCACCTATCGGATGTCCGCGGGCTTTCAATCCTCCGAATGTACATATTGGTAATGTTCCTCCCAGACCGATCTCACCCTCACCTGAGAAATATACGCCCTGTCCCTTTTCCGCAAACCCGGCAGCTTCAAGGCTGATAGCCGTAATGACGGTGAAAGCATCGTGCAGTTCAAAGAAGCTCACATCCCCCGAGCGTATCCCTGCGGCCGCGTACGCTTCATGCGCCGAACGCCCCAGCGCTGACAAACTGGTGATATCCTGCCGTTTAAACAATGAAATCGAGTCACTGGAAACGGTTGATGCAGTGATGCGGGCAACGGATTGGTCAGGTTTATCAAGGTTGCGTGCTGTGTCAGCGTCGGCGAGCACGATGCAGGCGGCGCCGTCACATATTGCCGGTGCGTCATACAGGCGTATCGGAAAGGCAATGTCGCGCGATTCCATGTACATTTCTTTGCTGATGGGTTTCCGGTGGAGTGCGTGCGGATTGGTAGCCGCATTTTTGTGGGCATTGATCGAGAACCCCGAGAACCGGTCGCGCGACACATTATTTATTTCAATGTATCGCTTCATCAGTGTCGCATTCAGGGTAAGGAAAGTCTGCCCCATACCGCTTTCGGTTTCTTGGTCAGATGCTGTTGCCAGTGCATGAGTGGCATCTTCCCGGCTGCTGTGTGACATCTTTTCCACCCCACACACTACAACGACACGGTGGCAGCCGCTGGCGATGGACAGATAGCCAAGACGGATTGCCGCCGCGCCGGAAGCGCACGCGCCCTCTGCCGTGATCGTCTCGACGCCGACGAGGTCGGCTTCCTGGGCGAGGGATGCCGAGACCAGTTGCTGATTACACAACTGTCCTGATGTCATATTTCCCGCGTATATTGCACCGACTTCCTCCGCTGCGACGCCAGCGTCTTCCAGTGCCCGCACAATCGCGGTACCCCCGATTTGACCGATCGAATCGTCGGTGTACCGACCTACTGGAATCATCCCGCAACCGATTACAAATACTTCCTTCATAGATCCTCCTAACTATACAATACTAAAGATACGTCCCTTGTTCCCAGGGCATTTCTGATCACGCCGTGCAGAAACTGTCAGTGTGATTAGAAGGCCCCGGACCGGGCCTACACTTTCCTGGGCGTTGTAACCCGGACGCGACGTGTTTCATGCTGCTGGCGTGCATGACGCCGCCGGCTGTCTGAAGTTTGGTGTTCGGTATGTTTTTCGCGCTCGCGAAGAGGCCGGTCAGTGTATTTCCCGTCGTGGGAATCATGCCGGTTATGAGACCTGTGTAGCGTAATAGCGCTTTCGTGAGGATTTACAAGATGGTAGCTGATATACCCATCCGGCCAGGTGACCTTCAATGCGACAAAGGCGGTCTTTGCAGGAAGGCCAAAAACTGCAATTGGCTGAGCTGCACTGAAGGAGCTTGTTGTCGTGACAATCTCCTCAAGTTGGCGGCTTTCGAAATTGGCGATAATTGCTTGGATCAGGTCGTCGGTATGCTCATCAGCAGCATCCTCGTCCATCCACGGTGCCATGACGTCAGAGGAGGCTACGTACAGCTCAACTCTGCTTCCGATTCCAAAGCGGTTTTCGGAATCATTGTGAAGTGAAACGCTTACCTGACGGTTGTTGTTGCCGTTGATGTTGCGGAAGATCCGTATGCCGGCAGTGGCATTCGGAGCAGGGGAGTCGCTTCCGTTAACAACGATGAGATCTGAGTCTCCGTCATTGTCGATGTCTCCGGAAAGCACGGAGTAGCCGTTATTTGCGGATGAAAAACTTATGGCATCTCCTGCTGGTATGTTGAACAAATTCGCACTGTCCGTTACATCTTCGAATGAATTTCCCCCGATGTTATGAAAAAATCGCCCTATTCCGTTAAGAGGCATGCCTGCCCAATGGGCGCCCACCCAGTATAGATCCTTGTAGCCATCGTTGTCAGCGTCAAAGAACGTGGCACCCCAGCCGAAACCGTATGCCTGGAGGCCCGGTTTAAGGCCGAGTGACGCCGGAGGCAGGGTCTGGCTAGCAGTTACGTTGATGCTGTCCGCGATGTCCACGAGTTCGCCGCTTGTGGTGCCACTCAGCAGGAAGTGATAGGGCTGGCCGCCGGGATTGACCGTGGCGCCGATATTGATCTGTGGCGGGATGCCGAATTTATCCATTTCCGCGCCAAGATTTGTTATGAAATAGTCGAGTGTCCCGTCGCCATTGAAATCAGTGCTTGCGATGCCCATCCAGCCGCCGGCCAGAAGCAGTGTTTCGTCTTCCAGCAGGGAGAACCGTCCGTTGCCCTGGTTCAGGTAGACCTCGACTCCTCCCGGTGATTCGTTCATCACGACGATATCCATCAATCCATTCGCATCGACATCGGATGCGTATACAGACCAAGTGTGCGGGTACCAGAAGGAATTACTTGTCTCCGGCGTCCTGCCGGCTACCTTGCGTCCGACGACGCCGGCAGATTCGGTGCGATCTGAAAAAACCGGTATGCCGTGTCGGTTACCCTTGTTGATCAGCAGTACGTTCGGATCACTTGTTCCGAGCGGCAGGTTCGCATCCCCGCTGTTGGTGAGGTCAAATGCCGCAATGTACATATCCAGAGTACCGTCCTGATTGTAATCCGCCACGGCGAACCCGAGTGCTCGCGTACTGGCGGTGAGAGTAGACAGGCCGGATGCATCGGAGACGTCGGCAAACACGGGGACTTGATTCGAGTTTTCCCCCATGTTCTGGAGCAGGACCGGATGCGCGGGTTTGCCACTTGTGCCGGTCTGTCTTCCGATCAGGATGTCCAGGAGCCCATCGTTGTTGAAGTCGCCGATGCCGACACTGACGGAGTAGGAATCCGAAAGAGTGACGCCGGCTTGAGTGGCTACGTCGTGGAAATGTCCGTTTCCGTCATTCAGGTAAAGGTAGTTCGGCAAGCCTTCGGAATTAGTCACAAACAGATCAAGATCACCGTCATTGTCAAAGTCCGCCAATGCCTGACCGAGTACGCCGGGAAAAAGGGAACCACTCGCGAGTTGAGGGGTTGGACTGAGCAGTGTATTTTCTGCCGGCGTAAACAAGTGGGCGTTATCCGGCGCCTGGGCTGCAGCGCCCAGACTGGAGAAAGAAAGTGCCATGGCTGAAAGCAACCGGGCGCGCGTGTACTTCATGGTTTTGCTCATCATTTCAGGAGTCTCCACTTTGGTTTTGGTCCGTATTTTGGTTTGTCCAGCAATCGCTCAAGAATGTTCGCTTTCCGTCTGGTCTCCCGGGAACTTGCTAAACGGAAATGCATTTCCCGAACTACCAGTCCAGCGACTCTCAACAGAGAGTTGCCGTATATACGCAGAAAGATGCTGTAAAAAAGTAGCAGAGTGCCGCTGGCGCGTATTTAGCTACAAGGGGCTATGTCGGTACAGAAAACGTTGCCCTATTATTTTGACCGGACGCGAAAGGAGGCAGGAAGGCATGAAACATCAAGAGGCGAACGTGCATTTGGTTAATCTGAATGAGCAGTGTGATCAGGCGGAGCAGTACGCATTCTTCGATGTAGACGGGACGCTGATAACTATCAAGAGCATGTTCAGTTTCCGGCGATACTGCCTGGGTCGATTAGGACTCTACCGGTGTTGGAAAGGCGTCTTGCGTTACATTACGCATGACCTGCAACATCGTTCGCTGGTTCGGCTTGGGGCTGGAAGAGAATTCCTCAACCGGTGTTATTACAGGGCGTTTCGTGGTGTCGACCGGATGGAACTACTTGGCCTTGTCGGTGAGTGGTACGATGAGATCAATCGATCCGGCGGTCTTTACATATCACGGACGATTCAGATTCTTCGCGAACACAGGGATGAAGGGGTGAGGATCGTGGTCGTTTCCGGTTCTTTCCATGAGTTGCTTCACCCGATACTTGAAGACATCGGTGTCGATCACGTTCTGGCGACGAATCTCGTGACGAAGGACGGGAAGTTTACCGGTGAAATTGTTTCGCCGCAGATGATTGGAGAGGGAAAAGCGCGAGCAGTTAAGGACTTTATCGAGTCAAGAAATATTGATCCGGCGTTATGCTATGCCTATGGGGATGATTCGTCAGACATTCCGATGCTGGCGGTCGTAGGTTCGCCTGCGCTGGTCACATCAGACCCGGATCTGATTGATCTTGCCGCCAGGCGGGCCTGGAGAGTGATTCCACAAAAGTAGTTGTATGTTCTTGTGATGTTCGAATCTGGATTGGGGATAAGATATGAAAGAAAACACGATCTATGTGGTTGGTGACAGGTTTCGCAATTTCTGTGTGAACGAACGTGTCTATCCGTTAAGCGAGTTTATGCGCATCCTTGAACGTGATAGCGAACAACTTAGAGACGTGATAATAAGGCCCGGCCAGGGTCTAAGTTATAATAGTCTGAAAATGATTCGTGAAGCAATGCAACTCAGGGGGATAGCGGGCGCTGCGCAGTTTGATGTGACCGGACTGGAAGCGCTGGATCGGAAGTACGTGCACAAGCAGCGAGACCACAATGTCATGATTTCGCGGCCGGAGCAGCTTTCCGAGAATGAGTTTTGTGCGGCATTGCTTATTGATGAGCGTTGCGCCGAAGTTTCTGATCACATGACGGGTCAGCATATTCAGGGTATGGTCCTCACCGAGGCAGCACGTCAGATGTTCGTGGCGGTCACTGAAACCTATATTCTCCCGGACGAGTTGGTGGGCAAGGTTGCTTATATTTTTAACCGGATCGAAATGGAGTTTATAAGTTTTATATTTCCGCTGCCAATCGAGCTTACCTACGTCATACACGAAAAACGCCCACGCAGAGCCTCCTGCATTTCATTTGTCGCCGAGGTCTCGTTCCGACAAAACGGTTTGTTGGGCACCAGGTCCAGACTGGAGTTCACAACCTATGAAGCAGAGTATATTTTTTCCGTTGAGGACGAGAAGGCCAGAGAGACGGTTATCGCCTCGCTGGGGGGGAGGGTGGACCAGGAGCTACGGGCCTCGTGAGTCAGGAAGGATTCCGGTCAGTCAGAGGTGAATTCGACTCATGAAGGTATCGTACGATTTGTCCGTAACCACACAGGGGCCGACGTACCCACCAAGTGAGGTGATGAACGAGGAAGGGGAGTTTGTCGTTATCGGTAGAGTGAATCGGCGCATCGAAGGCGAGGTTTCCGGAGACTGGGGGGCTGCGTTGGTGTCGGCGCAATCGGAATTGCCGCTATTTGGAGAACAGCGCCCGTATGACGTAGTGCGTGATCTCGATCTTTCGACCGGGAGTGAGGATATTGAGATGGTGCTTTGTACGCTTCCGCTTCCACTGCCGGCGTGCAACTACCCTGTGGTGTTCGCCCCTTCGCAACTGCCTGATCCCGGTCGCATCGTGCGCCAATCCTCGCCGTTTCATAAAGCCATTCCGCCGGATTTCCGGGAGTGCGACGGGCTGAGGGAAATGAGCCCCGTCACGCTGGGGGACTGGATAGGGGCAGAGGGCAGAGTCACCATATCGCTGACACGTAATGCGCGTTTTGCTCACTTCGAGATGGAGTTTTACGGGTTGATCCCCGACTCCCTGTATACGGTTATGTCCCTGAGACAAACTGATCTCGATCCTGTCCGCGGTCCGTCACGACCAGGGCCACTCGGGATACCAAATGTACTTATCACTGATGCGAAGGGAAACGGGCGGCTTTGGGCGGAACTGAGAAACCCGTTCCCGCCAATCGATGACGTTAACTCCAACCGTATCATAAATGTCATCCTTTTATGGATGAGTACCAGGATGTCCAATGGGGGAGCCCTGGGAATACATGGCCTGGGTGGGGATGTGCACGCCCAGCTCAAGTTGCAGGGGCCGGGTTTTTTTGAATTGACAACAGTTGAATGAGGAGCAGTTATGACAGATGCAGCACGGTATGTATTACAAAACACCTATATCACTACCGGCGAACATATCACGGGTCTGGTGAGCGAGCTAAAAAAATCGGCCGAGGAGCGCGACGGTACCGGAATGGAGTACACAGGATATATCGGCGATAACAACGACCAGGTTATAGAGTTGATCGGATTCAGTTCGTGGAACGACATCGGACAGTTTCTTCTCGACAGAGGCACCCAGCAACGCGAAGATGCAGTCCGGAGGAAAATGACACACGACGTCCGGCACGAGGTCCTTCAACTTCATACTGATGTCAAACCCGGGATGTCAATGGTCCCTGGAGCGGCAAAGCTTCAGGTGCGGTATATCGAGGTTCCCGGCATGGTTCTGGACGAATATTTCGAGTGGCGGATCGGCACAATCTTTGCGCACGTTTTAAAACGTGCGGATATCCACTCGTTCCGTGCATACCATTCGCTCTCGAGTTCAACTCCGGGCGTCACGTTTTTTGTCGAATATGAGGGGGGATACGACGATCTGATGGCCGGTTTTGGGACGCCTGAGTACAAAGATATTATTCGCCAGGCGGACCGCTTCATTGTCGGAGGAAATATAAACCTGTCGACGCAGGGATACACACGGATTTACCGTTCGCCCCCATTGGTCGACCAGTTGGCTTGCGGTCGGGGAATGGAGGCATAGCGCTTTATGGACAAGATGAAATCAACCGTGCCTCTGGGCAAGCAGCTTGCAGGTGATCAGTATATCCGTGCGATGGAAAAGTTCGGGAGTATTGATGAGGCGTTGGCAGATACGCTGGATAACTATGTGTTTGACGAGGTGTTCGGAAGCAGTCCACTGGACTTCGGAGAGATGGAGCTGTGCATCATATCCAGCCTGGTTGTACAGAACCACGTTGAGCAACTCGATTTCCATTTCACCGTGGCGAGGAGGGCGGATGTGTCTCTTTCCAGGATGTTTGGGGTCATACTGCATTGCATACCATTTTCCGGCTGGCCGAAGGGCGCCAACGCAATTACGGAGTTCATGAGCTGGCTAGAGTCCAACGGGCTTGAGCACGAGCGAAAGTCTATCAGGGAGGTGTTTGGCGACGACGATCCGGACTACGATGTCCTGGGACGTGAGCAAGGGGGCAAGATCTACGCAGACTACCGTAAATTACTGGAAACAGTCTCCGGATTCGAGCAGGGACTGGATAGTCTTGTGACAAGGGGGATATTTGGCAGGTTCTACGGGCGCCGTGATTTGACGCTTCGTGAGCGACAGCTTACGGCTGTTGCCATTCTGACGTCGCTGGCCCGCCTTCCTCAGCTCGTCAGCCACATCAAGGGAGCCTTCCTGGTCGGTTGTAAACTTGAAGAGGTCCGGTACGTCATAAAATTGATGCACCTGTACGCCGGCTGGCCAGCGACCCTGAACGCCCTTACTGTATTGGCAGACTGTACCAAGGAGGATAAATGAGCAACTACACCCAATTCTATTCGTTACACACTATCAAGAACCGGCAGTTCAGAGGGAATGTGGAACTTGCAGAGCTTGTTTTGCACGGTGACTTCGGTATTGGTACCTTCAACGATATCGACGGCGAACTCGTTGCGGTTGGCGGGAAAATTTATCGTACGCAGGCCGATGGCAGCGCAGAGATTGTGTCGGATCTGAGCGAGAAAACGCCATACGCGATTATGACGGAGTTTGAACCCGAGATCGAAAAGATGGTTTCCCGGGCGGCACTGTCGGACATTGAGTCAACCATTGATGCGATGCGCAGCACGCTGTCTGAGAGCATTCTGTCGATTGAGGTAAGTGGCCTGTTCAGGTGGGTAAGGACACGGGCTCCTCACCCGAGTTATCCACCTTACAAGGACCTCGCAGAGATTATCGCGGATCAGCCGAGCACAACGTTTGACAACATTGAAGGCAATATCGTCGGGTTTTATACGCCTGAATTTCTTTCCGCACTCGGTGTCCCGGGTTATCACCTCCATTTCATCGACGCTGACAGGCGGTGCGGTGGTCACTTGCAGGACGCCTATATCGAAAACGGTGTGATCAGAATTCAGTGCATCAACGAGGTAAAGGTCGTGAAGCCTGGCGGTTGAATAGTGCGACGGAAGTCGCGTGAGCCACCGTAGCCCCTAAACCCCCCCAAGCGTTTAATTGAACCTTCGGGGGGTTTTGTTGTTGACATGAGCGGAGACAGTCTGTCAGACGGGGCTGCGTCAGTATTATTCAGACGCGCTGATCAGGTTGTTGTCGAACTGATATCCCGGAATCTGCGTGGCGGGTATTCACAGGTGTATCGCATTCCCCAACCCCTTTGAGTTTACGCCCGACCGCAATGATCGCTTCGATCGCGGGCATGAGGTCGTGACCGGAGCGTGTCAGATGGTACTCAACGGAAGGCGGTGAGGTTGGCTTGACCTCCCTGGCGAGAATGCCCTTGCCGGAGAGTTCTCGTAATCGTGTGGTCAGTACCTTGGCCGAAATGCCGGGGAGGTCAACACGCAGCTCATTAAACCTGCGCGGGCCGGCGCTAAGATACCAGATGATATTTGCGGTCCAGGCGCCGCCTATAATCGACATGCACTGGGTTAGGGGGCAACTCGGTAGCGGGCTGCGATTTTTCCTTACTTTGAGTGACATTTGACACAGACTCCAAGGCTGTTTCAAGGAAGTTAAACGCTAACACGGATTACATCTGGTTACCAAGTGGTAACTCAATTCTCTGGTTTTCGAAGGATTGGAGGTTTCATTAGGTTACCTTCGGCGATAGTCTGTTCCGGCGGAACATTTACACAGCCCGGGATGCATTCCGGGCAATCATTAAGGACAGGAGTGAAGTTATGAAACTGTATTACAGCCCAGGTGCATGTTCTCTGGCACCACATATCGTACTGCGCGAAACCGGTAGCCCGTTTGACCTTGTCAAGGTTGACCTGGCGGCCGGCACTACCGAGGCCGGCGATGATTTTTCGTCGATCAACCCGCATGGCTACGTGCCCGTTCTTGAACTAGACAGCAAGGAAGTGCTTACCGAGGGCGTGGCGATCATGCAGTACATCGCAGACCGTTTTCCAGAGAAACGTCTCGCACCGGAAAACGGGACCCTAGCCAGGGCGCGACTTCAGGAACGGCTCAATTTCATCACGACGGAACTGCACAAAGCCTTCGTACCGCTTTTCGATGAAAGCCCAGACGATGCGAAGCAACGTGCAGTCGAGGCGATTGAACAGAAACTGGATTTTATCGACAAGCTTCTGGAAGAACAGGAGTATCTCGTTGGCGAGAGGTTTTCCATTGCCGATGCGTACCTGTTTGTGATCACCAGTTGGGCGGAACCAACCGGCATCGGTCTCGATAAAAGGCCTAACATCAAGGAATTTTCACGCAAGGTCGCAGAACGTGAAAGCGTTCAGAGCGCGATGCAGGCTGAGGGCCTGTTAAATTGATTGCATGCTCAGGTTTGTAGTCATCTGACTACGTGGCTCGAAGGGGCTATGGTTCGTCCGATCTGGGTGACTAGAATATGCGGCAATTGACTCTATTGGTGTTTCATTCATTGTCATCCCGGCAGCGGGATGACAATGGGTGCAGGAGCGATAGGCCGATGTGCCGAACGAGGTGCGGAAAAGCCGCGCAGATGGGTTGGTACAAGTAACGCCCGCGGTAACTGGGTTGATTCAGGGTGTCATGTTTCAGAAAAAAGTGAGGGTGAAAAAGAGGGGTTGGTGTATCAATGTTTAATAAGAAATCGCTGGTCAGTTCCTTCTGGCAAGTGGAACCGATGTTCGGGGCTTTGGCGTTGCCGGTTCCGGGCATTCTTTAACGTGGGGGAAAACTGGCTGACCAGAATTTTTATGAAAGAAGACGGTGGCGCTTACCGTTATCGGGGCGGCCTATTTTGATATCGCAACGGAGTTCTCAAGATGGATCATTTGAGGTGTTTGTCGAAGAGGGAAAAAGAAGTTCTGTACTGGGTCGCATTGGGGAAGACGAACTGGGAAATCGGGATGATACTTGATATCAGCCTTTATACGGTGAAGAATCATATTAAAAGTATTCTTATGAAGCTGGATGCAACGAACCGGACACATGCTGCGCAACGCGCAACCACGCTTGGCATCGTGCTTAAGGCGTCGCCCGAAAATGAACCGGTGCAGCCACAAGGGTTTCGGGAGACAATTCAACATGTGTGAGGTGTTGTCGCGGATGTCGGGCTATGGGGGGGTTAACGGGCGCCCCTGTTGGTGGCCGATTGTTTTGTTAACTCCTGGATTCAAGTCATAAGTGCAAAGCGTAATAAAGTTTCCTGCCTGATGCCGGTCAATTCCTCGAATACTTCATAGGGTGTTTTATACCCCAGACACTTTCGAGGGCGACTATTGAG
>Ga0114931_10006413_pt1 | contig 14469 bp, 19 predicted proteins | sample 2SBtaG_FD_89579 | JGI IMG/M metagenome (GOLD analysis project Ga0114931, IMG submission 89579) | Deep subsurface microbial communities from Kolumbo volcano to uncover new lineages of life (NeLLi) - 2SBTROV14_V59a metaG | ecosystem: Environmental > Aquatic > Marine > Volcanic | place: Kolumbo...
CGGAATCAAAGAACTCCTGAGCGTCTGAATCATGTCCTTGATCAACAGCTTGCGTTTTTTCATCCGGCTTAAGGACAGTTGATCCATCTCCGGGTCATGAACCAGCCGGTCGATCGCTTCATCGAGATCCCTGTGCTCCAGCATCAGCTGGTCGATCCGCCTCAGAATCTCCTCGTTATCCGGTTTGTTCATTTCCCGTGTTCCCGATATAAACAGTCAAGCACCAATTTACCACATCAGTATCAAGGAAAAACGCCATGCGGCCAGGGCAGGGTGAAAATTTGTTATACTATCTGTCAGATTCGCGTCAACCATGCCACGTTACTCCCACGAAGCTCAAACTCAGATGCCACCTCACCCAGCTCTTTATCAGTATCGGCCTTATTGGGCGAAACGGTTTGGTCCGGCGCCGATGCTGCCCATGTCACGGGAGGAGATGGACGTCCTGGGCTGGGACAGCTGCGACATTATACTGATCACCGGCGATGCGTACGTGGATCATCCCAGTTTCGGCATGGCCGTGATCGGCCGGACGCTGGAAGCGCAAGGCTTCCGGGTCGGCATTATTGCCCAGCCGGACTGGAACGACACCCGGGATTTCGCCAAACTCGGCCGCCCCAATCTGTTTTTCGGCATCACCGCCGGCAACATGGATTCCATGGTCAATCGTTATACCGCCGATCGCAAGATCCGCTCCGATGATGCCTACACGCCGGGCGGTTCAGCCGGAAAACGTCCGCACCGGGCCAGCATAGTCTATTGCCAGCGCTGCCGTGAGGCCTTCGCCGATGTACCGCTTGTGCTGGGGGGTATCGAGGCCAGTTTACGGCGCGTGGCCCATTATGACTATTAGCAGGATAAAGTCCGGCGCTCGATTCTGCTGGACGCCAAGGCCGATATGCTGATTTACGGCAACGGCGAGCGGCAAGTCGTGGAGCTCGCGCACCGGCTGGCCGCCCGTGAAGCCATCAGCGACATTCTGGATGTGCGGGGTACCGTGGTGGTGCGGCCGTCCCTGCCGGCCGGCTGGACTGAAATCGATTCCGGCGACATCGATACCCCCGGCCCGTTGCCGGATCACCCGAACCCATATGCCACAGAAGCCGATACGGCTTGCCGGTCCACGGGAGAGAAAACCGAACACGTGGTACGGTTGCAACCCAGACCCCGGATCGAGCGGGACAAAAGTTATATCCGGCTGCCCGCCTACGAGGTGGTGCGGGACGATCCGGTGCTCTATGCGCACGCCTCCCGCACCCTGCACCTGGAAACCAATCCCGGTAATGCCCGGGCGCTGGTGCAACGTCACGGCCAGCGCGAAATCTGGCTCAATCCGCCGGCACTGCCGTTGTCGACCGATGAACTGGACCGCACCTTCGAACATCCCTACCTGCGCCGGCCCCATCCCGACTATGCCGACGCCCGGATTCCAGCCTATGAGATGATCCGCTTCTCGGTGAACATCATGCGTGGCTGTTTCGGGGGCTGCACCTTTTGCTCGATCACCGAGCACGAAGGCCGTATCATCCAGAACCGGTCGGAGGATTCCATCATCCGGGAAATTGAGTCCATCCGCGATCACACCCCCGGATTCACGGGTGTCATCTCCGACCTGGGAGGCCCCACCGCCAATATGTACCGGCTGGCCTGCCGGAGCCCGGCTATCGAAGCGGCCTGCCGCCGACTGTCCTGCGTCTACCCGGGTATTTGCAAAAACCTGAATACCGATCACAATCCATTGATTCACCTCTACCAGCGGGCGCGCAGCCTGCCGGGGATCAAAAAAATACTGATCGCCTCGGGGCTGCGTTACGACCTGGCCGCCGAGTCGCCCGAGTATGTCAGAGAACTGGTGACCCATCATGTCGGCGGTTATCTCAAGATTGCTCCCGAACACACCGAATCCGGCCCTTTATCCAAAATGATGAAACCGGGCATCGGCGCCTATCAGCGCTTCAAAAAGCTGTTCGAGCGTTATTCCCAGGCAGCCGGCAAGGAGCAATACCTTATCCCCTATTTTATTGCCGCCCATCCCGGCACCAGCGACGAAGATATGCTCAATCTGGCCCTGTGGCTGAAACAAAACGGCTTCCGGGCCGACCAGGTCCAGACCTTTCTGCCCTCACCCATGGCGCTCGCCACCGCCATGTATCGCAGCGGTAAAAACCCCCTCAAGCGGGTCCGGCGCGACGCTGACCCGGTGATCATCCCCAAGGGGCTTAAACAGCGCCGCCTGCACAAAGCCTTCCTGCGCTATCACGATGCCAACAACTGGCCGCTGCTACGCCAGACACTGAAAAACATGGGACGGGAAGACCTGATCGGCAACGGGAAGCACCAGTTGGTGCCGCGTTGGCAGCCGCAAGGGACTGGCAACCCGTCGACGGGCAGTCAGAATGCCGGCCGGCCGTTTTTGACCCAACACACGGGCCTACCGCCAGCCGGAAGACGGGGTCAGAAAAAAAGTCCCCGCCGCCGCGGCCGCAACCGTTAAGAACGCGTAATCAAGTGATGGCTAGCTTGCCGCCTGGATACGCGCATCCACCTCCCGTTCGGCCAGTAACCAGTCCTCGACCGGATCCCCACCACTGAAGCCACGTCGCTCCGCACGCAAATAGGCCGCTTCGGCAATCAGACTGTGTCGTTTTTCACGTGTCACCGGTGCCGGTTGCACGCCCGTGTCCCGGGTCAGCGTCGCCCGCCGTGGTTTACGGCCAGATGATTTTGCTGCAGCCGGAGAGCTTGCCGCAGCCGTTTTAACGGTTTTGGTTTTATCGGCGGTGGTGGCTTTATTGGTGGTTTTGCCTGCCGTTGTTTTTTTAGTGTTTTTGCCTGTTGTCCCTGTTGCAGCTTTCTGATCAAGCGTTGTCATGATGAACCACGTCCTCCACAGACTATATGACATGTTGCCCATCCGGGCATCTGGCGACTGGGATGTCGCCGTCACTTTGAGTGTAGCCGAAGGGAGGGCGGATACAAGCATCAGGCCAAATAAAAAAGCCCCCTGACAGGGGGCTTTGAAATCGATCACGAAGGCCACGGTCAGGCCGCGGCCTCATCTCCTTCATCCACAACGATACGCTTGTCGTAAATGCTCGAGGTCTCAAAGGGCCAGTCACGAACCCCGCCTTCCAGGGACAACACATCAAACTGATTCTGCGCCAGAATCAGCGTCGCCACCGCACTGCGGCTGCCACCGTGGCAATACACGATATAGCGCTTGTCCTTATCGAGCTCTTCCATGCGGTTGCGCAGTTCGTAGAGCGGAATCAGATTGGCGCCCGGAATATGATGTTCGTCATATTCTTCCGCGTAGCGAACATCGATCAGCTCGTAACCGGTCTCCAGCATGGTCTTGGCCACGCTGGGATGAACGGTCTTGATCAACGGATTGCTGACCAGCTCTTCGAAGGCGGCCTTATCCAGCACCAGCACCTCGCCATCGGTCTTCATCTTCACCGATTCGTTTCGCGTACTGCCGGAAATCAACGCCTTGCAGCCAAACGCATCACCTTCGGTGATATCCGCGATCTTCTGTGGCTCATCGTCATACAGACCGATCTGGAACACCTCAGCATCACCGGAAGCGATGATGTAGTAGGCATCCCCTTCCTCGCCCTGCTGGATGACATATTCGCCGGCCCGAACGGTCTCACAGCGCATTTTACTGAAGGCCGACTCGACCATTTCCAGTGGCAGGCGGCGGAATACCAAAGAGTTCCGGACCCGTTCCAGCAGTTTTGCCGTATCCTCATCCGCATCTTCCATCATGTGGACCACTTCATCCCAGGAAATCAGCTTGTCGAGCATCTCCCGGTCGGCATGGCAGATAATGGAATCTTCGCGCGCCACCAGCGTACTGGTCGATGGCGCCTTGGGAAGCATGACCGGCCGTTTGGCGGTTTCCTCGGGACCGACAATGGTCTTGATTGCACCGGAATAAATGACTTCCAGGTGCCCTTCGGCAACGAACAGGTAATCGTTGTCATGGCCGCCGGCGATCTGGAAAATTTCCCCCTTGCGCATTTCCACGAAACGCACGATATTCACCACCTCCGTCAGGCGCTCTTCAGACAACAGGTTGAATGGCTGGTAATGCTTGGACAGGCGGTCGAGCACATGGCTCATTTTGCTGCTCATCATAGTGGTTGCTCCTTTGGTTCGCTGACACCCTCCCCGGGCCTACAAAAAATTAAGCGGTATTTTGAGATAACGTGTGGCATTCGATTCCGGCTCCGGCAGCAGGCCGGCCCGGATATTCACCTGCAGACTGGGAAGCAACAGTCTGGGCGCGGACAGTCCGGCATCACGTTCGGTGATACGACTGACAAAGGTGTCTTCATCCAGGTCTCCCGGCAGATCCACATTGTGCTGCTTGGACTCGCCGATGGTGGTCTGGTACTGCAGCTCCCGGCCTTGCGGGTAATCGTGACCGACATACACTGGAGTTTCGTCCGGCAGCGTGTACAGCCGCCCGGTGACGGAACGGTACAGATCGCGGGCACTGCCTTTGGGGAAATCGCAGCGCGCGACCCCGACATCCGGGGCAAACAAGACATCGCCGGTAAACAAAGCATCACCGATCCGGTAGGTCAGACAAGCCGGGGTATGCCCCGGGGTATGCATGACTTCGACCTGCAGGGAACCGCCGTCTAGCACATCGCCGTCCTTCAGCAGGCGATCGAACTGACTGCCGTCACAGGGAAAGTTGCTAAAGTTGAAAATACCGCTGAAAATTTCCTGCACCAGGCGGATGTTATCGCCGATGGCAAAGGGTGCCTGTATGCGCCGCTTCAGTTCCGCGGCGCCCGACAGGTGATCGGCATGGACATGGGTATCCAGTATCCAATGTACCCGTAGACTTTGATCCCCGATAAATGCGCACAGGCGTTCGACCGAATCGGTATGGGTCCGCCACGGCGTGGTATCCAGGTCCAGCACCGGATCGATCACCACGGCATCGCGCGTGGTTTCATCATAGATGATATAACTGAGCGTGAAGGTCTGCCCCTCGTCAAAAAACATTTCGACTTTCATAATCAGGAACCCCTGGAACTTACAAATAATGCGGAAATTTCTGACAACAGCTCACTGACTTAACGGCGCGCACCGGACGAGCTTGAGCAGGTAATTGAGATTCCAATAAAAAACCCTGCTCTAGGCAGGGTCTTGAGATAAGGTGAAGGGGAAGGAGAAATATAATTCAGGCCGTGGACCCGGATTGGTCCCAGGCATACGTACAGTCGAGATAGGTTCGAACCCGGATCAAACCGCTGGTGCCCTGTTCGACCATGCAACGGATCGGCGAGTTACGCAGCCGTTTATTGCGTTTTCGCATCCACAGGGTCCCCATCTGCGGATTGTGGGGAAACATGGTGCGCAGCGCATCGGCAATACCCAGCAGGTGTTCGATGCGGCCGATGATATTGGGTTCGGCCGGTAACGCCTCACTCATGTCTCGGTACCGGTTGATGGCTCGCGCCGGCGTGCCCTGCGGGAGATCCAGGATGGCCACCTGATCCCGGTTCTCCACTCCCCAGGAATCCATCAGCCCGATGATCGAACGGGTCAGCATGATCCGCTCTTCCTGGTTCAGATGATCCAGATTGATTGCTTTACTCACCACACTTGTCCTCGGCTTATGAATCGGTCGGCTTGGAGCGCAGACCGGCCAGGTCGATGGGCACCACGACTTCGCTGCGCGTCTCATCGATAAATCGGGGTCGCAGGTTCATTTCCCGGCCGTTCTCCTGCGCCAGCTCCTGCTCCCGGGCGGCGATCAGGGACAAACATTCCCGGATGCCATCGATGGTTTCATCCGACAAGGGATGCCGAAATCCCGGCTTGGCATGGGTATCCTTGGCCACACTGGTCAGCACCCGCCTCATCATGCGCATGATGCGTTCTTCCTGGGTTAATTCAGTTTCCGCCATTTTCACACCTTTGGCTAGAATAGATGATAAAGAACAAGGCCAAGCCCGGCCCTTACCTGAGAGGACTGGTCGGTTATTATGCCAGAACTCGCCGCGGTATTCACCTGCTCCCGAAGAGATCAAATAACCCACTAATCTTTAACATAAAAATATGCCCATTTTACACCCGTCGCAGACTCCAGGCGGTCAATCAGCGAGCGATTGGGTACCGCCTCGGCGGTAAAAACCCCCCAAATATCGACAAACAGGCAGGCCCGGCCGGCCAGATTACGCCAGCGCCAGTCGGCCGCCGGGTTGGCCTCACCACAGGCCGGGCACGCCAGCGTGTCGCTGCCAACCCTGGCTGGCGCCGGCATCGGTTGGCGGCAGCCCGGACAGCGGGGGCGCGCCGTCGGGTCGATCCGCCAAACGGGTTGCGTATACGACTGCAGCGTCAGGTGACAGAAGCGCCCTTCCCGGGCCGCCTGTTCCGTCTCCTGTCGCGGCGGGTCGAGTTCGATATGCGGCGAGCAACCCAGAAACGTCAGCTCGGTAAGGCACGCCTCTCCCAACAGATAGCGCGGTTCACCGTCCACTTCGAGGATACGGCCATCGAGAAAATCACTGGCCAGTAACACATCGAGAATCGGCTGCTCCGACAGATTTTGGCCGGCCGCCGGCTGCGGATACAACACCAGCTTATGGACCCTGGGGTGCTGCCTGGCCATCACCGCCCCGTCAACGCCGCATAAGCGGCATTGATCCGCTGCAGCATTTCGGTGTCCCCGCCCCGGTCCGGATGATGTTGCATGGCCAGACGACGGTATTGCTCCCGGATCTGTGCTGCATCCGCCGCCTCCGAAAGCTGCAGGACCGCCAGATACTCCGCGCGCCGTTCGTGGAGCAGATAACGCTGCCAGAATTGTCCCAGCAAGGTCTCGACCGCCGACTCATCGGTCTCATCGAGATTGGACAGATCCAGATAGTAATCGCGTAAGGGATCGTGCTCGGCAAGATCCTGTCCACACCGTTCGCTAAGCGGCAAAATGCGGATCGACAAGGCGGAAATCTCCAGCTGGCCCACCCGCTCCAGCAACAGCTCATCCCGCAGTCTATAGAGCGCATGAAACAATAAAAAATGCGTTTGAAACAGGTTCAGACCCGTGCTCAGGTCACCCTTGGCAAAACCATTGTCCGGCTCAGCGTCCAGCTGACCGAGCAGCTCATATTCACTCCAGCCTTGCGGCTGCAAAGCCAGCAACCGGCGTAAGGACGCCGACCAGGCGGGGGTTTCGGCCGTCAATTCCATTTCTCCCGGTACGGGACAAAAACGTGACACAGCTCACGGTAGAGATTCCAGTATTTCATAAGCTGTACGATAACAGGTTGAGAACCATTAGTTGAGAAGCGTGAATTCGCATGCCGCTGAACGAACAGCTTTACCAGGACCCCGGCCCATTCGATATGCTGGCCATCTGGGGCCGGCGGCAGCTGGAGACCCGGCTGCCAACCGATCCTGTCTCCCGATGGGGCTGGTTCTTTTATGCTTTCAGCCTGTTGCTGGGCGGACTGGCCCTGATGCTGATGTTGAGTGGGCTGCAAACCGGACTGCACAGCGGGTTGCCGGTCCGGCTGCTGGCGGGCGTCGGCCTGACCGCGGCCAGCTTCCATTTCATGCGCCTCAGCCTGCGGATACTCAAACCCCGGCGCACCGCGCGTGCCTCCCGGACAGAAAAACCGGCGGCTTCCGCCGACCAGCCAACTTCCCGGACCTTTTTCCGGCACGTGCGCGCAGCGGGAATCAATGTCGCCATTGCCCGGGCGCTGTTTGAGGCCGGTATCCGCTCCAGCAATCATCTGCAGCAGCTTTCGGATGCCGAGCTGCTGGCTCTCCATGGCGTCGGTCCGGCCACGCTGAGAAAACTGCGTTCGCGTTTTCCGACCGACCACTGATACCCCGCACTGACCATGCTTGGCGCCAGGCCGGTCGGCCTGCCATAATGCCGCCTTCCTGAAACAGACGCCGAGCACCATGAACACCACAATCCGCGTTCCAGGCCCGCCACGCACCGCTGTCCGCATCGGGCACATTCGTGTCGGTGGGGGTACGCCGGTCGTGGTGCAATCCATGACCAATACCGATACCGCCGATATCCAGCATACGGTTCAGCAGGTGAGCGACCTGGCCCGTGCCGGTTCCGAACTGGTGCGGCTCACGGTCAACAACGACGCGGCCGCCGCCGCCGTGCCCCGCATCCGCGAGCAACTGGACCGACTGGGTTGTAATGTCCCCCTGATCGGAGATTTTCATTTCAACGGACACAAACTGCTGGCCAATCATCCGGACTGTGCCGCCGCCCTGGCCAAATACCGGATAAATCCCGGCAATGTCGGCCGCGGCAGCAAAAAAGACGACCAGTTCGCCGCCATCATCGAGCAGGCCGTCAGCCATGACAAACTGATCCGCATCGGGGTCAACTGGGGCAGCCTCGACCAGCAGCTGATGGCTGCCATGATGGATGAGAATTCCCGCCGCGCCACGCCGCAGTCTCCGGAGACGGTCATGCGCCAGGCCCTGATCCGCTCCGCGCTGGACAGCGCCCGACTGGCCGAAAAACTGGGGCTCGGCCACGACCGCATTATTCTGTCGGTGAAAATGAGCGGCGTACAGGATCTGATCGCAGTTTACCGGGAACTGGCGCAACACTGTGACTACCCCCTGCACCTCGGCCTGACCGAGGCCGGTATGGGAAGTAAGGGCATCGTTGCCTCGACCGCGGCCCTGGCCGTGCTGCTGCAGCAAGGCATTGGCGACACCATCCGCATTTCCCTGACCCCGGAACCGGGCGAACCGCGCAGCCGCGAGGTCCAGGTAGCCCAGGAAATTCTGCAGTCCATGGGTTTGCGCGCGTTTCTGCCCCAGGTGGTGTCCTGCCCCGGCTGCGGCCGTACCACCAGCACTTATTTCCAGCAGCTGGCCAAGGATATCCAACAGTATTTACGTGAGCAGATGCCGCTGTGGCGCAGCCGTTACCCGGGCGTCGAAGAGATGTCAGTGGCGGTCATGGGGTGTGTGGTCAACGGCCCCGGTGAAAGCAAACAAGCCAATATCGGTATCAGCCTGCCAGGGACCGGGGAGCGCCCGGTGGCACCGGTGTATATCGACGGGCAGAAAGACGTCACGCTCAAGGGTGAACGGATTGCGGAAGAATTCCAGGCCATTGTCGAAGATTATGTGAAACGCCGCTACGCGCCCTGACCACCGCTGAACTCACCCGGCCGCCATCGCCGCCTGGACTGTGTCCTCCAGTTCCGACTCATCGATGGGAAACGGCATGCTCCGAAACGGTTGGAAGTGCTGTTCCAGGCGGGCCAGTTGATGCTGGAATTCTTGTTCATAAAACACGATAACCCGGGTGTCCGGCAAACGCTGCACCACGGCCTGCAGGGTTTCCAGTGTGCTGGTGCGATCACGGAAATCCGACTGAAAATTGAATTCGGCAACAATCACCCGCGGTTTACGTTTTTTGACCACGCTCAGCGCTTTACGCATGGTGGTTTCCTGCAGCACCTCGCAACCCAGGCGGGTATACAACGGACGGAAATCAGGATAACCGCCAAGTTCGACGATGGCTAATAAGACGGGTTTGGGCATATCCGGAATGGGTTCGGCCTGGCTGGGTGGCCATTCTAGAGCCTGTTCACAGGAATCGCAAAGTGCCGACATCGGCCCGCACCGGAATTCAATCTTCCCAGCCGATCTCCCGTGCCGTGGTTTCCCCGATCAGACAGCGCTGCAGACTGCGCGGCATCTCCGCCCGTTGCGGAGACAACGGAATCCGCCCACCCATGAGTTCGGCCAGGCGTTGCGGATAACGCGGCGACCGGTCCGGTTCCGCATACCCCTCGGGATATAACGGCCGTGTGGTGGCCGGGTCATATTTGTCCGTGGCACCGACGGTGTGCAGTAACTCATGGGCCATTACCACCTGATTCTGCCCCCGGTAACTCCGCGCGGCAAAAGCATTTACCACCCCCAGCAGGCCTTTTTGCAAGCCCAGGGAGTGCGGCAAGGTATCGACCAGCGCGGGATCGTAATATTTCACAAACAAAGTGATAGTGGCCGGCGGCCCGTCAGTTTCGCGCACCGTCGTCCAGGCCCAGAAGCGCATCTGCAGACTCCACAGCGCCGTCATCAGCCGGTTGCCGTCCGTGGGAGGAACCGGTGGCGCCTGCTCAAGAACCGGCCCCAGCCGAATACTGAAAGGCTGCTGCTCCGACAAGCGGTAACGTTTGGCTTCCGCGTTGAAAAAGGTTTCCAGCGGAGCGAAACTGCGATCCTGCAACTGGTCGATATATTGCCGCACCCGCAGGCTGCCATCGGCATTGATCGGATAAACCGTCACCCACAGCGGCCGGTCCCATTCTGTGGTGCGCCATTTCGACAACCAAGTCTCCCCCGCCACCGCCAGTAATATCACCAGCAGGATGAAAGTCCGCACCGTTCGGAAAAAGCCGCGCTGATTTGCCATAATCCCGGTTAAATTTAAGGAATCCTCCCTTTCATCGGCGGGATGCCGCAGAATTGAAGAATGCAAACACGATCGGCAACAGGAGAACAGGGAATGAATCTGGAATTCGTGCGCGTGGCGTCCCGGCAGGAGATCAAGCCGGGACAACTGGGACGTGCACAGGTACAGGGGCGGGCGATATTGCTGGCCAATGTCGATGGCACCATTTATGCCACCGACGAAATGTGCACGCATGAAGAATTTTCACTTTACCTGGGAGCCCTGCAGGGAGAATATGTTTCCTGCTCACTGCATGGCAGCCGCTTCAGCGTCATCAGCGGTAAGCCACAGGAAGAACCCGCCTGTACGCCGTTGCGGACCTACCCAGTGCGTATCGAGGACGATGACGTTTATGTCGGTGTGACATCATGAATGACGATACCAGAAAAACCGCCGCCGACTGGCAGGCGCAACTCAGTCCGGAACAATACCGGATCACCCGCTGCCAGGGCACGGAACCGGCCTTCAGCGGCCGGTACCATGATTTCAAGGGCGATGGGATTTACCACTGCGTCTGCTGTGGCGCCCCCTTGTTCGACTCGGCCCACAAATACGATTCCGGCAGTGGCTGGCCGAGCTACTGGCAGCCGGTTGCCAATGCTGAAATCCGGGAGCTGCAGGATTCCAGCCACGGCATGATCCGCACCGAACTGCGCTGCGCACAGTGCGACGCCCACCTGGGGCATGTGTTTCCCGACGGCCCGCCGCCGACCGGTCTGCGCTACTATATCAATTCGGCCTCCCTGGTATTCAGCCAGCGGGATGACGCACAAGACGCCACACCATGAGCCTCGATCTCACTACCCTGCAGAACCTGATTCGTACGGCGGCGCGGGAGGAACTGCTGCCGCGCTTCGCAAGAATCGGCCATAGCTACAAAGCCGACGGCTCGGTACTGACCGAGGCCGACCTGGCCATGGACCGGCGCCTGCGGCAAGAACTGGCGAGGCACTGGCCGGAGATCCGCTTTCTGAGCGAAGAAATGGAGCCACAGGAGCAGGCACGCCTGATTCAGGATAGTGAACGCCCCCTGTGGTGTCTGGATCCCCTCGACGGCACCAGTAATTTTGCCGCCGGCATTCCCTTTTTCGGCGTGTCTCTGGCTCTGATAGAACAGGCCCGAGTCACTGCGGGCGTCATCTACGATCCCTGCCGCGATGAAAATTTTGTCGCCGGGCGGGACCAGGGGGCCCTGCTCAACCAACAGCCCCTGCATGGTTCGGTCTCCACCGCCGAGCTGCATCAGGCCATTGCTCTGGTCGATTTCAAGCGTCTGGCACCCGGTCTGCGGCAGCGCCTGAGTCAGGAACCTCCATTCAAATCACAACGCAACTTCGGCTCCTGCGCACTCGAATGGGCCTGGATGGCCGCCGGACGGGGTCATGTCTATCTGCATGGCGGGCAAAAACTCTGGGATCTGGCGGCCGGCAGCCTGATTCTGGAAGAAGCCGGGGGCGTCTGCCGGACGCTGGACGGAGAAACCGTTTTCAATGCCACCATGGCACCGAGATCGGTTGTTTCCAGTCCGGACCGGGCATTATTCGACCATTGGAATGACTGGCTGCAAAACACGGTTTCCGCCTGAATCACTCGTCCCCGGAACCATCAGACAGGGGCGGAAACTGCCCCGCATAGCGCTGAATCCATTCTTCGGCCGCTTCCTGGCCGGTTAGCATCCGGCCCTGCTCGCGCAATACTTCCCTTTTATAATGCTCGATATAGCAGATTTGTTCGACCATCCTTGCCCGGTATTCATCTTCGACCGCAACAAACTCGGCACCGACTTCATAATGATCATCGCTGGCATGACACCAGCTGACCCGCACCGGTGCTTCAAAAGTCGGTTTGACCGACGTGATTTTCACCCACAGCGTCGTACCGACCGGCAGTGTTTTGGCGGACAAGAATGACAAACCGCCGTGACTGACATTGGTGAGACGGTCACAAGCAGCATAGGAGGCGGAATCGGGTCGGAACTCGATAGGGATATCGGATGGATGCCGGATAAATTGTCGCATACTGCCTCCGGTCTGCACTCTGCCTGTTCCCAGACGCCGGCTTACCCAGCGTCACTATATCTGGATTAACGACAAATTCGAAAAAATCATTAGGGTATGTCAACTGCCGGCACTACCCTCCATAGAGGATCAACCCTCATCGGCTATCCATTCCTGCAAGGCGGCAATCAGTTGGGTTGCCTGATCCTCACTGGAAATATTGAACTTGGATTTCTGAAAATACTCGCCATTGCGCTTTTGGTAGCGCCGGATGGTATAGCGGTCCGGACTGTAGTCTTCCTTTCGCTTGTCCAAGTCTTGGTAACGATAGATCACGGTCGACCAGGCACCCTTGGTGAGGACTTTTTTATCCAGTTGCTTGACCAGCACCTGGCCATCTTCTTCATATTCAATACTGAGATCATCGACCGTTGAAGCCATAGTGAATCCTTAACCTGCAATTGCCAAAAACGCATACTCTGCTGACTCCGGTCGTCGGCGTCAACCGACAACCCCAAACCGGGCCTGGTTCACAGTTTCGCCACTGCGCCGATGTCATCTATACAGATGATGATCTGGTGGACCGATAACAATCCAGAAACAATCAGCTTCCGAACAGGCTGTCAGATAACGGCATAAACGCGGCTCGATCCCCGGATTGGGCGCTGGATCACACCCCTTGTGGGATGTTTTTCCCGGAAAATCCTGAACTTTCAGCTCAGTATGAGGGGACCCCAGGAAACATGAACTCGAGACACTGCATCTGATGAGCGCCGATAAAATCGTCAAACTTCACCGCCAGGATGGCGCTACGGACCATACCCTGGCACCCAGTTCTGCCCAGGGCGAAGCCCGGTTGCGGGAGCTGGAAAATCTGCTGAAAACCGCCGCTGAGGTTCAGGCGCAGGCCGAAGCCGAGCTGAACTCGACCGAATCGGCCCAGTCGGTCGCCCGCCAGCGCAAGGCCGCCGCCGACAGCGTGCGGCGCAAGGCGGAAGCGGAAATGGCCCGCCTGCGTGCACAATTGGCGCGTGAGGCCCAGCAAACCCGAACCCATTGGGCGCCGGGAGACCCGGTACCGGGTCCCCGGCAAAACCGGCATACCGGAGGGGACTTCGAAGTCTCCATGGTTACCGGCACGGCCAGTCGTGGACGTTTCTCGGATTCGGCATTTCTGGACAGCGATCTGGCATTGGATGAGGAAGACCGACCGCTTAACGGCCGGGCCAACGCCACCCGGGCGGGTAGCCAGGCCCGGAAGCCGCCGCCCCGCAAATCCGGCCATTATCCTCATAGCCGTAAAGCTAGACGCGGATGGGGGCTCGGCCTGATCATGCTGCTGGGCATTTCCGCCGGAGCCGCCGGTACCTGGATGGCCGTTCAGGAACCGCAAATGCTCAACAACGCCGCCACCCGCGTCACGGCACAGCTGCAACAATGGCTACCTGAAAAACCACCACCGGCAGCCTTCACGCCGCGCCAGACGAGTAACCGCCCGGTGTCTGAAGCCCGCACGCCGGTTACCCAGCGGCCGACAGCCGCCGCACCGCCAAGTCAAGCGTCTAACCCTACTTGGCAGCAAGCCGTTACCCGGCAGGAACAACGGCTCCGGGAGGCCGCCGAGTTACGATTCAGGGACCGTATCCGGGCAGAATGATTTCATTCGCCAGACCGACCCTCGCCTAAAGGGGCCGCGGCTGCCGGTTCAGCCAATACCGGCTCAGCCGGCACAGTGGCAGAACCCGCATCCGGGGCCAATTTAGCGGCATCACGATACTCAAACACCTCGGTCTGCAATGGCCAGCCACTCTGGTCGACCACCACCACGGTCCATTTCCCCAGTTGATCCGGCAGGAGTGTCTTACTCGAGTAAACCCGCCAGCGTGGCCCTCCCACCTGAAAAGGGATCTCAGCCATGACTTTACCCTGATATTCCCAGCGATGGGTAACCGTGCGGCCGGCAAGCTGGCGTAAATCGGTAAAGAAACG
>Ga0114931_10006414_pt1 | contig 14469 bp, 13 predicted proteins | sample 2SBtaG_FD_89579 | JGI IMG/M metagenome (GOLD analysis project Ga0114931, IMG submission 89579) | Deep subsurface microbial communities from Kolumbo volcano to uncover new lineages of life (NeLLi) - 2SBTROV14_V59a metaG | ecosystem: Environmental > Aquatic > Marine > Volcanic | place: Kolumbo...
CCGCTTCAGCGGTCGGGAAAATAGCCGCACCTCTACTCCTACGCAGCCAGACGAGTACGGTGCAGATTCGGGTGATGGAAGCTTGCGTTGCCGCAACTGCCGCAGGCGAAAGTCCGCCGCCGGTTCGCATTATTTCGCTGGGGCGTGTTTATCGTCCGGATACGGCCGATGCGACCCATTATCCGATGTTTCATCAGATCGAGGGCTTGCTTATCGATCGTGGTGTGACGATGGCCGACTTGAAGAGCGTGTTGCGGCTGTTTTGCCAGAGCTACTTCGGCGGGGACGAAGAAGTGCACGTGCGGTTTCGCCCGTCTTTCTTTCCGTTCACCGAGCCAAGTGTCGAGGTCGACATGAATTGGCAAGATGCTCAAGGAAACAGCGGTTGGATGGAAATGGGTGGGGCGGGCATGGTCGACCCCAACGTGCTGCGGGCGGTGGGCTACGATCCCGAAGAAGTCACCGGTTTTGCATTTGGTCTTGGCGTCGAGCGAATCTGCATGCGACAACATAACATCACCGACATTCGCGCTTTGTATCAGAACGATGTCCGTTTTCTTTCCCAATTCTGAAAAGGGGCTAGGAATTAGGATTTAGGAGCTAGAGGGAAAGTGGTTTTATGCCCGAAAATCAACATACATTGAGGAAAGTTCGCAGTTACCAAGACCTCAAGGTCTGGCAATTGGGCATGGGGATTGCGAAAGAAGTGTATCAGCTGACTGGAGCATTTACTAAGCACGAAACCTATGGGATGACCTCTCAATTACGGCGGGCTGCTACCTCCATCCCCGCTAACATAGCCGAAGTACTACGAAGGATTATTTGCGACATCTTGCCTACTCGCTTGGTTCGCTAGCCGAATGTGAAACATTTTTGCTGCTGTCTGAAGAACTGAATTACATCATTCCTGCTGCTTCGACTCGCTTGCTTGGCATGCTTGAAGAGGAAGGGCGGATGTTGCGCGGTCTGCAGCGTTCTTTGCGAGGAAAGTTGAAAGAGAAATAAGAGAGCGAAAAATGTCCAACTGCCTATTTCCCTGCCTCCTAAATCCTAAATCCTAGTTCCTCCTTCTATGATCGTCTCTACAAACTGGCTTAAAGAGTATGTCGACCTCTCGATGACGGTTGACGAGCTTACCGATCGGCTGACCCTGACGGGTCTTAACCTTGAAGGCGTTGAGAACCGTGACGGCGACGTGGCGATCGATCTTGAGGTGACTAGCAATCGGCCCGATTGTTTGGGGCATATTGGGGTTGCGCGTGAGGTTGCGGTGCTGTGGGAGCAATCGCTGAAAAAACCGGCGATTGAGATCGAAGCTACAACGAACTTAGTTTCCAAAGTCGAGGAACTCACCAGCGTTGCGGTGGAGTGTCCTGATTTGTGCCCTCGATACACGGCACGGGTAATTCGTGGCGTAAAAGTTGGCCCCAGCCCTGCTTGGCTTGCCGATCGATTACAGTCGCTTGGTATCGCATCGATTAACAACGTGGTCGACATTTCGAACTATGTGATGATGGAATGGGGGCAGCCGTTACACACATTTGATTTTGCCAAGCTGGCTGGTCAGAAAATCGTTGTGCGGCATTCCAAACCGGGCGAAAAATTTATGGCCATCAATCACCAAGAATATGAGTTGGCCGAGGGAACTTGTGTGATTGCCGATGGCGAGCGTGCTGTCGCGCTGGCCGGGGTGATGGGCGGAGCCGATACGGAAGTCTCGGCCGAGACGACCGATCTGCTGATCGAAGCTGCCGATTTTGACTTGCTTACGGTGCGCAATACGGCACGGCGGCACAATTTGCAAAGCGATTCGTCCTATCGATTCGAGCGTGGGGTCGATCCAGAGGGCATCGATTGGGCCAGCCGACGTTGCTGCCAATTGATTTTAGAGATCGCTGGAGGAGAGTTGGCAAGCGGTGTGATTGATGTTGCCCAGCCTGCCGAGCCGCGACCGACGATCAAACTGCGTTTTACCGAGCTGCCCCGGATACTCGGTATCGAAGTTCCCCCAGAAAAAGTCCAAAAAATTCTCACCAAGCTTGGCTGCGAAGAAACACATATTTGCGACCACTGTGTAAAAGTCGTTCCGCCCAGTTGGCGAGCTGATCTTACCCGAGAAATCGATTTGATCGAAGAGGTGGCGAGAATTCATGGGTACGAGCAGATTCCTGAGGACGCCGGCGTAAAAATGGTCGCTTCGCAACGTACTTTGGAAGACCGAGTTTACGAGCAGGTGGGGGGAGTTTTGGTTGCGGCCGGGTTTGACGAGGCGATGACCCTGAGTGCCGTGGATCGAAAGTGGGTTGAAGTGTTTCGCCCCTGGTCGGCTGATGAACCGTTGGTCGTCGGTATGCCGGTGCTGCGGCGAGCCGATTGTTTGCGGCAAACGTTGGTGCCGAGTTTGCTTGCATCCCGACGGACGAATGAAACGCTTTCGAACTCGGCCATCGAGCTATTCGAGATAGCCAACATTTATCTTTCTCGGTCGGGGCAAATTCCCGAACAGCGACGTATGCTCGCGGTTAGTAGTGGCGCAGGATTTGCTGCCGTGAAGGGAGTGGTCGAGGCAATCGTTGCCAAGGTTGCTCCAGGCAATCGGCTGGAAGTGAGCCAGCACGACGACAAATTTTTTGCGGCTGGCCGAGGTGCTCAGCTGAGCCTTGGCGGTCGTCCGTTTGGCTTTCTGGGCGAAGTGAGCTCGTGGGGGCTCGATCAATTCGACCTGCGTAGCGGGAGTACGATTGCCGAGCTGAATCTCGATTTACTGGTCGAGGCAGCGGTGCCTATCCGTAGCGTGGAGCCACTCTCGCCCTATCCGCCCGTGGGTCGTGATCTGAACGTCGTGTTTGACGAAAGCGTTTGTTGGAACAATGTCGAGAGGATTGTTCGTACCGGTGGCGGCGATCTGCTCGAAAGCATCGCCTTCCAAGAAACTTATCGCGATGCTGACCGGCTTGGAGTGGGGAAAAAGAGTCTCCTGTTTAGCATTTTACTCCGCTCGCCGTCAGGGACGCTCACTAACGAGCAGGCCGACGAGGTTCGCGATCGGATTGTCGGGGCCCTGGGCAAAGAACTCGGCGGCGAGTTGCGAGCTTAAGCCAGGGTCTGCCGGAACTGCGCACGACTTATTCCGGCCTACGAATGCACTTTTTCTACGGGCTGTGGATCCTACGGTCGAGTGCCCTCAAAACCGGTGCGACCGATTCGATGCACCTTTCTTTTGACGCCGGGGCTCGCGCGACCTATATATCATTGGAAAACTATCGTTCGCACGCTGCCTTTTCCCTGACGAGGGAAGGCATTTCCGGCCTAGGGCTTTTTTGCTTGGCGCCGGCTATTACGGCACCATTTGATCATGGAAGAATCTCAATCCTCGACCAACCCCGGTCTTGATCGCTCTGCACAGACGGGGGAGACGCTGCGCAAGTTGCGCGAGCAAGCCGATCAAACTCTCGATAGCCATCGACGTCGATTGACGAATATCGAGTCGGAATTGAATCTGCATTTCCAACAGATTACCGAGGAGTTGGCACGCGATCGGGTAGTCGACGAAATGGAAACCGAGGCCTCGCAAAAGCTGCAGGCGGAGTTTGATCGTTGCCGCGAGATGCTCACTCAAGTTGAAGGAGACCTCAGAGGACTCCGCCTAGAAGCAGAGGAAACGGGTACTCAGCTCGACCAGCGGACGGAAGAGTTGCAGCAACTTCGCGAGCAGCATCAGCAAATTGAGAATGAGAAAGCAGAACTCTTTGGCGAACGAGATCAGCTTCGGGAAGATCTCGCACGATCGGGTGCAGAGTTAGAATCGCTCAGGGCGCAGTTGTCTGGCGAAGCGGTAGATCACGATGCACGTCTTGCTGAGCAGATGGCCGAGTGCGAACAACTTCGGCAGCAAGCTGAAGCAGGCCAGGCAGAACGCGATCGATTGAGCAATGAGCTCAATCAGCTTCAGGAGGCTTTCGATCAAATTCAAGGCGAGTGTGCCCGTCTTCAAGGAGAGCACGATGCAGCCGGCCAATTGCGAGACAAATTGCAGTCGGTCCAAGAAGAGTTGGGCGTCCAGCAGACACAGAATAGTGAGACACGCGGATCACTTGAATTAGCAGAGGCTAATTACGAAAAATCTGTCGAGCAGTTACGAGATGCAGAACGACGGATTCAAGAGCTAGAGAACGATAGTGAAGCGAGCGAGCAGCTCGAAGAATTGCAACGCAAATTTGATCTTGCGCTTGCTGACGTACATAAGTTGAAGCAAGAAAATGCCGAGTTGCACGAAGAGTTGGCCCGCCGACCCGAGTCTGACGAGCAAGAGTCGCCTGAACTGGTGAGTTTGCGAGCTGAGCGCGATGCTTTGGCAATTCGTGTGGAAGAGTTGGTGAATGCACCGCCGGCAGAGGTTGTCGCAGACAATCAGCAGGAAGTATCCGATCTGCAGCGTCGTTTTGAAATGGCCGTCGAGGATGTACGTCAGTTGAAGCAAGACAACGCAACGCTTCAGGAGAAACTCGAGAGGACTGCTGAAGCCAGCCCAGCGGTCGTGGACGATGGGGCTCCTCTCGATTGGCAAGCCCAGAAAGCGTTGCTGCTTGCAGAGCTTGAGGCAGAAGATAGTGACAGCATGGCGCCCGAACGACGCGAAGCACGCACCACAATCGAAGGAACGATTTCGATTACTGATCGCGTTGTGGCGGAAAAAGACAAGGAGATTCAACAGCTTCAAGAATTGCTCGAGTCACGGCCAACTGCAGAACCGATCGCAGAGACGCAGTCGGAACCCCATGCCCAGTTGTATGACCAAGACGAGCTGATCCAAGCCGAGCGAACGCGGCTGGAAGAGGCCAGGAAAGAAATGGAGGAGAAGCTGCGCGAAGCCGAGATCGAGATTTCAGTCAAACGCGCTAAACTGGCTCGCGAGCAAGCCGCCTTGGAAGAAAAGTTGGCTCTTGTACCTGAGGAAGAAGTTGCCGCGGAAGAAGAAGAGGAAGCGAATCCAGGCAAACCTCGCCGCCACTGGCTTTCTGCATTGGGGCTGAAAGAAGACGAATGAATTCGGAATGCGGATTCACTTGACTGATTCGCCGTCTAGGCGGTAAATGGCCAAGTGGGTCCCATCGACGCCGACGATTTCTTCCACGTTAAAAGTTCCTTCGACCGCTACGGGGCGGATTGAATACTCGGCTGTCTCGCCTTCTTTCATATGCACTAAAATGCAATCGAAGAGTGCAGCGCCAGGACCGAAACAACACTCCAAGTTGTCGCGCACCAAGACGAATTGCTTGAGGCCACGTTTCTTGAGCGTGGGGAACATGTAGCCGCGAATGCGAATGCGACGTCCCAGCAGATCCTCGATTTCAGGTGTCAGCATCGATCGCTGGAACGGGTCGGTTTTCTCCATTTCGAATTTGATATCGTCGAAGGAAGAATCGACAATCGCCTGTGGGCTAGGCTCTTCGACGGTTTGAGTCGTCTCGATGTTTGCGTTGCTGGTCTCGACCGATTGAGCCCCGGCAGGAGAGGCACGATCACAGCCGCTACTAAGCAGGAGGTTCATTGCACAGGAGGCAAGTAGTACACGGGCGAGAGTCATTTGAGATAGTCGGCCTCGAGCAAATAAATGGGATGCCCATCATTTTTGCGAAGGTTCATCGGCATGCTATGCAGCGTACCACCTGCCCGAATCAGGCTTCGTGAATCGTCGACTGTTTTCGAGTCAGCCATCGTGACGAACACTTGGTCGTAGTATTTCACTTTCGACTGATCTCCGAAACAGCACTGGTTGTTGTCGCGGACCAACAGGAAATGTCGCGCATGCCGCCTGACGGGCGATCCTTGTTTCGATAGAGTCGTCCCAGGACGGATATATCCCTTGATAAACACTTTCTGCCCTTCCAACTGTTTTACAGCGTCGGGTACGATGTGTCCGCTTCGAACTTCCACTTCGTCGGGTCGGAACTCATGAAAAGAAGTGCGCACGTAACCATCGGGGACTTCGGTGGCATGGACATAGCCGGCATAGCTGAGACCGCCGACTAAGCCGATCGCGGAGAGCGCGACGCCGATCGTGGCTAGTTTTGAGCCGCTCAGTTGGCTGGGCATCGCACGGATCTTGCCTAGGCTCCGCAAGCCGACGATGAGCCCGACCAAGGGAATCGGACTCAACATGAGACTCGATTGCAGGCTCTCACCTCCTGCTGCAAACATGAGCAACGATAGCACGCCAAAGATTGCAGCGGTAATAGCCCCACTGCTGAGCGGGCGATACTCAAAATCGTCGGAATCGGAAATTATTTCTGCTGAGGCCATAAATTTTTGCGGAAATCTGATAGTTGGCGAGCGAGGTGGCGTCAGCCCCTTGCTTATCGGCGGGCTTACGCCCACCGCTCGCTAGGAGCTTTTGTGGGGGGAACTTACGTCGGAGCCGCGTAGTAGGAGCGCGAAGACTCCCATGAGCAGCAATCCCGCAATCAGTGGCACCCCGATGATCATGAGTCGATTGGGTGGTGTAGCGTCTGAGGAAGGTTTTTCCTTTACTACCGGATCGGTTTTTGCTGGAGCCTCGGCGGGGGCTGCTGCCACAGCTTCTACGGTTTCTACGCTGGCTGGAGCCACAGGTTCTGCAGTTTTTTCAGTTTCTGTTTGAGCCGTTTCAACGGGGTCGCTCACTACAGGCTGCTCTTTTGCAGGTTCCGAATCGGTTTTGGTTTTAGGCTTGGCGGCGCCTCGGGCGAGGAGTCCGAACGCCATGTAACTGCGTGCTCGTTTAACGCCTTGGGGGTCGAGTTCTGCCAACTCGTCCAGGGCCTGATTTGCTTTCGTCCCGACTTCGCCCGGTTGCTCGCCGGCAACTAACAAGTAAGAAATCACAGGCTGGCGAATCCAGGCATCCTTTTCCGACTCTTTGAACATCCTGACCAATCGATCAAGGATGCTCCAGTCTTCCCAACGAGCGAGATCGGGAATCACTTGATCGGCGATTTCCTGATTGTCGAGCACTAGGCGGAGCGACTGTTGGAGTCGCGTGAGGGGGATATCTTTGGATTCCTCGCCATGAAACCGCAGGGCCATGATGGTTGCGTAAACGTGCGTGTATTCGGCGGCCGGATTGCTGAGGAACATTTTTTCTATCAGCGGAAGCCCCTCAGGTCCTTTGAGTTTGAGGTAGGCGGCAATCAGAGCGTCGAGGCATTGGCGCTTGCGACGCACATCGGCGCGAACCAATTCGTCGACCAGCGCCGCACCGGTTGCCGAGCCATGGACACCCATCAGCGAGACCATCGCCGCAATCCCCGGCTTCATTTGCGCATAATCGTATCGCAGCAGCGACTGAAGCATCTCGATATCTTCGTCCTGGCCACAGGCTCCCAGCAGCGTGAGATACAGCCTTCGCCGTGTGGGTCCGACCTCGGGATTCTCGATCCACTCTCTAAGTCGCTGTCGGTCCAAACGGTCGGCTATCGCGATGATTTCGCTATACGGAGCACGGGAAAATTCGTCGTAGGCGTCTTGAGCAAGCAGTGGATCCTCGTCTTCCAGATGCTGGAGAAAAAATTCCAACCGATCGAGGCCTTTTTCAGGTAACTGACTGAGCTGCTTCACGTAGGCTACCGCTCGTGTTGATAGGGGCAGCGGGGTCGTCCAGTCGACCGGCTGACCTGCCAAGCCGCTGATCAGAAAACACTTGTTCGCTTCGTTTTCGCCAAAATAGACGACTTCAATTTGTTTCAAGTCGCCGATCTTGTCTCCACCGTGCAGCACTTCTTCGATTTGGAATTGGGCCATCCCTGTGTCGGGATCGGTCGCTCCCAGGCCGGCTGGATCATCGGCGTTCGGAATGACTGCCGGTACGGCTTTGACCAGCTTGGCAATGACAGCCGCTTCGGCGGCGGCCAGCTCTTCGCTGAGCGTTTGCGACGCGGCACTGCAGAACGGGCAAGCCTCGGCGGTCTGGGTCTGCATGAAGAGCCAAGTTAAGGCGAGGCAACAGCGGAGGGGGGTCGAGATGTTCATGAGTTTGCAAAGGGGTTTGTGGGGCTTGTTAAACCGCAAGCGATAGTTTGGGTCGATGCCTCTATTCTACCGGTTAATAGCCACTCAAGACAAACGGGGCTTGAGCTATCGTCCACCGCCTAGCGAGCGGCCCACATCGGTTCGGTAGGCGGTCAGGGCGGGCAAAAATCCGACCAGCGAGGCGAAGATTACCAGCCCCGGAATAAGCAGGCTTTCGTACCAATTGAATTGCCAAAAGCGGAGCGTAATGCCAGCGTGGGCTTCGACATAGGGGCTCGCTATGGCAAGACAAAAGTGGCCCAGCAGCACGCCCACCAAGCCGCCCAAGAGCGACAGCAGGATCGACTCGACCATGACGATTCCCATCACGGCGGTGCGGCTGGCACCCAGGGCACGCATGATCGCAATATCGTGGCTGCGCTCGCTCATCGAATTATAGATGCTCACCAAGATGCTAATTCCCGCTACGATCACGATCAGAATTGTGAGTACCATCAGCACCAAGCGTACCGGCCCGATGATTTTGTCGAGCATGTCTTGAACCAGGTAGCCCGGTTTTACCGCAATGGCGGTGCGATCCTTGCCTTTATTGATTGCTTGATCCAGCGTCATCATGCCGAGATCGTTGTTGCAGAGCACTAGAATGGAAGTGACTTCGCGCTGCGCTTCGGGAAGCGGCAGGCGGCCCCGATTGGGATCGTTCGGGTCGACTTCTGCATGGGGATCGTGTTGAACGACCGCTGCGCCATCTTCTGCCGGCATGGCGTGACCTTCCAGCAAATAAAAACCTTCGATGTTGATGAACAGTGCCCGATCGTTTGCCGTGCCTGTCGGTTTAAGGATGCCGACGATTTCAAACTCGACATGCTTGCTTCCCTCGGCACTCATGCCGTGGGTGGGTTGAAACTTGTCGCCAACTTTCAGGCCCGATTTCTTAGCCGCCACCGAGCCCAACACGGCTTCGAAAAAATGATCGCTTTGGAAATTTCTTCCCGACTGAAATTCGTAGTGTTTGTCGGTGCCGTCGTCGTAGGCGCCGTAGGAGATTTTATCAAACAGATCGGGCGTCGTGGCGACGACTCGGAATCGCCAGCCGTTGGCATGGAAACTATCGCCAATGCAGTAGGGGATCGCCGCCTTGGTGTAGGGCGCAAAGCGACCGTCGATAAATTCTTTGTAGTAACTGTAGGGAATCGGGTAGAGTGGGTTGCCAATGTGAAAAACGGTGTTCATCACCAACTGAACGTCGCCCCCCTTGCTGCCTCCGACTATGAGGTGGTACCCCTGGGCATCGCTGGAAAACTGCTGCACGGTGACTTCATGGATGACGATCACGAGGATCATCAACGCCACACCAAGGGCCATCGAAAAACCCGTCAGCGACGAAGCGAGCGCCCGCTGCTGCATGTTTCGCCAAGCTATTTTCCAGAAAGACATGAGGAAGGGACTAGGGGAGAGGGGCTAGGGACTAGGGTTTGTTGCTACGGCGAGGTTTATTTCTTCCAGGGTTTCGACTCGGTCGAATTGTTCGGAGACTTCTGGGGCATGGGTGACTAGCAGCATGGCGACGTTTTCTTGTTCGCAGGCGTTTCGCAATAAATCGATGATTTGCTGCTGATGGGCGGGGTCGACGTTCGCGGTCGGCTCGTCTGCCAGCAGCAGCGATGGTTGGTTAACCAATGCCCGAGCTATGTCTTCCCGCTGTTGTGCGACCACCGAGAGCGAGGCCGGCTTGTGGGTCAGTCGATGGCCGAGGCCAATTTCTTCTAGCAATTGTTTTGCACGATGGCTGTCGGTCTTTTGCCCCGTAAACGTCATGCCCAGCAGTACGTTTTCCAAGGCGGTAAAAGCGGGCAAGAGGTTGAATGTTTGGAAGACAAAACCGATATGCCGGGCGCGAAAACGATCGCGGGAGACTTCGTGCAGGCCGACAATGTCGTTGCCTTTGATCGTGATGTGGCCCTCATCGACTGCCGTAAGCCCCGAGATGCAATTAAGTAGCGTTGTTTTGCCGCAGCCGCTGCGGCCGCGTAGTACGACTTGCTCGCCGGCAGCGAGCTTGAAATGTTCGATGTTGAGGATCGGCAGCAGCTCGCCGTCAGGTTCTCGGTACGACTTGCGAACATTTTCCAACAGCAGCATAGTGAGCCCAGGTCAGGAAGGAGATTTTTACAGTGGGAGGAAGCTACGCGACTTGTCGTGAGACTCGGGAGGGGTCTGCAACGCCAGCTAGCAGGAGTTGCACATCATAACCAAGCCTTGCTTACAGCGACAGGCGGCTAGGGAAATGACGAATGACGCCCAATACATCGAAAAATGGCCCAATGACGAAAGATAGCCAAATGTGGATCAACTACTTTTCTGCGAAAATCGCTGCATTCTCTTGGGATTTCGTGCTTCAGAATTCCTTCGTCATTGGGTATTTTGTCATTTATGTCTTGCCCTAGGTCTCGATACAAGCAAGCCCTTGCCCGCAGTGCTAGTACGCAGCAAACAGGCAAGCGGTTCACCCTCGGTTGGCAATTTTTACACGCTAGCAGGGAAGGTCTTTCAACGCCCTGCCCTGCCAGTTTCTGCTTCTGAAATTCGTATCGCGACTGCTCAGTTTGTTTTTCTGAGGGCAACCAGGTTTGTAGGGGAACCCATTTTGGACCGATCTGCGGGTAGCGACTTTTGGCATCGCGTTTGCTCTTAACCACATCGGTAGAAGAGAGAAGCGACGAATCGAGCGGCACTGCCCCGCGGGGTTGCCCAGGACTTTGCCAAACGCTCGTTCGCTCGCCGAGACATCCCACCCTAAGAAAAGTCTCCCCCTCCGAGGGTCGACGAGGTACCCGCACCTCGTCGGCCCTTTATTTGTCGATAGGGTTACGCGGCCGCGACACGGCAGCTAGCTCTCTCGATACAAGTATTCCATGTCGGGCTTTTCGGTCGCATAGAAATGGACCCAAATATAGGCATGGCTATAGGCTGCCACAACCAAGGCAGCCGATGAATTCATTCCCACGGCAATTGCCCAAAAAAGCAGGAAGGCATAGGCGTACATGCCATTGTTGGTGAATCGAAATATGCCTTCCTTCACAAGCGGAATTTCACGATACCGCCGATCAAAGTGATCGGCCCCTGCCGCCCGCACCATTCCGAAGTAGCGTTTCACGCTGTAGCCTGCGTAGAGTCCGAGCGAGCTGAGCAGTGCCGTCACGAGAACCTGCGGCGCGACCGGTAGCCGAAGGCTCCCGCGATCCAGCCAAGCCAATACCGCTAGGGAAACGAAACGCCCTCCAAACAGCAGGAAGAAACAGGCGAGGTATCCATAAAAGTCAATTGAATTGCTAATCGTAGCAGACCGCAACTCAAGCCGCCAAGCCAGCCAAACGAAAACCTGGTGTGCCACAGGAAATGAGACGGCGCTCCAAAAAGCAATCGGAAAAGGTTTTCCTAGAGAACCCCAGGCTATCCAAACCACGGAAAGCAAAACGGCTAAACAGACAAAGTGAAGCAGCTGGCCGAGGCAGATGCTGGGCGATGCTTTGTTGGTTGTCATGGAAAGATCATGAGTTGGGAAGCAATACGACATCGACCTGCAGATTAGGTCGAATTCTTAAAGTTACCTGCCGCTCGCCTTATACTCCACATAAAAGTGTGTGCCCACAAGATCAACAATATGGTAGAATCCTCGCAATATCTCTTGAAGAGAGGGTTGCCAAAAAAAAGGATAAATATGCCCAGTCAATTCAAGCAACTCGACCCTCCGCAGCGGGTCCTGCTCGGTCCCGGTCCCAGCGATGTGCCTGCTCGTGTGTTGCAGGCCTTGGCCGCCCCCACGGTTGGCCATCTCGACCCCAGCTATTTGGCGATCATGGACGAAACGCGGCAGATGCTTCGCGATGTTTTTCAAACGAAAAATGAGTTGACGCTGGCGGTCTCTGGCACGGGGAGCGCCGGTATGGAAGCGTGTGTCGTGAATCTCATCGAGCCGGGCGACGAGATGATCGTCTGTGTGAACGGCGTATTCGGGACACGCATGCGCGACGTCGCTCAGCGTTACGGGGCGACGGTTCATTCGATTGAAGCCGACTGGGGTACAACGATCGCGGCTGAACAAGTTGCCGAGGTGCTCAAGGCTCACCCGAAGACCAAGGTCTTCGGCATTGTCCATGCCGAGACGTCGACCGGTGCTCATCAGCCGCTGGAAGAGATTTCGCGATTGGTCCGCGATGCCGGCGCTTTGCTATTGGTTGATGCGGTGACCTCGCTCGGCGGGGTGGAAGTGCGAGTCGACGATTGGGCGATCGACGCGATTTACAGCGGCACTCAAAAATGCCTCTCATGTCCGCCCGGTTTGGCGCCAGTTTCTTTTTCTGCGCGAGCCGTGGCGGCAATGGAAGCACGGCAGACGCCGGTTACGAGCTGGTATCTCGACATGTCGATGTTGCGCAACTATTGGGGGGCCGACCGGGTTTACCACCATACTGCGCCGATTAACATGACTTACGCGCTACGCGAATCGCTGGCAATCGTGCTCGAAGAGGGATTAGAGAATCGGATTGCCCGCCACCGGCGCAATCATCTTGTGTTGCGTGCAGGCCTCGAAGCGCTGGGGCTCAAATGGGTTCCCGAAAATTCGCTGACTATGCTTAACGCGGTGCATGTGCCGGCAGGGGTCGACGATGCGAGAGTTCGCAGCCGACTGTTGGGCGAATATGGTATCGAGATTGGAGCAGGTTTGGGACCGTTCAAAGGGCGTGCTTGGCGGGTTGGCCTGATGGGGCATTCCAGCACACTGCGCAATGTAATGTTGCTGCTGGCAGCGCTGGAGTCGATTTTGTGCGACGAAGGGATTGCGATCACACCTGGCGCAGCAATTCGTGCTGCTAGCGAACAAACCCCGACAGATCGAGCGTAGCCAAGACTCCGTTGACCAGCCAATGGCCCACGGCGTCGAACGTGCCGAATTGCCAGAGCAGTCCGTTGGGCGGCAGTAGAGCGATCGCCAGGCACCAACATGCGACGACGACTGCGCAGCGACGCAGTGAATCGGTATTGTCTGTCGCCAGGGAAGTTTCGGTCTTGGTAATAGTCATGGCAACCAATTCCTTTCTGCGAATATCGTCAGGCATAGCCAATGGAGAGCTGTGCTAGCCGTAGGCGGGAGCCTGCGGTTATCAAGGCAAGCCACGAATGACGCCCAACACATCGAAAAATGGCCCAATGACGAAACAAGAAATACCGTATTTCATGTAATGACTCGCGGTTCTCACGTTGCGTTTTTTCGGATTTGGGTATTTTGGAATTCGTCATTTGCCCAACCCCTGTTGAGCGTGATTTCTACGTCTCAATAATCCAGTCGGTTCGGCGGTTTTCTGACCCAAGGCGATAGCTTTTTTTGGTACGCTGTGACTATCGCTCAAACTCGCATTTTCCCACTGCTAGCTCCATAAAATCTCGTGAAAAAAGATCGTTCAGAATGTGATGTCTTGACCGAAGCGGAGCATCTGTTGCGGGAAATGAAACAGTTGTGGTCCGAGTCGGACGAAATATGGGAACGCTGTCGCAACCAGCTTGAGTTTGGCAGTTTTGTGTCGGCCGACTACCTGGCGATTTATCGCGAGCTGATTCAGCTTCAGGGGCAGGTCGAAACGGTGCTCGAATGGGGCTCAGGCCTGGGTGTGGTAACGATCATGGCGAGCCGACTTGGTTTTGATGCTTATGGCATCGAAGTGGAGCCGGTGCTGGTCGAGCGTAGCCTCGAGCTTGCGGAAATCTATGGCCCTGACGCTCAGTTTGCCACGGGCAGTTTTATCCCTGACGAATACGAGTGGGATAGCGAGATAACTAGTGATTCGACGCGGACCGATCATGATTCACGCGACGCGTACGACGAGCTCGACATGGAGCTGCGCGATTTCGATTTGATCTACGCTTACCCTTGGCCCGACGAACATCCTCTTTTTATGAACATCTTGCGTACTTGTGGCCGCAAGGGATCGCTATTTCTTAGCTACGACGCGCGAGAAGGCACTGCCCTAACGCGAGTCGAATCGATGAGACAATCTTCTCCTGATTTTTTAAGGTGATACGTATGAGTTTTTCTAATTCAGTTATCCACGGCCTCTTGGCGGTTTCCGCGTTGCTCTTCTCGAGCCAGTCGGCCCATGCCGAGCGGCTCAAGGTGCTAATTATTGATGGGCAGAACAATCATCAGTGGCAGGTGACCACGCCGATTATGAAGCGGCATTTCGAGGAAAGCGGACGTTTTGTCGTCGACGTGGCCACTTCGCCGCCATCGCGGCACGACATGAGCAAGTTTCGACCAAAGTTTACTCAGTACGATGTGGTGGTAAGCAACTACAACGGCGAGGCTTGGTCGAAAGAATCGCAGGCCGACTTTCAGGCCTATGTTTTCAACGGGGGCGGATTTGTCGCCGTCCATGCGGCCGACAATTCCTTTGCCGATTGGCC
>Ga0114931_10006415_pt1 | contig 14469 bp, 21 predicted proteins | sample 2SBtaG_FD_89579 | JGI IMG/M metagenome (GOLD analysis project Ga0114931, IMG submission 89579) | Deep subsurface microbial communities from Kolumbo volcano to uncover new lineages of life (NeLLi) - 2SBTROV14_V59a metaG | ecosystem: Environmental > Aquatic > Marine > Volcanic | place: Kolumbo...
AAGAACTAGGGTCATCGCGAGCAGACCAAGGTAATAATTGCTCATTTTCTGCATACAGTATTCACCGTAGGTGTGTACGTTATCATTATAATCGTGTATTTGATATTTATATATTCTCTAATCAATCCAATGCAAGAGAACGTTCTGTTCTGCTCCTAAAAGTCACTTCCCCAACAATCTCTAGTATTGTAACATAAAATACAAGGAAAGTTACTCTCTTTGTGCTGAGAACAAATAAAATACTTTCGCTCCCCTCTCTCTGACCACTGACGAAATGACCGTAGGAACTTATGTATCTAGCTGTCTAGTACTATGTGTGGAAATCACAGGACAGGAAAACCTCAAAACTCTCGAAATTCCTCCCTCCAAGATCACTGAAGTGAGTGCTTCTGAAAGAGATATCTCAATTAAGTTTCTCACTGCGCGCGAATTACTGAATAGTCGCCGTGATTACTTTCGGATTCCAACTGGATCCAAGGATATAGATCGGATACTTGGAGGTGGTATCGAGCAAGGTGCTATCACTGAACTCTATGGGGAATACAGAACTGGCAAGACTCAGATATGTCTCCAACTTCTTCTCTTTGTAACCCTTCCAGTCCAGCTCGGAGGAATGGGTGCTCAGGCAGTTTTCATTGATACTGAGGGGAATTTCAGACCAGAACGCATACGTCAGATGTGCGGGCGCTATGAGGTTGATCCTACAGATGTTCTAGACAACATCTTCGTTGCTAAGGCGCACAATACCAAGACACAGATCGGATTAGTTTCGGAACTTTCTGATTTCCTCAAAGATCATGATGTCAAGCTTCTTATCATTGATTCCCTTACCGCAAATTTCAGGATAGAGTACACTGGAGAAGCGAAACTAATCGAAAGACAGCAAGCGTTGAACCGTCACCTCAATCAACTGGCACAGCTCTCGGCATTTGCAGATGAGGAACCACTTGCTATCGTCTTCACCAATCAAGTGATAGGAAGTATCAACAAACCCTATCTTGATGCTCCTTCAGCTGTAGGTGGGCACATCATCGCACATGCCTCAACACATAGGGTGCAACTGAGACGAGCCTCTGATTTTGCTGAGAAAGTTCCTGTACTTGAAGCGACATTAGTTGACTCCCCTAACCTTCCTGAATCTACTGCCAAATTCAAGATCACGGAGTTTGGTATTACCGACAGCGACAATGAGACAACACGTGATTTCAAGGATTTTCTGCAGCAGGTGAGGAACAAGGCACTCTCGGAGGTAGCAGACAATGGTCACTGAAGGAGTGAGGCAAATACGCACCCTAATGGAAGAGAAATTTGCCCCCTACCTTCGCGGGCAGAGCTACCGTGATACCTTCATGAAGATGCTGGAGGTTTTTGATCGCGAAGAGTTTGATGATCCGAAACTTGGTGATCGTGATGTGATTTACCTTTTCTTCCAATTTCTTCTCTTTGACGGTTTCGACCGAATAGAACGTCTGGAAGAGAAATTAGGTATCCGGAGGGATGCTTGAGTGGGAAGGACGATTAGAACCTATCGTCAAAGGCTCAATGAGGTTCGCAGGAGATTCATCCGGATAAGTAGCAAGCTTTTTCCCCATCTACCAATAGAGCGTCCATGGATTGCTGCACACCATCTGTCCGCATCGGGAAGCACATTTCCTTGGCCAGACACTGCGATGATTGCGACGATGAGCATGATTCTCGAATTCATGAAGGCCATAACGGAATTAGAGAGGTTGGTAGAGATTGAAACTTAACTTTAACTTTCTCAATGACAATGAGGATGTGATTAAAGACTACTGTAGAAAGTACCTTGAAATCATTCCTGAATCGCTACATCTCGAGAAATTCTTTGAGGTTCTTGTTCTCCAAGCCATGACTGGGAATCAATCTGTACTTGAGAACTACGGTGAGATAATGACTTTCAGCCTCGAAGATCTCAAAAAACTACGAGCTCATGAATTCCATTCTGTGCGGGAGCTTCTTGGCAGAAGGCTCTGGGACATCGTAAAGGAGCTATTGTGAGGTGTGACATAAATGGAGATGTGTGGTGATCTTGTGGGTATCTTGGAGCATCTCAGCAACAAGGTGCATCTCAGTCCCGAAGAAATTCTTCTACAGACAATATACTCCCTGCACCCTGCTCTTTTTTTCAAATTGAAGGGAATACAATCACTCCGGATCTTTGTTCAATTGGACTTGCAAATGAATGAATGGATTAGCGCTCTTCTTCAGAAATATGGTGTAGTTAATCGTGAAATTATGATACGGGGGATATTAGGCCTCCAATGACTCGCTTACAGGAAACTTAACTGAGACATCTCCCTCTTCGGAGTGATCAATCTCAGCATTACCTGGTGCAATTACAAGTAGAGTACTGTCCTTTGACTTTCCTCTGAAGATCCCACTGATTTCAGTCCTAATGGTAATGAACTGCATTTTAATTCCAATGAAATCTGCAGAGAATCTTGCCAGACCTCGTGTAGTAAGTTCCAGTCTCAGTTGGGGTGTGAGTGGAGACTCAAGGATAAGCACGTGCTCATTGTCAATCCTCTCAAAAATAAAATCAATAATTTCATTATCAGAGAGTGAATTTAATCGACTTACCGGAATGAAGTCAATGGAGTATCCGGGGATGGTCATTTTATGCAACCTCCGAAATTGTGTTGTAGAGATCCCCTATCCCTTCTCCATTTAGGGCTGAGATCGCAACGACTTTGTGCTGTGGGAAGGTGCTTGTGATGAGTTCAGGCTTCGCGTCGGGAAGATCAGTCTTGTTCGCTACAATGATGGTCTTCTTCTTGTTCATCTCAAGTGTTCCCATAAGTGTGAGACTTACCTGATCGAATGGTGTCTTAGTAGCATCCATCATTACAACCGCAATATCGACCTCCTCCAAGAACTTGATAGCCTTGATGATCCCTGCTGTTGCTTCTTTTGCTCTTTGCATGGCTTGATCCTCTGGAATCCCTTGCCCCACAAATTCTTTGTAGTCTATCGCGGTTGCAATACCTGGGGTATCTACCAGAGTGAGATCGAGCTTCTTACCTTCCGAATTAAAATTTACGTGTTCTAACTTGACGATATCTCGGGTCTCATGGGCAATAGTAGAGACCTCACTCATATCTGAACCAGTGAAATCATTTGAGATCCTGTTTGCCAAGGTAGACTTTCCGGTATTGACCTCTCCAATGAGGCATACCGATGCCTGTTTGGTTTTGCTGAAGAATCGCGAGAAAGTTGATAACATCAGAAGCCATTTGGCGGTCTTTCTCATATAACTCTGCGAGATACTCTTGGAACATCCAGGTATGATTTGCGTTAACCCATATCTTAATTATCTCTAAATATATGAGTATATTGATGAATAAAGCGGTTTGTCGATCTTGTGGAACAGAATCTGATGACATTGCGTCCTCGATGTTCTATGGGTGTTCTGAGTGTGGTCAAAAGCTCTTCTCTATTATCAAAGACGAAACGGTAGTGGAACAGATCGAGCCTGAGGAACAAGAAAAGATAGATGGACAAATCTCTATTAAAGTTAAAAGAAGTGGGGAGTACCAGATAAATCTCTCTGCACTGGCAAACCGAAAGGGCAAGAATGCACCTATTATGGTTGAGGATGAAGACGGTGTTGTCAGGGTCGTTTTTGACATGGACGATGATTGAAATGACTGTCATAGCAATTAGTGGAACTCCAGGAAGTGGAAAGACTACCATTGCTAATCTGCTCAAAAAAGGGGATCGAGAGGTGATTAATATTGGGGAATTCGCCAGCCAAAATGGGTGTGTTAGCAGTTACGATGAGATGAACAAGTGTGATGTGATAGATGGGGATCTTGTGATTGAGAAATTGCGGGAATACCTGAAAGGTAAGACTCATACTATCATAGTAGAAAGCCATCTTGCAGATCTTGTTCCAGAAGAATATATCGATCGATGCTACGTCCTTGAAGTTCAGATCTCAGACCTTGTTGAGAGGTTGAAAGAGCGTGGATATTCTGAGAAGAAAATAGCTGACAATAAACTCTCCGAGTTGATGAGAGATTGCTATATGTACTCCTTGGACGCTTTTGGGGAGGAGAGGGTTGAAGTGATTAAACCATCTCCAATCGAGGAGATAGTTCGCATAATCGAAGACTATTTGGAACAGAAGGAGAGAGGTAAGTAAAATGGTTGATCCAATTGACATCGAGAAGGAGCTTATTGAGCTAGATGAGGATGCCAAACGTCAGAAACTTTTGGAGGAGAAACTTAAGCAAGAAGAGATTGAGAGGTAGAGGATCGAAGAAGAACTGAGAAAGAGGGAGGAAGAAAGGGAACTCAAACGACTTTCACGCCCCTCTGATTTTGATAAGGACTTCACCATACCTCTTATAGAAACAACAGGTGTCAATGTACGTTGTCAATTCAGGGACTGTCACCAGTGCTGTCTTGAGACAGAAATGATCCTCACTTTAGCAGATCTTGAGAGAATTACTGACGAGGGTTATAATCCGGAAGAATTTGCCTTCAGCCCGTCTGAAGCAGATGGCTTCTGGCAGTTGAAGAATGTTGATGGAAGGTGCTTCTTCCTCTCGGAGAGTGGGAAGTGTACAATCTATGACTTTAGACCTCAGGGATGTAAATTGTATCCACTTATTCTCACTCTGGACACAAATGAGGTTGTTGTAGATGACGACTGTAGAGAACAGGATTGGTTTGAGGAACAGGAATATGATCGTAAACAAGTCAATGAAGTTCACAGCTTGGTGTCAACCCTCCTAATTGAGAGAGAAGATGTCACATTCGATTGATCCAGTAATTGTAGTCATCTATTGTATCCAAGTCCCGATTGATCTCATGTATGATATGGCTAGCTACCTGTTTCCCTAGTTGATCACTATACTCAAGTATATGTCTATATGAATCCTTTCCGAGCAGTCCCTCACCCCATATATCTCGCTCCAAGATGGCAAATGCGACACCATCATCGCATGTTGGGACAATGTACTGGTCAAAAAGGTGGTGAACGCAAATAATTTTGTTGAACACTTTTGAGGAATTTCCGGGAAGGTCAGGCATGAGGAGTGCAACTCGTTTCGAGTTTATTGATTCCACTGCTACTTTTACTGCATAGTTGAGAGAACTTCCAGCGTCAAGCATGGTGTTGTGAGGGAGGGATCTTGCAAGTTCTGTGTCTGAAGTGAGTACAATTATCTCAAAGTCGGATATTGGGATAGCATCAAGTGATTGCATGAGGAGCTTCCTCACAAGAGCATCCACAGTATCATCATCTAAATCCCTACGAAGACGGGTCATAGATGATCTTATCCCTCGAATTGGAATAAGCAGAGGTATCATTAGAGAACCTCCATCAGAAATTTGGCCAACTTGTCTTTCTGTTGCTGATCGTTTAGACTGATATCTGTGAAGATTGGATCAATTCCCATATCTTCCAGCACTTTCTTGAACCTTCTATCTTGCTCGTCAAGGACTATTCTTGAGCATACGTCTTTGTAATTCCGGGCTAGTCCCTCAATAGAGGCAGACATTCCAACCGCATCCATGAGTGTTGAAGTGGGTCCTGAAAATGCCTTTGAGCCAACTATTGGAGATATTACCGTTACTTTCTCCTTTTTCTCAATCAGATGATTGCGTATTTCCTCAACTGCCAAGATTGGTCCAATACTGGTAACTGGGTTGCTTGGGCCAATAATTATTTGTTTTGCTGCTGATATACTCTTAAATGTGTAAGGGGTAATATGCGCCTCCTCCGCACCTTCAAAACTCACTGACTTGACATCTACCTCGGTGCGGTACTTGACGAAATACTCTTGGAAATGATACTTATCTCCTTGCTCACTGTGTATAGTTGTAGTGACCTTCTCATTTGACATAGGGTGCACCTTAGCTTTAATTCCCCAATGATCCATCAGCAAATTTGTGACATCAGATAGTGAATCTCCCCGATTCATGTAATGATTCCTAAAGATGTGAAGTGAGAGATCCTTGTCTCCTATCTGAAACCATGTATCAAGGTAGTCGGGGTCTTCAAATGTCCGAAGTTCTTTAAGCATCTTGAATGATTCATTCTTCCTACCCCAGAATTTTTCGAGGTCAAGTATGTCTGCAAAGAGGTAGAGTACAGTATCGAGATCTGGGGATACGAGAAGAGAATTCCAGTAATAGTCATCACCTGTATTGCAGATGACTTCTAGCTTAGAGTCATCCACTAAATTTCGAAATCCCTGTAAGAGTTTAGGAGTGCCAGTTCCTCCTGACAGAAAAGTGTACACATTGTTTTCAGCGAGATTCAGTTAATATCTCTTACTTTCGTGAATAGAGCAGTTCCTCAGGATTCGAATTGTCAATTACTACTAACTTCTGCATGATTAACATATCGAGGTGACGATGTAGAAAGACCTTGTAGAAATTCATCTTCTTGTACTCACCCACATCTGGTCTGTAATCCGCCATAAACGCTTGGTACAACTTCTCAAAGCTTATTGGTACTGCATCAAGGTAAGCAAGAATTTCCTTTGCAATCTCTGTTGTTGTCTTGCTCATTCCTGAGACGAACTTGTTCATGTCCGAGATGATGACCGGTGTGTCATACGAGTGGAAGAGGATATCATAGTTAGCATCTTCTAAGAAGTCTATCCCCTCTCTATATGCTTTGAATGAAGAGGTCTTATCAAGATAGTAGTAGGTATATTTCGGTAGAAACTTTCCAAGAATACCGGAAGCAAGCACCCGCCCTTCTTCATAGAGGTAGAAGCAGTGACCTTTATGGGGTCCCGGTGAAGGATTAGACAGAATTTTTGACCTTTTGGTCTTGAATGTATCGTACTTCCCGATACCTACAACATTTTCCACCTTTTCTGGTAAGTGCTTCGCCAGTGATTTCATATTACCGTAGAATCTATCTGTAGTATAGTTCGAACGGGGTCTCCTGACTACATCTTCTAAATCCTTGTGAACTGCAATTTCGATATTCTCAAGTTTCTTAGCTAAATCGTCAACGACGGTCAGTTCATTGAAAGTGACGTTGGGAAGATAGACTCGAATTTTCGGATCATCATACCCACGGTCTTTTAGGAAAATTCGGAAATTCTTCAGGAAATTTTTACCCGAAGCTCCCATCACAATAATTGGATTGTCGAGGATGACAAGTCCTCCATATATTGCGCCTTGGGCGCCGAATCCTCCAGTTACATGAAAGATTTCAGGTGTTATCTCAGAATAGTTCAATAGGAAAAATTCAATGTACTCTGATTTAAACGTATTCAGAGGGCCGGAATAGAAATTCCAAAATACTCTCTTAAACTGTTCAACCTGTCGTTAACGAGTTGACTGGTATTGTTTGAGATGAGGCTGTCTGCTTCTTTTGCTCCAATTTCTGATAAAGAGATGGTAATTGCCGACTGTGGGTCATTCTTCAATTGAATGTATCCAGCCCGAGCTAATTTTGATATGTATTCCCACAATCTCTGCTTAGAGATATTTGAGTACTTTAGATATTGTGGTCTAATCGCAGAGAACACATTGAAGAGTTCATAGAACTCCTCAAGGGTAAAGGAAATTCTCAGTGTACCAAGAGAGAAGAAGACTGCATCCCTTAATGTGAGCTGAGGTTCGAATTGATCCCATTTGTAAGAAACATCAAGTATTTCCACATATATTAAATGGCGCTCTAACTTAATAAGTAAGGAGGGGGTGAATTTCATGTGAAAACTCAATGGTGATGGCGCGAAAATTAAGGTAGAATCCATTTCATTTTTATGAATGATCATAGCTGATAGTAATGTGAGTATACCTACATGTCCTAGTTGCAGTCGGGAAATCAAGACAACTTGGAAGTACTGCAGATACTGCGGAAATAATCTTCAGCAGAGTAAAGATGCTTCTGCTTCAAACGAGACTGTTCTTGAGTCGCTTCCAAGTACGAGTGAAATAAGTATCGATAAGGAGACTCTATTTAAGATTCTCAAGACTCGGAAGCAGAGAAATTCAATCAACAAGAAGAAGAGCGAGCTCAAGGCTGAGATCAAGCATGTAATGGAACAGAAGAAAGCAGGATTCTTGGACAACGATCTTGTTGTCGAGAAGATTAAGAAACTCAAGGCTGGGGTGGAAGAAGTGAACAAGCTCGAAGATTCACTTAGCGGTATTCCTGAGTCACTAGCTATAGAAGAATTAGTAGATCAAATAGATGCGACAAAGGAGAGAATCGTCAAGATCAAGTCGATGAAGGAGAAGAAAGGGATCTCTCAGGATACCCTTGAAAATGAGTTAAAAAAATCACTTGCTACCCTCGACCTATTGAAGGCAGAACACTCTAAGATTGGATCCCGTATCAGAACGTGGCAAAATGAGTTTGAAGCAATACGCAATTCCTTGAAGAAGGATCTAGAAGCGCTCAATCTCAAGAAAGAACTTGGTGAAATTTCTGCAAACTACTACAACGAAGAGAAGAAGAAATACATTGAAGACTTAGAGTCATATGATTTAGTTATTAAGAACATAGATCTAATCTTGAAGGTCTGGTAATTAGTCATCGCTATCCAGACGAGCAATTTTTGGACGGGACAGTTCCTCGACCATAGCTATTGTTGGCTTGTCCATCTGCTGGGGAATCTCGTCATCATCCATCTCAACTGTTTTCTCCATCATTGTCCATCCTTTCAGTTCGATTGAGAAGTAGACATCATCTTTTCCAATGCACGAGATTCTAATCGTCAGTTTGTTGTGAGTCTTGTCAATAACCTCTGGATACAAGCACTCGTCCTCAAGAACCTCGAAAAGGTGATCGACATATGCTTGTGAGATCATCTCTGTTGTGCTTGAGAGTATCTTCTGTCCCATGTCTGAGACGAAGTAAAAGACATTTCTCCCCTTTTTTTCCGATCTGATAAGATTTGAATCTATCAGCCGCTGAATATGATGCCGAATTGTGTCATGATGATTCTGGAGTGCTTCTGAAATCTGCGCTTGGTAGCAACCCTCATTATCTACGATATATTGAAAAACTTGTTGAGTTGCCTCGCTCTTCAAAATAACAAACGCCTTTTCGATTTCTTCACCTCGTAGTGAAGTTGAATAGAACAGTCTCTTCCCTGCAAATTTCATGGATTTAACAAGTCCTGCGTCCTCCAGTTTTTTCAAGTGCCAAAAGGCGGTACCATGTGGTAATTGCAATTCATTTGCAATATCGAAGAAGTAGTTTCCTGGTGATTCAGAAACAATCTTGTAAATCTCTCTTCGAACTGGATGCATGAGGAGGAAAGAACGTTTCACCTTTGTCATTCAAATACCACACATTAAATCTAGGTTGCTTATATATAATTCATCGGTTTATCAATATGCTCAAAATAATAATTAATAAGGACATCTTGTCTTCATTGCTTTTATAATTGGTCAATTCACAAGAGAATTAGATGGTAACAATTGGTCAGAATTTCGTTCTTGGTGTAGCTGGAGGGATAATCCTTACAATACTCATCTCCACGATAGTTTTCTTCCTATTCGGAAGATCATTCATATTGAAGAAAATTCTCGAATTCTTTAGTTTCTTTGTAATTGTGAATTCATTAATAGTAGTTGGAATATTATTGATTCTGCATCGTGAAATCATTGATGAGACGACGGCCTCAATTCTCATTGCATCTGGTGGTCCCATTGTTGCGTGGCTCTATTTACTTGTTTTTAGTGATCTTTCAAGTATGGTTCGTACATTCAAGAGTATTCAGTACCAGACTGCATATATCGCACAGAAGGATCTGATCTCAACAAACCAGAGTCTTACAACCAAACGATATAAGGAGATGAAGAAAATCTCCGAGAATATTGATACTGCAAGGTCATCTATGACAGAGACACTCGAGGTCACAAGTATCCTTTCTAATCAAATAAATCATTCGGCGAGAACTATTGCTTCATACTCCAAAGATATCATCGAATTTTTCGATAGAATGAATTTGTCAAAAAATAGTTTCGATAGTATTCGTGATCAAGCATCACTCTCTCTTGATAATCTCTCCCAAGAACTAACCTCCCTCCAACAGAAATTGAGTAGCAATATGAATGTACTTGAGACCAAACTCAAAGGTGTGACTGAAATCTCAAACCAGACAAAGATTGTAGCTATTAATGCTGCAATTGAGGCAAGCCAGAGTAATCAGTCTGAATCTGGATTTGAGCTTGTAGCTGGTGATGTTACTGATCTTTCAAACAGGGTTAATAGTGCAACTGAAGTTCTCAAAATGGAGATCCGTTCAACATTTTATGATGCACTCAATGGATTAGCGGAAATTGAGACATACCTCAATAATCTGATGTCTATTTTCAAGAATTTTATGGAGGGTATTGACAAAATGACCATGGATGTTGAGACTAGAGGAGGATCAATATCCACCTTAGTAAGCAACCTTCAGGATCTCTCCAAATCAAGTGAGAATCTGAATAAACTCATCTCAGAATACAAATATTGAGCAATCTTTTTTATAGAAAGTTCCCAGAAGTTTGGGAAACTAAAGCATAATATTATTTACAATTGAAACAATTTTTCTTCAATGTCTGATAATGTCCGGAACGTTATAATAATTGGTGGTGGGCCAGCTGGCTACACTTCAGGAATTTACTCAGCAAGAGCTGAGCTTAAGCCTCTTATCCTAGCTGGCTATCAAGCTGGTGGTCAGCTTATGCTGACGACCGACATCGAGAATTTCCCTGGATTCAAAGAGGGGATTGGTGGAGAGGCACTTATGAACGAGATGAGAGCGCAAGCCGAGAGGTTTGGTGCTGAGATCATCAATGAGGATGTCACTGAGGTTGATTTTTCATCAAGACCATTTACCATTAAAACTTACAGCAATGAGTACAAGACTCATTCAGTCATCATTGCGACAGGCGCAAGTGCTCGCTGGATGGGTTTAGAATCCGAAAAAAGACTCACAGGTTCTGGGGTCTCTTCGTGTGCAACATGTGACGGAGCATTCTACAAGGATAAAGTGGTTTGCGTAGTAGGTGGTGGTGATAGCGCCATGGAAGAAGCAGGATTTCTAACGAGATATGCCAAGAAAGTCTACCTTATTCACAGAAGAGAAGGATTCAGAGCATCCAAGATCATGCTTGACCGTGCGAGAAACAATCCCAAGATTGAATTTAAGACTAATGCAGTGATCGACGATATTTACTCCAAGAAGGAGGGATTCTTGGAAGCAGTTACTGGTATCAAACTCAGAAATACAGTGACTGGAGAGTTTGAGGATCTTGAACTCGACGGTGTTTTTGTAGCGATCGGTCACATTCCAAACACTACTATCTTCAAGGATCAAATTAATCTAGATGAACAAGGATACATTCTCACGACGATGAGCACAAGAACAAATATTGAAGGGGTCTATGCAGCAGGTGATGTAGTGGATTCAAGGTATCGACAAGCTATTACCGCAGCAGGAATGGGATGCCAAGCTGCCATAGATGCAACTAGATGGCTAGAGGAACAAGGCCTTGAGTAAATCTAATCTACAGTTATCATAGTCATAGTAGACCGAATATTTGTAAGATGGCGTAAATCTTTAGTTGTTATTGCTTTCAGCTTGTCCAGAGTATCAGACTCGACTTTTACTACGATGTCGTAAATTCCATAAACAATGTCTGCAGAAATAACTCCTTCAATACTTCTTAGCTTTTCAAGAAGATCTTCTTCAGAAGCTACATTTGCGTTAATTAGAACGAATGCTATTGGTATATCAATTACCTCCTAATAATATATTGATTGCCAATGCTACATTTAAGATTTTCTCATTGGAATAGAAGTGAATGAGCCGAATTTCTTTGTTCAATTTTATAAAATTGACATTCTTCGACAGAATGTGGATGATCAAGTAGACTGGGGAAGAATGCAAGAAACTGCACAGGTGAGGTATGACCTACTTCAGACCTTTGTCGAAAATGATCGATTTATCGGATTTCAGTTGGTACTTGCCCCAATTCGAGGAAATCGTCCAAGAGAGCAATATCCAAAGACTAAGGTAGAAGAGAAACCTGTTATTACATCCGATAATATTCTCACAAAATTAGTCAAAGGTCTGGATGACGCAATGGTAATTGCAACTGATACAGAATTTCTTGCAGATCCCTTCAATCCTCTGGAAACCTCAAGGGTTGATTGGCAGAAGAAGAAAGCCATTAGTGTCATCAACCGATTTTCAATCTTCTCAAGATTTGACAAGACTGGTGCCAGAGGAGTTATGCTTGTAGTCATTCCGATTGAGCTTCTTCAATTCCCAAGGTCCAGTCCTTCTGATACTGCTGCTATTATTGCTTCAATCCGAACGAGCATTAAAGGTGTCTTTGAACTACACGGGAAGATGCGACTTGCAACCTTCTTTAATGTAGGTGCGAAGAGTGGATCATCCCTTGTCCAACTCCATTCACAGTTATATATCTTTGAAGGGTTGAAGAATCACATCGGTTCGGACGAGTACTGTTTTTTCAGATCATATGACTATCATATGGAATCTAATGTATGCCTAGCTTGCAGTCTTGGTGCAGGACATATTGAGAATCTTGGAGACGGTCTAGATGAACAGAGGAAGGAATTTATCTCTGATGATCTGACAGTCTGGCAGGATGAACTTGTCAAATTAAGGGTTGCTTACGCACCTCTCCGATACGCACACTTACGTATATTTATCAACCGCCATATTCCCCACATGGGCGAGCTAGCAGACGAAGAATGTAATTCAATAGGTTATGCTATCTCACTTGGTGACTATCTGATGAAACTTATATTAGGATCTTTCTGGGGAATGATTCCAGAGGATGATCGTTCTATAGTTGTCCGCCAGAAATCTGACGGAGACTTCCACTTGTTTATTGATATGATTCCAGTTTATATGGGACTCGGTGGTGCAGAGTTACTTCTTCCAATGTCCATCCATAGTCGCACTCCTAAAACCTTTGCCAAACTAATGAGGGATGAGTTAGATTCTCTTCCTGCTCAGTTTCAAAGATGAAATTTCCTTCTTGAGTTTCAAGGTTTAACAGATACTAAGTCATTTTTAAGCATCGACCACAAATATGTTTAGAAGATGGCTCACTCAAGACCAATTCAACCGAAAACTCCAGACTATCTACCCGATGAGGTTAAGCATGGTACAACAACCGTTGCTATGATTTTCAAAGGTGGCGTAGTTCTTGCCGCAGATAATAGGGCATCTGCAGGGTACATGGTTGCATCTCCTACCGCAAAGAAATTACATCCTCTTGCAAAAAAGACAGCTATGTCTATAGCGGGTAGTGTTTCCGATGCGCAGTACGTGGTGAAACTTATGCGTGCAGAAATTAACCTCTTTGAACTCAATAGAGGCAGGGATATGAGTACTTCAGCGATTGCAAACCTCTTGTCTAACGTTCTATATGGACAATATAGGAAGTACTTCCCCTACTTCATTGGACCAATTCTTGCAGGTTTCGATCACAATGGTCCACATGTATTCCCAATGGACATTGCCGGATCCATGACTGAGGAACCTTGGGCTGCAACTGGGTCTGGATCACCATATGCTATTGGTGTTCTGGAAGCAATGTACGAACCTGAGCTTGAAGAGTCGAAAGCTGTCAATATCGTTCTACTTGGTCTAAGATCTGCTATCAAGAAGGACATTGCAACTGGTGACGGAATTGATGTTCTTGTCATCACAGACGCTGGAATCAAGAAGCTCACGAAGGCTGAAATCAAAAAATCATTGGGTACAAAGTACCCATTTAAGGAGTGATAGATTATGTGGGATCCACCATCAGGTTATGACAGAAGCACGACAATGTACTCTCCCCGTGGGAGAATCATTCAGACAGAATATGCTAGGGAGGCTATGCGAAGGGGCTCTCTCTCAATTGGTATCAAATCATCAGCTGGTGTTGTCCTTGCAGGACACATCAGGACATCTGAACTTGATATCCCAAATCCAAAGATCTCTCTTATTGATCAGAACTTTGCTTCAATCTTTGCAGGATTTGCTGCAGATGGAAGAGTCCTCATTAATAGGGCCCGTGTCGAAGCACAAATTCACAAGATGACATATTCAGAACCAGCGGACATCAAGTACATTGCAACTAAACTTGCAGATTACGCTCATATGTTCACTCAGCAGGGTGGTCTCAGACCTCTTGGAATTGGACTTCTCTTAGGAGGAATCGACTTCGACGGTGAACCTCGGATTTACTTTGTGAATCCAGGTGGTGGTCTTTTCGAGACCAAAGGTAAGGCTGTTGGATCCGGTGACATCCAAGCGATGGAATACCTCATTGCCAATTACAAGGAAGATCTCTCAATCGATGATCTTGTGAAATTAGCAAAAGATACTATTATTCATGCTGTCGGTAATGAAGAGTCTAATGATAAGTTTGACGAGAACAAAGATATTGAGATCTGGACGATTGAAACCGGATCAGACAATGTTCCTGTTGTAGAATCTGTCTACTAAA
>Ga0114931_10006416_pt1 | contig 14466 bp, 6 predicted proteins | sample 2SBtaG_FD_89579 | JGI IMG/M metagenome (GOLD analysis project Ga0114931, IMG submission 89579) | Deep subsurface microbial communities from Kolumbo volcano to uncover new lineages of life (NeLLi) - 2SBTROV14_V59a metaG | ecosystem: Environmental > Aquatic > Marine > Volcanic | place: Kolumbo...
CGAGTCGACACACACGGCCACGCCGCTCGTGCCGTCGCAGACGCTGGTCTGACAGACCGTGGTCAGCAGGGCGTTACACGCCGCGTCGCCGCCAGCCTGGTCCGGGGTCTGACCGTTGTCCGAGCCGAACTGCGAGCAGGCGTCGAGACCCGGGCAGTTGACCTGAACGACTTTGGTCTTGTCACAGTCGACGTCGCCGTCCGTGGTGACCGCGGTGCACTCGACGACCGCGCCTGGCAGACCACCGAGGGCCGGCGGAACACAGGCAACCGCGAAGCTCAGGTTGAGGAACGGGTTGGTGTTCGAGAGGTCACAGGTGTTCGTGCTCGTGTTGCAGACGATGCCTGGGAGGGGCCCGATGGCCGCGACGCAGTCGGCGTCGGTGGCGCAAGGAACGGGGGTGTTGCTCGCGGTCGTGCCAAGCGTGTCGCCATTGAGGGTGCAGGAAGCATCCGGGACGCCGTCGCCTTCACAGTCGAGCAGCGTTGCCGCGTTACAGGTGATGGTCGTCGACACGCCTGGGTCCGGACCCGGGGTGCAGGCAAGACCTGTCGGGGTCGGGGTGCAGGACTGCGGGTCGCAGCTCGCGCCGCAGGTGCTGTCGCCGTCACGGAAACGCACCTCGCAGGTGGTAGCTGCAAGCGGCGGGTTCGGGGGCGGAAGAACCTGTTCTTCGACTGGGTTGCTGTCCAAGCAGTTCAGGACGAAGAGGTCGGGGCAGAAGTTGCCGACGTTGAACGAGAAGGTGCCGTCCACGTCGAGGCTGCCGACCGGCGCCTGGAAGCTGAGGTCGCAGATGAGGACCAAGTTGACTTTGGTGACCGTGTCCGCTGTGATGACGAACGGCTCTTGCGCGGTGCAGATGACCTCGCCGTCGGCGTCACGTGCGCGGAGCTCCACGGTGCAGGGACCGGGAGGCAGGTCCATGAAGCCCTGCCAGATTTCAGCGCCATCGCCTGGGCGTGGGGTGCCGAACTCGGGCGGGATCGGGCCTTGCGGGTTGGTGCGCCCGTCTACGACCTCGAGGTTACCGTCGATCCGTACCTCATCGGGGAAGCTCGCCCCGTTGTCGAGGAAGGTGTCGCTGTTGCCTGCGCAGGCGATCGTATACTCCACGGTCTGGATGTCGATCAACGCAGGGGCCGAGGACCCACCACCGAGTGAAGGCGAGCCGTTGGGGACGACCACATTCATCTCGGTGTTGCCCACCGTACCGCCCCCGCCGCTCGTACAAGCTGCGAGGGTTCCCATACAGGCGAGCACGATCCATTTACTAAATCGTGTTTTACTCATTCGTTACGCTCCTTGGATAATTCACTGCGCCACGCGCAGCGTGTTTGAACGGGTTCACCGTGAGGAGCTATCTCAACACGATTCGGAAAGTCAACACCCTGAATTCGTGTTTCGGGCGCCCGTCCGCGCAACCTGGTCGCGATGTGTTAGCTGGTGCACAATTGTACCGAAAAGCGCACACGGTGAGCTGAGTTACAAGGCCTGCCGGCCCCGAACCGAGCGCGCTGTAAAACACGGACGATCCGAACCGTCCGGGCTCCGACGAGCCGCCGCGAAATCGCCTCGAATGCCGCCGGTCGCACCGCCATCGCTGCCCGAGGGGTGAACGAAAGAACCGTGCCGAAATCGCTTCGGCTCATCGAAAGGGCGTTCGTCGCACAGGAATGTCCGAAAACTTCCGGTCGCGTGCCGGAACCGGACTCGGCAGGCCGTTTCGGCCCGAAAGCTTCACTGAATGAGGACGGAATTGGGCCGGACACAGGTCTGGTCGACCCGGACCACTTCTCCGTTTTCGATCACGGTGCGCTCGAAATTACCATTGATCCCCGTCTCGGCGGGGTTGAGTGCGTCAGGCGGGATGATGTCGAAGACGACTTCGCGTTCGGCACAGTCGGTCCCGCAAAGCGAAATACGCATGTAGTAGCGTCCGATTTTCTGCTGCGGGGTGACGAAGGCCACGGGCACCAGCTCGTTGCCCGTGGTGTCCAGAACCTGCTGGGCGATGATTTCGTCGGCCCAGGCGTTGCTGAGCTCGACGGTGATCTGGCGGGTCTCGGCGCTCACCGGGATCTCGGCGCGAAGCTCCTGGCCCGGGCGGACGAGCTCCTCGATGGCACCGCTGTCATCGACGAACTCCGGAGGATCCAAGGGAAAGAGGTCGGGCTCCGCGGCAGGGAAGGCGGGCTGGCTGCATCCGACCCCGACACCGCCGTCGGTCAAATCGATGACGTTGACGGGGAGGTCCGGTTGGCTGGTGCCGCCGCACGCGCTCGCGACAAAGGCGAGCAGCGTGAAACATGCGCCGGAGGAGGTGAGGGGGTGTCGTACATATCTAAGCGTCATGGTTAAGGGCCTCCAATGGGGGAGCTCAGAAGTTTAAGCTCATGCACGGCAATCCTCAAGCGGTCACCGCAAATCGATCTATACTCTGCCGGATGACTCCTGTTACCCACTCGACTTTGATTGTTGCCGCGCTCCTGTGTGCAAGCGGTTTCGTGCTTGGATGCGAAGGGCGTCCAACGGCCGCCACTGTGGCGGCGCCAGTGTCCACCCAAGCGGCCGCGGAGCCGGCGGCGCCCAAACCGCGCATCGCGATTGCCGAGACCGGGACGCTGCCGATCGATCGCATCTATCACTCCATGCAGGGCCCCTTCGACCGTGTCGGCGTGGATGCATCGAAGCTCGATTGGGTGACGGCGGTTCGCACCGACGTGATCGAACAGGCGGGTCAGAAGCCCATGGGCGATGAGTTTTTCTGCCACAGCCAACTCCAGCTGCTCAATGGCACCCGGATCTTGACGATGGCGACGGGCGCGGACGAGCTTCGCTTCCCGAAAGGCTTTGCCATGCCCGTGTCGGCCATCGTGAAAGATGAGCCCAAGGGCCAGCGTCAGCTGACCTTTCTCGGCATGGTGCTCAACAACTACGAGACTGGCATCCACAAGCAGACGAAGGTGAGGACCACCCTCGAGTATTTCAAAGACAGCGACTTTGGAACGCGGCCCCGGCCGAAAAAGCTCTACATGACCAGCCTGCTCATGGAGGTGAAAGACCTCGACGAGTACAAGCCCGGTAAGGACGAGCCCCCGATCAGCGACGATGTGACGACGCATTGCGCCTTGGTCGAGCAACCGCTCGGCGGGAAGCTGGCGCTGCACTGGATGGTGCCACCGGGCCTGCAGAAGACGCGAAAGCTAGACCAGAACATCGTCCCGATTGACGGCACGGTCCATTTCGCCTGGGCGCACTTGCACAACTACGGTGTGTACATGCGGCTCACGGATGTGACCGAGGGCAAGGTTCTCTTTCAGGCCGACGTTCAGAACGAGCCCGACCGCGACCAAATCGCACACATCACCAACTACTCGAGCACGGAAGGCTTCCCGATCTACAAGGACCACGTCTACCAGATCGAGGCGCTCTACAACAACACCACCGACCATGACGTCGATGCCATGGCGATGATGGCGCTCTACTACAACCCCAAGGGCGACGTCAGTATCAAGTACACGGGGCGGCCGGGCGGGTCGTAACTATTTCTTGTTGATTTGCAGGGCGCGGTGCACCTTCATGAGCACCTCGAGCGGACGTTGCTTGGGGTCGTCCGTCCGGGGCTGCTCCGCGGCCTTGAGGATGCCCGCGCCGAGGTCCGCGCTGCGAGGCGCGAGCTCGGTGAGGTCCCAGCTGAGCGGACCATTGGCTGTTCCGCTCAAGAGGGTGAGCTTTTTCGTGAGCGGAAGGCCGGGATCCTGAAACGACTGTTTGGCAGCGCTTTGCTGATCCTCCATGGTCAGCTCGACGCGCGTGCCCTCGAGCTTCTCGACCTTCCAGGTGGTGAGCTGGTTGACGTGAATGCCGGCCTGCTCGATGCCCTCGTGGACGGTCCACTTGGCTCCTTTCCCCAGGGGCTCCTCGGGAAACGTCGGCGTCATGTGCAGGAGTGCCCATCGGAGCGTGTCGGCCATGTCGTGGCTCGTTCGCCTCGCGTCGGACGGGAGGTTCATCTTGAAGCCGGTGATTCGTCCACTCGGGCCTAGGGTGTAGCTGCCAGTGACCTTTCTCATCGAGGTTAGCGCCGTCTTCAACCGGCTGACGCGTTTTTCCCCAACCGTCTTCATATCGATGTTTGCCCCATCGACCGTGAACGCGATGCGCGCTCTGCCGTCGTCTTCGACCTTTTCCGCTCGCAGTGTCAGGTCATAGGACACCACGTAGATCGGCTCTCCAACCCGCAAGAAGACGACGACCGCATCGAGGGTATAGCCCACGTTTGCCGATAGCTTCTGTTCGAAGCCGGGTTTGATGTTCCAGCGAAGCGCTTGGCGCGGCTCTTGGCCTTGCTCGAGCACCTCGATGACCGGCGGCGCTGTGACGGGAGGAGCCGGGGTTTTGAGCGGCTCCGGGAGCTCGGCCGCACCTTTAGGGATGGGGACTTCAGCGGAGTCGGCGGCGGGCTCCGAGATTCCTCCGGCAGGGGCCGGTTCGGTTTCGGCGGCTTGTTCCGTATCTGCCGGGGCAGGGGGCTCCTTCTTGGAGCAAGCCAAACCAGCCAAACCGGCCAGACTAAGGGAGAGGACCGTGATGATCGACCAACGCATGGGGGGCTCCTTAGCACAGAAACCGCGCTTCGGCGCAGTCCTCAGCGTGCCAATTTTCGTGCTGGCATCTGGGGGCGATCGATAGCAGTATCGGCGCACCCCGTTGACTTCAGCTGTCCGAGTGCGCGTTGGCGCGCATGCCGGGCCAAGGAGCCGTTATGCGACCCCCTGCTCTTCGTTTACTTGTTGCCCCGGTCCTCGTTGCGACGCTGCTCGCGTCCCGGGCCCAGGCGCAGCCCGACTACACGTTGTTCGAGTCGGACCCCGTGCGCCCCATCGCGTTGTCTCCCGATGGGACGAGGCTTTTCGTCGTCAACACCCCCGATGGGCACTTGGAGGTTTATGGCTTGTCGGCGGGACTCGCCTCGCTGCAGGCCTCGGTTCCGGTGGGCTTGGAGCCGGTCGCGGTGGCGCCTCGCAACGACAACGAGGTCTGGGTGGTCAACCATCTCTCGGACAGCGTGAGCGTGATCGACTTGTCAGTGGCGCCGCCGCGCGTGGTGCGCACCCTGCTGGTCGGCGACGAGCCGCGCGACATCGTGTTCGCAGGACCGGGGGGCAATCGGGCGTTCATCACGACCGCGCACCGAGGCCAGCACAGCCCGTACCCGGACGGCGACTATGCTGTGCCGGGCATCGGGCGCGCGGACGTGTGGGTGTTCGACGCGAGCTCGCTCGGAGCGTCGATGGGCGGGACGCCGCTCACCATTGTGACCTTGTTCGGGGACCGGCCTCGGGCCTTGGCCGTCACCCCCGACAGGTCGAAGGTCTATGCGGCGGTGTTCCGGTCCGGCAATCAGACGACCGCCATCGGTGAAGTGCTGGTGTGCGACATCGGGCAGTCGGTGCCATGCAACATCGCGGGCACGTCATACCCCGCTCGGATGCCTTTGCCCTGGACGAATAGCGCCGGCATTCAAAGCCGGGAGGCGGGCTTGATGGTGGGCTTTGATCCGGGCTCCGGGCAGTGGCGCGACGAGGCGGGGAACGACTGGAGTAACGCGGTTCCCCGCTCGATTCCTGATCTCGACGTCTTTGAAATCGACGCAAACGCCGCGACGCCGGTCGAGCTTGGCGCGGTTTCCGGCGTGGGCACGATTCTGTTCAACATGATCGTCAATCCCGTGAACGGAAACGTGTACGTCACCAATACCGATGCGAACAACCGCGTTCGCTTCGAAGGCGTCGGCAACTATGTCGGCGTGCTCGGGCCTAAACCGTCCGGCGACCCCGCGTCGGTTCGCGGCAATCTGCACAAGGCTCGGATCACCGTGCTCGACGCTTCGGGCGACGACACAGGCACGCCGGCTACCGAGTTCAGCGTCGTCCCCCGGCACCTCAACAAGCACATTCCGTATGGCGTCAACCCGGCGCCGGCCGATACGCGGCTCCGCAGCGTGGCCACGCCCCTGCAGATGGCGATAAGCGATGATGGGAGCACCTTGTACGTGGCTGGGTTCGGCTCTGACGCCGTCGCAGTGTACGACACGACCGCCCTTGAAAACGACAGCTTCGTGCCCGATGCGGCGAATCTCATCCCCATCGTGGAACGGCCGGTTGGCGTCGCGCTGGATGACCCCGGCAACCGTCTTTACGTCGCCACGCGCAATCGCTTCTATGTGGTCGACACCACGGACAACTCCATCCTTCAGACCAACTTCTTTTTCGATCCGGAGAGCTTCGTGCTTCGCAACGGGCGCAAGTTCCTCTACAACGCGACGTTTTCCTCCGGCAACGGCGAGGCTTCCTGTAGTAGCTGCCACGTCTTCGGCGACACCGACGGCATCGCCTGGGACTTGGGCGATCCGGACGGCACCCCTGTCCCCAATCCCAACCCGGCTCCACCTGCCGTGGTAGGCACCGGGGTCGATAACCTGCAGCCCTTTGACACCAACAAGGGGCCGATGACCACGCAAAGCCTGCGGGGCCTCAAGTTCTCTGGGCCGATGCACTGGCGCGGCGATCGCACCGGACCCGAGTGCAGCCCCACGCCGTCCGACCCGGCCTGCGCGGCGCGCGGCTTCAACGATTTCAACGTCGCATTTCCGGGGCTCGTCGGTCGAGACGAAGGCGAGCTCGACCCGGCGGACATGCAGGCATTCACCGACTTCGCACTGCAGATCACGTATCCGCCCAATCCGATTCGCGCCCTCGACAACTCACTGACCGCGCAAGAGCAGGCGGGTCTTGCGCTCTACACGGGACGGGTCACCGACGGCGTCGCCAACTGCAGCGGTTGTCACCAGCTCGATCGCGCACAGGGCTTTTTCGGCACCGGAGGTGGTTCGACGTTTGAAGGCGAAGCGATGGAGTTCAAGGTGCCCCATCTGCGAAACGCCTACCAGAAAGTCGGGATGTTCGGGCAGATGCCCTCCAATCAACTTCCGGGCGCCTCGGGGGCCTTCATGGGGGATCAAGTTCGCGGGTCGGGCTATCTGCACGATGGCAGCATCGACACCGTGGCCAGTTTTTTGTCCTCGCCGGTGTTTAGCCTCAGCGCGAGCGAGGAGGCGGAGCTACAAGCGTTCATCATGGCGTTTGAAACCGACATGGCGCCGATCGTCGGGCAGCAGGTCACGCTGACGGACACGAGCGGGCCCGATGTCGATGCGCGGGTTACGCTCTTGATCAACCGCGCGGACGCCGACTTCGTGCTTCCCGGCAATATCAACACCAAGGAGTGCGACCTGATCGTCAAAGGCGTGGTGGCAGGCCAGCAGCGCGGCTGGGTCTACCTTGGCGGCGATCAGTTCCGCGCGGACACGGTGACGGAGACGGCATGGTCGCGGGCGGATCTCGAAACCGCGGCCAGCGTGCCCGGTCAGCCGCTCACCTTTACCTGCGTGCCGCCAGGCTCCGGCGTGCGGATGGGCATCAACCGCGACCGCGATCCTGATCTCGACGGCGATGATGCGACCCCCAGCCACTTCAACCCACCGGCGGGGCGCGACTGCAGGGTGGGTCCGCTCAGCGCTGCAAGCGCGAAGTCCACCTTCCTGCTGCTGCTCCTGCTCGGCTGGGTGAGGTTCCGGTCGCGTAGGCGAAGGCAGCTTCGCGGCTGACGCGCGTTTCTTGGTGCTAGTTGGTGTTACTGGGTCCTACTTGGCCGGCTCGACGGGAAAGCGGGCGGCAAACCCCACGAGCGTCGGGCCCAGGCACTCTTCGGGCACGAGAAAGTCGCCGAACAGCAAAGACACCTGGTCCAAGCCGAGGCCGAGCTCCACCTCCTGAGCGCCCTTGGAAACGCGGGTTGCAACCATTACGGTGTCGAGCTCGAGCCGATGCGGGCCGGGAGCCCCGTTGCTGTCGGTGTCGACATCGAGATCGAAGTCGTTGATCGGAGCCGCGCCAAAAGAGGTCCCGATCATCGACGGGGTCGCGCCGATGACCCAGGTTCCCACGTTCATCGCGAGGATGTCGATCTTGCTTATGCCGGCGTCGATCAGCGTGCGGACGGCGGGCTCCTCGAATGTGACCGCCGCGGAGAAGCTCAGGTCGGCCGAGCCGCCCTCCGTGTACGGACGATCGAGCGCGTAGGAGAGCTCGATGGGGATTTCGAGCACTGTGGTGTCGATCATGCAGGTCAAGCGGTAGGTGCTCTGCTCGGCCAGTGGGTTGCCGCCGTTGCCGCCGCTGCCCCCACTGCCGCCCATGCCAGCGCCGCCGTTCCCATCGCCGCAGCCAATCGCGGCAGCAAGCGCAACCCAAAGACAAGACGTGAAAAACTTCAACGACCTGAGCTTGCTTGCTCCTGCATTTGCAGGTCAAGTGCTCGTTGGCCAGGGCGAACCTCGGGCTTGATGACCGTTTGTCGCGATCCAATAGCTCGATTCGGACTGTCGGCCCGTGTCGTACCGTGTGTGAGCCCACTCACAGAAGGCGCACAAAGAGAGCTGTTGTCATCATAAACCGACCCGATCGGATTGATCTGATGCGTCGATACACGGTACCTTCGGGACCCCTTCCGTTTGTGAAATCTGGGCTAGCCCGGCCCTGCTGTGATGTTGAACAAACCCTTCATTAGATTGGTCGCGGTATTGTGTGTCGTTTTCGGTTTCGCCTGCAGCGGTGGCGGTAGCGATCCGCCACTTACCATTACGCCCGACAACACCGAAGTCGACCTGTTGATCTCCGATCCGGGGTCGACTCCCGATGAGCTCGCGTTCGTGGTGGATACGGTGGCCTACCGCATCACCTGTCCAGCGACCGGGAACACTCCGTACGACGACTCGGTCGACATCAACGGGAACTTCGAGATCGACGACACGGCGACTCCGCCGGTGTGGAATCTCGTCACCAATCTGCCGGTGTCGAACTGCACGATCACGCTTTGGGTTTTTTATCAGGACGAGGTGGTGTGCTCGGGGAGCCAGACGCTTCCGGTCATCGAGAACGGCGATCCGGCGACCACCAACAAGGTCAACATCGTCTTGGAATGCAACCTGAGCGTCAATCCACCGAGCGGCGACCTCGCCGTCGACGGTTCATTCAATTTCGTGCATGGCAACTACTGCCCGCAACTCTTTTGGCTTGGCGCGGTGCCGAGCACGGTCGTCCCGGCCGTACCCGCCGTGACGAACATACAGACGTCCTCCCTGGACCTGGACAACACGTGCGGCCAGAACTGCGACCCGCAGACCTGTGACTTCACCTTGAATCCCCCGGTCTGCACCCCGGGTCCGGATCCCGGTTTGACGAGCACGCTGCTTGCTCCAGCGGGTCATGGCAGCTTTGCCGATCCCAATGCGCTCGACACCACCTACACCTGCGATCCGCTGTTCCCCGGTCCCACTGAGATTTGCGTCTTGGTGAGCGACGGGGATCTCGAATGCGATCAGATGCGTTGCACCACCATCGAGTGCCCGGATTTGTGCGCCGGCGTGAGCTGTGACGATGCCAACGAATGCACGAGAGACCGTTGCGACCCGCTCACCGGCCTATGCAGCAACGACCCAGCACCCGACGGCATCGCATGCGCCAACTGCAACAGCACCTGTCAGCTCGGCGTCTGCGATGCTGGGACTCCGTTCACCGCAACAGTCAATGCCAGTGTCATGACGATGTTGGGAGCTTTCCAGACGCTCAACACCACCGCGACCAATCCATACAGTGGCAAAACGGTTCCGCTGAGCGGTGACTATTTCGTCAACACGTCATCGTATAAGGGCGTCGGAACGAACGACGTCTTCCTAGGCACCATTTTTTCCGACGTCCTGTTTGTCCACGACCTCGCCGGCTCGCCGCCCGAGCCACCGCAGCGCATTTGTGGTGTCGAGACGCTACGCGCGGATACCGGCTTCGACGTGATGTCACTCGCTGACGACTTCATCGTGCTCGCCAACATGGAGATTTTTGGTGGAAGCGCCAACGACGTCCTCTGGGCAAATGCCGGCGACGACATCGTCCATGGACTTGACGGCAACGACGTCATGGATGGCGGGCCCGGCAACGACGTCATGGAGGGCGGCAACGGAGACGATACGATTACACTGTGGCCGGGCAGCGGCTTCGACAGCATCATGGGCGGCGATGGCATCATCGATGACTCCGTCCTAGATCGAGTCGAAATCGACGCCGAGCAGAGCCAGATACTCATCAGCCCAGCGGTGAACCCCAGCTACGAGTTCGACATCTTCTACCTCGGGGTGCCGATGGCGCAGATCGGGGAGGTCGAGATGCTCGTCTTGAACGACACATTCATCGACCTGGCCACGTGCACCGGTAGCCCCGGCGATGTCTGCAACCTCTGTGGCAACGACGCGCTCAACGGCGATGAAGAGTGCGATGACGGCAATAACGTGAGCGGAGACGGCTGTGCGGCAGACTGCACCAGCGAGTACTAGAACATGATCTTCTTAACGATAGATGTGGGTAAGAAGCCCACCCGTCAGATTTGGACTTGGCAAGCCCCAGGGTTTGCTGCGATAAATAATTCCCGTTTGCTCGAGCCCCCGCTGGGCTCGTCCGCCCGTTCACTGGATTGACTCATGAATCCACGCTTCATAGCTTTGGTTGCGCTTCTTATCGTTTTTGTGACTGCCTGCAGTCAGTCGAAATCCGGCGTCGGCGAAGAGCCTACCGTCGGCGTCACGGTCACGGTGGCGCTCACGGCCGCAGATGTGGGTGCCACCACCTTGGTGTACACGGTGAGCCACCCGACTGCGCTGCCGACGCCGCTGCAAGGCACGGTCGGCGTGACGGACCCGACCACCAGTTTCACGCTCACGCAGCTCCCCGTGGCCACGCAGTACACGCTCTCCCTGATCGCGTTCAACTCGAGCAACGCGCCCGTCTGCGACGGGACGCTGACCTTCGACATTGCGGACGGCCAGACCACCCTCGCGGCCGCGGTCCTCACCTGCCCGACCAGTGACACGCTCCCGAACGGGGAGGTGGGTGTCGACGTCACGTTCCAGCTCAACTTCTGCCCGGTGATCGGGGAGATATCGGCGACCCCGGACATCACGGTCCTGGCCGACCCTGTCTCTTTGCACGCGCTCGCGAGCGATCCGGACAACACTGCGCCGGTGACGTACCTCTGGACGGCGACGAACGGCTCTATCGTCGACGCGACAGCCGCAGACACGACGTACAACTGCGCCACGGTCGGTGACCACACGTTGACCCTCAACGTGAGCGATAGCGACACGCGTTGCGATCAGCAGCGCCAGCTCCTGGTCAGTTGCACGCCCAATGCGCTCTGCGGCAACAGCGTCGTGGAGGTCACCGAGTTTTGCGATGATGGGGTCAATGATGGCGGAGACCTCCAGTGCCTCAACTGCACCGAATTCCAGATCTGCCTCGATGGCAAGGTGGCCGGAACGGAGCAGTGCGACGACAGCGGGTGGAGCGCGACCTGCGACGTGGACTGCACGATGGCCGTGTGCGGCGATGCACTGCAAAACCCGGCAGCAGGCGAAGTCTGTGACGACGGGGTCGACACCGCGACCTGCGATTCAAACTGCACGGCCGCGTACTGCGGAGATGGGACGCTGAACGTCGCTGCCGGCGAAGTCTGCGACACGGGCGGGCAGACCCCGACCTGCAACGCCAATTGCACCTTTGCCGGGTGCGGCGATGGGACGATCAACGTCACCGCAGGCGAGCAGTGCGACGACGCGGGTGAGAGCGCGACCTGCGATGCCGACTGCACCGCGGCGCGGTGCGGGGACGGGACGCTGAACATCACCGCCGGCGAGGCCTGTGATGACGCGGGTGAGAGCGCTACCTGTGACGTGGACTGCACGCTAGTCGTCTGTGGTGATGCGATTGCCAACACGACGGCAGGCGAGGTCTGCGATGACGGTGTCAACGACGGCACCGGCCCCGGCCTGTGCGAGCCGGGTTGCGGAGCGCCGGCTTCCTGCGGCAACTTCACGGTCGAAACCTTCGAGCAATGCGATACGGGCGCCACCGCCACCGCAACCTGTGACGCGGATTGCACGTTTGCGATTTGCGGGGATGGCACGCTCAATGTCGCAGCGGGTGAGCAGTGCGATGCGGCCGGCGAGAGCGCAGCCTGTGATATCGACTGCACGGATGCGGCTTGCGGGGATGGCACGCTCAACGTGACCTCGGGCGAGGTCTGCGATGACGGCGGCGAGAGTGCTCTTTGTGACGTCGATTGCACGGCACCCTTGTGCGGCGATGGTCTGACGAACATCAGCGCTGGCGAGCAGTGCGATACGAGCGGCGAGAGCGCGGCGTGCGACAGTGACTGCACTACCCCGGCATGCGGCGACGGCTTGCTCAACGTGACGGCAGGCGAGATCTGCGATGACGGGGCCGAGAGCGCGCTCTGTGACTCCGATTGCACGCCGCCTGTGTGCGGCGACGGCTTGTTGAACATCACCGCGGGCGAGGTCTGCGATGACGGCGTCAACGACGGCACGGGCCACGGCTTGTGTGAGCCCGGATGCGCCGCGCCGGCGATGTGCGGCAACGGCCTGAACGAAAGCACCGAGCAGTGCGATGACGGCGGCGAGAGCGCTCTTTGCGACATCGATTGCACCTTCGCGTTGTGCGGCGACGGCACCCTCAACGTGACGGCGGGCGAGATCTGCGACGGCGGCGGCGAAACGGCCGCTTGCAACGGTGACTGCACGGCCTCTGCGTGCGGGGACGGCGTCCTCAACGTGACGGCGGGTGAGGCCTGCGACGACGGCGGCGAGAGTGCGACGTGCGATATCGACTGCACTGGCGTGGTTTGCGGTGACGGGCTGACGAACGTGACGGCCGGCGAGGCTTGTGACGGCGCCGGGGAGACCGCGGCGTGCGACAGCGATTGCAGCCTGCCGGTTTGCGGCGATGGCTTATTGAACGCCAGCGCGGGCGAGGTCTGCGACGATGGCGTCAACGACGGCACGGGCCCCGGCCTGTGTGAGCCGGGCTGTGCGGCGCCTGCCACCTGCGGCAACAGCCTCGTCGAAACGTTCGAGGACTGCGACGACGGCGGCGAGAGCGCGACCTGCGACGCTGACTGCACGTTTGTGGTCTGCGGCGACGGCACCACCAATGTGACCGCGGGCGAGCTCTGCGATACGGCCGGAGAAAGCGGATCGTGCAATGCAAACTGCACGCCGGCTGCATGCGGCGATGGGATCGTCAACGTCAGCGCGGGCGAGACTTGCGACGACAGTGGCGAGAGCGCGACCTGCGACATTGACTGCACGGCCCCGGCCTGCGGCGACGGGGTGACGAATGTGACGGCGGGCGAGCAATGCGACGCAAGCGGCGAGAGCACGACCTGCGACATCGACTGCACGACCGCGTTCTGTGGGGATTCGACCGTGAACGTCTCGCGCGGCGAGACCTGTGACGACGGGGTTCAGACCGCGACCTGCGATGCGGACTGCACGGCGCCAGTGTGTGGTGACAGCGTCACGAACACCGCTGCGGGTGAGACCTGCGACGATGGGGGCAATAGCCCGACCTGTGACAGCGACTGTACGCTGCCACTGTGTGGCGACAGCTTGGTCAACATGCTTGCAGGGGAAGACTGCGACGACGGAGCTCAGACCGCGACCTGCGATATCGACTGCACGCTACCGGTCTGTGGGGATGCGCTCCTCAACACCTTGGCCGGAGAGGTCTGCGACTCCGGTGGCCAGAGCGCGACCTGCGACATCGACTGCACCGCGCCGCTATGTGGCGATGGCCTTACGAACGGTGCGGCGGGCGAGGCCTGCGATGACGGCGGCGAGAGCGCCACGTGTGACGTGGATTGCACGGTTGCGATCTGCGGCGACTCCACCATCAACGTGACGGCCGGCGAGATCTGCGACGATGGCGGCGAGAGCCTGACCTGCGACATCGACTGCACGCCGGTGGCGTGCGGTGACTCGACGGTGAACACGACGGCGGGCGAGGCGTGCGACACAGGCGGCCAGAGCGCGACCTGCGAGGCGAATTGCACCGTGCCGGTGTGCGGTGACGGGATCACGAACCTCGCGGCAGGCGAGACGTGCGATGACGCGGGGGAGAGCGCGACGTGCGACATCGATTGCACGGCGGCGGCCTGTGGTGACTCGACGGTGAACACGACGGCGGGCGAGGCGTGCGACACAGGCGGCCAGAGCGCGACCTGCGAGGCGAATTGCACGGTGCCGGTCTGTGGCGACAGCATCACGAACCTCGCGGCAGGCGAGGCGTGCGACACGGGCGGCCAGAGCGCGACCTGCGAGGCGAATTGCACGGTGCCGGTCTGCGGTGACGGAATCACAAATCTCGCGGTAGGTGAGACGTGTGATGACGCAGGCGAGAGCGCGACGTGCGACATCGATTGCACGGCGGTAGCGTGCGGCGACGGAGTCACGAACGTGACGGCGGGCGAGGCGTGCGACACGGCTGGCCAGAG
>Ga0114931_10006417_pt1 | contig 14464 bp, 15 predicted proteins | sample 2SBtaG_FD_89579 | JGI IMG/M metagenome (GOLD analysis project Ga0114931, IMG submission 89579) | Deep subsurface microbial communities from Kolumbo volcano to uncover new lineages of life (NeLLi) - 2SBTROV14_V59a metaG | ecosystem: Environmental > Aquatic > Marine > Volcanic | place: Kolumbo...
ATAGAAACCATCGAGCATCCTGAAAGATTCCCCCTTCAAGCAAAGTGACGTATAACAAATCGTCCGAGACCGACGCGGGGAGCTTTGTGGCGCTTCGCGGAGAGTTTCTAGTGCGCGCGGATCGACTCAAACGTTAGGCGCCAGAGGATAACGATAATGGATTTGACGAATAATGCTACGATCTAATCAAGAGTATCCGGTATGGGAAAGAGTGTTTATTGCTTTCGTCATTTTTTTGTTCTTTGCGGTTATTGGTTTTGTAGTCAGATTGTCACTCGGCCCGATATCCTTGTTGCCGGTGAGTGAGTTATTTAAAGAAGTTGTTCCTTTTATATTGGGATTTGGAATTCCAGTAGCGGTACTTTCCTATTTCTTTCCAAAGCCATTCAGTTTTGTGCTTTGGTTTTTTCCTTGGCCAGGTGGCAGTAGCTGACAATGGCGCCTAACCAATCGCCCAAGCCGACGCTGGGAAGTGTTGTGGCGCTTCGCGGTTCTGTCAGTGGCAGCGCGGCTTGGCTCAAACGTTAGAGGTTGCAATAAGCTAAGTAGCTGAATTCAAAAAACATATAAAAGTATGGAGAAATAGCCATATTTCTACTATAATTCCTATATGAGCAAGGACAGCTTCGATTGGGACCCCGAGAAGGATCTTACCAACCAGGCCAAACATGGTGTCTCATTCGCGGAAGCGCAGTATGCCTTTGCTGACCCAAACAGGGTAATTGCAGAAGACCTGTCTCATAGTAAAAAAGAAAAACGGTATAACTGCTTTGGAAGTATTGGCGGGGGTGTAATGACCGTACGATTTACCTATCGGTCTGGTGTGATTCGGATATCTGGCGCCGGTTATTGGCGGAAAGGTAAAAAGATCTATGAGCGCGAAAATTAAATACACTGATGAAGAATTAGGCGAACTCCAGGTTATACCTGATTTCTTGCCGTCTCCTGAGGAACTCGCCTTTAAAGAGGATACCGTTAAGGTCACTATTGCTCTTAGTAAGAGTAGTGTGGACTTCTTTAAAAAGGAGGCGAGGAAACACAAAACGCAATATAAAAAAATGATCAGGCGTCTATTAGGCGCCTATTCAGGTTCGTACAAACAACCTCTAACAAAACGCCCAACCGTCCGCGCCAAAAAACGGCGCGCCGGGTAGCTTATTGGCTACTGAAAAATGGGTATCGTTGAATCAATTACACTGTTTGGAATCATGGTTACTCTTGCAGCAATACCAGGCGCAAGTGTTGCTCTTGTTGTTGCACGGTCTGCCACACTGGGGGTTTTAAATGGTCTTGCCGTATCCGTTGGCATTGTCCTTGGTGATCTGGTCTTTATTATGCTTGCTATATTTAGCTTATCTATAGTGGCTAAAACGATGGCCGGCTTGTTTGCAGCCATCAAGCTTTCAGGTGGCTTATACCTGGTTTGGTTCGGCTTTTCATTGATGGCTTCAAAAAGCCCATCAACCATCAGCTTGAGAAAGTCCAGCAACAAAAGCAGTTTAGTTGTAAGCGCAAAGTAAACCACAGCCTACCTGTCTGACCACATTCATTGCAGGCTACGCTTTTCTGAGAAGCGGAGTTCAGCGATGGATGATTCACACAACATTACCCTGACCGATAACCAGCGCCACTGGCTTGCGCATCTCCAAGCCTGTGAAGCATCAGGCAAAGGCATTGCCGCCTATGCCACTGAGCATGGATTGGATGCGAGGGCCATGTACACGGGCAAGAAGACGCTGGTCAAGAAAGGTGTCCTGCCACGTACACGTCGACGTCGCTTTGCACGAGCACAGGTAAAAGCGACCGTAACTGATAATGCCTGGCGCATCGGACTTCCCAATGGGGTGTCAGTTGCCTTTTCTGGTGCCGTAGATGCCAAAACATTAAGCCTCGTACTGACCACGGCGGCAGTCATTGAGTGATGCGCCCAGCGAATGAGTTGCCTGTGGTGTATCTATGCCGGGATATCGTCGACTTTCGCAAGGGCATTAACGGACTGGCGGTGCTGGTAGAGAACGTGCTGCAACACGACCCGTTCTCTGAACAGCTGTTTGTGTTCTGCAATCGCAAGCGCGACAAGGTGAAAATCCTGTATTGGGAGCGCAACGGATTTTGTCTGTGGCAAAAACGCCTGGAGCAGGCGCGCTTCAAATGGCCACGCAGGGTAGCCGATGAAGTCATCATGTTAAGCGGACAGCAGCTGAACTGGTTGCTGGATGGCTACGATGTCATGCGCATGCAACCGCATGAGCGATTGCATTATTCCAGTGTTTTATAGGGCCTTTTCCATATGCATCCGGTATAATGCTGTGCATGCAAATTGCACCGGATCAGCTTCCCGATGATATTGATGCACTGAAGTCATTGGTCGTTGATCAAGCGGTTCGCAACGAACAGCTACAGTCCAGAGTCGTCCTTCTTCAAGAACAATTAAACCTCGCACTGGCAAAGCGCTACGCTGCCAGCAGCGAAAAGATCTCGCCCGATCAGGTCTGCCTGTTCGACGAAGCCGAGGCCGATGTACCCGCCATGGAGGATGCAGAGGATGATGCCATCCTCGTTCCGGCGCATACGCGCAAAAAGTGTGGTCGCAAGCCACTGCCGGATAACTTGCCCCGGGTTGATGTGGTCTACGATCTCCCTGAGTCTGAGCGACACTGTGATCACGATGGTCGATTATTGACCGAGATTGATGAGGTGATCTCCGAACAGCTCGATATCATCCCAGCGAAGATCCAGGTGATCCGGCATATCCGCAAGAAATACGCTTGCACCTGTGGCCAATGCATCAAGACCGCGCCACTGCCGGCCCAACCCATCCCCAGGAGCATGGCCTCGCCGGGCTTGCTGGCCCACATCGCGGTCTCGAAGTACCAGGATGCCTTGCCCCTGTATCGTCAGGAGACGATCTTGCAGCGTATCGGTATCGAGCTCCCCCGTGCGACACTGGCCAACTGGATGATCCAGGCAGGCAGTCTGATCCAGCCGGTCATTAACCTGTTACGCGATCGTTTACTGGACTATGACATCCTGCAAATGGATGAAACCATCGTGCAAGTCCTCAATGAGAAGGGAAAGGCAGCGCAATCAAAGTCCTATCTCTGGCTGCAGCGCGGTGGGCCACCGGATCGGCCGGTTGTCCTGTATGACTATGATCCGGGGCGTGGTGCCGGGGTGCCGAAACATCTGTTGGCAGGCTATATGGGCTATCTGCAAACGGATGGCTATGATGGTTATAACGCGGTCGTTGCGGTGAATGCGCTGATCCATGTGGGCTGTATGGCGCATGCCCGGCGCAAGTTTAGCGAAGCAGTGAAAGCTCAAGGCAAGAACAAGAAAAAGGGCAAGGCGCATCAGGGGTTGGCACTGATCCAAAAGCTGTACCGGGTCGAGAAGCAGGCTCGCACCTTAACGCCTGAGGAGCGTTACGCTCACCGTAAGCGGCATGCCCGCCCCATCCTCGACAAACTGCGTGCCTGGCTGGATGTCGTGTTGCCTCAGGTATCGCCGACGAGCGCGACTGGCAAGGCGCTGAACTACCTGCACAACGAATGGGACAAACTGATCCGCTATCTGGATGATGGCCGTCTGGAGATCGACAACAACGGCGCGGAGAATGCAATCCGCCCCTTCGTGGTCGGACGCAAGAACTGGTTGTTCAGTGTATCGGTAAAGGGCGTGAAGGCCAGCGCAAATCTGTACTCACTGATCGAGACCGCCAAGGCCAATGGCCTGGAGCCTTATGCTTATCTGCGTTATCTGTTCACGGCACTGCCGAAGGCAGAGACGGTTGATGCGATCGAGGCGTTGTTGCCGGGTAATGTCGACCCGGATCAGATCAGGAACTGCTGAGCAAGTACGTCATTCGTTAACCGCTTACAAATTACCGGAGATAAAAAGAATTGCCGTTCGTTGCACTTTCCGGGTATTCGTTCTGTGCATGGAGAGCGCATCATGAAGTCAGCAAATCAGCGAGATCTCTCAGTAGTTTCGCCCCATCGCCTTCCCATGCGCTGCCATGCATGCAGGCAAGCGTTGCCGGTTCTGTGGAAGCCAGTCCTTCAAGCAGTGCCCGTGTGTTTTTAGTGTATGAGAAATAATCCATTCTTTGCCGGAAGTCTTCGCTTGGCCCGAGAATGTCCGATTCGGTAACGGGTGGAAGATCGGCACCCCCCTGTGTGAACAGATCACCGCACAGAAAAGTCCGGGTCAATTCCTCTGTCAGGAAACCACAATCCCATGCATGTGGTAAATGCGGGGCATCCATCCACTGCATGCGGTGTTTGCCAAGTGAAACCACTTCACCGTCTGCAAGGGCGCGGGGACTCCGATCGGCAAGATCCTCGATTGATACCATGGCTGCAACCGTGCCGCAGAGCGGTATGGAATGCGGGGCGGCAGCTAGCCATTCGTTAAGTGATCCGCATTCATCGGCCTCTACATGGGAAAAGCCGATATAACGGAGCCGTTCGACCGGTAATATGCTGGCGACGGCTTCACTGACGAGAGGAAACATCTTTCTGGGCCCGGTATGGAATAACAGGGGTTCATCGTCATCAACAAGGTACTGGTTAAACGTAAAGCTGTTTCCGTTTTCAAATAAAACCGGTGTGTTGATCCGGTAAATCCCGTCGGCAATTTCATGAACGTTCGTCCCTGACTGGCTGTTGGTAACCGTCATTTCATTCCCCCGTCATGGAGACGACATTAAATTCAGGTGTGGATCAGGGATTGCTGCTGTAACCGAATTCAGGTGACAGGGTCTCATTAACCAGTGCCTCGATCTGCGCGATCTGTGCATCATCGAAGTAGTCCCGGAAACCGCCGACCTTGGCGCGCCGTACCTTGTAGGTATTTGGGTCATTGCGGTCCTTGGGCACCATGCGCCCGCCACTGAGCCAGAAGGTCTTTTTCTGTTCCATCTTTTTCATGTTCTCATAGGACGAGAATTCCACCGCCTCGCGGATTTCCTCCGGCGTGCCCGGCGTCCCCATGAAGTTGAGCAGTTTCTCCAGCGTGGCCTCGGGTTCGGTGCGCAGGTCTTCGTAACGCAGCAGGAAGAATCCCTTGAGGTGTGACTGTTCACTGGCCCAGAGATTCATGAAGTCGATCACCTTGGGCAGTCCGGCATCCTTGTCCATGATGAAGTCGAACATCGAGACCTCCGACCCTTCATCGGGATATTTGTTGAGTATTTTCTTGTTGGGTTTCATCCGGTATTGCCACTGGAAGTACTGGGACACCGCAACATCGCGCGGGTCACGCGCCAGCAGCACCACCTTGTGGTCATAAAAGTCCACCTTGGAGTCTGCATGGCCTGTATAGTCCTTGAGATAGTTGTCGTGTGTATAAAACACCTTCGGGATTGCGCGATTCATGGAATGAAAATTGTCGAAGCCCATCAGGTAGCGTTGCGACAGGCCGTGCTTGACCTGGTAGAGGCGCGACAGCATGACCCGCAGCCAGGTGCGGCCGCTCTTGCCGAAGGATACGATGACAATATCGGACTGTTTGAGCTTGCGTACCTGCTCCCGTCCGCGCAGGCGGCGTTCGGCGGCTGTCCTGGTGTCTTCGGAGGCAAGGAACAGGGCTCCGCGCAGCAGGCGCCGCGACAGCTTCTTCCAGATGGAGCGAGACAGTTGTCTGCCGGCGTGCAGTACCTGGGGCATGGCGTCTATCCTGGATCCTGGTGGCGGGCCGTTATGGCCATGGTGTCTTATTGTACGAGTCTGGCGACGCGTTTCATCATGCGGGTCGAAAACCGGGCGAACTGCTGAGTATAACGGGCGGCGCGGCCGGTTTTCACGAAATTCAGCTGCAGCATGCGGCGTTCGCCGACGAAGCGCTTGTGACCATGCCAGGAGATGTCGGTGCGCCGGAAGGCCAGCAGTGTCCCGCCTGCCGGCGGCACTTCGACTGCATAGTCCTCGATGTCATCGGGGGAGCGTAACAGGCGCAGCTGGCCGGCTGTATCGTCCCAGTCGGTATTGAAATACACCAGTACCGTGATCACCTTGCTCCAGTGGTCGGTATGGATATTGCCGTCACTCGGCTCGCAGAACTTGCGTACCGTGATCGTGGTAAAGGCATCCTCCAGATCGACGTTGAACTTGCTGCTGATGACTTGCCGCAGGGCCGGGCCGTTGAGTTCATCGACCAGGTTCCTGAACCCCGGGCCATAGTGCAGGCTTTCCAGGTCCTTGTTGCCCGGTGTGTCGATATCGGGGTAGTCGTGGTTGGCCGCCTCCAGAGCGCTCGCGTTGATACACCCCGGGACCACCAGATAGTCAAACGGGTCCGGTGTCAGGGGGGTGGTTTCGATGGCGGCAAGATCGAGGTAGGTCATGGCAAATCAGGGTTGATACGTTCCGCGGTTGGTCAGGTAGCTGAATTAACTGTGCTTTCCCGGAAGAGTGTAGCAGATGCGCCGGGTTCCCTGAAAGCGGCAGGCTGCCTGCTTGCTTGCCGCACACAGCTATCGGGTGGTACCCACCGGGGTGCGGGTCATGTCGGGGGGGGATCCGGTTACCGCGAAACACAGGCCGTGTTTGGTTTACACTACGCCGCCTTGCCGCACAATTTGCTATTTACTATCGGGACTGAAGTATGCACGATGCCTGGCCAACCATCACACGGGAACTGATCCTGCTGCCGCTGCGGATTCTGCCAAAGCGGCATCGCATCAATGCTGACCGCTGGTTGCGCGGTCGCGAGGAAAACCGCAAGCTGCAGCAAGCGGACTACGTGCTGATGTCGTGGGGCAAGAGCGGGCGCACCTGGCTGCGTGTGATGATGTCGCGGTACTACCAGCAGAAATACAATATCCCGGAGAAATACATGCTGGGATTTGACAACTATCACCGCATGAATGCCGCCGTGCCGCGGGTGTTTTTTACCCACAGCAACTACCTGCGCAACTATACCGGCAACTGGGATGACAAGGCCGAGTTCTACGGCAAGCAGGTCATTATGCTGGTGCGTGATCCGCGTGATGTCGCAGTGTCCCAGTTTTTCCAGTGGAAGTACCGGATGAAACGCCGCAAGAAAGAACTCAACTGGTATCCGCCGCATAACAGCGACATTTCCCTGTTTGATTTTGTTATGAACGATGCCGCCGGTCTGCCCTGCATTATCCGGTTTTTCAATATCTGGGCGCAGGAGCTTCCCAAAGTCGAGGCCAGCCTGGTAGTGCGCTATGAAGACATGCGCAAGGACCCGATGACGGCGCTGGACCGGCTGTTCAGTTTCATGAAAACACCGGGAACCCGGGTCGAGATCCACGATGCCGTGGAATTTGCCGCTTACGAGAACATGAAGAAGCTCGAGGAAAAAAACGCATTTCGTTCCAGCGGTGCACGCCTGGTACCCGGCAAGAAAGGCGATCCGAATACCTACAAGGTCCGGCGTGCCAAGGTGGGTGGCTATCGGGACTACTTCGACGATGCGCAGTTGCTGCAGATCGATGCGCTGGTCACAGAGACCCTGTTGCCGGATTTCGGTTATTCCTCGTCCTCATAATCATTGTAGACATCGATGCCCATCTCCGCGGCCACTTCGGCCCAGTAGGGTTCCATTTCGCAGGAGCAGCAATCGCACCACACGGCGATGCCATCGTGCATGCTCAGGCTTTTGTGGCTGCTTTTGCCTGCAGATACGCCGGGGGATGCGTCGTCACTTTCCGGCGGTTGTTGCGGATCTGAACGCGATTTCTTCATGGATATCATCCTGTGCCGGATGTTTTTTCGGACCGGACCCAGGTTCTGCGGGGTACCGGCAACATGACCGCCGCAGGAACAGCCTGATTCGGGGGATTTTGCCTGGCATGGTGTTATGGTGTGCGCTTGTCCGGTGGCCGGCACAACAAGGCTTTGAAGTATAGGGTCTCAGGTGATACAAAGGCTACCCGGCTGATAATCACCGGTATCCAGCAACCGACACAACCATGTACCTGAGCCATTTCAATCTATCCGAGCGGCCGTTCTCGATTACGCCGGACCCGCGGTTTCTCTATATGAGTGCCTGCCATCGCGAGGCGCTGGCGCACTTGCTGTATGGCCTGGGCGAGGGTGGCGGTTTTGTCCAGTTGACGGGTGAGGTAGGTACCGGCAAGACCACCATCTGCCGCTGCCTGATGGAACAGGTGCCCGCCAACGTGGATATCGCGGTGGTGCTTAATCCGAAGGTGACGGCGACAGAACTGATCGCGACCATGTGTGACGAACTGGGTGTTGACTACCCGGCGGATACGAACAGCATCAAGACACTGACCGATGTACTCAACCGGCATTTGCTGGATACCTACTCACACGGTCGTCGTACGGTGCTGATTATCGATGAAGCGCAAAACCTGAGTGCGGAAGTGCTCGAGCAGGTCCGCCTGTTGACCAACCTGGAAACTTCCACACAGAAATTGCTGCAGATTATCCTCATCGGACAGCCGGAACTGCGTGTCCTGCTGTCACAGGAACATATGCGCCAGCTGGCGCAGCGGGTGACGGCGCGCTATCACCTGGAACCGATCAGTCGTGAAGATGCCGGGTCGTATATCCAGCATAGGCTGCAGGTCTGCGGTACCTCGCATGTGCTGTTCAACAAGGGCGCCATCGATCACATCCAGCGTCTGTCCGGTGGTATCCCGCGTCTTATCAATGTGCTGTGTGACCGCGCCATGCTGGGCGCCTACGTGGAGGGTAAGTCACACGTCGACAAGGACATCGTGCGCAAGGCGGCCCGCGAGGTATTCGAAGAGCACAGTGAGGATGCCGACCGGTCACGCTGGTTGCCACGTATTGCCGGGATCCTGGTGCTCGGCGGGCTGGTTGCCGCCGCCGTTTTGTATCAACCCTGGAAACAGCCGGAATTCCGGGCGCTGTTTAGCGGTGCCCGGCCGGAACCGGCAGCTGCTGAGAAGGCAGCGGCCGGTCAGCCGTTACCGGATCTGGTTGTGCACCAGGAGCCGGCAGTCACAGAGCCGGTGCGGCCGGTGCCCGAAACACCGGCGATAACCGTGGAGACCACTCCGGCTGAACCCGGGCAGGCGTCGGAACCGGTCGTGGCCACGCCTCCGCCCCCGGCTGTCGAGGCGCCGCTTGGCGAGTTGTTGCAGACAGCGGACAGCAGCTGGTACCGGCGCGCCTGGACTGACCTGTTTGCACTCTGGTCTGTGGTGCTGCCCGCCGACGTCAAACCGGACTTCTGCCACTTTGCCGACCGGCAGGGCCTGCATTGCCTGATTGCACAGGGTGACTGGGTGCTACTCAGGCATTACGACCGCCCGGTGATTCTGAAATTGAAAACCACTGACGGGCGCCGTGCCCCGGTGACACTGGAACAACTGAATGACGCAGTAGCGACACTGCGTATCGGCGGTGATCTGCACGAGGTGCCGCTTGCCGCGATTGACGATTACTGGAACGGTGATTTCATCCTGATGCTGCAGGCCCCGCCCGGCGGCACCATGTACATGGAACTGGGCGGCAAGGGGCCTGATGTCGGCTGGTTGCGCAGGCAACTCGAGCTGGCACAGGGGATTGACCTGCCGTCCGACAGTCCACTGTATTTCGATTACAAGCTGTACCAGCAGGTGCTGGCGTTTCAACGCGCCAATGGCCTGGTCACAGACGGTGTCGCCGGCCGCGATACGATTATCCAGCTTAATTCACATACCGCAGACCCCGGCATACCACGGCTGGTGTCCGGGACATCCTGAGCAGACACAGCATGTCCTATATCCTTGAAGCATTAAAGAAGGCCGACCAGGAACGCATGGTTGGCAAGGTGCCGGATCTTGACTCCGGCCATGAATCGCTGCGTCCACCCCGCCGCAGATCGCGCTGGTTCTGGATTCTGGGCATACTGCTGATTATCAATGGTGTGCTGGTTGCGGCGTTGATGTGGCGCCATGACGGAACCGAAAATGGATCCGGGCGCGCCGCAGCCAGGCCTCTGCCGGCCGGAAAAGCCGGTAAGCTGGTGCCCCCCCCGGCCACGCTGCGCCCCCCCGTTGTGCTGACACCCCGACAACCCGCCGCACGTACCTCGAAACGGGCCTATATCCCGCCGGCCCCCCGACGCCCGGCCGCGACCGGGATAACAGCAGCTCCGGCCGCCTCACCGGCGTTGCCACCGGCGGCACGCACAGTTCCGGAAGTGGCGGTACATAACCCCCCGGTTCCTGTGCCGCAGGTTCGCCACCCGGCGCCTGCTGCGCCAGTGGCAATGACCTCTCCGGCGGAGTCCACTGGCACATTACCGGACTGGGACGACCTGCCGCTTGAGTTCCGTAGCGGGTTCACGGTGCCGCACATCGATGTGCACGTCTATGACACGAATCCGCAGAACCGCTTCATCCTGGTCAATCTGAAGAAATTCCGTGAAGGGGACCGTCTGGAAAGCGGTGCCCTGCTGGAGAAAATTACCTCGGATGGCGTGCAGCTATTATTCCAGGGGAAGCAGTTTATCTACCGGCAGTAACCGGTTATCTCTGTTCTGCCCGGTTATCGACGTCAGGTAATGGCCCGGCCCGCCGTGATTTCCTCGGCGGTGGCAGCACGGATTCCCTGGATCTCGACTTCGAATACCAGTGACTGGCCTGCAAGCGGGTGATTGCCATCGAGAGAGGCCACGGCATCCCTTATATCCGTCACGCTGAAGTCTATTTCCTTGCCATCTTCATTTTTGCCGACGATGCTGCCGCCGACTTCGATGGTTTCACCAGGAGGGAATTCTTGCAGCGGGACTTCGCACAGCAGTTCGGGATTACGTTTACCAAAGGCATCATCGGGCAACAGCCTGACAGTGATAATATCTCCCACCACGTGCTGTTCCAGGGCCTCCTCGAGTTTTGGAAACAGGACGCCGGCCCCGTGCAGGTAAGTGATCGGGGCCTCGCCGGCATCGCGTACGACAACCCCCTGGCTGTTGGTCAGGGAGTACTGCATGGTAATAACCCTGTGTCTGGTAATATGCTGTGTATTCATGGGAAAATGGTGAAGCAGGCTGCCTGGAACAGGTTGCACAGTATACGCGAACTTGCCGGTACCGGACTTGTCGAACGTAACGGGTACACTAGAGACGGAGTTGCCGGGAACCCCGGCAGGGCTGATACCATGAAACAGGCAAAATTTCTGATTGGCCAATGCATTCAGCACAAGCTGTTTGATTATCGTGGCGTTATTGTCGATGTCGATCCGGACTTCCAGGGTACTGATGAGTGGTACGAAAATGTCGCCAGGAGCAGACCCCCGCGCAACGAACCCTGGTACTACGTGCTGGTCCATGACGGTAGCGAGGAAACCTACGTAGCGGAAAGAAACATAGTTCAGGATGAATCCAACGAACCGGTGAATCATCCACTGGTGGATGAATTCTTCACCGGCTTCCGTGCAGGCATTTACCGGACTGACAGGACAATCAACTAACCGGTCGTTGTGACAGCCTGGCAATCGGGAAGCTCCGGGGTGTCGTTATTGCGATCGCAGTGACAGCATTCAGGAATCAATTCAGAGGTCATCCTGGATATTTGAGTAGCGCTGCGCATGTGCATGCCGGGTTACCATTAGCGTACAGAATGAAGAAATAATGCTGGAAACAATCAAGACCTTTCTGGATAAACACCTGGGGGATGCAGGCCATGCCGTACAGGAGAATGATGAGCATGCCTTGCAGCTTGCGACAGCCGCCCTGCTGATGGAGGTGGCCCGCGCGGACTCCCAGGTCAGCGAAGCGGAACGTCTGGCCGTCAGGCGGGTTGTTGAAAAGCATTTTTCATTAGCGCCCGGGGTGACGCATGAGATTGCCCTGGCCGCCGAGCAGGAGGCGGAACAAGCGACCTCACTCTATCCAATGACGCGGCTGATCAACGACGAGTGCAGTGCAGCTGACAAGGTGCAGTTAATAAGAATGCTCTGGACGGTGACCTGTGCAGATGGTCAGGTAGACGCGCACGAAGAACACCTGGTCAGAAAGGTTGCAGATTTGCTATATGTCCCGCACCGTGAATTTATCCGGGCGAAGTTGCAGGCTGTCGGGGATATGCCGGCTGCAGACGATTAAGACTGACCGGCAAGAGTGCGGCAGGTATAAACGGGGCCACGGGCGTGGCCCCGTTTGCGTTCAGGAATCAGGCCATCTCTTTCAGATTCTTGAGGGCCAGAACCTTGACCACGTTACGAGCCGGCTTGGCTTTGAACATCATCTCTTCACCGGTGAACGGGTTGATGCCCTTGCGGGCGCGGGTTGCGGGCTTGCGCACGGTCTTTATTTTCATCAGTCCCGGGATGGTGCAGGTGCCAGCGCCGCCTTTCTTGATGTGGCCGTTAATCACAGTCGCAAGAGAGTCGAATACCGCTGAAACCTCTTTCTTGGTCAGGCCGGTGCTGTCGGCAATGGCACCCATCATGGCAGACTTGGTCATTGCCGTCTTGATGGTTGGTACCCGTTTTACCGGCGCCTTTCTGGTAGCTCTCTTCTTTGCTTTCTTTCTCACAGCCATTCGATATCGCTCCTCTAGAGTAGTTGGTAAAACTGCACGCGTAAGATAGCACAATAATAAAATTGTGAAAGTGTTTTTGATGGCAGGAAATCCCTTGTATAGCAGTGTTTCCGACACTTGTTGTTTTTGGTGACAAGATGTCGTTGCCGGTTGCAGCAGTGACCGGGAAGAATCCATTGCCGCTTTCGCCGACAGTTCTGATAGCGGTGGATCCCGGAGGGTTTCACCGTCTGCAGTTGTGTCCCGCATCGTCGACCGGGCCGCGGGTTCCCGGTTTCCAGGTTCGCATGGCCGACGGCCCTGGCTGCAGCGCTGGCGCTGTCTGTGCCGACAGGCCTGCTTATGTCCCCGATTGCATTTCAACTCATTGATGTAAATGATAATAATGATGGGCCTGCAGGCTGGCGCTGTGGCCAGGGCCGGTGCATTTAATGGCATTCAGCGGTTCCTGGCGGCCCGGTCATCATGTCGTTTACCAGCAACAAACAGGGGGTTACAGGCGTTCACCCCGGGAGCCGTGAAGTGATTGTACTGTACTAAATTTTAAGCACTTTCAGCCGCTATGTTGGGTGCGACAGCCGTTCGCAACGGCACAGTCATGCATGACGGCCTGAATGGACGATAACCGGAGAGAAAACACCAATATGGGCGCAGCGACAAAACTGGCTGATAAAAAATACCTCCAGGATCTGGTGCCGTTAAATGCGCTGTCGGAGAGCCGCTTTGCCGAGGTGGCCGGGAAAATCGTCGTCGAAGAGGTGCGCAAGGGCCGCTACCTGTTCCGCAAGGGTGACCGCGATAACGAGTCAATCTATCTGCTGGATGGAAAAATCAACCTGATCGATGGTCATCGCAAGGTTACCAGTGAGGTAGAGGCCGGTACCGACGTGAGTCGTTACCCGATCGCAAACCAGCAGCCCCGGCCGCTGTCGGCCCGTGCTGTGACCAAGGCCATCATCGCCCGTATCGATTCCGGGCTGCTGGATGTGTTCCTCACCTGGGATCAGTCATCATCCACTGAAGTCAGTGAAATCAAGGGCGACGATGATCAGGACTGGATGACGCGGATGCTCCAGTCGGAGGCCTTTATCAAGATCCCGCCGGCCATCATCCAGCGCCTGCTGATGAAGATGGAATCCTTCCCGGTGCGTGCCGGCAAGGCGGTAATTACCCAGGGTGATGAAGGTGATTATTTCTATACCATCCATAAGGGACAGTGTGCGGTCACCCGCCGGGAAACCCCCGATAGCGAGATTCTGAAACTGGCCGAGCTGACGGACGGTGACTGTTTCGGGGAGGAGGCGCTGGTCTCGGATGCGCGTCGTAATGCAACGGTCACCATGCTGACAGATGGTGTGTTGATGCGCCTGGCCAAGCAGGACTTCGTCGAATTGCTCCAGAAACATCTGGTCAGCAACATCACTTTTGAAGTTGCATCCGGGATGATCGATGCCGGTGCGGTGTGGGTCGATGTGCGCTCGCCCGGCGAGTATGAGGCCGGATCGTTCGAAGACAGCGTCAATATTCCCCTGTCGGAGCTGCGCGGCGAGCTTCCCGAGCTGGTTTATAACGTGAAATACATCATTTGCTGTGATACCGGGCGTCGCAGTTCGTCCGCGGCCTTTATCCTCAGTCACAAGGGCTATGAGGTGTATGTACTGGACGGGGGAATGAACGGCCTGAATCCGGAAGTTGCGGCGGCAGCGGATACCCCACAAACGGCCGGCGAGTCAGGGGCCGTGGTTACGGCTGAATTCGAGCAGCCGGACGCGGATGTGGTCGAACCCGGTTCACATGGGTCGGAACATAGTGATGTCAGGACAGCTCCGGCCGCCAGGGCGGCATCTGCAGTGGAACGGGCGGACATTACTCCGACTGCGAACCCGCTTGAGGAACTTACGGCATTACGCCGGGAAAACGCCGAGCTGCTGCAAATGGTCAGTGAGCGGGACGCCAGCGTACGCGGTCTGG
>Ga0114931_10006418_pt1 | contig 14463 bp, 8 predicted proteins | sample 2SBtaG_FD_89579 | JGI IMG/M metagenome (GOLD analysis project Ga0114931, IMG submission 89579) | Deep subsurface microbial communities from Kolumbo volcano to uncover new lineages of life (NeLLi) - 2SBTROV14_V59a metaG | ecosystem: Environmental > Aquatic > Marine > Volcanic | place: Kolumbo...
AAAAAAAGGTAATTTTATTTTCAAGCGAGTGAGTGAAATGGAAGCTAAGCAAAGCTTTGCATTTCCGAAAGAGCGCAGAAACTACAGGTTCAATACCTCGGAGCTTGCTCCGAAATTGAGCGAGTGTAGCGCCTGTCCGCCTATGGAGGAAGGTCGGTGTAATACCCCGCATGCTCTTGCATCGGGGAACCTTTATTAAGTCTGCACGGATTGTAAAACCTGTGCGGACTATCTAATATAATTTTATGTTTAAAAAAATTTTAACACAACTTAAAAAAGCATTTTCATATGTATTATTTGAATTTTTAATACTGCTTTCTTTTTTTCTTTTTTTATTTATTTTTAAAAAACTTTTTAATTACGAGTTTCTAAATTTTGGAAATATTTATAATAAATTTTTATTTGTATTAGTATTTGCGTTAATAGTTTTAATTACATTTTTTTACTTTAAAAGAAAGAAATAATTTCTTGTTGAGCAAGCTCAGGCTTTTCCAAGGCCAAGAAAGCTAACAAGCTTTTAACTCTCCCCTAGGATAATCCTAGGGGAGAAGCTGAGGAAATAAATATTAAAAAGAGAATCACGAAGTTAGTGGTTCTTTTACATTTGTTTTTATAGAGTTACTTTTCAACTAATACTAGTAATAGTTTTTGCGGCGGCACATCTACTTTGTGACACATTGAGCGATATTCCATATCTATAACATCGTTTATTTTTTTACTCCAAGAGCTTTCTTTATTGTGTCTTACGTTTTTTGTGAAAGCACTACTGATTTTTCTGTGTTCATGTGATAATCTCCTGTGTGTGTTTTTCTAAAAAATGTAAATCAGAATAAATATATTATTGAACACAGAGGGGAGACCTCTCCCTGCTACACTCCTTGAGGGCTCACCTCTGTTCTTGTTAAATTCAATATTTCTAAAACTTAAAAACTCACATTAGTATATATTTCCTGCACATCATCATTCTCATCTATCAGTTCCATTACTCTTTGTATCTTTTCTTTTTTTGTTTCATCTCCTACTTCCAATAGAGTCTTTGAGATGAAGTCAAAGCCGCTGTCCTCTACTTTCACTCCGTTGTCTTCAAGTTTCTTAGTTACAGAAAAAAGTTCATCCGGTTTTGTGAGGATGTAAGTTTCTTCGTCTTCTTTTTGGACGTCTTCCGCTCCGGCGTCGATTGCCGTAAGTTCAAATTCTTCTTGATCTGAAATGTTTTCGTTCTTTATACTTATCTTGCCAAACTTATCAAACATCCACATAACAGAACCCTCGGAGGCAAAATTGCCGCCATTTCTTGAGAGTATTGCTTTTAGTTCTTGGTTTGTTCTGTTTCTGTTGTTGGTTATGGTCTCTATTAAAAGAGCTGATTTTTCAGGACCATAACCTTCGTAGATTATTGTTTCTAATTTTTCGTCCGAGTCGCCGGAGCCTCTTTTGATGGCTCTGTCTATGTTGTCGTTTGGCATATTGGCTGACTTTGCTTTTTGGATAGCTGTTCGCAAGGCGGGGTTCATATCGGGGTCCGGGCCTTTTTCGCGCGCAGCTACTGTTATCACATTACCGAGCTTTGTGAATATATTCGATCTTTTGGCATCTGTTGCCGCTTTTTTATGTTTGATGGTTTTCCACTTTGAATGTCCGGACATGTTTCAAATTAAAAAGTAAAAAATAAAATATATTTTACACTTTTTTCTTAATTATGATCCCTATTTATTAAAACACAAGAACATTAAAACATGAAAACAAATGATACCGAAGCGCTGTTGTTTTAATGTTTTCAGGCCGAAGGCCGTGTGTTTTTATGTTTTGATAAAAAAATTATTTTAAAATATATCAATCTCTTTTATTATCAAGTTCAATGCCTAAGTGACGATATGCTGCTTCTGTCGCTACTCTGCCTTGGGGAGTTCTGGATAAAAATCCTATTTGCAAAAGATAGGGCTCGTAAACTTCCTCTATCGTTTCTGTCTCTTCAAGAGCGGAGGCGGCTATTGTTTTTAGACCGACCGGTCCGCCCTTATATTTATGGATGATGGTCTCAAGCATTTTTATGTCGCCGGGTTCAAGTCCGACCCGGTCTATTTCCATAAGATCGAGCGCTTCTTTTGTTAGCTTTTCGGTTATAGTGTCGGAATCTTGAACTTGAGAATAATCGCGCACTCTTTTTAGTATCCTGTTTGCTATTCTTGGTGTTGATCTGGAAACGCTGGCGATAAGATCCAAGGCTTCTTCCTCTGCTTCAACATTAAGCAATTTAGCCGATCTTTGCAAGATGCTCTTTATCTCTTCGTTTGAGTAAAACTTAAGTTTGTGGATTGAGCCGAACCGGGACCTTAAAGGAGAGGAAAGAGACCCTATTTTTGTGGTTGCGGCAACTATGGTAAATCTCGGCAGTTGAAGCTGGAGGGTTTTTGCCGATGGACCCTTTCCGATTATTATATCCAAAATATTGTTTTCCATTGCGGGGTAGAGTATTTCCTCCACCAGTCTGTTCAGCCTGTGAACCTCATCAATAAAAAGAATATCACCCTCCTCCAAGTTTGTTAAGATGGAGGCGAGGTCGCCGACTTTTTCTATCGCCGGACCGGAGGTTATCTTTATGGATGAGCCGGCTTGTTTTGCTATTAAGTTTGCCAGCGTTGTTTTTCCCAGGCCGGCCGGACCATATAAAAGAACATGCTCAATGAACTCACCTCTTTTTTTGGCGGCATCAATAAAGACCCGAAGATTGTTCTGGGTGTTTTGTTGTCCTACATACTCCTCCCATTCTTTTGGTCTGAGAGCCATATCAAAAATAACATCTTTTTTTTCAGGTATTGACATTGTTTTTTGTTCGTGTATAATGGGTTCTTGTCAGCTCCTTTTCTAGCTATTGACAAGATTATGATTATATGCTAAACTTCTGTTACAAAGCTTAAAAAGGAACGAATTTCTTTAAAAATCCACTGATCTGTAGGCAATTAAGACCTTTTGGTTCTTAATTGGAATGACATTTAGATGGGTATTTTGGCTCCGGCTGGAATATACCTCTTGGTTATTCTTTGCTCATGGCTCCCAAAGTCAGAGTGTTTGCCTGCAGGTCAGTGGATTTTTGTTGTTTAAGTTGCTATTGAGAGACCCTGTTAACCTCTTCTATGGTGGTAATTCCGCTTAAAACCTTAAGTATTCCGTCCTGGCGCATCTCTATCATACCATTTTTCTTTGCTATTGCAATCAGGTCGGTTTGAGTGGGGTTTGATACTATAACCTCTCCCGCCTCGGGGTTTATGGTGAATATTTCAAATATTCCTATTCGGCCTTTGTAGCCGGTATTATTGCAAAAAGAGCAGCCGATCGCTCGCATCAACTCGGTGTTCTCGTCAACAGCGGGTTTTTTTACAGAGTCTGGAAGCTTGCCAAGAGACTCTTTGATGATCGCAAGTTCTTCCTGAGTTATCTTTTCTTTTTTGGAGCATTTTGAACAAACTTTTCTTACAAGTCTTTGAGCGACTATTGAGTTTATGGCTGGGGCGATGATGTGCGGGTTCAGATTCATATCTATCAAACGCAATACAGCCGATGGAGCGTCGTTGGTGTGAAGGGTGGAAAAAACAAGATGTCCGGTAAGGGCGGCATGAAGCGCGATGTCTGCTGTCTCCGCATCTCTAATCTCACCAACCAAAATAACATCCGGGTCTTGTCGCAAAATAGAGCGAAGTCCGGAAGCAAAGGTATATTTATTGTCGGGATCTACCTGACTTTGAGAGATCCCGGATATGTGGTATTCTATCGGGTCCTCAATGGTTATTATCTTTATTCCGGGAGTGTTTATCTTTTTTAAAAATGAATACAGAGTGGTTGTTTTACCGGATCCGGTTGGACCGGTTGTAACGATGAGTCCATGCGGTCTTTTGAGTTGCTCTTGGATCGTGTTGTAGTCATGCTCCAAAAGCCCAAGGTCATCAACTGAAGAGGAAAGCTTATCCGGATCAAGGATCCTAAGAACTACAGACTCGCCGTTCGGTCCGGGAAGAACAGAAGTTCTGATCTCGATCGACTTTTTATCGGTTGAAATGGAAAATCTTCCGTCTTGAGGGGTGTCAATTATGTTTAATTTTAATTCCGACAAAAGTTTTATTCTATTTAAGAGATGGTCATAAACCGCTTTTTCCAAAGTTACCGCTTCCTGCAGAATCCCATCTATTCTAAAGCGAAGCCTTGCTTCATTCGTTTCAGGTTCGATGTGAATATCAGAACTATCCAAACTCAAAGAACCCGCTATTATCAACTCCAATATCATTGAGGTGCTTTTTAGTTGAGCGGTGTTGAATATTTTTTTAAAGTCATCTATGAAGTGTATCTTTTCTTGAAGTTCCCAAAGGTTTTCCGGAGTTATCTCAAGTTCCCCGGTTATATTTTCTTCTTTTGCGACTATTGATCTGTAAAAATCCCAAGCTTTTTTCAAGCTCTGCAAAGAGACCAAAAACAGATTAACCTTAAAACCCCTTTTTATCAGGCTTTCGATGACCGCTATGGTCTTTGGGTCTTGCGTATTTTTAACACAAACACGAAGGTTGAAGTCGTGTTTTTCCACAATAGCGATCTCTGCGTTTCTCGATGTTGATTCATCTAAAAGAGCGAGAGCATCCAGGTTTATTGTTTGGGTAAGAAGGTTGGCGTAGGGAAGACCGAGTTCTTGGGCGAGTCGAATGGTCGAGTTCTCTTCCTCTTTTTTTCTTAGTTCTTTGAATTTTTCTATTTCCGCTTCTTCTTTTTTAAATAGGTCTTGCATTGATATTTTGTTTTGTTATTTGAACTATTTTATTAGTTTTGATATTTTGTTCTCCGCTTCTTGGAGAGAGTTTGCTTTCACTGAAAATAGAATGCCATTATTTTTTGCTTGGCTTTCAAATATTTCTGAGAATCTTGAAAGAGTATCTTTATTAAATGATGCGAACACACAAACAATCCCGAGTTTCTCTATTTTTTCTCTCGGCGGTTCCATGGCTACGATAATACTGTTCTTTTCTGAGGTTAGACCCTTTAGTTTTATTATAGCAGAAATTATTTCATTTGAAGACAGGCCGGATCTTTTTAGTTCGAAGTTTGGTATTTTGGAAAAGAAGATATTGTTTTTTAGATAGTACGCATTTTTAAGAATAAGTTTCAAGGCGCTTATCTCTACTTGGCTTTTGTCCTTATAAAAGAAGGTTGCGATCTGCTGATAGTTGGCATTCATTTTAATAAGCTGAGAGGCTAATTTAAAAGATCGGTGTTCTTTAAGGTTATTAAATCCGTTCGTTTCCGCCATTATCGCGGCAAGGAGGTTGGTGGCGACCGGTCTTAAAATGTCTATTTTGAGTTCGGATAAAAGATCGTAAACAAAGGTAGCGTAATTATCCTTGTTCACTATTATCGTTTCCGCCTCATCAAATATCTCTTTGTTCTCTTTGTGTAGATCGCCAAGATCTTCTTTTTTATTTACACCAAAGACCACAACAAGTTCAAAAGGAATTTTTGAGAGTTTTGCTGAAATATGTTTTTTCTTTATCGCTTTATCGGCAGAACCGAGATGTATCCGTATCTCATCCTCTAGTTTTTCATAACGTATTTCCTCAACTTTTCTGCCTCTTGTATCTATGGAGATGAATAGGTCGCCGACATCCTCGATGTCCTCTGATATTTTTTTGGGAAAAGAGAGGAAGGGGTAGTCTTTGTATGAATTATCGGATATCACTCGTATGTTCTTTTGAAGTGTTTCAAGAGAAATGGCAAGAGCAAAAACAGACGCCATCAACTCCAGCGAGGACTCTTTGGGTATGACCAAGAGGATCTCTTCTTTTTCTTGTATTTTTGTTTCCAGGTAGTTCATTGTATTTGAGAATTGAAAATTAGTAAGAACTCAATAATATCTTTTTGGGGTGACTTAGGATGATGTTTGGTTGTTTTTTATAAACAAGCGAAATGCTAAAACATTCTAAGATTGTTAATTTAACGCATTTAAGGAACAAAAGCAACTATTGACTTTTATAGAAAAGTATTGTAATATACAAGCATCAAAAATTGTTCATTTTTCAATCAAAGAGGGTGAGACCATGTTTAAGTTAAAGAAATTTCCAGATGAACACTCGCTGTTTCTTTTTATGAATATAGCAATCATGCTTTTTTTATTAGCTTCCTTGCTTTTTTCGACTGGTTGCTCTTTGCTTGAGCCGATCAAGGTCTACAAAGAAGGCTCCGAAGGAGAAGTGGCTGCTGCCAACTTTTCCGAAAAGCATATGTTTGAACTCAGCGGTGCGCTGAACGGCCAGATCTTTCCCGGTCAAGCTCTTAAGGCAGACCTTATCGGTTGTATGGGAAATCGAGTGCCGGTCTATGTTGATGATTATATCATCTTGGGTGGAGATGGAAGTCCGAACGGCAAGGTGACCCAGTGGTGCGGTCAGCGTAAGTTCTATCTTCGGATCGACGGTAGCACGCGTTACTTCAAGCCGCTTGCCATGGAGCTTGATGATTATATCATCCTGGACTCACGCCGGTGCAGTGTAAGACGGAGAGCTCGCAAGTATATTGTCGCACCGACCGCCACCAGTCCTTGCAGCGTTCTGACTCCATCGGTCACGGTGGAGTTTCCGAACTTTCGCTAAGTTTGGAAAAATATAAAAGTCCCCGCGTGCGCAGCGCGCGGGGCAATTCTTTTTAAAGAGCGATTTTTTAAAATTAAAAAATGCGCCGGGAAAATTATTCCGGCGCATTACCCAGACTCACTTCTCCAGACCATACTTTAGCTTGATCTTTCTGTATGCTTTCACGGATCTTCCGCTCTGATTCGCGATAAAAACCAATTGTATGAAACATTTTAGAAAGGCATCATGTGGATCACTTGTTTCAATATACGCCTATTTGTGGTGGTTTAGTTATATCTTAGCCATAAACAAGGTGCTTGGTCAATCTAGGAATGACTTGACTTTTTTCTATATTCATATAACATAAAGACATCTTTACTTTAAGCCTAGCGCCGAAAGTAAAACATAAAGTTTCTCTAATAAAATTAACCATTTCTCATCAGGTCTCTTAAAGAAAAATTTAAATATCTTTAAATGAGTGGGTGAATACACCTATTTTTTGTGTATTCTCAGTGCATTTTCTTAGAAAGAACTAAACTAAAATAATATATTAACTTTAATTAAGTGTCTGTATTTAGTTATTTTAAAAAATACAGATGCGATATCTAATTTATGACAGATAGAAGAAATAGAATGGCTCACAGCTCAAATGAGCAAGGGCTAAAAAAGACTGTCGGGCAAGGTGCAAAAGGGTCCGACAAAACAGAGCGAGTTGAAAAAACTCACAAGTTGCAGCATAAAAAAGCAACAAATCAAAATAAAACGGATGACAAAAGAGCGCAGTCCGGCAAAAAAGCAAAGACCGGCGGCTCAAGATATGCCGTAAAATCAAAAAGAAGAATGATCCCTTCCATAACTCATCTGAGAGATGATGTAACAGAAGGTGTTAAGCCAAGGAAGTCCTCAAAGGATTATGTAAAGGTTATACCGGTTGGCGGAGTGGAGGAGATAGGAAGAAATATGATCGCCATAGAATATGGAGATGATATTATCGTACTTGATGCGGGAATAGAGTTCCCAACAAGCGCCCATCCCGGAGTTGACTATTTGATACCAAATGTCAGTTATTTGAAAAAATACAAGCATCTTATAAGAGGTATTGTTATTAGTCATGGTCACTTGGATCATGTCGGCGCTTTGCCTTATGTTATTGAAGATCTTGGAAATCCGCCTATTTACACGACAGGATTTACCGCGTCTTTCATCAAAAAAAAGCATTCAGAGTTTAAAAGTCTTCCAACCCCAAATATTATTGAGGTTAAAAAGGGACAAAGAATGAAATTCGGTAAAGAGGGGATGTTTTTAAGATTTTTTGGAGTTGAGCATGCCATACCTGATTCCATAGGAACGATCGTGGAAACTAAGTTCGGAGACATTATATATCCTGGAGACTTTAAGATTGCAAGAGACAGGGAGAATAATCCGATCGAAGTTGAGGAGTATGTAGAAATGGGAAAGAAAAATCCGTTACTTTTGATACTTGAAAGCACAAATATTGAAAAGCCGGGGTTTTCCGGAACGGATGAAGATGTGGCTGACGGTTTAAGAAAAATATACGAATCAGCAAAGGGAAGAATAATAACAGCAACATTCTCTTCTCAGATAGAAAGAGTTGTCGATATTGTAAAAATATCCGAAGATCTTGGAAGAAAGGTGGCAATATTAGGCTTTAGTTTAAAGACAAATCTGGAGCTTGCCGAGGAGCTTGGAATATTCAAGCCAAAAAAAGGAACTATAATAGATGCAAAAGACATAGATAAATATTCGCCTGATAAGATAACGGTGCTTTGCACCGGCGGGCAGGGTGAGGAGAATTCTGCTTTGGTCAGAATCGTTCAGAAAAAAGATCAGAAAATAAAGATACAAAAAGGTGATACGGTCGTTCTTTCATCTTCTGTGGTTCCCGGAAACGAAAGACCGGTTCAAGCTTTAAAAGACAACCTTGCAAGGCAGGGTGCGATAGTATTTCATTACAGAACATCTTTGGTTCACGCTTCCGGGCATGCTTACAGAGAGGAGATGGCGGTTTTGCATAAACTTATCAAGCCAAGATTCTTTGTTACAGTTCATGGATTTTACTTTAATCTTGTGAAGCATAAAGAACTTGCAATGGAGCTTGGAATGCCTGAGGATCACATTTCCGTACCATATCAGAACGGGGCAATCATCAAGGTAAATGACAAGAAGATAGAGCAGGACATAAAAGAAGTTATCCCGGCAAATTATGTGACGGTTGATGGGTTGGGTGTCGGAGATGTCAAAGAAGTTGTTTTAAGAGACAGGAATATGCTTGCTCAAGATGGTATCTTTGTTATCTTCACAGTGATCGATCAACAAACAGGAAAAGTAAAGACATCACCTGACATTATTTCAAGAGGTTTTATCTATCTAAGAGAATCTCAAGAACTTCTAAGAGAAGTAAGAAATATTGTCAGAAAGACCATAGAACAAAACTCAAAGACACATCCTATAGATGTCGGCTTCATAACAGAAGAGGTCAGAGAAAGCGTAGGAAAGTTCCTTTTCCAGCATACAAAAAGGCGACCTATGGTGCTGCCTGTTATTGTCAAAATATAGATCTAAACTTCCATTTTTGGTAAATCTCTTGCTAAAAACTCATCGCTTAGTTTCGCCGTAGCTACAAGTACGGCTTAACTTCGCTCTTCCTTTTTAGCTACGACCTTTACTCAAAAATGAAAGCTCAGATCTTGCATGGGGTGCTATTGATCAATCGATTAGCAAGATTAGTCATCGCGAATAAAATGAAGCAATCCAGGAAACTCAAAATAATTATATATTTGTTATTGTAAAACACAAAAACCGCCTCAAACTCTCGAGGTGGTTTTTGTTTTACAAGTTTTTGAGTATCTGCTAAGCTTCAAATAGCTTTTTTAAAATAGAGGAGTAAGTTATGAAAAAGGTTTTGTTCTTGGACTTGAATGGAACGCTGGTTGATGATTGGGAGCAGGTATATATTGGAATGAAAGCCTTATTTAATTTTTATGGAAAGCCGGTACCGTCTCTTAGGGAATTGATAGAGTCAGTTGCCTTCAATGGAGATTATACTTCTTTTTACAGGGATCGCGGAATTGGCAATGATGGTATGGACCTTCACGATGTTTATCTTCCCGCTTATCAGAAGGTTATAGGGAAGGTTTCCGTTTCTCCCTTTTTGCACGAGGTTTTGACCAAGCTAAAAGAGGCTGGAGTGGAGATCCATCTTCTGACGGCGGCAAGAGGTGATTTTGCGCAGAAGCTGGTTGATAGAGCTGATATTGCGAAATATTGCGAAGCTTTTCATTTTCACATTCACAATAAAGCGGCTCAGGTGGAGGCGGTCATAAGCGGGATGGATGTTCGTCCGGAAAACTGTTTTATGGTCGGTGATCTTCCGTCCGATGTTCTGCATTCTAAAAAGGCCGGCATCAAAGGTATCGCTCTTTTAAACGGGCATGTTCCATGGGAGCTTTTTTCCGACATTACGGAAATGGATCTGGCGCTTTTCGACCTTCGTGGCTTACCTGCATTCGTTCTTTGATTAAGACTCTACAACCCCGCATCAATGCGGGGTTTGTTTTTTTAAAAGCCCTTTAAATAATGAAAGATTAGTGATATATTGGATTTACTGACAGCACAGCTGTTACTCTGAACTTGATTCAGGGTCCAGTAATATTTTGTATAATATCCTGAATCAAGTTTAGGATGACATAACGAAAAAAAACCTATGGAAAAAAACGAACTATTCAAAAAAAGACACTCACTTGCGCATCTTCTGGCGATCGCGGTTTTAGATAAATATCCAGATGCCAAGGTGGCTATCGGACCGGTCATAGAGCGCGGTTTTTATTACGACTTTGAGTTTCCGACCACTGCTCCAACACCGGATGACCTGAAAGATCTTCAAAAGAGAATGAAAAAACTTGTTTCTAAGAAGCTGGATTTTGAGGTGGAGGAAGTTTCAGAAAGTGACGCAAAAGAAATGTTCAAAGACCAGCCTTATAAACTTGAGCTTATTGAAGGTATCGCAAAAGAAGGCGAGAATTTGACCATTTACAAGACAGGAGAATTTACCGATCTTTGCGAGGGTCCGCATGTTAAAAACACTTCCGAAATAGATACTGATGCCTTTAAGCTGGAAAAACTCGCCGGTGCTTACTGGCGGGGAGATGAGAAAAACAAAATGCTTACGAGAATTTACGGTTTGGCGTTTAATACAAAAGAAGAATTGGACGCATATTTGAAAATGCAGGAGGAAGCGAAAAAAAGAGATCATAGAAAGATAGGAAAAGAGATGGATCTTTTCACTTTTTCCGAGCTGGTCGGTTCCGGACTTCCTTTGTTCACGCCGAAAGGAACTTTGATGCGTGACCTGATAGTAGAAAAGATCCAAGGCTTGCAAGAAGAGCTTGGCTATCAAAAAGTGACCATACCGCATATAACCAAAAAAGATCTTTATGAAACGTCCGGTCATTGGAAGAAATTCGGCGATGAGCTTTTTAAAGTAAAAGGAAAGCAAGACTCCGAGTTTGTGATGAAACCCATGAACTGTCCGCATCATACGCAGATATTTGCCGGAAAGCCAAGAAGCTACAAAGAACTTCCTTTGAGATACGCCGAGACAACGATGGTCTACCGAGACGAACAGCAGGGAGAGCTTTTAGGACTTTCTCGAGTAAGAAGCATCACGCAGGACGACGGACATGTTTTTTGTATGCCCGAGCAGATAGAGGAGGAGATAAAAAATATTGTTAAGGTAATAGAGGGATTTTACATATCGCTAGATATGTTCAAAGAAGGAGATTTTTGGGTTTCGGTTTCTGTTAGAGATTCAAAAGATCTTGATAAATATCTGGGCAGTGAAGAGAAATGGAGTGAAGCGGAAAATACATTAGAAAAAATAGCTAAAGAAAATAAATTGCCTTACAAAAAAGTTGAGGGCGAGGCGGCATTTTACGGACCAAAGCTCGACTTTATGTTTAAAGACGCCTTGGGAAGAGAGTGGCAGCTTGCCACCGCCCAGCTGGACTTTGTGATGCCGGAAAGATTTGGTTTAGAGTATGTAGACAATGATGGCTCTAAAAAAACACCGGTTATGATCCATCGCGCGATCGCAGGATCACTGGAAAGATTTTTGTCTGTCATCATTGAACACTTTGCCGGCGCATTTCCTTTGTGGCTTTCACCGGTTCAGGTGAAGGTTCTGCCTATCGCTGAAGCTCATAAAGATTATGCTAAAGGAGTATTTGAAAAACTAAAAGAAAGCGGACTGAGAGCGGAGCTGGACGACTCGGACGAAAGCCTCGGAAAAAAGATAAGAGCCGGAAAGCTGGAAAAGGTTCCGTATATGCTGGTCATCGGAGACAAAGAAAAAGAAGAAAATAAAGTAATGATAGAATCCCGTGATGAAGGACAGCTTGGACAAAAGACAACAAACGATTTTTTAAAGAGTATAGAAAAAGAAATATAAAATAAAAAAACTTAGTGACTCGGTCACTAAGTTTTTTGAGAAGTTTGAGAAGGTGGAAAATAATTTGTGAAAGCCTCACTTTTTTGCTACATTAACTGGGACAAAAATACAATTAAATTCTCAAAAAATATGAATACGCCAAAGATCTTCCTCTCATTTTTAATAAGTATCTTTGGATTGCTTGTTTTTATTGGCGATGCAAACGCCCAAATAATCTCAACCGACGAAACCTGGACAGCCTCCAGCACCCCATACATCATAAACGATCTCACAGTCCAAAGCGGCGCCACTCTTACACTTAAAGAGGGCGCTGTTTTAAAAATGTCCCCCTATGCCCATATCGACATTTACGGAACTCTGAACATCGAAGGAACAAGCTCAAACAAGATTTACATCACCTCCATAAAAGACGACAGCATAATGGGAGATACAAACGGAGACGGAACAGCAACAACTCCGCAAAAAGGAGATTGGCAGCAATTGAAAATATTTTCCGGCGGAATATTGAACATCGACAATGCTGTCATCTCTTATGGCGGGTATTATCAGGGTTATGGGTGTACAGTTTGTTTAGGGTCTATTGCGAATGCCGGAGGAAATGTAAACATCCAAAGTTCCCGTATTTTAAACAGTGCCAATTATTCCATCTATCAGTATTCTGGAAATTCAAATATTTCATTTTCGGACATAGAGGGAGATACAACAAATGGAAGAGCTATGTATTCACGCGGCGGATCCTTGACCGTCAATAATAACAATATACAAAAAAGTTATGTAGGAGTAGAGGTGGGCGGAAGTGCTATTTCTTTGGATCTTAACAATAACTCATTTTCAAGTAACACATATGATGCATATGTGAATGGCCCAATAGTATTTACGCATTCAAATAATACATCTTCAAATAGCAAAAAAGTAGGCTTCTATATAGATGGTTCTTTTGCGCCAAATACCATTTTAACAAAGGACAATATGCCATATATCTTGGGCTTTGTCAAGGTGGATGCATCAGACACCCTGATCGTAGATAAGGGAAGTATTTTAAAGATAGATGGGTATTATGGAAGAATGGATGTATACGGAACATTGAATATGAACGGTGCGGATACGGATAAGGTCTATATAACGTCCATAAATGATGATTCAATAGGAGGAGATACAAACGGAGATGGAAATACAACAAGCCCGCAAGCGGGAGATTGGAATAGTATAAGTGTTTTTCATGGTGGGGCATTGAACATACAATATACAGAGTTAAGATACGGAGGAAAAGAAATCAGTTGTGTGTCTGGAATAAATTGCAAGGGTTCAATCTTTAACTATGGAGGAAGTGTAACAGCAGCACATTTAAACATAATAAACTCTAAGGACAATGGAATATGGCAGGAAGTTGGTTCTTTGGATCTGTCTTTTTTGGATATAAGTACTGATAAGAATGCTATACATGCGGAATCTGGTGATATGTCAATAAATGATAGCTTTATTCATGATAGTTTCAGTGCGATATCTGCCGCTAAAGCCGATTCTTTAACCTTAAATAATAATATATTTGATTCAAATTACAGGGATGTATTGCTTGATTTTGATGTCTCATTCACTCACTCAAATAACATATCTCAATATAGTGATCTGGGAGGATTCATAATAGGTGGCCCTATAACAAAAGATACTGCATGGACAAAAGATAGCATGCCATACATAGCGGGCAGGCTTGTGGTGCCTTCAGGATTTACATTCAATATAGAAAAAGGAGCTGTAGTTAAATTCAGCAATATATATGGTCGCATAGAAAACTCAGGAACACTGAATGTAAACGGAACAGATGCAGAAAATATTCACCTTACTTCTCTAAAGGACGACTCGGCGGGAGGCGACTCAAACGGCGATGGAATCGCTACATCCCCGGCAGTTAAAGATTGGGCAGGCATACAAACATTTGAAGGCGGAGTTACAAGTATAGACAATGCTGAAATATCATATGGAGGCTATACGCAGATTTGCTCTGTATATAGCCAAGATACATGCGCAGGCGTGATATTTAATAAAGGGGAAACAAACATTTCAAATTCCCATATTTTCAACAATTACGGTTACGGTGTATATCAACTTGCCGGAGATGCAGATATATCATCGTCAGAAATAGATCACAACAACGTAGGAGTTCGTCTTTTCAACGGAACAGCAAGCATAGCTTTTAATAACATACATGACAACTTGAGCTATGGAATAGCCAATACATATACAAACCCAAACACAATAAACGCAATACAAAACTACTGGGGCGACCCCAAAGGACCGTATCACCCAACCAAGAACCCGGCAGGAACAGGAGACAGAGTAACCGATAATGTAGACTTTGAACCATGGCTAAAAAGCCCCGATCTTTCAGCACCA
>Ga0114931_10006419_pt1 | contig 14462 bp, 15 predicted proteins | sample 2SBtaG_FD_89579 | JGI IMG/M metagenome (GOLD analysis project Ga0114931, IMG submission 89579) | Deep subsurface microbial communities from Kolumbo volcano to uncover new lineages of life (NeLLi) - 2SBTROV14_V59a metaG | ecosystem: Environmental > Aquatic > Marine > Volcanic | place: Kolumbo...
CCTCGGCGGCGGGCTTGGGCGCGGGCGTCTCGGCGGCGGGCTGGGGTGCGGGCGCCTCGGCGACCGGCTCGGGTGCGGGAGCCGGGGCGGGCGGCTCGGGTGCGGGAGCCGGGGCGGGCGGCTCGGTCGCGGGGGCCGGGGCGGGCGGCTCGGGCGCGGGGGCCTCGGCGACCACCGGCTCCGGGGCAGGTGCCGGCTCCGGCTCGGCCGCGGGTGGCGGCGGCGTGAACCACCTGGGCGGCTAGGCCTTGGCGGCCTTGGCGTCGTCGGTCACCCACTGCCGCGGGAAGTTGGGCCCGTCGAGCCACTCGGTGCCGAGCTTGGCCTGCTTCTTGTCGAAGACCTGCATCAGGACGGGCACCTCTTCGGGGGCCTTCGGCTCCGTCGCAAAGCGCCCGTCGAGGAAGATCCCGCCCTTGTTGGGGTTCGCGAGGTACTTGCCCTGGACGGTGGTGATCTCCATCTCGTCCGCCATCTCGAGCTGGTGGCGGATCGGGTGGCCCTCGGGGATCCAGTCGGGCCAGTCGAGGCTCGGATCGGCGTAGGCCGCGGCGCGGTTCCAGCGGAGCGCCTCGTCCGGGTCGGCGTGCATGAAGGCGAGCAGGGCCCGGACGTGCGCGTAGCGGGCGATCAGCCTCGGCGGGACCGGGTCGTCCAGGCACATCCAGTCCTTGTCCATGAGCTCGACCTCGATCTGGGTCTCCTTCAGGTCGACCTTCTTCAGATCCGCATCCATCGTGTCGACCCGCTTGGCGAAGTCGGCGATCGGCAGGCTGCAGATGCGTGTCTGCGCGGACGCCTGGTGCACCGGGCACAGCACGCCGAGCAGGACGAGCAGGAGCCAGGAGAGGTTCGGGTAGCGCACGGGAGTCCTCGCCGGGAAGGGGACAGCACACGATATCACGGGGTACTCGAAGCCAGCGTTCTGATCAGGGCTCGTCCTCCGAAGCCTCGGGCGGATCTCGGTCGAAGGGGAGCACCGACGGGCGCTCCCACCACCGCGCGAGGTCGGCGGGGAGCGGCGCGTCGACCTCGACGGTGCCGCCGTCGGGGTGCGGGAAGCGGATGCGCGCGGCGTGCAGGGCTTGTCGGGGTGCGCCGGCCCCCCCGATCACCACGTCATCCACGCCGTGCTCCCAGTAGTGCAGGAACACCTCGGGCGGCACGCCGTACATGCGGTCCCCGACGAGCCCCTCGGCCACGTGCGCCAGGTGGACGCGGATCTGGTGGGTGCGCCCCGTGTGCAGCCGCACCCGCACACGGCTCATCGGGGGCCCGGCCGCGGTGGTGTGCGCCTCGACCCACACCTCGGTCCGCGCCGGCAGCCCGTCGTCGGTCACCGCGCGCTGGATGCGGATCGGGCCGCTGGCAGCGCCGATCGGGGCGTCGATCAGGCGGTGCGTCCATGACAGGTGCCCGCGGGCGAAGGCGAGGTACTCCTTGGCGGCGCCGCCCTCCTTGAACACCCCCTTGAGGAAGGCGTTGGCCTGCACGTCCTTGGTGAGCACGAGGACGCCCGAGGTGTCCCGGTCCAGCCGGTGCACGAGGTCGACGTGATCGTGGGTGGCCCACCGCGCGCGCGCCAGGCCGACGATCGCCCAGGTGAAGGCGGTGCCCCCCGGGTGGCACGCCAGCCCCGGCGGCTTGTCGAGGACCACCACCCGCTCGTCCTCGTAGAGCACCGGTGGCAGGGGCGGCGGAGGCCCGCTGGGCGCGAGCTCCGGCAGGTAGATCCGCAGCGCCTGGCCGCTGCGCACGATGGTCGCGGGGCGCAGCGGGCGCCCGGCGTCGTCGGTCACCAGCCCCGCGCGGATCCCGCGGGCGAGCGCGCTGCGGGAGAGTTCTACGAACCGTGCCGCCAGGAAGCGGTCCAGGCGCATGCCCGCCCCGGCGTCGGGGACCTGGAGCGGGCGGAACAGGTCGGGGTGTCGGCGGCTCACGGCCCCAATGTAGCGATGTGCACAGGAGCTTGACGTGCGGGCGCGCCCGGCGTGCGAGGATGGCTGCATGGTTCGAGGGACGGCCGGCCAGGTGCTGCTGCTCGCGCTCGCGGGCTGCGCGCCGCACCCGGTGGCCCCGCCCCGCCCGCCGGTGCTGAGCTGGGACTTCTCGGCGCGCCCGACCGAGGGCGACGTCCAGGTCGTCCCGGTGCTCGTGGACGCCGTGCGGCTCCGGCTGGGCGAGGCCACCTGGCTCGGCCCGGAGCCCTCGGTCGATCGGCTGCGCCAGCGCGTCGACCGCACCCGCCAGCTCGCCGAGGTGCCAACGGCGGTGGGGATCGCGGTGCCCGGCGCGCTGGCGGAGGCCCTCGGCGGGCACTGGCACGGGGCCTTCCACGTCGGCGCCCTGCCCTCGGGAGGTCGCGAGCACTGGCTCTCGGCGGTGCACGGTCGGGCGGACCTCGACGCGACCCTTGGCGCCCTGGCCCGTGCACTCGGCGGCGACGCGAGCCTCTTCGTGTGGGTGGATCGGCTGCAGGGCCAGCCGCTCACCGCGACCGGGCTCCCCGGCGACCTGCTGCGTACCGACGCCGGGCCGGTGGTCGTCGATCACCGCGCCGAGCCCTACCGGGTCCAGGCGCGGATCGGCGTCGCGCTCGTCGCCGCGGACGGCGAGGTCGTCCTTCGCTACGTGGACACCTACGACGCGCTGCTCACCGAGCGCGCGGATCCGGCGCAGGTCGGCCGCGACCTGGCGCGCCGGCTGGCCGAACAGGTCGTGCGGGTCTGGCCCACGGACCCCCGTCTGCTCGCGGGCGAGCCCCCGCGCTGACGTGCGCGTGGGGCGGGTGAGGTTATTGCCGGTGACAGCCAATCCGAGGAGCCACCATGCGCACCTTCCTACCGAGCGTCTTCGTCCTGTGCCTCGCGCTCGCCGGCTGCGGCGGCACCAACACCGCGAACTCCACGCCCACTCCGGCGCCGGCGGAGCCCGCCGCCACGACGAGCACCGCTCCCGTGGCACCGGAGACCGAGGAGAAGCCGAGGGTCTTCTTCGTCGCGCCCAAGGACGGCGCCGAGGTCACCTCCCCGGTGCACGTCGAGATGGGCGTCGAGGGCGTGAAGGTGCACCCGGCGGGTGAGGTGATCGAAGGCACCGGCCACCACCACCTGATCATCGACGGGTCCTACGTGCCCGAGGGCCAGGTGGTGCCGAGCGACGCGACCCACCTGCACTTCGGCAAGGGCCAGACCCAGACCGACGTGAAGCTCTCGAAGGGCGAGCACACGCTCACCCTGCAATTCGCCAACGGCAAGCACGAGTCCTTCGGCAAGAGCCTGAGCGCCACGATCCACATCACGGTGACTGGGGACGAGGGCGCGGTGTCGGCCAAGTAGCCGGTCGGCCGTGGAGTCCTTCGATCTGGTCGTCGTCGGAGCCGGTCATGCCGGCTGCGAGGCGGCGGCGGCCGCGGCGCGGCTGGGCCGTCGGGTGGCGTGCGTTACCCTGCGACTGGACCACGTCGGGCGCCTGTCGTGCAATCCCGCCGTCGGCGGGATTGCCAAGGGACACCTCGTCCGCGAGATCGACGCCCTGGGCGGCCTGATCGGAAGGGTGGCCGACCGCTCGTGCATCCAGTTCCGCCGCCTGAACACCCGCAAGGGGCTCGCGGTGCAGTCGAGCCGCGCCCAAGTGGACATCGACCGCTACCCGGCGTTCATGCGGCAGGCCCTCGACGCCTTGGACGGCCTCGTGCTGATCGAGGGCGAGGTGGCCGCCGTGCGGCTGCGGGGTGGCCGCGTGGCCGGCGTGTCCCTGGCCGACGGCACGGTGCTGGAGGCGCCGGCGGTGTGCCTGACCACCGGCACCTTCCTCGCGGGGGTGCTGCACTGCGGCACCGAGCGCACCGTCGGCGGCCGCGTGGGGGACGGCGCCGCCCATCGCCTGTCCGAGAGCCTCGCCGATCTTGGCCTGCGCCTCGGGCGGCTGAAGACGGGCACCGTCCCCCGGCTCGACGGCCGCACCATCGCGTGGGACCGGGTGCAGGTCCAGCGCGACAGGGTGCCCGACGGGCGGTTCTCCTTCGGGCCCCCCGGGCCGCGGCTGCCCCAGGTCGCCTGCCACCTCACCTACACGAACGAGACGACCCACGCCGCGATCCGTGCGGGCCTCGACCGCAGCCCGCTGTTCACCGGGCAGATCGCGGGGCGCGGGCCGCGGTACTGCCCGTCCATCGAGGACAAGGTCGTGCGGTTCCCCGACCGCGACCGCCACCTGCTGTTCCTCGAGCCCGAGGGGCTGGACACTCACCGGATCTACCCGAACGGCCTGTCGACCTCGCTCCCGCTCGACGTGCAGGAGGCGATGATCCGCACCGTGCCGGGCCTGGAGGACGCGGTGATCCTCCAGCGGGGCTACGCGGTCGAGTACGACTTCGCCGACCCGCGTGGCCTCGGCCCCGATCTGCAGCACCGGCAGGTCCCCGGCCTGTACCTCGCGGGCCAGGTGAACGGGACGAGCGGCTACGAAGAGGCGGCGGCCCAGGGGCTCGTCGCCGGACTCTCCGCCGCGCTCGGCGAGCCCTTCGTGGTGGGCCGCGACGAGGGCTACCTCGGGGTGCTCGTGGACGATCTCGTGAGCAGGGGGATCGGCGGCGAGCCCTACCGGATGTTCACCAGCCGCGCCGAGCACCGGCTGCTCCTGCGCGAGGACAACGCCGACCGGCGGCTCATGCCGCGCGGGCGGGCGCTCGGGCTGATCGACGACGCCACCTGGACGCGCTTCGAGGCCAAGCAGGAGGCCATCGAGCGGGGGCGGGCGGCCCTGGATGCGCCGGTGACCCCGGCGGGGGACCTCCCGGAGCGCTTCGAGGCCGCCGGGCTCGGGCCGCTGCGCAAGCCGACGACCGCGCGCGAGGTGCTGCGCCGCCCCGAGGCCACCTGGGATGGGCTGGCCGCGCTTCTCGACCTCCCCGCGCTCTCGCCCGAGGCCGCCGAGCAGGTCGAGATCGACGCCAAGTACGACGGCTACGTGCAGCGGGCCCGGCGCCGCGCGGCCCAGGCCAGCCGCATGGACCACGTCCGGATCCCGGAAGGCGTCGACTGGATGGGCATGGATACCCTGTCCTGGGAGGTCCGCGAGCGCCTCGCCCGGGGCACGCCTCGGACCCTCGGCCAGCTCCGCCGCCTGCCGGGGGTCACGCCCGCCGCGGTGAACGTCGTCGCCGCGTGCCTCGGTCGGTCCGCCGCGGGCTGATCAGTCGCGCTGTAGGAGCACCGCCCGCCGCGCCTTGCCGTCGATCGCGTAGGCGTGCTCGCGCTCGAGGCGCCAGCCGCGCGGCACCTCGAAGGGCTGCTCCGCGGTGAGCATCAGGAACAGGCGCCCCGCGGGCACGAGCACGCGCTCGGCCCAGGCCAGCACCTGCTCGGGGGCGGCCAGCGCGCGAGCCATCGCGCCATCCCACGCGCCCGGAGGCAGGTCCTCGATGCGCGTGCACTGGACGTGCACGGGCGCATGGCGGGCGGGCAGCCCTGCGGCGAGCACCTGCTCCAGGAACACGCACCGCTTGCGGCGGCTGTCGACGAGTTCGAGGGCTACCTCGGGGAACCGCGCCGCGAAGACCAGACCGGGAAAGCCAGCCCCCGAGCCGAGGTCGACCCACCGGCCGCTCGGCGCGTCGAGCCCCTGCAGCGCCTGCGCGCAGTCCTCGAGGTGGAACCGGACCGGGCCCGGCCCGACGAGGTTCATCACCCCGCGGAAGCGCTCGAGGAGCGCCAGGTGCGCCTGGCAGAGCGGGTGCTGGTCGAGGTCCACGCGCGAGGGGCTCCGGTGTTCCACGTGCAACGGCACGCCGGGATTGGCTGACGATCCCGCCAGCGGGTATCATCTCCCGGCGCGTCCCGCGCATCCCTCCGGCCCCTCGGGGCCCCCTCGCTCGCCCTCCCCTCTCCTGCCCGCCAACGAAGAGACGCCCATGGCGCGAGTCATCGCGATCGCCAACCAGAAGGGTGGTGTCGGCAAGACCACCACTGCGATCAACCTCTCCGCGGCCCTCGCCGGACGCGGAGCCCGAGTCCTGGTCATCGACCTCGACCCGCAGTCCAACGCCACGAGCGGCCTCGGGGTCGACCCGTCCGAGGTCCCCGCGGGCGCCTGCGACGTGCTGCTCGATGTCGTCGGGATCGAGGGCGTCGCCACCCCCACGGCGGTCGACGGCGTCCTGCTGGTCCCCGCCGACCCGGACCTCGTCGGCGCCGAGGTCGACCTCGTGCACGAGCTCGGGCGGGAGCGGCGGATGCTCCGCGCGCTGGATGCCGTGCGCGACGACTTCGACTTCGTGTTCGTCGACTGCCCGCCGAGCCTCGGGATGCTCACGGTCAACGGGCTCGTCGCCGCCGACTCGGTGCTGATCCCGCTGCAGGCCGAGTACTACGCGATGGAGGGGCTCGGCGCGCTGCTGCGCACCATCCAGCAGGTTCGCAAGCACCTCAACCCGGAGCTGGTGCGCGAGGGGGTGCTCGTCACCATGAGCGACGCGCGCACCAACCTCGCGCGGGACGTCGAGCAGCAGGCGCGGGCGCACTTCGGCGACGAGGTCTTCGCCACGGTGATCCCCCGCACCATCCGGCTGGGCGAGGCGCCGAGCTTCGGCCGGCCTCTCGTGCAGTACGACCCGGGCTCCCGCGGCGCGCTCGCCTACCAGGCCCTCGCCGAGGAGATCCTCGCGCACCACGGACCGCTGCTGGCCGTGCGGGAGGCGTCGTGAGCCACCCGGCGCGCCGTGGGCTGGGGCGCGGACTCGCCAGCCTGATCCCCGACGAGGCCTTCGACGACCCGCAGGCGGGCGCCGCGGTCGACCTGCGGCAGGTTCCGGTCCAGGAGATCCGCCCGAACCCCGAGCAGCCGCGGCGTCAGTTCGACGACGTGGAGCTGCAGGCGCTCACCGCCTCCATCCGGGCCGAGGGGATCCTCAGCCCGCTGGTCGTGCGGCGCGACGAGGGGCGGTACTACCTGATCGCCGGGGAGCGGCGGCTGCGGGCCGCGGCCCTCGCCGGGCTCTCCGAGGTCCCGGTGATCGTGCGCGAGGCCACCCGCCCGGCGCGGCAGCTCGAGCTGGCGCTCGTCGAGAACCTCCTCCGCTCCGACCTGGACCCGATCGAGGAGGCCCAGGGCTACGCCCGCCTGGTGCATGACTTCGACTACACCCAGGCCGAGGTCGCCGAGCGGATCGGCCGGGACCGGTCCACGGTGGCCAACGCGATCCGACTGCTCAACCTGCCCGAGGCGGTGCTCGACGCACTCCGTGCTGGCCGGATCCGCGCCGGCCACGGTCGCGCGCTCCTCGGCCTGCCCGACGCGGCCGCGCAGCGGGCCCTCGCCGAGCGGATCGACGCCGAGGGGCTCTCGGTCCGGGCGGTGGAGCGCCGGGTGCGCGCCCACGGCCGCCGTCGCTCCGACGCGGGGGCCGCCGCCCGCCGGCAGCGGGAGGCCGAGGTCGCCGGGGCGACTCGCACCCTGATCCGCGCCCTGGGGACCCGGGTGGCCATCGAGCCGCGCAAGGACGGCGGCGGCCGGATCGTGCTCGACTACGGCGACCGGGAGCACCTCGAGGCGTTGATCGAGCGCTTGTCCGGGAGCTGACGCCGGACTACCTGGGCGATGGCTCGGGGGGTCGGATGCAACCGGTGTTCGTCGGCATCGCCGGAGGAAGCGCCTCGGGGAAGTCCACGCTGGCGCGGGCGATCGTCGCCCGGCTCGGCGAGCGCAGCCTGCTCGTCCTGCACGACCGGTACTACCACTCGCTGCCGCCCGAGGCGGTCCACCACCTGCTGACCTACAACTTCGACCACCCCGAGGCCTTCGAGACCTCGCGGATGGTCGCGGACCTGGCGCGACTGGCCCGGGGACGCAGCGCGCGCCTGCCGATCTACGACTACGCGACGCACCGGCGCGCCGAGGCCGAGGAAGAGGTACATCCTCGACCGGTGGTCATCGTCGAGGGGATCCTGGTGCTTGCCGACGAGCGGGTCCGGGCGCTCCTCGATCACCGGGTCTACGTGAGCGCCCCCGACGACGTACGGCTGATGCGCCGGATCCGTCGCGACCTCGACAGCCGCGGTCGCGAGGTGCACGACGTGCTCCACCAGTACGAGCGGACGGTCCGCCCGATGCACCGGCGCTACGTCGAGCCCTCGCGGGCCTTCGCCGATCTCGTCGTGGACGGCACCCAGCCCGTCGAGCACTCGGCCGGCCAGGTGCTCGAGCGCCTGCGCAGGAGCTGATCAGAGGTCGTCGTCGGACTCGAGGAGGTCCTTGAGCCAGGCCGCGTCCTCGCCGTCGAGTCCGATCTCCGCGCAGAGCTCGTCGGCGTCCGGCTCGGGATCGACGGGCTCGATGCGCGGGTGGGCCTTGGCCAGCGGCTCGTCGATCCAGGGCAATCGGCGCACCAGGGCGGCGCGCTCGGCTTCGTCCAGGAGGCGCAGGGTGACGCGCGCGGGCAGGGCGACCTGGGACTGACCGCGCATGTGCACTTCGAGGCTCGTGCCGCGGTCGCTGGGGCAGGTGACCTCGACCTGCTCGCGCCCCCACCAGGCCACCGCGACCACCCGCCCGTTGCGGGGGATCGGGTCGGCCGATCGGAGCTCGGCGCGGGTGACCACCGGCCCGGCGAGGCTGCCGTGGATCGGCAGGAGAAGCCGTGGCCCGAGGCACTCGCCGTCTTCGCTGCACAGCTGCAGGGCGACGCCGTCGACCGGGTGGACCTCGCCTTCGGGCGACAGGCGCACGGACACGAGCACCCGGTCGGGCTTTCGGTCATCGAGGCGCAGGTCGAGGGAGAGCGACACGTTCCACCGGGGTCGATGGCGGCGAGCGTTCACCGCGTGTCGGGGATCTGGACACGGAGAGGCACGCTGGCAAGCGGGACGTGCACGGCACCCGTCGACTTCAGCTCCGAAGCGAAGAGCACCAGGGCCTCGGCGGTGAATCGGCCGACCTCGCCGAGATCGGTGAGCGCGTGCACCGCGCGGCGCGGGGAGCCCTTCCGGGCACGCCCGAGGGTGACGTGCGGGGTGAAGGGCCGCTCCTCGGGGGGCCAGCCCAGCGGGGCGAGGGACCGCTCGACGGCGGCGGCCAACGCGGCGAGCCCGTCCAGGTCGCCGTCGACCCCGACCCACAGCACCCGGGCCGGGCCACGGTGCGGGAAGGTGCCGAAGCCGCCGATCACGAGGTCGAGGGGGCCGTGGGCGCCGGTGGCCTCCTCCAGCGCCCCGATCACCTCGGGAACGCGCTCCTCGGGCGTGTCGCCGAGGAACTTCAGCGTGAGGTGCAGGCTCTCGGGTGCCACCCAGCGCACCGCCCGGTCGACGCGCAGGGGCGCGGTATGCGCCGCCAGGGCGCGGGTGATCGGGGCGGGCAGGTCGATGGCGACGAACAGGCGGAGCATCGGTCCCCAGCCTGCCGGACAGGGGCACCTGCCGAAATGGGGGGGTTGTCGGGAGCGAGCCTCGATCCCACGTTGCTCGCCTGGAGCCTCGATGTCGTCCTCGTCCCCTACGGGCCTGCTGCGGGCCCTGCTCGCGTTCCTCGTGCTGTGGCTCGGGGTCGTGGCCGCTCCGGCCCGCGCGCAGTCGTGGACGGCGACGCCACGGGACGCGGTGGTGCTCCGGGAACGGCCCCCCGCGGTGCCCGAGGGCTGGGAGCGCGTCTCGGCGACCTACCTCGAGGTGTACGGCGAGCCCGACACGATGCCGGTGCTCCTCGAGCTCTCCCGCCACGGGTCGAAGTCGCTGCCGATCCTCGCCCAGAAGCTCGGGGTGGCGATCGGCGGCACGATCCACGTGGTCGTCGCCCCGACCCAGAAGCAGTTCTTCGCGCTCCAGCCGGGCCGGGCGCCCGAGTGGGCCGACGGGACCGCCTACCCGGCCCTCGGCCAGATCTTCCTCCGTCGCCCGGCGATCCGGGGTCCGCAGCGCCCGTTGACCAACGTGCTCGACCATGAGCTGGTGCACATCCTGCTCGGGCGGGCCTTCGCCCCCCAGGTCCCGCCGCGGTGGCTGCAGGAGGGGTTCGCGCAGGTGTTCTCGGGCGAGTACGGCCCCGACACGACCCGCGAGATCGCCCGGGGCGCGGCGGGCGGGGGGCTGTTCTCCCTCGAGGCCCTGACCAGCGGGTTTCCCGACGATCCCCACCGGGCGCAGCTCGCCTACGCGGAGTCTGCCGACTTCGTGAGCTGGCTCGAGCAGCAGTACGGCCCCGAAGCGCTGCGCACCGTGGTCGCCCGCACCCGCCAGGGCGAGGACGTCCACGCCGCCCTGTACGACGCGACCGGACTGTTCCTCGACGATCTCGACAAGGCGTGGAGCACGCGTCTGGCCCGCGGCAACTCCTCCTTCTGGATGGCCGCGTTCACCGACGGGAGCGTGTTCTGGATGCTCGCGGCGATCTTCGCGGCGGTCGGGCTCGTCCTCGCGCGTCGCCGGAGTCGCCGCCGCTTCGAGGAGCTCAAGGAGGCGGAGCGGCGGCGCGATGCCTTGATGCGTGCGCTGTGGCGAGGGGACGGACCGGTCGGATAAGCGCGAAGGGCTTTCCCGGAGGGCGATCTGGACACGGTGGCTGCCGAGACTCCCCGCCCGGAGCGCGCCTGGGCGGATCCGCTCCTGTGGACGGCGATGCTCGCGGGCTTCGTCCTGCGAGCACTCCCGCTGGTGCTGTGGGGTACCTCGGGGTGCATCCGCGACGAGTGCTCCTACCGGACGCTCGCGCGCCAGATCGTGCGCGGCCACGGCCTGAAGCCGGTCGAGGGCTGGCTGTGGGCGCCCGGGTACCCCTACCTGCTCGCGTTCTTCGAGTGGATCGACCAGGCGAAGCGACTCAAGCGGCTGCAGGTCGGGCTCGGGGTCGCGATGGTCCTGCTCGTCTACCTCGTGACCGACCGGGTGGCGGGACGCCGCGCGGCGCGGATCGCCGCGTTCCTCGTGGCGCTGCACCCGACGCTGGCCTTCTTCGCCGGCACCCTGTGGACCGAGACGATCTACGGGTTCCTGCTGCTCGCCGCGGCGCTCGCGATGCTCTGGGCGCGCGGGGGGAGCTGGGTCCGCGCGGTGCTCCTCGGGGCGCTGCTCGGGGCCTGCGTGCTCTTCCGCGGGGTCGCGACCTACATGACGCCGATCTTCCTGCTCGCGGTGCTGTGGCCGGTCAGCGAGGCGTGGGCCGCCGCCTGGCGCGCCCGATGGCGGCACCTCGCGGCGGTGGCGGCGGTGCTCGTGCTCGTCGTGGCGCCCTGGTCGATCCACGCCTCCCGGACCTACGGCGGCTTCGTCATCTCCGACGCCTCCCTCGGGCAGGTGATGTACGTCTCGAACAACGACTTTCCGGTGATGACCTACGACTACGGCGACGGGATCCTGTCCAAGCGGATGGCGGACACCTGGTACGACAAGGGGCGGCCGCACTGCGACCAGTCCCTGCCTGCGGCGGCGTGGAACCGGTGCGAGGTGGCGCACGGCCTCGCGTGGATCCGCGCCCACCCGGGCGACTTCCTGCGACGGATCCCGGTACGGCTCGCGCAGTTCTTCGACCCGAACACCTTCCTCACGCGCCGGGTGCGCCTCGGGAAGTGGTACGCGCTGCCCTGGTGGATCGAGGAGCTGATCGTGCTGTGGGCGGCGGCGGTGTCGATCGTCGTGGTGCTGGGCGGCGCGATCGGAACCTGGGCGCGCGCCCGCGGCCCCTACGGTGTCCTCGTCGTGGGGATCACCCTGTACTACCTCGCGGTCGTCTCCGCGCTGTTCGGGCTCTCGCGGTTCCGCGCCCCGCTCGAGCCCCTGTGGATCGTGTTCCTCGCGTCCGTCCTGGCGGATCCTCGGGGCACGTGGGCGCTGCTGCGGGCGTCGCGCACCCGGGCGGTGGGGGCTGTGGCGAGTGTGCTCGTGCTCCTGCCCCTCCTCGCGTGGTACCTCCCCTCCGGGTTCCCCGCGGTGTGGCGCTGATCGCGATCCTGCTACGCTGTCTTCCAAGGGAGGATCGATGCGCGCAACGACCCTGCTGGCCCTGTGGCTCCTCGCGGGCTGTCAAGCCACGCCGCCCAGCGGCGGGATCTTCCGGCCGGTGACCCCGTCGGACCAGGAGGCAGCCCCCGCCCCGGCCGCCGCGCCGGCTCCGGCATCCTCGGCTCCGTCCGCGGCCGACCAATCCGACGACGGCAGCGCGGCCCCGGCCGCCGAGGGGGGCGGCTTCGACTTCGATGCCGACGCCCGCGAGGAGACCGAGGGCGCCGCCAGGCCGGACGGCGATCTGGACGCGGGCCAAGTGGCGTCCGCCCTCGGCCTCGGCCTGTCCGCCGGGGGCACCCCGGCCCCGGCGGAGATCCCCGCGCCCGAGTCGGCTCCGGCTCCCGAAGCCGCGGCTCCGGCACCCGCGGCGGCCTCCCCGCAGGCGTGGAGGCCCGGCTCGCCCCTCGAGGGCTCCTGGGGCGTGCGCCTCGTCTCCACCGTCCCCGAGGCCCAGCCGCCGCGCGCGATCCTCGGGATGGCGGACGGCTCGGAGGTCGTCGTGCAGCCGGGCTCCCTGCTACCGGACGCCCACCTCGCGGTGCTCGCGGTCGGCCGCGACGCCGTGCAGGTCGCCGAGTTCGTCCCGACCGGCGATCACGTCCGCGTCGAGACGCACGTGCTGCAGTCGATGTACGGGACCAACCCCCGACCCCGGTAGCCGGCGGCCGTCAGCCGCGGGCGAGCCACTGCATCTCGGCCGGGCTCGGCGTGATCGACTGCCAGAAGGTGCCGCCGCGGAGCAGGCGGATCCAGCTCGCCAGCGCCGGGCCGTAGCGCTCCGGCTCGGGGCAGGCCCACCCGAGCGCGACCGCTCCGGAGAGCACGAGCAGGGCGGCCCCCTGGACCAGGGGGATCCGCGTGGCGAGGCGGAGGAAGATCATCCGTCGGCACACCTCGACCGCGAAGGCGTCCTCGTTGGGGGCCAGTGGGGGCCACGGGGGCGGATCCTCCGGGTCGGCGTGCTCGAGCAGGTCGACCAGCGGCTGCAGTGCGGCCACCTGGGCCGGGCCGGCGTCGCGGGCCTGGAGCAGCAGGGGCAGGTGCATCGCCTGCAGGCGGGTCAGCAGGCGTCCGGCGAAGCCCGGCGGCAGGTCGGGCGCCGCGTCGGAGGTGCCACACAGCCTGCCGAGGACCTGGGCCACGGTGGCGCCCTCGGCCGAGCACCAGGTGACGATCGCCTGCTCGGCGCGGAGGTTGCCCGGGTCCAGCTCGGACCGCCGCGGCTTGCCGACCGCGTCCTCGAAGGGAGGAGCGGTGTGCCAGGTGGCGAGGGTGTTGAAGGAGGACGGGTCGACCCCGGCGCGCATCCCCGACTCGGTCTGCAGCAGGACGAAGGGGAACTGCTGGCACACGAGCGGCTTGGCCTTCAGGCCGTAGCGGGCGTGGATCCCGCAGCGCCCGTCCTCGTCGAGGAACGCGCACCGGCCCTGCTCCTGGCGGAGCATCCCGTCGACGACCGGGTCGGAAACCCCCATCTCGGCGCCCAGGGCCGCCATCCGCTCGGGCTCGTCGTCCTCGAGGATCACCCGGACGCCGTGACAGCAGGAGCCGCACGCGAGGCACTGGAAGCGCAGGGGCTGCAGCAGATGGACCGCGTCGCTCATCGGGTGGCCTCCTCCCCGCGCGCGAGCCAGAGCATGGTCGGCGCGTCGGGGGTCAGGGACTGCCAGAAGATCGGCGCTCGGAGCGCGCGGACCCAGCCAGCGAGGGCGAACCCGAAGGCCTCGGGCGTCTGGGTGACCCACCCCGCGGCGACCGCGCCCCCGACGGTGAGCAGGGCCACGCCCATCACCACCGGGATCTGGTGCGCCAGGCGCAGGTAGAGCATCCGGCGGACCACCTCGACCGCGTATCGATCCTCCTCGGGCCCGATCGCGGGCCAGGCGGGCGGGGCGTCCGGGCTCCAGGTGGGGATGGCCTTCGCGAGGCCGCCCAGGGCGAGGCGAAGCTTTGGCGCGGTGTCGGGCTCGGCCAGGCGCTCGGCGAGGCGGCTGGCCTGCAAGCGCCGCACGAGCCGGCTCGCGAACCCCGCCGGCAGTCCGCCGTCCTCGCCGGGTGGGGTCCCGGTCAGCGCTCCGAGCAGGGTAGCGAGGGTCATGTCGGGCTGGCCGCACAGGTCGACGAGCCGCTCCTCCCACGTCTGCTGCTCGTCGTACATCGCCACGGTGCTCGGCATCACCGCGATATCCTCGAGGAGCGGTCCCGTCGCATGGGTCGTGACGTGGGTGTAGCAGCCCGGATCGATCCCCACGCGGATCCCGTCGTCCACCTTGATCGCGATGAGCGGGTACTGCCGGCACACGCGCGGCTTGGCCGCATGGCCCCACCGCTTGTGGATCGTGCACAGGGCGTCCTCGCCGAGGAACACGCACCGGCCGTCCTGCAGGCGCAGGCAGTGCTCGACGATCGGGTCGGCGACCCCCAGCGCCGCCGCCTGCTCGACCACCCGGGCCTCCTCCTCTTCACTCA
>Ga0114931_10006420_pt1 | contig 14460 bp, 10 predicted proteins | sample 2SBtaG_FD_89579 | JGI IMG/M metagenome (GOLD analysis project Ga0114931, IMG submission 89579) | Deep subsurface microbial communities from Kolumbo volcano to uncover new lineages of life (NeLLi) - 2SBTROV14_V59a metaG | ecosystem: Environmental > Aquatic > Marine > Volcanic | place: Kolumbo...
CAGGACACGCGGTGAATACTTCCCTGTACGCTCGGAGGCAGCATCCCTGCTGCCTACGGTCCCGTAACGCACTACCCCGCCCTCCTGTACCGGCAGTCTTGCCCGGAGTTATTGAGATGTTACACGTATATTTGGTAACTATTTGTTTTTGATATAATTCAATAGGTTAAGACTGTTATAATGGTGCCCGAGGCCGGAATCGAACCGGCACGGCCAATGGCCAGCGGATTTTAAGTCCGCTGCGTCTACCAATTCCGCCACCCGGGCAAGAAATTGCCGCACGCAAGCGTTGCCGACCGACCGTGGTTCGCGCCGCGGCGATGTGGAACGTCATCGAAGTGGAGGCTGAGGTCGGAATCGAACCGGCGTACACGGCTTTGCAGGCCGCTGCATGACCACTCTGCCACTCAGCCTGAGTGGGTCTCGGCGCCGCGGGGACACACGCCCCCGACCGGGCCGCATCGCGCTTCGATGAAATGTATTGGAGCGGGAAACGAGACTCGAACTCGCGACCCCAACCTTGGCAAGGTTGTGCTCTACCAACTGAGCTATTCCCGCGTTACGGAACGCCGTATTCTAGTCGGCCCCGATCTGCTGTCAAGCGGATTGATTTCCGCCACCGCCTCGCGCGGTGTGCCCTTTTCTTCCCTGCTCGCGGTGATCGCGGGGGCCGGGGCTTCCCCGTGCCACAAGGCCGGCCACGCGGCATGAAGATAGACCAGCATCGACCACAGCGTGAGTATCGCCGCGACGTAAAGCAATGTGAAACCGACCTCATAGGTCGGGAATCCCCAGGTCGGAACCCGATAAAGCAGCAGCAGCAGCGCGATCATCTGCACGGTGGTCTTGATCTTGGCGATTGTGACCACCGCGACCGTGGTCCGCCGTCCGAGTTCGGCCATCATTTCGCGCAGTGCCGATATCGCGATCTCGCGGCCGATGATGACCGCCGCCGGCAGCGCCAACCAGGGACTGGGGTTGGCCTGAATGAGAAATACCAGGACCACCGCCACCATCAGTTTGTCGGCAACCGGGTCGAGAAACGCGCCGAAATTCGAGGTCTGGCCGAGGCGCCGTGCGAGGTAGCCGTCCAGCCAGTCGGTGAACGCGGCGGCGCTGAATATCGCCGCGGTCACCACGTGCGACCAGGAATACGGCGCATAAAAGGTTCCGATGAACACCGGAATCAGCACGATGCGTAGCAGAGTCAAGGTGTTGGGAATATTCATCCTAAACTCATCGGTTGTATGGGATGAAGGGTGCGTTTGCGGGGGTGCGGGGCAAGGCACAACGATGCGGAACAGTTGTGCTATTCCAAAGCGTTGCAACGCCGCCCTGTGTCACCGCAAACGCGCAATTCACGCGACAGCGTGATTCACCCGGCAGGTGGACATCTCCGTTGAACTCTATCGCTTTCATATCAAACGGTTGCCATCAGAATGAGGCGGCCAACCGAGGAATCCAGTATCATAAGCCCTCTTTGAACGCATCGTACACCGCTTGCGCGAGACGGTGATTGATGCCGCTCACGCGCCGCAGATCCTCCACCCCGGCGCGGGCGACGCCTTGTAGTCCACCGAATTCGCTGAGTAGTCGTTGCCGCCGCCGTGCGCCGATTCCGGGGATCGATTCGAGCACCGAGCGCGAGCGCGAGCGCGCCCGGCGGGCGCGGTGTCCGGTGATCGCGAAGCGATGCGCTTCGTCGCGAATTTGCTGGATGAGGTGCAGCGCAGGCGAATGTTCGGAAGCGCGAGCGCCTCGTTGCGGTCGGCGAGGAAAATTTTCTCCAGCCCCGGTTTGCGGGTAGCGCCTTTGGCCACCCCCGCCAGACACACGTCGTCAATCTGTAGCTCACGCAACACGGCCCGCGCCTCGGCGAGTTGTCCGCGCCCCCCGTCGATCAGGATCAGATCGGGTAGCTTGGCCTGTTCGCGGCGCAGCCGGGTATACCGTCGCTCCAGCGCCTGGTGAGTCGCGGCGTAATCGTCGCCGGGCGCCACTCCGGAGATATTGAAGCGCCGATAATCGGATTTGATCGCACCTTCCGGGCCGAATACCACGCACGACGCCACCGTGGCTTCGCCGGCGCTGTGGCTGACATCGAAGCACTCGATCCGTCCCGGCGCCTCGTCGAGCCCCAGGGCGTCGCGCAGCGCGGTGAGTCGCGTGCGGACTCCGGCGCGGCTCGCGAGGCGTTGATCGAGTTCCAACTCGGCGTTGCGGATGGCCGCCGCCAGCCAGTGGGCGCGCTCGCCGCGCACCCGGTGGCGCAGCGTGATTTTATGTTCGGCGCGGGTGCTGAGCGCCTCGCCGAGCAAGCCCGAGTCGGTGAGCGCCTCGCTCGCCACGATTTCGCGCGGGTAGGCCACCGTGCGCGTATCATCGAAATAGTACTGGGACACGAACGCGGTCAGGATTTCCGCCGGGTCGGCTCCGCCCGTGTGACGCGGCGTCACAGTGCGTGTGCCCAGGCTATGCCCGTTGCGAATCATGTGCAACGCCACCACCGCGACCGTATCGCGTGACACCGCGGCGATGACGTCAACGTCACCGCGTCCCCCGACCACGTGCTGGCGCTCCTGGACCCGGCGCAGAGCGACGATCTGGTCACGACAGCGGGCCGCCGATTCATAGTTGCGAAGGTTGGCGGCGTCCTTCATGCGCACCACGAGTTCGTCAACCATCTCCTTGCTGCGCCCCTCCAGGAACAACACCGCATGACGCACGCTGGCGGCATACTCCGCTTCGTCGATGAGCCCCACGCACGGCGCGCTGCAGCGATCGATCTGGTGTTGCAGGCAGGCTCGCGAACGATTGTTGAAAAAAGAAGTATCGCACTGACGCAGACGGAACAGCCTTTGCAACATGGCCAATGTTTCACGCACCGCGCCGGCATTGGCGAAGGGTCCGAAATAGCGCCCCGCTTCGCGCCGGGCGCCGCGATAAAAACTCAGGCGTGGGAAACGCGCGGCGCTGAGATGGATGTACGGATAGCCCTTTCCGTCACGCAGGAGCACGTTGTAGTGTGGTTGATGGCGCTTGATCAGGGTGTTTTCGAGCAGCAGCGCCTCGGTCTCGGTATGCGTCGCGGTGATCTCGACCGCGGCCGCCCGCGCCATCAAGGCGCGGGTCTTTTCGCTCAGTTGCGACGGGGCGCGAAAGTAGCTGCTTACGCGGCGCTTGAGGTCACGCGCCTTGCCCACGTAGATGACTCGCGCGTCGCGATCCACCATCCGGTAAACACCGGGCGCGTGGGTCAGGGTACGCAAGAAGGTCTTGACATCGAACTGAGCGGTGGTCGACACGGTAGCGTCTCGTGATCAGTGTTCATCCGGACACGGAACATGCTGGTTTCCGGGTCATTTCCCGGTTCCTCACATTTTCAACGACTTGCAGTCGTCGAAGATGCCGGTGCATCCCTGCGTCGGAATCAGCGCCCGTCTTTCCGGACGGGCACTGATTAGAGGCCGGGGGGGCGCGCCTTACCTCTGCCGGGTCGGCGGCGCCAGCAATGACCCGGCCCGCAATTCAAGCGCTAATTTACACGCGGGCGATTGCGGCGTGCATCCGATCGAGCATCAAATCGAGAATTTCCGTTTCAGTGGCGAAATTGAGACGCACCCAACCGCGCCCCGGTTCGCCGAACCGTGAGCCATCCATCAGGGCGACGCGCGCCGTGTCAAGAAAGAATTTTGCCGGATCGGGGCCGATGCCAAGCGCCCGGCAGTCCAGCCAGGCAAGATAGGTGGCCTGGGGCGCAACATAGCCGATCTCCGGAAATTCGGCGGCGAGTCGGGCGCCCAGGTGATCGCGGTTCACCCGCAGTTTTTTCCGGGTTTGGGCTAGCCACGCGGCGCACCGGGTCCATGCGACGCGTGTCACTCCGGTCGCGAAGATTCCCAATCCGCCGCGTACTCGCCGCGGTACACGGGCGAACCGGGCATGCAACTCCTCGCTCCCGAAGGCCGCCACCGCACAACGGATCCCGGCGGTATTGAATGCCTTGGTCGCCGAATAGAAGGTAACGGTGCGCGCCGCCACCTCGGGGCCGAGGCTCGCAAAAGGGATATGGTGGTGACCTGGATAGGTCAGATCGGCGTGGATCTCGTCGGACAGCACCACCAGATCATGCGCCAGCGCGAGTTCGGCGATCGCCTCCAGTTCGTCGTGGCGCAGGACTCGCCCGGACGGATTGTGTGGATTGCACAGCATCAGTACGCGCGCGTCGTGACGGCGTAGCAGATCGACCAGCCCATCCAGATCGATCTCGAAACCATCGCCGCCGAACCGCAGCGGGTTGCACAACGCGGGGCGACCGACTTCATCGGCGGCCACCAGAAACGGCGGGTAGATCGGCGTCTGGATGACCACGCCCTGTCCGGGGTTCGAGTACTGCTCGAGGGCGATATAGAGCCCTTGGACGATATCGGTGAGCAACTCGACGCGCGTGGCCTCGGGGCGCCAGCCATAGCGCTGCGCCATGCGTGCGCAAAATATTTCCGCCAGCGGATCGGAGTCGAGCGCCGGCGGGTAGCCCAGATCGCCGGCCCGCGCCGTGTCGATCAGGAAATCGCGGATCGGCGCGGCCACATCGAAATCCATGTCCGCGATCCACGCCGGAAGCACGTCCGTCGGATGGGTGTGCCACTTGATTCCGCGCCTGGCGCGCAAACGACTCAGGTTCTCGTTGGTCGGATAGTCTTTTTCGGCGAATGCCATTTCGTTCATCGGTGTTGCCTATCGATTATCGCCGCAGGACCGCAATCAGGAGTGGGCGGGAGTCGTCGGATCATACCCTGTGCGCAGTGAATCAACGGGTCAGTACGGAGGTTCCGATCTGTGCCGCCGCGGCGGTCACCAGCGCTGCATCTTCGTCATTGAAAATCGCGTTGACCTTGTTGAGCGCCTGGATAACGCCCAACAGTCGCCCGTCACCGTTCACGATCGGTACGCTGAGAACGCTGCGGATCCGATCCTCGGCGAGCACGTCGAGTTCCGAATCCAGGCGCGGATCTTCGTAGGCGTCCGGAATATTGATCAGTTGTCGGGTCTCGGCCGCGACGCCGGCGATACCGCGCCCCCAAGGACGCCGTCGTTCCTGGCGTTCCTCGCCTTCCACCGTCCACAACTCTCCGCCCTCCTCTTCGATCCAGTAGATTGCGACATAGTTGCAGTGCAGAAATGCGCGGAGTTGCGGACCCAGCGCCGCCGCCAGATCATCGAGCTCCGCGGATTTGCCTATCGTGGTCGCAATCGCCAGCATGCGCGCCAGGCGATCGTGGTCACGTACCAGATCACGATAGACGCTGAGATTATCGATCGCCACGGCGGCTTGGTCGGCGAACGCGCGCAGCAAGGCCTCGTCATCGTCGGTAAATGCCCCGAGATTCTTATTGATTACCTGGACCGCACCCAGCACTTTGCCGTCGACGTTGCGCACCGGGGCGCACAAAATGGTGCGCGTGTGATAGCCGGTACGGCGATCGATCTCCGGGTTGAAGCGCTCGTCATCGTAAGCCTCCGGCACATTCAGCATGCGTCCCTTTTTCACCACCCAACCGACGACGCCGACCCCGGCCGGGACACGGATCTCCTTCATCCCGGCGCCTTCGGCCACTTTCGACCACAGTTCACCGCTCACCGGGTCGATGACGAACAACGATGCCCGGTCGGCATCGGTGAGGCGGCTCGCGGTGTGCACCAAGCGTTTGATGAAGTCGTCGATGCCTTCGCCCATCGCCTTGGTCCGACCCAGATCGAGAAACGACCCGAGATGCTCGAGCGCCTGTTCGACCGGCGATTTCCGCTGCTCGCGTTCCTGATACAGCGCCTGGGTCTTGCGCATCCGCGTGGTGACTACATCGAGAAACGCCTGCGCCACGCTGGGTACGCTCTCAAAGCAGTCGGTAAGATCCTCATAACGGGCACGCAAGAGTTGTGAAGTCTCGCGGGTGCGCACCGAGGCCGAACGAATGCTGTTAGAGAAGTACCCCATTTCACCGACCGGCTCGCCGGGAAATACCGCCGCAAGGCGTATTTCACCGTCCTTATCGTCGGAGACGAAAACCTCCAGGCGCCCCGCCGCAAGTATGTAGACGCAGGGGTCCTTCTCGCCCTGGGTTATGAATTGCTTGCCCGCGGGCAGGGAAACTTCTTGAAATACCGCGCTGAGGTTCGCCAGATCCTCGCGACTCAGCGACGCGAACAACCGGCAGGCCGCAAGCCGATCGACGCGCTGCGCCTGAATCGCAGCGAGCAGCGTATCGAGATCCAACACGCCCATGTCAAGCAACACTTCCCCGAGGCGGGTCGGTGTCTCGCGCCGCTGCTCACGGATCGCCGTTTGTACGGTGAGCGCGTCTGAGATCGTGTCGGCAGGGAGTTCGAGATACTCGCCAAATAGCCGTGAAGTCGGGGCCATCGCCGTCCCCGCGAGCAACTCCGCCATGGTCGCAAGTCCCCCTGTCCCGTCAATCCCGCAAGCTTATGAGAAAGCGCAATTTTTGGCCACCACTGCCGACATCCGCACGGGCGACGACAGCCTGTTCCGTGGCGCCGAGATCACCCGGTCAAACTCACCCCCGGCGAAAGATTAACAAACGCGGGTTATGATTGCGCGAGGCGATCCCCGCCGGCGAGGCCGTATAGATGAAAGCTGTCCGATTCGACACCTTCGGCACCCCCCACGAAGTGGCACACGCGGTAGATGTTGCCGAGCCCGGCGCACCGGCGGCAGGCGAGGTCCTGGTCGAGGTCGAAGCATTTCCGATCAACCCCGTCGACCTGCTCACCATCGCCGGCCGCTACGCGACCCGCCCGACGCTGCCCGCGGTGCCCGGCGCGGAAGCGCTCGGCCGGGTCATGGCGATCGGCGCTGGCGTCACCCACGTGGCGCCCGGCGATCGCGTTTTGATGATGGGGCGCGAAAACTGGGTGCAACACAAGATCCTCCCGGCGCACGAGGCGATACCCGCCCGGGTGGTCGCGGACCCGCTGCAGCTCGCGATGCTCAAGGTCAACCCGCCGACCGCGAAACTCATGCTCGAGAAATTCCGTGCGTTGCAATCCGGTGACTGGGTGATTCAAAACGCCGCGAACTCCGGCGTCGGGACCTGCCTGATCGCGCTTGCCAAGGTCCGTGGCCTGCATACCGTCAACGTCGTGCGGCGTGAGGAACTGGTCACGCCGCTCCAGGCACGGGGCGCGGACGTGGTCGTGGTGGACGGCCCGGATCTTGCCGACCGGGTGCGCGCGGCGAGCGACGGCGCCGCCATCGGCCTCGCCATCGACGCGGTCGCCGGTGACGCGACCGGTCGCCTCGCCGAATGCCTGTCGCCGGGCGGGACGGTCGTGAACTATGGGCTACTGAGCGGTGAACCCTGTCGCATCGGGCCCGGCGAGGTGGTATTTCGCGGGATCACCCTGACCGGATTCTGGTTGGTGAAGGCGCTCGGCGCGATGTCGGCCGTGACCATCATCGCGCTCTACGCCGACCTCGCGTCACGGGTGGCCGACGGCACGCTGCGCGTCGCGGTTGAAGCCACCTACCCCATTGACGACATCCAGGCCGCACTCGCGCACGCCGGGCGCGAAGGTCGCAACGGCAAGATCCTGGTGACGCCGAACGGGCCGCTCGGCGGGCGCTGACGGCCGAAATTTGCGTTTGTGACCTCGCGTTGGATTGCCCGAGGGTTTCCCTACCCCTTAGGGAAAAACCGGAGAAAATCCAGCGCATATTTTCGATCGAGGTGTCGAATCGGGAGGCGCGTCGGCGTCGACTAGCGGGTAGCCCGGGTGGCGATCACCGGACCCGCGACCGGGACGCTGTTCCGATCGGGGTCGTGGCGCGCCGCATCCAGCGCCGCGTCAAGGTCCCTGCGCAATCCCTCGGGATCCTTGACGACACGCGCCGAGAAATCGCTCAGCAGGGCGTCGATTCGCGCCATGCCTCGGGCGCGCACCTCGCCGTAGCCGCGCGCCCAGAGCGCGAGTTTCGCGCAGCGGCGGGCGAGATCGAGGTCGTGCGCGGCGGCGAACCGCACGGCAGCGAGCCACCGTTCGATGGCGGCCTGTTCGGTGGCGTAGCCGTACGACCACCGGCGCAGAAAACGCATCCCCGCGAGCATTCGCAAAGCCGCGAATCCGAGCACCGTGAAGGTCGGCCAGCGCAACGCGAGTCCGGTCCCGGCGCGGTCTGGCCGCAGGTCCCGGCGACTCACGATACGCGCGAAAACGGATGGCAACACCGCGGCGATTTCCTGGCGTCGTGGCTTGAAAAAATCGCGGATCGCAACCGGTTCGCCCGCTTCGGCATCGAGTTCCGCGCGGATCCGCGCCAAGCGGCCGGGCCGGGTCTTTAGTTGCGCGACCCGGATTAGATCCTCATAGCTCATCCACGCACCCAAGCGCCGCGCCACCGTGGCGCTGAGCGGGTAGTCCTCGCGGTTTTCATCGTCGTCACGCTCGAGCGCCACAACGGCTTGTAGACGCTCCAGATAAAGCTTTACGTAGGCGGGGTCTTGATAGTCAACGAGCCGCGCCAGGGCGTGGCCGACCAGCGACCGGAGCGTCTCCGGAAACCGTTCGATCTCCGTCTCGAATCCAGCGGGGGGCCGCTGATAGGACAGGCCGGGCGCCTGCGTCGCGATCGACGGCGGCGCACTCAGTGCCTCGCGTCCGCGCTCGAAACCGGCCAGATTGGCCTCGACCGCCACCCCGCCCTGCTCGATTCCATTACGGTAGTCCTCGGCCTCCAGCGGCAAGATCCCGGTGGCGGCGATCGCGCCAAACATCAGGGCATTGAGACGGACATCCTCGTGGGCCGGCGGATCCATCCGGTAGAGATTTGCAGCGGCGGCGTCGAGGGCGTGGAGGACGATCGCGGGATCGAGGCCGCCATCGCTCGCCACCGATTTCTCGGCGGTGCTGTACAGGCGGCGTGCGCTGGTGATGACGGTGGTGTGCTCGGTAACGAAGCCGCGCTCCAGGGCACGCCCGGCCTCGGTGGGTTCCAGCGCAACCATCAGATCGACATCCCCGCCGCTCGGAAACAGACAGAACACGGGATCGCCCGGCGCGTCGCGCGCCGGGTAGAGTTCGAAGTAATAGGTCGTCGCCCCGGTGCGTTGCGCGACCCCGGGGATCGAGGTGGCCTGGGCCGGAAATCCGGCGTGACGCGCCGCGCCGACCAGCCAGTCGACCAGAACCCCGCCGCCCTGCCCGCCCATCGCGGCGATCAGCACGCACAGTGGTTGTTGGGCGCTCATCGTGCTCCCATCCAGTGCAGCAGCGCTGCGCCGATGCGCGCGCGCAGGCGTTGCCAGGCACCCGGATTGACCAGGCGGCGGGCTTCGTAGAACGATGGACAGAGGGTCGCCGCGTGCGCCGCCGCGCCGCACAGACCGCAGGCGACACAGCCCGAATCGACCTGCGCGGTCGGACCGTCCTTGAGTGGATCGGTGGCGGGTCGCAGGGTCAGAGACGGGCAGCCGCTCAATCGCATGCAGGAATGATCGCCGGTGCAGACCTCTTCATCGACCCCGAAACGCGCTTGCGTAACCGGATACCCCGCCGCGCGGCGTGCGGCGGTGACGCGCCGCTCACGACGATTGTGGGCGAGCATGCACTCCTCGGCCGAAATGAGCACCCGCAAACCGTCGCGGTGGTCGAGCGCCGCGCGGATCGCGGCCAGTGTCTCGCTGACCCGGTAGGAATTGACGCGCCGGATCCAGGTCACCCCGAGACCGCGCAAAGTGTCTTCGATCGAGATCTTGCGCGGACTGCCCCACGGCGTCGAACCGCTCGACGGCAGATGCTGCTGGCCGGTCGCGGATGCGTAGCCGTTTTCGAGGATGATCAGCACCGCGTCGTGACCGTTCCAGTGCGCGTTGGCGGCGCCGCTCACCAAACCGTTGTGCCAGAACGCGCCGTCACCCGTCACCGCGATGCTCGGCGCGCCGAGCGCCGGCCCCACCGCGCCGCTGCTCGCGAGGCTCATGCCGTAGCCGAGCACCGTGCTGCCGATGTTGAACGGCGGGAGGGTCGCAAAGGTGCTGCAACCGATATCCGACGAAACGTGCAGCGGCCCGCGTTCGCGCTCCAGAAGCTTGAGCGCGGTGAAGATCGGGCGCTCCGGACAGCCGGTGCAAAAGCTCGGCGGACGTGGCGGCATCGGGCGGTTGAGGTGCGCGCGTGCGGCGTTGCTCGCCGCGGCAAGCTCGGCTTGCCGTTCACTTGCCGTGGCACCTGCGCCGTCAGGCGCGACCTCGGCCAACCACCTGGAAAGCCCCATGCGGACCACGTCGGCGACGTACTCTCCGGCCGCCGGCAGCACGTCCTTGCCCCAGATCCGGCAGCCATGGCTGCCGCGTTGCACGAAGGTACGCACCTCATCCTCGATGAAGGCCGGTTGCCCCTCCTCGACGACCAGCACATGATCCTTATCCTCGAGAAAGGATGCGATCTGCTCGGGGACCAACGGGAATACGGCGTTCAAGATCAGCAACGGGAGATCGGTGTTGCCGAACGCGTCGGCCGCCCCGAGCAGCCGCAAGGCGCGCATTACGGTGCCCCAGACACCACCCTGAAGGACGATGCCGACCCGGCCCCGGTCGCCGGCGTGGTGTTCGTTGATGCCATGCTCGACGATAAAGCGGCGCGCCGCGGGTAGCCGGTCTTCGACCTTGGCGCGCTCCTGGGCGTAGGTCGCGGGCGGCAACACGATGCGCCCGTAATCGAAACGCGCTTGCGGCAAGGGATGGCGCGGGCCGAAGGTCGGCGCGCGGTTGTCCTTGCACACAAAACTACCGGTCATATGGCAGGCGCGGATACGCAAAGACAGGATGACCGGCTGATGGCAGGCCTCGGAGAGTTCGAATGCCTGCTCGGTGAGTTCAACCAGGCGTGGCATGTGATAGCGCGGATCCAGCATCGGCAGTGATGACTTGAGCGCGGTTGCATGGGTACGCTCCTGGATGACGCTTGCGCCCTCGCCGTAATCATCGCCGACGATTATCAGCGCGCCGCCGGTGACCCCGGCGGAAGATAGATTCGACAAAGCGTCGGAGGCGACGTTGGTGCCGACGATCGACTTCCAGGTCACCGCACCGCGCAGCGGGTAGTGGATCGAGGCCCCCAGCAGCGCGGCGGCGCCGGCCTCGCTGGCCGACGCCTCGAGCTGGATCCCGAGCGGCTCGAGAATCTCGTCACGTGCGTCCGCGAGCACGTCCATCAGATGGGAGATCGGTGCGCCGGGATAGCCGCCGACGTAAGCGACCCCGGCCTGCAGCAACGCCTTGGTGATCGCGAGAATGTTCTCGCCGTAGAAGGTGTCGCCGGCGCCCAGTTTGAGTTTTTCGACCTGGGCCGCGAACGAGCGTTCCGCGCCGCGCTCGGTGATCAGGCGCGCCGCGTTGTTTCTCACTTCCCGACCACCACCCGCACCGTGCGCGCGGGCCTCGGCTGCCCGGGGCGCGCCTCGGAGCGGGGCTGATCGGAGGCCGCTTCAGGACGCGGCTCGCGGTGCCGGCGCAGTTCGGGAATCGAGCCGCGGCTCCCATCCGGGCCCTGCTCGGCGCTCGCTGCCGCCAGCGCTCGCGCCGCCGCGAAAACGCGCTGGTTGACCTCGACTCGACCCGCGGGGACACCGTCGGCGAGGGCCGTCGCCAGCGCTTGCGTGGCGACCGCTTCGGTGAGTGCTTCGAGGGTGCCCAGCGCCGCGACTCCGCTCGCCACGGTGGTTCCGGCCACACTCATCGCGGTGGCGACGATCGGCACGATGCGGGTGCTCCAAGGCCCTTCCGGTGGTGCTTCAACAGCGTCGCGATCCACCACCAGGAGCCCGCCGGCTCCGAGATCCGGCAGGTAAGTGCGCAGCGCCTCGCCGGTCAAGGCCACCAGCACGTCCAGCGACCGAACCAGCGGATAGTCGATCGCCTCGGCGGCGACGATCACGTCGGAACGGCTCGCGCCACCGCGCGATGCCGGCCCGTAGGCCTGTGAGTTGGCGGCATGGCGCCCGCAGCGCAGGGCCGCCTCGGCGAGTATCCGTGCGGCGAGGGCCACCCCCTGTCCGCCCGCGCCGGCGAGCCTTACTTCGTAGCGACCGTCCTTCACGCCGCCGCTCCCACCCGCCCGGTAAACACCGCTCGCGGCTCACGGTAGAGCACCCCGGTGCGCAGTGACGGCACTTGGTTCGGTGCCGGCACATGGGGGACGGCTTGTTTTTCGGCGAGCCGATCGGCCACCCGATCCTCGCTGCGGGTCATCAACCCCAGCAGTTCCGCACCGCGGCCCAAGCGATTGTAGCGGCCGAAGTATTCGGGGCAGTCGCTGATCACCTCGATGAAGGAGAAGCCCTGATGGCTTACCCCCTGCTCGACCACCTTGGCCACCTCCAGTGGTTCCGCGGCAACCACCCGGGCGACGAAGCTCGCCCCGGCGGCCTCCAGCAATCGGCAGGCGTCAAACGGCTGCTCGATGGTCCCCGACAGCGCGGTGGTCGCCACCGAACCGGCGGGCGTGGTAGGCGCCGCCTGCCCTCCGGTCATCCCGTAGACCGAATTATTGAACAGCAACAGGGTCATGTCGACATTACGCCGCGCCGCGTGGATGAGGTGATTTCCGCCGATCGCGAGTCCGTCGCCATCGCCGGACAGCACGATCACGGTGAGGTCCGGACGCGCGAGTTTGAGCCCGGTGGCGAAGGCCGGTGCCCGCCCGTGGGTGGTGTGCAGGGTACAAAAGTCCACGTAGCCGACCAGCCGGCTGCTGCACCCGATCCCCGCCACCATCGCCACCTCGTCCCTGCCCAAACCGAGCCGGGAGATGGCGTCGAGCAGGCCGTGCAGCACGATGCCGTGCGCGCAGCCGGGACACAGCACATGGGGCATCGCCCATTCCCGCAGATAGTGGCGTACATCGGTCACGACAGGGCTCCTTTCGGCACGGCGATTCGGTCCAGCAATGCGTCGAGTATCGCGTCCGGAGTCAAGGGTTCGCCATCGTAGCGCAACACCGGGACGATCTTCGCCGTGCCGGCGACCGCTCGTTCCACTTCACCGAGCATTTGCCCCTGGTTCATCTCCGCGACGATGACGGTTCCGGCGCGGCGCGCGGCGGCGGCGATCTCGGCATCCGGAAAAGGCCACAGGGTGGCGGGTCGGAACAGACCCGCGGCGACCCCGGCCGCGCGCGCCTTCGCGATCGCTTCGCGCGCCGCGCGCGCCACCACCCCGTAGGCGAACACCACCACCTCGGCGTCGTCGAGTTGTTCCTCTTCCACCACCACGATCTCGTCGCGGCGTGAGCTGATCTTGCCATCGAGGCGGGCGAGAAGCGCTCCCGCCTGCGCGGCGTCGTCGGTGGGAAAGCCGCGTTGGTCGTGGGTCAGGCCGGTGACGTGGAAGCGATAGCCTTCGCCGAATGCGGGCAGCGGCGGAACGCCGTTGGGCGGCGCCGCCTTGGGCAGGAATTCCTCGGGCGGGACGTCGGGCGTGGCGCGACCCTCGATCCGGACGCCGTCGGGGAGTTCGATACCCTCGCGCAGGTGGCCGAGCACCTCGTCGTAAGTGAGGATCACCGGTTGCCTGAGCCGATCGGCGAGATCGAAGGCCCGCACCGTGAGATCGAACACTTCGCGTACCGACGCCGGAGCCAACACCACCGCCTGATGATCGCCGTGAGTGCCCCAGCGCGCCTGCATCACGTCGCCCTGCGACGGCGAGGTCGGGCGCCCGGTGCTCGGTCCCGCCCGCATCACGTTGACCACCACACAGGGAACCTCGGCGATGGTGGCGAAGCCGATGTTTTCCTGCATCAGCGAAAAACCCGGTCCGCTGGTGGCGGTAAAGGCCCGCGCCCCGCCCAGCGAGGCGCCGATCACCGCGGCCAGCGATCCGATCTCGTCCTCCATCTGCACGAACGTTCCGCCGACCTCGGGCATCTCGCGCGCCATGATTTCGGCGATTTCCGATGACGGCGTGATCGGGTAACCGCCGAAGAAACGGGCTCCGGCAGCGAGTGCGCCAAGCGCGCAGGCCTGGTTGCCCTGGACGAGACGGACGCAACTCATTGTTCACTTCCTCCTGCGTGCGCCAGCCACGGCGGACGATCGATGGTAATGGCGAAGTCGGGACACAACATTTCGCACAGCCGGCACCCGGTGCACGCCTCGGGATTGACCACCACCAGTTTTCCGCCGCGATCCATCGCCAGGCAATACTCGGGGCACACCCGCGGACAGATACCGCAGTCCTTGCACCAAGCCTGGTTGAGATCGATCCGCGACGCCACCGGTGACAGTGCCCGTGCGCCCGGAGCCTCGCTGTCGATGGTGGCCTGACGCGCCTCGCGTCCGGCGCGAAACGCCTGCAGGTTCACTTCGACGGTGCGCGGCGGTACGTAGCGGCTGATGGCCTGTTCCCAGTAAAGCGGGTCGACGCCGAGGTAGGTGGAGGCGGC
>Ga0114931_10006421_pt1 | contig 14458 bp, 9 predicted proteins | sample 2SBtaG_FD_89579 | JGI IMG/M metagenome (GOLD analysis project Ga0114931, IMG submission 89579) | Deep subsurface microbial communities from Kolumbo volcano to uncover new lineages of life (NeLLi) - 2SBTROV14_V59a metaG | ecosystem: Environmental > Aquatic > Marine > Volcanic | place: Kolumbo...
CCCCGGCCCCCAAGTCTGGGGGAGAACGCATCTTGTCATCCCGGCCCCCCGGCCCCCAATCTGGGGGAGAACGCATCTTGTCATCCCGCCCCCCGGCCCCCAATCTGGGGGGAACACACCTTGTCATCCCGGCCCCCCGGCCCCCAATTTGGGGGAGAAGGCATCTTGTCACCCTGTCATCTTGTCATCCATGCATCGTTTCTTTCTAATTGGACAAACAATTTCTGAAAAAGACGCCGTGGACCTGTCGCCGTTGGCGCGGCAGTTGGCGCGCGTGCTGCGCTTGCAGCCGGGCGCGCTGATCGAGGTCCTGGACGGCGAGGGCTTCGCGTATCGGGTGGAGATCGTAAGTCTGTCGCCCCGGGCGGGGAGGGGGCGGGTGCTGGGCCGGCGGGCGGTGGAGAGCGAACCCGACGCCCGGCTGACCCTCTACCAGTGCAGCCTCAAGGCGGACAAGTTCGAGTGGGTGCTGCAAAAGGGGACGGAGTTGGGCGTCAGTCGCTTCGTCCCCGTGATCAGCCGCCGCAGCATCGTGCGCCCGGCATCGGCTCTGCTCAGGAAATACGACCGCTGGCGCGCCATCATCCGCGAGGCCGCGGAGCAGAGCGGGCGTGGCCGCCTGCCAGACCTGGCCGATCCCCTGGACTTCACCCAGGCTGTGGCGGGTGCGGCCGGCTGTCGTTTGCTCCCCTATGAAGAAGCGGGCGTCGGCTTGGCTGCGCCCTCCCTGGGCGACGCCGTCCGCGAGCAGTGCGCCGTTCCTCAACCTGCCGTCAATCTCCTCATCGGTCCTGAAGGCGGCTTCGATCCCGCGGAGGTGGAACAGGCCCGGGCGGCCGGCTGGATCATCGCCACCCTGGGCCCGCGCATCCTGCGCGCAGAAACCGCCGCGCTGGCGGCGGTTACAGTGATCATGGATCGGTTGGGAGAGTTGGGGTCGGAATAGAAGATAGTGTAGGTGGGCGTAAATAACTTCGACCGTTCGTAGTACGCGCTTTAGCGCGGGCCCCGCTGACAACCGCGCTAAAGCGCGTACTACGAACGGTCGGTCTACTTGCGTAGTATGCGCTTTAATGCAGTCGGCGGCGGGACCCGCGCTAAAGCGCGTACTACGAACGGTGCACGCTCGGCTCCGCCCTACATTACCTATTCGTGGGGCGCGGGCGCAATCGGTTCGGTCGCGCCCAGCTTGTCCAGCAGACGTTCGGGGTGGTGGATGAGCACGGGCATGCACTGGGAGCAGATCCAGGCTTCCTGGCCATTATAACGGAGGGCGACCAGGGGAATGACCGTCTCCGGCCGGTTACAACTCAGACAGTGGTGGCTCGATTGTTGGGGCATTGCACGTTCCTCCTTTAGCTAAACTTCGAAAAATCCGGCTTGCGGCGCTCCATGAAAGCTGTGAACGCCTCCATAGCCTCGGGCGACTGGAGCAGATCCCGGAACTGGTCCAGTTCATAGTGGATGGTCTCCTCCAGGGCCTGGGCGGAGCCGCGCTTGAGTAGGGCTTTGGTCAGGCGCAGCGCGGCCGGCGGTTTGGCCGCCAATTCATGGGCCATGGCCAACGCCCGCTCCTCCACCTGATCGTCAGGCAGCACCTGGTTCACGAATCCGATCTCCCGCGCCGTGGCGGCGTCGAAGGTCTCCCCCAGCATGAGCAGTTCCGCGGCGCGCTGGTGGCCAACCATGCGCGGCAGGATGTAGCTGGAGCCGGCTTCGGGCGTCAGCGCCAGGTTGACGAAGGGCAGGCGGAAACGCGCGCTCTCGCCGGCGTAGACCAGATCGCAGTGGAGAAGCATGGTGGTCCCGATGCCGATGGCCACGCCGTTGACCGCGGCCACCACTGGCTTCCTGGCCCGGACCATCCCCTGCAGGAAGAGACCCACGGGACTGTCCTCGTCGAAGGGTGGGTTCTGGATGAAGTCCAGGATGTCGTTGCCGGCGCTGAAAACGTCCTCGGTCCCTGTGATCAGGATGACGCGCACGCTGTCATCGGCGTCCGCAGCCCGGAGCGCCTCATTCATGGCCGCGTACATGGCCACCGTCAGCGCGTTCTTCTTCTGCGGCCGGTTGATGCGAATGGTCATCACGCCGTCCGCGATGGACGACAGGATCTGGTCAGTCATGGTCCTCTGCTCCCTGGGATTGGATAGAACGCGGATTTGCCGGATTGGACGGAAAGGGCCGGATTTTTAAAAATTCGTGCAAATCCGCCCAATCCGTCAAATCCGCGTTCTATTCTGTTGCACGTCTCGCCCGCCCAGTGTAGCATAGAGCCATCCCCCATCGCCAACCGAAAGAAGTCCGATTTCTGCCAGAAGTCGGACTTCTTCACCAGGAAGAGCTATCATGTCATCCACATCTGACGCACGTCCCATCCTGGCCATCACCGTGGGCGACCCGGCCGGCGTGGGCCCTGAAATCGTCCTCAAGGCCCTGGCCCATGCGGATCTCTTCGAGCGCTGCCGCCCCCTGGTCATCGGCGACCGGCGCATGTTGGAGCGGGCCGCGGGCTGGCTGGGGCCGGACGCACCCCGCATCGAGCGGGTCACCGATCCGGCGGAAGCGCGCTTCGCCGCCGGAACCATCCCCCTGCTCGATCTGCACAACGCCGACCCCCAGGCCATCCCGCCGGGCCAACTGAGCGCCCAGGCGGGCCGGGCCGCGGTGGAGTACGTGACCCGCGCCTGTGACCTGGCCATGGCCGGGAGCGTGGACGCGATGGTGACCGCGCCCCTCAACAAGGAAGCCATGCACCTGGCCGGGTTCGACTACGCCGGCCACACGGAGCTGCTCACCGAGCGCACCGGCGCGCAGCAGGTGAGCATGCTGCTGGTGGGGCCTGGCCTGCGGGTGGTCCACGTGAGCACCCACGTCTCCCTGGCCGAGGCCGTCCGCCGGGTCACGACGCAGCGGGTGGAGGAGGTCATCGATCTGGCTTGGCGGGCCTGCCGCGCCCTGGGCATCGAGCAGCCGCGTATCGCGGTGGCCGGGCTCAACCCCCACGCCGGCGAGGGCGGCCTCTTCGGCCACGAGGAGATGCGCGCTATCCAGCCGGCCGTGGACGCGGCCCGCGCCCGCGGGCTGGACGTCTCCGATCCCCAGCCGCCGGACACGGTCTTACTGCGCGCGGTGCGGGGCGAGTTCGACATTGTGGTGGCCATGTACCACGACCAGGGCCACATTCCCATGAAGCTGCTGGCCTTCGATTCGGGCGTCAACGTGAGCATGGGGCTGCCCATCATCCGCACCTCTGTGGACCACGGGACCGCGTTCGACATCGCGGGGACGGGGCGGGCAAGCGAAAACAGCCTGCTGGCCGCGGTGGATGTGGCCGTGCAGATGGTGGCGAGTCAAAGTGATCGAAGGGGTTGAGCCACCCGGTCCCGGAAGGGCGCAGCCGAGATGAGACGGCGCTTGGGCTCGTGGATGTAGAAACTCACGTAGCCGCCCGGCCGGTAGATTTGGTCCTGGAGTTCCGCGTGCAGGGCCAGCAGGTTGTCTTCCAGGCGATATTCGAACGCGGCCACGTTGGCGTGGCCGCGCTTGCCCTTGCTGGCCTTGCCATAGGCCAGGAGCAGGTTTTCCCAGGAGATGAGTTGTTCGTACATGGTGTGATCCAGAAGTCGGGCTTTTGTCAAAAGCCCGACTTCTTCTACGCGAGTGGTCCCGGCCCAGGGACGAACCCAGGGGCCGGGACCGTTGTTATTCGCTCGAGATCTGTGTGCTGAGATAACCTCCGGGAGGTGGCCAAGACGGCTCCGTTGTACGGAAATCCTGGCGGCCACCTCCCGGAGGTTGTGTGCGCACAGACCTGCGGCCAGGGACAGGCTCCGCCATGATTCGCCTCGGCCGGGAAGCGACGGACGCCGCCCGGCATTTCCGGCAGGGACGCAAGAAGTTCGACTTTTGACAAAAGTCGAACTTCTCCGATGCCAGCATGAATAATGTGGGGCGTAGCACTCTGGTTTGCAAAGACCGCCCCAGGCTAAAGCCGTGGGGCTATGAAAGCGACGCCCCATGAATGGGGCTGGATATGCGCACGTTCGTCGCCACGTCAGCCCCATTCATGGGGCGTCGCTTTCATAGCCCCGTCCGTTCACGGCGGGGCGGGCCTCTTCTAAAAAAAATTCGAATCGCCTACCGGCGATATTTGATTTACAGGGGGGACGCCCCCCTGCACCCCCCAGTGATCAGACGCCCAGCCGTTCAGTGATCCGCGGATCAGCGATCAGTGGGGCATGGGGGGCGCTGCACCAACCGAATCCCGTAGCTGCGGCTCCCGACATCCGGGTAGCCCCAGCGCCGGACGGCGCAGCGCCCCAACTTCGCGTCATACCACGAAGCGCCGCGAACCACACGCAGCGTTTTTTCGTCCGGGTCCAGGGCCTCCCGGCCATCCTCAGGATCGTAGGGATAGCCGAATTCAGGCGTCCGCAAATCCGTCCCCCACAGGCTGCGGGTCCACTCCCAGACGTTGCCGCTCAGATCCTCTATCCCGTCCGGGGTGACGCCGCCGGGGAAAGCGCCCACCGGGCTGGTGGCCTTGAGACCGATCTCCTCCCAGTTGGCCCGGTTGGGGTCCGGATTATCGCCCCAGGGGTAGACCCGGCCAGCCGCACCCCGGTCCGCGCGTTCCCATTCGGCCTCGGAAGGCAGGCTCGCTTCCTCCCCTGGTTTCAGCAGCCCCTCGGCCTCCATTTGCTCGCTCAGCCAGCGGGCGAAGGCCAAAGCCTCGTACCAGGTGATCCCCATCACCGGGTGGTTGGACAGATTGAAGGGCTCGCCGAATTCCGCAGGCGGAATTGCTTCTTCTGTGGCGAATAATTCGATCTCCTGTTGGCTCTCATCCTTCCAACGATAGCGTCCCCGAACCGCCTTGCCATCCCGCCACCAGCCGGTCGCCTGGGCTTCCGTCCAGTAACGCGCCTCCCGGTAGCCGCCATCATCTACAAAGACCTGAAACTGGGCGTTGGTGATGGGGAAGCGGCTGATGCGGAAGGCGTAGCCCAGATCCAGGGTGTGCTGGGACTTCTCCCTTTCCATGCCGTCATCGCGGCCCATGATGAACGGCCCCGCGGGGATTTCGATCCATTCGATCTTCAAGGGGTCCAGCACTTCAGGCCGCGGGTCGCCCAGCTTGGACAGCGCGCGGCCGGCCGCGGCCCGGCGCACCGCCTCCACCTGTACATCATCCCGCATGGTGGCCAGCAGGGCCTGGATCACCCCCTGACGACAGGCTGGGGTGACGCCGCTCTCGCCCGCGTCCACCACCGCGTCGCCGGCCAGGACCACGGCTTCGCCGGGCTCACCCGGAGCCTGGGTCACCAACCGACTCACCACAGTGCTGGCGGCCTGGTCCCTGGCCTGGACAATGCCCATGTAGCCCACGGTCAGGAGGCTGACCTCCCGCCAGGGCTGCTCGCCCACGTGCGCTGCCAGGGTTTTCACCACCGGCTCCACGCTTTCCTGTCCCTGCTGGGCAATGGCCACCGCGGCCAGATACTCCTGGAAGGTCAGGTGGATGAAGCCATACTCCCGATGGCCCCGCTCCAGGAGCAGGCCGGCGTATTCATGCACGTCGGCCAGGAAGCGGCGCGCGGCCACGTCCGCATCCGGCGCGCCCCGCGCCCGGTAGATCTCCTCCAACTTGGCCTCCATGGCCGCCTGTTTGACCAGGCCCACGCCGGGGCTGATCTCGTGCATCCACAGGGCCAGCGGGGCCAGGATGCGCAGGGTGGCCACCCCATCCATCTCGTACTGGAGGGGGCGATCCAGGCTGCGGGCCTGGTTCCAGTGGGTGAGCAGGGTCTCCACATAGCGCTGGTAGAGCTCCACCCGCCGTTCGGGCAGGGTCACGCCCTGGCGCTTCATCAGCGCCAGAATGGTCAGCAGCAGGGGGTTGGCGGCCAGGCGGCGGACACCGGGGTTGCGCCGCACCGCGTCCAGCAGTTCCTTCTCCTCCCGCTCGGCCTCGGACGCGGCCACGTTTGTCTCGCCCAGCGCGGCCTGCTCCATGGCCTGGGTCCATTTGTGGATGAAGAGTTCGATCTCATCCTGGTCGAAGTCGGCCAGGGTGCATTCATCCAGCCCCTCCACCACAGGGCGCACGGCCCGGTAGCCCACAATGCGGGAGGTGAGGATGAACTTGTTGCCCCGCCGCCGCTGCATACTGAAGAAATCCACCACCCGATCCACCACCGTGCGGCGCAAATGTTGTTCCCGGACCTCGTCCAGGCCGTCCAGGAGCAGCAGCGCCTTTCCCTGGTCCAGGGCGTCCTCCAGCATGGCGTCCAGGTGGACGTCAATGCCCCGATCTTCGTAGTAGGTGACCACGAAGCGATCCAGGGGCGCGTCCCCGTCGGCCAGGGCATTGGCGTAAGCCGAGAGGGGGATCAGCACCGGCAGGCGCTCCTCCATGTCCAGTTCATCCGCCCGCCCCTGGGCCAGCATCAGGGTCAGGTATTTGAGGAAGGTGGTTTTGCCCGCGCCCGGGTCGCCCAGGATGATGAGACCGTCCCGCTCCCGCAGCAGGTCCAGCACGGGCAGGGGTTCGCTGAGTCGTTCGCCCACCGCGGCCACCTCTTCCGCACTCATCATGCGCCCGGCCAGGGGCAGGCTCCTGGCCCAGGTCTCGCCTTCGGGCAGCTCGATGCGGGCCTTCAGGGGCACGTACATGTCGATCAGGGAGAAGCGCAAGGGCGCCTTGTGGGTGACGCCCATGCCCCGAAAGTCCAGGTAGCGATAGCGATCCGTCAGGTGGTCCCGGTAGGCGGTGACGGCCCGTTCCAGGTCCGGGACGTTCTGCTGCGGCTCAACAATTTCCAGCGGCTCCGATCCCGCCGACCGGGTGGCGTCATCCGCTTTGGACTTGGGCCACCACCCCACCAGAAAGACCGCGCCCGCGTCCAGCCAGAGCAGAAGCTGAGCCGCGTCGGCCAGGCTTTGGATGACATCACTGTTGGCGCCCAGAAAATTCAAGAGCGGCGTCATCCACCAGCGCGCGGTGATGGCCAGCGCGGCCAGTGTCAGCACGATCAGCCCGGTTCCCAGCCATTTTTTCATAGTTCACGCTCCTCGGGTGGGTTGTACGACAACATTCATGTTGTCGCCAGCCAAGCAGGGCCTAGCCCAGCTTCGCAACGTGAATGTGGCGGCACAAGCTGTACGACAACAGTTGTCTATATTGTACGCCGGTTGGGGATGGGTGACAAGGCGAACGTAGGTCACCCATCCCTGGGTGACGGAGCGGCGGGATAGAGATCCCGATCTGGCGGGTTGCGGGAACGTCACGCAGGGATGCGTGATCTACTGTCGAGCGGCGCATTTCATACCCTATTTTTCCAGAGTTGATTTTGCCACCACTTTTTGGTATCATTCAACCATGCAGAGAAAACACCGCCGAACGTTAGAGGCAATTTTCGATCAGCCAGATCGCTCGAATATCCCCTGGCAGGATATCGAGTCGCTCTTCTCTGCATTGGGTGCGGAAATATTGGAGGGGCGCGGCTCCAGGGTGCGCGTGGCGTTGAACGGGGTGCGCGCAGTGTTTCACCGTCCCCATCCACAGAAGGAGGCGCACAAGGGCGCGGTCAGAGCCGTACGTCGATTTTTGAAAGAAGCAGGGGTGACGCCATGATGGAGTATAAAGGATATATTGGAAAAGTGGAGTTCGACGACGAAGCCGATGTCTTCCACGGAGAGGTCATCAATCTGCGGGATGTGATCACCTTCGAGGGAGAAACGGTGCAGGAGTTGCGTCAGGCTTTTCAGGATTCGGTGGACGATTATCTGGAATTTTGCGCCGAACGCGATGAAGAACCTGAAAGACCGTTTTCAGGCAAGTTCACCGTGCGCATTTCACCGGAACTGCATCAGAAAATTTTCACACAGGCAAAGACGAGCGGCAAAAGTTTGAATAAGTGGGTGACTGAGGTGTTCGAACGTTTCGTTTCCGCCGCCCATAACGCATCCTGAACGTTATATCCCCTGATTCCGCATCCCGAATCAACCTATCCCATGTTTCTCCTTGAACCGCCCAATCACATCCGCGGCCAGTTGGACGCCCCCGGCTTCCTCGAACGACGCCCGCAGACGCTCCAGGCCGCTGCTCGCCGCGGGATCGGTCAGCACCTGGGACACAGACGCCCGCAACGTCTCCACCGAAAGCTGGGCGTGATCCAGGTAGACGCCGCACTGTAGCTGCTCGATGCGGGCGGCGTTGATGGACTGCTCCACCGTGTTCGGAACCACCACCATGGGGACATCGAAGGTCACGGCCTCGTTGATGCTGTTCATGCCGCCGTGGGTGATGAAGACGTCCGCGGTCCGCAGGATCTGAAGCTGGGGGACGAACTGGGCCACGGTGAAGTTGTCCGGAATGGGGATCAAGGCGTCCGGATCTACCGCCTTGCCCACCGACATGATGACCGCATACGCCGGGTCCGCGAACGCCTCCATACAGGCCTGGAAAAAGGCGAGATTGGCCCGGTAGAGGGTGCCCACCGCGATGTAGATCAGCTTCTGGTCCGGCCCTTTGCGGATGTCCATGGGCGTTTCCGGCCGCGTCGTGTCGATGGTGGGGCCGACGTAGACGTAGGAGTCGTCGAAGTGGGCCGCGTGGGGCTGGAAATAGCGGGTGAGGAAGACGATGTTCAGTTCGGCTGCGCTGGAGAGCACGTTGACGTCCGCGGGGTTGCGCAGGCTGTGCTCCCGGGCGATGTTCGCGGTCTGGCGGGCCAGCGTCCGCCAATGGCCCAGGCCGGGGCGCAGGCTGGCCATGGCCTTGCGCAGGACCCGCGGATCGTCGGTCAGCGTGCGCCAGTAGAAGGGCAGATGGGGAAAGCTGGCGATAGCCGGGATGTCAAAACGACGGCTGGCGATGGCTCCCCAGGGCGCGCTCATGTCGAACATGAGCAGGTCCGGCCGTTCCGCTTCCACCGCGGCCAGCACCTCGCCCAGCAGTGCATTGGCGGACTCGGCCACCAACGCGCCTTGATGGATCAGGTGGCTGCTGTCCCTGGACTGGCCGAACGCGTCCAGGTTGCTATAGCTGCGAGGCTCGGCGCCGGTGGCCCGGATGCGCTCCTGGAAGGCCGGGCCGGCGAAATAGGTCACCGCATCGCCGCGGGCGATCAGCTCGCGCACCAGGGGCAGCGTGGGGTTGATGTGTCCGTGATAGGGGATGTTGTAGAACCAGAGGTTGGCCATAAGGGTATGTGGGTGGGTTGGATGATGAATTGGTCGGTAATCACCTTCCAGGAAGCTTCAAGCTTCCTGGAAGGTTGGACGGCTGTCGTGCGCCTATTGTACTGCTATCGGGGCTGTTCCCCATAATTACCGAAAAACGCCCGCCAAAATTTCACCCACCCAATAACCCCGCCACCAACGCCCGCGTCGATCCCAGCGGCTCCACACCCAACTCCTCGTCCAGCCGCGCGGCCAGTTGCTCATACAGCCGCAGGACCTCCCCGCGCTTGCCCTGCGCAGCCAGATGACGCATGGCCGCGCACGCGCTACCCTCGTCCAGGGGATCCGCGACCAGGACCTGGCTGAGGAGTTCGTAGGCCCCGGCCGGATCGCCCGCGGACGCCTTGTGTCCGGCCAGCGCGCGCAGCGCGTCCAGGTGGGCCTGGGCCAGCCGCCGCCGCTCGGCCATGGCCCACTCCGCGTAGGGCAGGTTGCTCAGGTACTCGCCCTGGTAGAGGGCCAGGGCCTGCTCGTAGAGGGGTGCGGCCTCCCCCGCGGGGACCACCCGGGCCTTGGCCAGCAGGGCGTCGAAATCGTCCACGTCCACATGGAAGCGGGCAGCGTCGAACCAATATTCACCCGCCTCCACCAGGATGAACTTGGCCGACTGGCCCTCGGTGCGCAGGGCTGAGCGCAGCCGGGAGAGCGCGGTGTGGAACGCGGTCTTGCCCCGGCCCGTGCGCCCCGCCCAGACCGCCTCCAGCGCGCGCTCGGCGGGGATGCGCTCGTGGCGGAAGGTGACGAAATAGGCCAGCAGGTCCCGGGCCTTGGCCGACACCCAGCGCTCCTGGGTCACCTCCCGGCCGTCCACCACCACCCGGAACTGGCCCAGACAGGCGACCTCCACCGCGGTCTGTTTCTCCTGCACCGCGACGGACGAACCGGTGCGGTCGCCCTGGTGCTCGATGACCTGGGTCACCCACGGGCTGCGCACGCCCGCGTCCAGCAGGGCCTGGCAGACCACGCCGGCCATAGGTCCCTGGTCTAGGTAGAGTTGCAGCGCGCCCGTGGGTTCCAGCAGGCGCAGGGACTCCCGCCCCATCTCCACGCCCCGGACCCGATCCCCCTGTTCCAGCGCGATGTAGGCCAGACCAAAGTAGACCATGCCCAGGGGAATGCGGAACTGGCGACGGCGGCCCACCTCCAGCAGACTGGCGTAGAGGGCCTCGGCCTGCTCCAACTGGCCCGATTCCAGGGCGATGTCGGCCAGGACGCTGCGACAGACGTACATCTCGTAGGTGTGGGGATTGGCCGCCCGGGACCAGAGCGCGCTCTCAGCCTGCTGGCGGGCTTCGTCGGTGCGCCCCTGCCGGTGGAGGTTGAAGGCCAGGAAGCCCGTGGCCATGACCTGGGCGTAGGTCTCCAGCCCCAGCCCCTGGGCCAGCTCCACCGATTGGCGCAGACAGCTTTCCGCGCGCGCCATCTCCCCCCGCCGGGTCAGGACGTTGCCCAGGATGGCGTAGGCCGAGGGCAGCAGTTCCTGAAGCTGCAACGCCTGCGCGATCTCCAGCCCCCGCTCCGCACAGTGGAGCGCGGCGTCCAGGTTACGCCAGTAGAGATAGGGCGTGGCCATGATGATGTAGGCTTCGGCCGCGATGGGCGAGAGGGGGTCGGGCGCGGATTCCAGCGCGGCCCGGGAATAGCGCACGCTGGCCTGGGGATCGCCGTGCCACCAGCAGATCTGGCCCAGGGAGCAGAGGAGACCGGCCCGGGTGCGGGCGGGGATGGCCTCGCCGGCCTGGCGCACTTCGTCCATGGCGGCCTCGGCCAGGGCGCGTCCCCGGTCCATGCCGGTGAGGAAGCCCTCGCTCTTGGCCAGGATGATGAGGGCCCGGGCGCGGGCCACGTGATCGTCGTCCGGGGCCCACGCCAGGGCCTGGTCGGCCAGGACCTGCGCGCGGCGATAGTCGCCCTGGGAGCGCGCGATCTCGGCCAGGCGGGTCTCCACCAGGCACATGCCGGAACGGTCGACGTCGGCTTCCAGCAGTGCGAGGGCCTCATCATAGCAGCCGATGGCCACGCCGGCCTGTCCCCGCCGGGTGAGCGCGTCCCCGCGATAGACCAGCAGCAGGGGGTTGGCGCGCAGGACCGGGTCCGGCAGCTCGTTCAAATATCGTTGCAGCGCGTCCACCCGCCCGCGTTCGATGTAGACGGGCGCAAGCGCCACCAGCACGTCCGCGGCTTGGGCATAGGCCCCGCCGCGCAGGTAGTGGGTGAGGGCCGCCTCCAGCTCGCCCTGCCTGCGGTAGAAATCGGCGGCCTTGACCGAGAGCGCGGCCAGCCGGCCGGGTGCGTCCCGGCGTAGCTTGCCCAGCAAAAAGTCTCGGAAAAGGAGATGGTAGCGGAACCAGGCCCGGTTGTCGTCCAGGCTGACCACGAAAACGTTGTCCTGCTCCAGTCCCTCCAGCATGGCCTGGGCGTCGTCGCCTCCCAGGAGCGCGTTGCAGACGGGCGCGTTCATCTGTTCCAGCACCGCGGTGTGGGTGAGGAAGCGCTGCCGGGCCGGCGACTGGCGGCTGAAGACCTCCTCGCTCAGGTACTCGAAGATGTAGCGATGCGCGCCGCTGAGCTGGGCGATGAAGGCCTCGGCCTGGCGGGGCGATTTGCCGGCCAGGGAAGAGAGGGCGATGCGCAGGGTGGCGGCCCAGCCTTCGGTCCTGGCGCTGAGGAGACGGGCGTCCTCGGCCGAGAGATCGGGCGCGTCCCGGGCCAGCCACGCCTGGACCTCCTTGTCGCTGAAGCGCAGGTCGGGGGCGCGGATTTCGGTCAGTTGTCCCCGGGCCCGCAGCCGGGCCAGGGCCAGGGGCGGGTCCACCCGGGTGGAGATGAGCAGGTGCAGGCCCGGCGGCCCGTTGTCCAGCAGATAGTCCACCAGCCCATGGACGGCCGGGTTGACCACCAAATGATAGTCGTCCAGGATCAGATGCCAGTCCTCCCGGATCACCTCGGCCAGTTCGTTGATGAGCACGGTGAGCACCCGCCGGGGCGCGTCGGGCTGGCCCGCGTCCGCGTTCTGGAGCAAGGAGACCGCGGCCGCGCCCAGGCTGACGTCGGGTAGGCCGTTGATGGAGGCGTGGATGCGGTGCAAGGACTCGATCAGGTAGCTGAGGAAGACGAAGGGATCGCTGTCGCTCTCATCCAGTTGATACCAGGCGCTGTGCAGGTCCGCGGCCGCGACCAGTTCGGCCAGCAGGGTGGTCTTGCCATAGCCCGGCGGCGCGGAGATGAGGATCAGCCGCCGGTCCAGGTTGCGCTCCAGCCGCTGGACCAGGTGGGGCCGGGGCAGGGCGTGGATGGCCTGGCGCGGGGCCATGAATTTGGTGTTGAGCAGAGTGGATGCGTGTTTGGGTTGGGTGGCGTCCTGGGCGATGGGTGTCACGGTGATGTTTTTTCGATCTGCTAATCCGTCACAAGCGTGTCTATTCGGCGATTACGATGGGTGAACGCTATCGATCACTACGTTGGTTCGCATGTCGCGTCCTCTTTGCGCAAACGATCTCGTAATCCATGTGCATAAAATAGCAGTATTTGGCTGTGCTGGCCAATCGGCCTCGCGCGAACAAGTGATGAAGAATCCGGCGATGTCGTCCGTCCCACGCCCGAGGGGATGGCGGATAGGCGGGGTCGACTGCGGGCGTGGAACGCACTCCTCCAAGTTCTCAACGCCAGAGTAGGAAGTCTGCAAACAATTTGCAAACTCGCCGGTGTATACTGTCACGACATGGATGGTGCGCGCCATCCGCGCCACCGGCAACCATCGCTGAACAGCCAATCAACAACCGTCCAACCTGATCTTCGCAACGCGTGCAAAGGAGAAAAAGCATGAACCGCAAATGGACTATCATGACCCTGTTCCTGATCCTGGGGCTGGCCCTGGCAGGCTGCACCGCGGCTGCGCCGGCCGCGCCCGCAGGCGAAGCCGCCGCCGGCCAGGCTCCCGCCGAATCCGGCGCGCCCAACGTACTCAAGGTCGCGGCCACCGCCAACATCACCACCTGGGACCCCGTCAAGTCCTTCTCGACCGAGGCCCTCTACATGGCCAACCTCTATGAGCAGTTGCTGCGCATCAACCCGCCCGACGCCGAGGAGCGCTTCACGCCTCTGCTGGCCGAAAGTTGGGAATCCAGCGACGACGGCCTGACCTGGACCTTCCACCTGCGCCCTGACGTCAAGTTCCACGACGGCGAGCCCATGAACGCCGAGGCCGTGAAGATGTCCATCGAGGCCGCCAAGGAGCGGGGCGGCGCATCCTTCATCTGGGCGCCCCTGGACTCCATCGACGTCATCGACGACCTGACCGTCCAGTTCAACCTCTCCTACGCCGCGCCCCTGGACCTGATCGCCTCCTCCCTCTACGGCGCATGGATCGTCAGCCCCAAGGCCCTGGAGGCCGCGGCCAATGATGAGAACTATTTCGAAGCTGGCGTGGAAGCGGGCACCGGCCCCTACATGCTGGAATCCTACACGCCGGACCAGGAAGTGCTGCTCACCCGCTTCGACGACTACTGGGGCGGCTGGGATGACGTTCCCCACTTCGACAAGGTGCTGGTGCTGATCACGCCCGAGGCGGTGCAACAGCAGCAGATGCTGGAAGGCGGCGAGGTCGATCTGGCCCTGCGCATTCCCCAGGAGAACATCGCCAGCTTCATGGACAAGGAAGGCTATACGGTCGACGTCGAGCCGACCTACTTCAACTATGTGGGCTTCTTCAACACCCTGCGCGAGCCGCTGACCGATCCCAAGGTGCGTCAGGCCCTTTCCTACGCCGTCCCCTACCAGGACATCGTGGACGTGGCCACCCTGGGCTATGGCACCCAGTCCCGGGGCGCTGTGCCCGCGGGCGTCTGGCCCTATTCCGATGAGGTCAAACAGTACACCCATGACATGGACAAGGCCAAAGCGTTGCTGGCCGAGGCCGGCTATCCCGACGGCGGCTTCGATCTGCGCCTGACCTACGCGGCCGAGAACCCCACCGAAGAGCGTTTCGCACCGCTGATCAAGGACGCTTTCGCCGATCTGGGCATCGATGTGAGCATCGAAGCCATCCTCTTCAACCAGCAGTGGGAAGAGGCCAAGGCCGATCCGGCCAACGCCCAGGACATCTTCCTGCTGCTCTACTGGCCCACCTACAGCGACGCCGGCACCGACAACCTCTGGTCCATGTTCCACAGCAGCGAAGCGCCCTTCTTCAACCTGAGCTACTGGAAGA
>Ga0114931_10006422_pt1 | contig 14458 bp, 12 predicted proteins | sample 2SBtaG_FD_89579 | JGI IMG/M metagenome (GOLD analysis project Ga0114931, IMG submission 89579) | Deep subsurface microbial communities from Kolumbo volcano to uncover new lineages of life (NeLLi) - 2SBTROV14_V59a metaG | ecosystem: Environmental > Aquatic > Marine > Volcanic | place: Kolumbo...
CTGCTGCTGACCGCGCGACTCATGAGCGCACAGGAGGCGGTGCAGGCCCAGCTATGCAGCCAGATTTATCCCCTGGCGACCATCGATGACGCGGTCTACGCGCTGGCGGAGCGCATGACCCGGCTTTCGCCCATGGCCCAGCGCGCCCACAAACTCATGCTCCAGACCATCCTCCACAAGCCCGATTTGGCCCGGCTCACCGACGAGGAGCGGGCCGTGCTGGATCGTTCCTTCGACAGCCCGGACTACGCCGAGGGCGTGCGCGCGTTTATCGAAAAGCGGACGCCTGAATTTTGAGAGAGTTTCAATAGCACCCCAAAAATTTGGTGTTCCTTGCCAGACGAAATGGCAGGTAGTAAGATTGCGTTTGGGCAGGTGGTTGCCCGTAATTGGCAATTCGTCCTCTTTCGGGCGGTTGATTGGGCCTGACTGGAGGAGTCATGCAGTTTGAGTGGGATCCGGCTAAAGCTGCGTAGAATGAGGGAAAGCATGGCGTGTCGTTCAGCGAGGCGGCAACAGTTTTCACGGATGTCCTTTCGCTAACTGGTGACGATCCTGATCATTCTATAGATGAACAACGTTATGTTACGTTTGGCGTTTCCAGTGCAGGCCGTTTATTAGTTGTATCTCATACAGATCGTGGTGATCGGATTCGGATCATCAGCGCCAGACCGGCGACAAGGTCGGAAAGGAGACTCTATGAAGAAGGCTAAATCTACGTCCGATGACCTGCGCCCAGAATATTATCGCGAGGATTTTGGCGAGATGGTGCGCGGAAAATATGCATCACGCGCCCAGAAAGATTCCAATATTGTGGTGCTTGCGCCAGATGTGGCGGAGGTGTTCCCGAATGCAGACGCCGTCAATCAAGCCCTGCGCCAACTAATCGAAGTTGCAAAGAAGAGCGTGCAACGACAAAATGTTTCATTGGATTCGAGAAATTGAGCTTCGTCGCGCCCCGCTCCAATCCGCTGTATGTCGCTTTTGAGACAATTGCCGCTTAGCCCGCTCCCAATTTTCGTGACGCAGAAGTCCGGCTTTTGTCAAAAGCCGGACTTCTTTGACGTAACCTTTACGTATTCACGCCTCACTCCTCCAGCATCCACGCCGCCATCTGACGCTTTCCCCACTCACGGCAACCGATAGAGGTTCCGGGCGTTCTCACACAGGATCGCTCGCGCAGCCTCTACGGCCTCTTCCTGGTCCAGCGCGCCCAGATCGATCAGCTCGCCCAAGACGTGCGTCAGGCTTTCCCGGGCCCAGTGAGCGCCCGTCCAGTAATGTTCGGGGATGCTGAAGCCGTCCGAGGCGTAGAGGATTTTGCTGAAGGGGGCGAGGGCCAGGATCTCTCGCCAGATGGCCGTGAAATCGCTGACCGCGAAGGGGATCGCCAGCGAAACGTCCGCGTAGGCGTGGCCGTACACCGAGGCCAGGTAGCCCAATTCCCGCACATAGGGATAGCTGGCGTGCAACAGGACGAATTGGGTCTTCTGATAGCGCTCATCCTCCAACAGCGGACGCATGTGCAGCGGGTTGACTTCCCGCATGTCTAAGTCCGGGTCACCGAAGCCGGTGTGGAACTGTACAGGCAACTGTAGATCGCCCGCCCACTCCAGCGCCTGCCGCAGACAGAAATCGATAAACAACTTATCCGTCAGGCGGATGCCTCCCTGACGAGCCGCTTGCTCGTGAAGAACCAGATAATGGGCTTCGGCCTGGTCCCGATCCGGGTCGCCGATGCGCAGACCGGTGCGATAGGCGACGATGCTCTTCAGCGCGACGACGCCCTCCCGAACGGCCTCCTGGATGCGCCGGGCGAAGGCGTCGAGCAGCGCGTCCAGGCTATCGTGGACCGCGAGCAGTTCTTCCAGCACCGTTTCCAGGCGCAACACGCTATACACGGCGGCTCCGGTCAGGCCGGCCATCTCCGCCACGGAATAGTTGTCGTCGCTCTGAAAGTAGTAGTCCAGCAGAAAGGCGTCGATGTTGGCGTCCTGCACCAGGCGGCGGGCGTACTCGTCCAGGGGCATGGCGGCCCGGGCGGCGAGGACCGCCTCCGGCGTGGCCGCGCAGTCCAGCAGTCGGGCCAGATCATGGAGGGTGCGCCGGAAGAAGAGGTTATTTTGCACGTGCTCGCGCCTGATAGCCGCGTCGCCGCCTTCACTGAAGAAAGCGGCGAAACGGGCTGGCGTCAGGCGTTGAGGCAGACGCATCAACGCGTGGGCGTGGTGATCGATAACCGGAATTGCAGCGATTTGATTGCGCATGATTAGAATTTGTAGAAGTGATGTTTGAGTTCGAAGGCCAAGTCCTCGGTCGCGAAAGCTTCCGCCTCAGAGCGTTTGACCGTGATGTAGGCGTCGGCCAATAGGTCGCCGAGCGCGCCCGTGAGCACCGCGTCCTCGGCCAGCGTATCGACGGCCGCTCCCAGGCTGTCGGGCAGGCGGCGAACGTTGCGTCGTTTACGCTCCGCCTCGTCCAGGCTGGACGGGTCGACCATCATCGGTTCGCCCGGGTCCAGTTCCCGGCGGACGCCATCCATGCCCGCAGCGATGAGGGCGCCCAGGGCCAGGTAGGGATTGTTGCTGTTGTCCGACGCTTTGAGTTCGAAGTGAATCGAAGGCGTCGTCTCGCCCCAAAGGCCGGAGACCATCCGGACCGCGGCTTCCCGATTGTCGAACCCCCAACAGGTGTACGCTGAGCTCCAACTCTGGGGCTGGAGGCGCCGATAGGAGTTTACGCTGGCACAGGTGAGGGCGACCAGGCCGGGCAGATGATCCAGAATTCCGGCGATCCAGTGACGGCCGAACTGACTCACGCTTTGGGGGCTTCCATCACCCGCCATCAGGTTGTGGCCGTCGTCACCCCAGAGGCTCACGTGAATATGGCAGCCGTTGCCCGCCTGATCCGGGAAGGGTTTGGGGGCCAGCGAGGCGATGAAACCATGTTCGCGAGCCACAGCCCGCATGGTGTCCCGATAGCGGAGCTGGTTGTCCGCGGCGCGTAGGCCTGTGGTGTGGCGGATAGAGAGTTCCTGCTGCCCGTGGCCCAGTTCCGGATAGTACTGTTCCACAGGCATGCCTTGGGCCTCCAGCGCGGCGACGATGGCGTCGATCACTGCACCGCCCGTTTCCCAGCCGACGGTGCTGAAGCAGAGGCTCTCATCCGCGGGAGCGAAGGAGCCATCTCCGGTCTGGCGGGCCAGGGTCCACTCCGGCTCGAACGCAGCCTGGATATGAACGCCGGCGGCTTTGGCCTTCTCTATCATGCGTCGTAGAAACGAGCGCGGACAGGCGGCCCAAGGCTTGCGATCCAGGGTGATCATGTCCGCCATCATGGAGGCGCTGTGGGGTGCGTAGGGCAACTCCACGTAGCTCTCCACATCCGGGACTAGGCGAATTTCGCCCACCGGACCCATTCCCTCCACAGATTGGAGTTGGTCGAGCATGTTCATGGCCTGCATGGCGACGGTCAGGCCAATTCCGTTCTGGATGCGGCCGGCTAATTTGTCGATGTGAATAGCCTTGCCGCGAATGGTTCCGCCGTTGTCGCAGTAGAGGAAACGCACGAAACGCACGTTGTCGTCTCGGACGCGTTGCACAAAAGCTGCCAGATCCATTGAGGTTGCCTCCTCTGTTGAATGATGGATAGTCTTCTATAGAAATTCAAAAACTTCTTCCCGTTCCAGCCCGTTCAACCGTCGCAGATCTTGCGTTCGTTCTGTGCGAATTTCATAGAGCGGCGTCTCCATGATTAGGCCGGCTAACAGGGCCGTTCGAGGTGCGATGCTCTCCAAATCCAGATATTCGGCAGGACTGTGGTCCAGGCCGCCGATAGGTCCGAGCCCGTCCAGGACCAACGCGCCGGCCGCGGCGGCGAAATTTCCGTCCGAACTGCCGCCCGTGAAGGCATGATCGATGTGGAAGCGAAGACGTCGGGCGATGGATTGGGCCCGTTCGATCAGCGCCGCCGTAGCCGGGCGGTAGGGCATGGGCGGCATGGTGACGCCTCCTTCTACACTGATGCGCACGCCCGGTCTGGGAGGCGGATCCGCCGCGAGGCGACGCATAGCCTGATCCAGCAGGGGGATTTGCTCTGGCGCGCCGACGCGTACATCGACGATTACCGAAGCGCGCCCGGATGGGGCGTCGAGCGCGGCCTCACCCTCGATCAGGCCTGGGTTCACGCTCACGCCAGGGATCGATCCGTTCAGGTTCTGAAGGGTGACGATGCGGCGGGCCAACTCCAGGATGGCGTTGGCGCCTTTTCCCGGATCGACCCCAGGACGGTCGGCCTCCACCGTGACGGTGAACGTGTACTGGCCGGATCCTTTGCGGGCGCTCACAATGTCGCCATTGGCCCGGGCCGCCTCCAGCACATAGACCGCGTCGAAGCGGGGAGCCAACTTGGCTGTGATTTCATGCGAGACGGGCGAATCCACCTCCTCGTCACTGACCGCCCAGAGAGCGATCTCGTCGAAATCATCGAAGCGCACGTTCTGTAAGGCCGCCATCGCGTAGAGGCCGGCCAGCAGCCCCCCTTTCATGTCCGAAACGCCGGGGCCGATGGCCCGGTCGCCTTCGATGCGCATGGGGCGAGCAGCCGCGGTTCCGGGCGGGTAGACCGTATCCAGGTGCGCGACCAGCAGGACGCGTCGCCGTCCGCCTCCTCGCCAGACGCCCAGCCAGCAGTCGCCATACTGCTCCTGGGGGAAACGGGTGACGGCGGCGTTCATGGCATGGAGGCGCGTCTGTAGCCAATCGCCGACCCAGTCCACCCCCGCCTTGTTGTCCGTGCCACAGTCCACGTTCACAAGAGCGGCCAGATCGTCCACAAATACAGGCTGCCTCTCCTGGAGAAAGGAGAAAATATCGTTGAGTCGGTCAAGATTGGCCGTCATATCGCGTCTCACAGGGGGATCCGTAGGTGCGGCTTGGAGCCGCACGAATCGGTCGCGAGAGAACATACAGTTCCACGGCGGATCGTGCGGTTACAAACCACACCTACGGTAATGCTATGTTTGTCGTATCTATTCAGCCGGGCTTCGATAGAGCGCGGATTCCGCTACAAACCGCACTTACGGCTAAGGCGCGGGCACCTTTTCGGGCACCATCTCCGCGGCCAGGGTGAACTTGCCGTCCTTAACTTCGATCATAGTGACGCCCTTGCGGGGCACGTGTTCCGAAGCGCTGTAGTTCAGCTCGCCGGCCACGCCCGGGAAGCCCTGGGTCTCCTCGATGGCCTTGGCGATGGCTGCGCCATCGGTGGAGCCCGCCCGTTGGATGGCGTCCACGATCAGTTTCATGGTGTCATAGCCCAGGGCGGCGAAGGCGTTCTCCGGATCGTGGCCGTATTCTGCGTTGTAGTCTGCGATGAACTTCTTCACCGCGTCAGAGCCATTGTCCGGGTCCATGAGGGCGTGGGTGGTGAAGAAGACATTGTTCGCTGCATCCCCGGCCACTTCCACCAGCAGGGGCGTATCATAGCCGTCACCGCCGACGATGGGTCCGGTGATGCCGGCCTCCCGGAACTGTTTCACCGTGGTGCCGATGTCATCGGGCACTGCCGAGATGTAGTAGAAGTCCGGTTGCTCGCCCAGCGCTTTCACTTTGGCGATCTGCGCCGAGAAGTCTTTGTCGCCGGACTGATAGGTGTCTTCCAGGACAATCTCGCCACCGAGTTCGGCGAAGCGGGTCTTGAAGTAGTCAGCGAGGAGGGTGGTGTACTCGGTGCCCTTATCCCAGAGCAGATAGGCTTTGGGACCGAAGCGGTCGTAGGCGAACTCCGCGCCGACCGCGGCCTGAACGTTGTCGCCGAAAGGGGCCAGGAACATCATGTCGCCGACCTGGGAAGGCAACTTGGGTGAGGTCGCCCCTGCGGTGATAAAAGGAATGCCCGCTTCCTGGCAGAGCGGACCGGAGGCCAGGGCCGAATCCGAATCGGTGAAACCGATCATGGCGACCACTTTGTCTGAATCAATGAGTTGGGTGGTGATATTGGCCACGGTGGCGGGGTCTGTTTTGCCGTCTCGAATGATCAACTCCACCTGTTTGCCATCGATGCCGCCGGCCGCGTTGATTTCACTCAACGCCAGTTTGGCCCCATTGGCGGCGGGCACGTCCAGGGAGGAGAGTTCACCGGTCAGGTTGAAAGCGCCGCCGACTTTGATCGTCTCCGCAGGAGCGGAAGCCGCTTCACCTCCGCCTGTGGGCGCGGGAGTGGTGCAGCCAGAGATAAAGAGTGCGATCACGAGAGCGAGAGAGAGAAGGGAACCTATGCGTTTCATCTGTATTGACCTCCTATGCGGTAAAAATAGTGTAGACAAAGATGAAGAACGGAGAACACAGTTGCAAAATGCAACGCTGAGCTAAATCTGGGCCGCTACACCTCCTTTCGCCTGAATAAAGATTGCCAGAAGTCGGGAACATACAAACGCGTGAGATCAATTTCATGCCCCCCCATGAGCCCCTCTCTTCGGAAGATGAGGATGATGATAAACAATATCGCCATGAGAATCTGGCTCATACCATACAGGGATGGAATCTGCACGACGCCCAAGGAAAAACCGCCTTCCAGGTTACGTAGGACCTCGGAGAGAAGAACCACCAGAATCGTCCCAATCACCGAGCCGCTGATGCTGCCCATGCCTCCCACGACCAGCATGGTGATGATGCTGAAAGTTTCGGCGAAATAAAAAGCGTTGGGGGAGAAGGAGAGAATGTAGTGCCCCCACAAGGCCCCGGCTACGCCAGTGAGAAAGGCGCTGATGCCGAAGGCCCACATGCGGCTGCGCAGCACGCGCACGCCTATGGACCGGGCCGCGGCCCGGTCTTCTCGCTGAGCCAACATGGCCCGTCCGTAAGGAGAACGGAGCACCCGCCAGGCCACGTAGACTGTCACCACCGCCCAGGCGTAGACCCACCAGACTGTCGTGTAGGCGGGCGTCCCGGAGAAGGTGCGAGAGCCGCGCGTGTATGGCGTGGCGTTGATTAGGATTACGCGTACAATGACGAGGAAGGCAAGGGTGGCGACCGCCACATAGTGGCCGCTTAGGCGGAGCACGGGGCGGCCGATCACCAGGGCTACCAGGGTGGCGGCCAGGCCGCCTATCAGTATCGCGGGAAGGAACCCTAGCTGGGTATGGGCCAGCCATGCGGGTAGATCGGGCAGGTTCGTCGCCTTTTTCTCCAGCGGCAGGGTCAGGATGGCGGAGACGTACGCGCCGATGGCCATGAAACCGACGTGCCCCAGGGAGAAGACGCCGGTGAATCCGTTGAACAGATTCAAACTCGTCACCAGAATGATGTCCAGCCCCAGAATGATCCAGACCCGCTGGATGTAGGCGCTACCCGCCCACTGGAGATAGAAGGTCACCAGGAGGAGAAGCAGCAAGGGCGTCGCCACCCCGGCATACCGTTGCCAGGGCGCCGGCTGAGTTATCGAAGCGGATCGTGAAAGAGAGTCGTCCATAGCTGTGCTCAGATTTCCTCTCGCTCCTGAACGCCGAGAATTCCGTTGGGTCGAATGAGGAGCACCAGGATCAGAATGCCAAACACGAAAGCGTCTCGGTAGGCGCTGCTCTGGCCCGGCAAAGTCGCCTGCAGGAAAATCTCCAGGAAGCCCAGTACGTAGCCGCCCACCACCGCGCCCGGAATGGTGCCGAAGCCGCCAATGACCGCGGCGATGAAGGCCTTCAGCACCGGAGAGAAGCCCATAAACGGATCGACTTTACCCACTTTCGCCGCACACAGCAAACCCGCCACCCCCGCCAAACCGGACCCGATGGCGAAGGCGTAAGCGATGACGCGGTTGATGTTGATGCCCATCAGTTGGGCCGCCACCAGGTCCTCGGCGGCGGCGCGCATGGAGATGCCGGTGTCCGTGCGCCTGACGAAGAGAGTCAGCAGCACCAGCAGGATGGCGGTGGTGATGATGGCCACTACATTGACGCTGGACACCGTGAGATTGCCCAGGGTGAAGACCGTGCTCAGAAAGGGCGGCGCTGGAAAGGCCCGGGAGCGCGCGCCCACGGTGAGCACGGCTGCATTCTCCAGGATGATCGTCACGGCGAAAGATGTCAGCAGCATGGCCACGTCGGGCGCACCCCGGATTGGACGGTAGGCCACCCGTTCCATGGCTAGGCCAGCAATGGCGGCGATGACCACCGCGGCGATGGCCGCCCCAAGGAATGGAGACCCGCCGATGAGCAGGAATAGAGCCGTATAGCTGGCCACCATCATCAGGTCGCCATGAGCAAAATTAATCAGGCGCAGGATGCTAAAGACCATAGCCAGACCAATCGCCATAAGCGCATACAAACTGCCGATGCTCAGCGCATTGATCAACTGTTGTGTGCCGTACTCGAAAAACGACATGGCGATCAGCCTCCTAGATAGGACTGGACGACGAGTTCGTTGGCGCGCAGGGCGGCGGCGGCGTCACCCAGAATGATGCGCCCCGTTTCCAGAATGTAACCCCGATCTGCGATTTCCAAAGCCTGATGAGCGTTCTGTTCCACCAACAGAATGGTGGTTCCCCGATCCTTTAACTGCTGGAGCGCCTGAAAAATAGTCTGCACCAGCACAGGAGCCAGGCCCAGGGAGGGTTCGTCCATGAGGAGCAGCCGGGGACGACTCATCAGGGAGCGGCCAATGGCCAGCATCTGTTGTTCGCCGCCGCTCAGCGTGCCTCCAAGCTGGTGCAGCCGCTCCGCGAGCACGGGGAAAAACGCATAGACCCATTCCCGATCCTGGCGGACGCCTTCGGGGTCCCGACGTTGGATGGCTCCCATGCGCAGATTTTCGTCGACCGTTAGGTTACCGAAGATACGCCGTCCCTCGGGGCAGAGGGAAATGCCTCGCTGAAGCATCTGAAAGGGTGAGAGATGGTGAATCGGCTCGTCCTGGTACAGGATCGTTCCCTGGCGGGGGTGGAGCAGGCCGACGATGGTGTTGAGCGTAGTGCTCTTGCCCGCGCCGTTAGAGCCGATCAGGGTGACCAGTTCGCCCTCGCTCACTGAGAAGGAAACGCCTTTCAGCGCGCGTATATTTCCATAAAAAACTTCGACATTTTCCAGCCGCAGCATATGCGCTCCTCGACACGCTGCAACCCGCGTTGGGCAGGTAAAGAGGCGACGATTTGCGGGGGAGGCGCGTCGCTATCGGACGGTTGCGCTCAGTGGACAGCGCCCAGATAGGATTCGATGACCCGGGGGTGTCTGCGTATGTCTTCGGGTAGGCCTTCAGCGATGATCTCGCCATAATTGAGCACCTGCAAACGTTCACACAGATTCATCACCAATCGCATATCATGCTCGACAAGCACGATGGTTAAGGCGAATTCCCGCCGCAGGTCGAGAATCAGTTGGTGCAACTGATCGCTTTCGTGAGGATTCATGCCAGCCGCCGGTTCGTCCAGCAGAAGAACGACCGGACGCGTCGCCAGGGCGCGGGCGATTTCCAGGCGTCGCTGGTCTCCGTAGGGCAACTCGTCGGCCCGCCGCGTCGTCTGGTCCGCCAGCCCCATCAGCGCTAGAAGATCGAGGGCCTCTTGACGCACGCTCCGTTCCTTGCGCTGAAAGGTGGGCCAACCAAGGAGCGTTTCCCAAAAGGCGTAATGTGTGTGTAGTTGCTGGGCGGCCATGACGTTATCGAGCACGCTGAGACTGCCGAACAGGCGGATGTTCTGGAACGTACGCGCCAAACCCATCTCGGCAATCGTCGGCGGCGAAGCGTTGGTGACGTCTTTGCCCCGAAACTCGATCGTTCCTGTAGTCGGCGTGAGAAATCCTGTCAGCAGATTGAAGAGGGTGGTTTTGCCCGCCCCGTTTGGGCCAATGATGCCCAGGATTTCACCTGACCGGAGGGTGAGATCATACTTTTGTAAGGCCAGCAAGCCGCGGAAGGCTTTAGAAAGGTTTCGAACCTGGAGGAGAACCTGATCGTCGTGAGGCGGCGTCACGTTTGTCTGGGTCGTTTGCCGAGGTGGAATTCTATCACTGTCGGCAAAGGTTTTAGCGTCATTCGAACGCAACCATTGGGGCGAATGAACATAAGCAACACGCGACGACATCGCTTTGTTCCTCAGTGCTGGCGGCAAGATAACAAAAAGAACTGCCCAGTCTCAGTAAAGGCTCCAGATCAATCAAGTGTTTTGGGGGCGGGGAGAAAGTGAATCGTTTGCACGTCCCCAAAGAACAGAAACGTATTGCAAACTCACGCGTACATCAATAACATAGATTCTTTTCTCTGTCAAATCAAAATTTCAAATATGACGTTTCGAGACCCGTCGGAACGCGGACGTCTACGGCGCAGCTTGACTAATGTTTTACGTCGCCCGCTTCACGCCTCACTCCTCCAGCATCCACGCCGCCATATTGCGCACCAGGACCGCCTGCACATCCTCCGGCAACCAGGTGAGGGAAAAGCCCATGACCGCGATCCGCGCACCCATAGGCTCCTCCGCATTAGCGTCGGTGAAATAGAGCAGAGCGGGCGCGTTTTCCGGCTTGCTCAGAGGCCCCCGCCGCAGAACTACGGACGTATCCACTGTATCCAAAAAGTGCTCGTCCAAGGGATGGACCGGCGGCAGATCGTCGGCCAGTTCAATAGCCGTCCCTGGCAGGTCCTGATTCATGGCTTGGCCTCCCGGATCCACCACCAGGTCGCGGATGGGCGCGGCTTCGGCCGTAGCCATGCCTAGCAGCGGCGCGCGGCTGCTGATGGTGAGCCGTCCGCCCTGGTTCACGTAAGCGTTGATGGTCCCCAGGTCCTCCAGATAGGGTCCGCTATCCTCGTATCCAGATCCACTCCAAATAACCCACCGGTACCCCATCAACGTCTCCGCGTCCGGAATGTCCTCTGCGCTGGTGACCCAGAGGCGGGGCGACTCACCGGCTGCGACCAGCCGCTTGATGAACGTGTCGGCCTCACTGACCTCGCCTTCCTGTGCGTTGCTGTTGTCATCGATGACCAGAACCCGACCCTGATCCGCCGGAGAGGGCGATTCGGGAACGGCCGGCCCAGGGCTTCCGCCGTCGTCTGGGGCGTCTCAGCCGTTGCGGGCGCTGCCGTCTCCGGCATAGACCCGCTGTCACTCGCCTCCAACGGGCAGATGGCCTGATCCGGCTCCAGAATGCACTGGCCGAAGTCCTGGGCCAGCAGGCGCTCCACCCCGTCGCTGACGCCTGTGCTGTCAGCCGCAAGCAGGATGACCAGCCGCACGCCGGAGTCCAGTTCCCGCTGGCCGATCAGCACCACCTCATCGGCCAGGAAACGGATGCCGGCTCCGGTCTCCAGGTAGGTGGTCGCCCAGGGTTCGGGCGGCTGCGCCGGCGCGGAAGGCGGCGCGGGTTCCACCGCAGGCAGCGGCGCGAGTTCAGTTGTGGTCGATGTCACCGTGGATGTGATTTTTGCGCCGACCGTCACGGTCACGCTGGCGGCCGAAATCACTTTACTCAATTCCGGCGGGGCGGGCAGGGCCGCAACCGCGGAGGTCGTCAACGGCATCGTGGGCGTCACCACGACCGTCAACAGGGAGAACCCCAGACCATCCAGGAAGGGCGTCTCAGCGTCGGCTGTGATGAAGTCGGCCAGATAGATCAGGTCCGATGCGTCCTGTGCAGCGTCCGCATCCAGGGAAAGGGTGGCCGTGAGGACATCCTTGTCGGCCAGGGCGAGGGTGCGCCCGGAGAGCGCCAGCCGGTCCTGCAAACGCGCGCCCTGGACCAGCAGCGTCGCGCCCAGGGCCTGTTCGCTGCCGTAGAGCAGGCTGACTTCTTTACCCAGGAAGGCGGGAAACTTGTCGACGGTGGGCGCGAATTCGGCCCCGGCCAGGAAGTCGGCCACAAAGCCCAGCAGATCGCGATTGTCGTGGCGCTCGATATAGGGTTCGGTCAGCGTATCGAAGTCGCCCAGGGCCAGCACCCGGCCGGCCGTCCCTCGAGCTTCCTTGCCACCGATGGCCGCGACGGTGAAGCCGCTCAACCCTGTGCGCAGGCTGCTGAGCGTGCTCTCCGCGCTGCGCACCTGGGGTTCGCCCGAACCGCTGATGCTGCGCGCACCGTAGAGGGCGATGCGGCGGCCCTCCAGTTGACTGGCCTGATCCAGAAATTCGCCCGCGAAAATATGGATGAAGTTACCGTCGTTGTCCTCGGTGTCATACAGATAATCGTCGTTGAAGACCAGACCAAAGGGTTGGGTCAGGTTATCGATGTCTCGCGCAGCGTCGCCCGTCACATCCGGATCACTGATCACCAGCAGCCGCCCGCCGTCGGCCACGAACTGTTCCACCAACGCGATCTCTTTGGGCGACCAGAGGAAGAAGGGGCTGACCACCACCAGCGCGCTGGCGTCGGCCAGTTCCGCGGCCAGGCGTTCGGACTGGTCGGGGAAATCCAGGAAGTTGTCCAGCCCGCTCGCTTCTGCGCTGGTCTCCGGTTGCCAGAAGCGCAGACCCACATGCCGGGCCGCCAACGCGGCTTCCAAGGGCTGGAAAGCGCTGCGGCTGATGCGGTTCAGATGGGCCAGGTCCACCACCACCGGCCGCGTGCGGAATGTGGGCTCCGGTTCGACCGCGGGCGTGGCCACCGGGACAGGCGTCACCGTGGGCGCGGGCGTGGCGGCCAAATCGATGACGGGGACGTCCGGCGGCGTGTAGGCGCGGCCATTATAGTCCAACACGACCGCGCGCATGAACCACGGCCCCAGCAGGAGCAGCAGCCCAGCGATCAGAAACAGAAGGTGACGTGGACGCAGATTCATCAGGTCTTCGCTTTCGTCAATTGAGTGTGTTCAAGATGAGTTGGAACCGCATTCCGAGACTAGGCCACAAGGGTTCTCTTTACCGGATAACTTCTGGCCTAATCCCGGAATGCTAACTCGTTTTGAACATACCCTTGTCAATTGTTCTCGTGCAGGCGCAGCAACTGTTGGTCCAGGGGGGATGCGTTCAGTTCCGATGGCAGGGGGATGCGGCTGTCGAGGAGGAAGACCGCGTCCGGCGGCCCGTTCGCGGCCAGCGCGGCCACCGATTCGCTGACGGTGGCCGCGGACGGAGTGATGGCGATTCCGTAGGTGTTGGCGAGATCGACTACGTCATAACGCTCCACGCCGGCCAGCGCGGCCGCGGCCAGGATGGCGTCGGTGCGCGCACCCTCGGCGTCGATCAGGCCCAGGGCCAGCCCCTCACTGCCCATGTAGATGCGCGCTTCGGCCACGGTTTGGGCGTCGATGGTCAGGGGCGTCATTTCAGCGTGTTGGCGTTGATTGACCACGTTGTCCACGAAGACATCGGCCACTGTCTGTAGCTGCTGGATACTGTCGAAGCGGCTACCACCCGAGATCTTGTAGGGACCGCTGCTCAGTTCATTGGGCGACAGTTCCGGGTCATCGGGGCGGGAGCCGCGCGCTCCCACATTGCCTATGCTGGCGCTGGGCGCCGCATAGATACGGTTGGCGGCTACGGCCATGTAATAGCCGCCGCTGGCCGCCTGACCGTCGATGGCCGCGATCACGGGCTTGGTCTCGCGCAGGCGCAACAGACTGTAGAACGCGTTTTCGCTGCTGTGGGCCAGTCCGCCGGGGCTGGCGATCTCCAGCACCACGCCGGCCACCCGATCGTCCTCCTGCGCGCGCTCCAGAATCGCGACCAGGTTGGCCGCGGTCTCCTCGCTGACGACGGCGTCGAAGCGCACCACGCCGATGGTTGGCTTGGGTGCGGCCCAGCGAGCCAGCGCTAGGCCAGCGAGCAGGCAGAGCGCCAGCCCGACGACGCCCAATGCGTATTCCCAGGGTCGATCCATGGAAGCGTCCTTCCGTTACATAGCTAAAAACTAGAGAGGCGGAAGAACCGCCGGAGCCAGAGGCAGTGTAGGGAATTCAGAAGCGTTCAAGGAGATCGACTAACGATGCATTTGGAGCACCCGTTCCATCACCTGGTCAATGGATTTGGCGTCCAGGACGAAAAGACTCAATGACTGGAGTTGATCCACGCTCAGGCGATTGAACTGGGCTAGCACTTCAGCGTCCACCGGACCGAAGCGATGTTCCAGAAGACCAACCAAGGTGCGCATGGCCTCTTGTTTACGACCTTGTTCGAGACCTTGTTCGAGACCCTGTTCGAGTCCTTGTTCGAGACCTTGTACAATGCCTTTCTCAAAACCTTGTTCATACCATTTTTCAGCCAATGTGGGCATAAGTCGACCTCCTTTATCACTCAACGTCTCCTGAAGCGCCTGCCGCACTTCCTCTTCGGTTAGGTGCGGACTGGCGGAACTCAGGTAGACCAGCAGCGCCTGGATATATTCTACCGCACTCTCTCCCAGTGTCAACTCGATCAGCAGTTTCAACAACCGGGGCAACATTTCCCGCCCCAGCCGCGGGTTGCGAACGTTCTTCATGGCCTGCAAGGCCACCTGAAGAACGCTCTCCCGGATGTCGTCGGCGTTCCAACTGGAAAG
>Ga0114931_10006423_pt1 | contig 14458 bp, 9 predicted proteins | sample 2SBtaG_FD_89579 | JGI IMG/M metagenome (GOLD analysis project Ga0114931, IMG submission 89579) | Deep subsurface microbial communities from Kolumbo volcano to uncover new lineages of life (NeLLi) - 2SBTROV14_V59a metaG | ecosystem: Environmental > Aquatic > Marine > Volcanic | place: Kolumbo...
AATTGCTTCTCCAGTTTTGCGACGCGGCGTTGCAGGCCTACAAGGCGGCTCCGGATGAAGACCGCGCTTTGACCCGATTCCTGTCAAAACTCCTGCAGGATGAGGGCGCGCACGCTCAGTACGACTCCGCCGTGAAACTGGCCGACGTGCTGATCGGTAACGGCTGTGACGCCCGGGAAATCTTCGCCGCGGCGGGAACCGCGTATTTCGCCATCAACAAGTTTGATGCCGCGGCGAAAGTGCTCGAAAAAGGCAAACAGCTCAATGTGGTCGGCGGCGATGTGGCCAAGTTGGAGAAAGACATCCAGGACTATCAGAAATTCTGGCCCGCGGAACAGAAAATCCGCGCTGCAGAAGCTAAGAAGGATGACTTGCCACGCGTCAAACTCACCACGACGAAAGGCGAAATCGTGCTCGAACTGTTCGAAAACGAGGCGCCGGAGACCGTGGGCAACTTCATCAGCTTGGTGAAAAGCGGGTTTTACGACGGTTTGACGTTCCACCGTGTTCTGCCCGGGTTCATGGCACAGGGCGGCTGCCCCGTCGGTGACGGGACGGGCGGGCCTGGCTATACCATTTACGACGAGTGCAAGAAGCCCGGCGCGCGGATGCACTTCCGCGGTAGCTTGAGCATGGCGAAGACCGCGGCACCAAATTCCGGTGGCTCACAGTTCTTCATCACGTTTCGCCCGACCCCCAATTTGAACCACAAGCATACGGTGTTTGGTCGCGTGATCAAGGGAATGGACGTCGTCGACAAACTGCAGCGGCGCGATCCAAGCAAAGGAGGCGAATTGCCCGAGCCCGATAAGATCGTGAAAGCCGAAGTGCTCCGCGATCGCGGCCATGAGTACGTGCCACGGAAAGTCCAGTAACCCGGAACCCAGACGCCGTATGCGCCTCGAGTTGCCATACTGAAATTGGCTCAAAACACGAATATTGGTAACACTTTAGCGGATTGCAGCGCAAGAGGCTGGGAACACGAATCCACACTGATCCACACTAATCGTGAAGATGAAGATTAGTGCAAATAAGTGTTCCACATTCGCGCTGCCATTTGGCTAAACCGTTACGAATACTGATGATCAGTTGCGCGATTTCCTCGACAGTGTCCAAGCACAGCCCGTCTTCGTCGGCCTCCAAGTCAACGATCGTGATTGGCATAAGAAGCATGCTCCCGAGTTGCTGCGGCGTCTTGATTATGTGCTCGGCGACACGATGATCATGCCGATGCCCGACGACGACAGCGCACCGGTCAAGCTGTGGATGCCGGAATTGTATACGATCAAGGACGCGCCAGCGTGGATGGAACGGTATGTGCGTCACAACTTGCGCGTCTTGGCCGAGCCGATCACGATCCTGGCCAACCCGACCTACCTACCCCCTCCGGTCGCGGATCGGTACGACGAACTTTGGACGGAGCAAAGAATGCGGACGATCATCCGCGCGGCGATCGCCAACCACGTGGCACTTGAAATCAATGCCCGCAGTGGCCTGCCGCACGATCGTTTCATCCGCATGGCCAAACAAATGGGGGCCAAATTCTCGTTCGGTTCGAATAACTTTGACGACAAACCGATCGACATGTCACGTTATTTCCAGGCGATCGACCGGTACCAGCTCACCAAAGCCGACATGTACGTCCCGGCACCGAAGTGAGATAAGGAATTTGCTCTGCTCAGCAGGTCGTCAGTAGTTTCGAATCACCTCGCCACCGCCGCGCGTCAGAAGCGCCTGAAACGTTTTTTTGTCGATCGTGTTGGAGATAAATCGGACCGACCCATCACAGATCGCGGCCGGAAAAGCTCCCGTTTGCATACTCCCCAAACCCTTCAGCGGATTATCCTTGTTGGGCGAAAAGTCGCTCGGTTTCGTCCATTCGACGGCGTCGGAATCGTTCACCTCGAGCACCGCGATCGTATACGACGTGCCGTCACGGATGTCGCGGAAGCTCACGCCAATCGGTGTTTTCTTGCCCCGTTCCTTGTCCTTGGGCACGATGAAGACGCCATTCTCGGAGGCGTTCCCCAGATAGACCGTCATACCCGGCGCCGCTGAACTGTTCGGCGAACGAAAACCCTTGGGCATCAGCGGAATCAACTTCTTGTTGTGCGGACTGTCCCATGGTTCGTCGAGGTGAAATTGATCAAACAGATTGCCCTGCTCCATGAACGGCAGGATCAGCACGCGCCAACTCAGAAGCGGCTTGCCGTTCTTATCCGTCACACAGGCCGCCGGAAACCCTCGAAAGGTATCATGGTAGTTGTGCATGGCCAGTATGATCTGCTTCAGGTTGTTGCAGCTCTGCATGCGGCGCGCGCTGGCCCGGGCCGATTGCACCGCGCGCAACAACAACGCGATCAAGACCGGCGCCGAAGCACCGATATTGCCGCCGGCGAACGTGCCACGCTGGATGCTCTCCAAGCCGTCATTGGTTCGGCGAACGATGCTGACCGTCGGTAGCAGGTGAGACGCAATCGCTGTCATCGAGGGCAATGCCGTCGGGTCGGCATCAATGCCGATGCGATTCAGTTCCACGATCCCGGCTTGGACCACGTACTGCACCACGGGGTAGAATACCTGAAACAGCGCCCGCGTGTCCTGGAATGAAATCGCCATCGGGGCCGGCGCGTCACGCAATGCCGCGGCCACCGCCGGTTGATCGGCCAGCGACTTGGCGGTTGCCGAACGACCCAAATAGGCCTTGAGTGCCTCGGGCAGTAACGTGATGACGATTCGATCCTTCGTCAGACACCATGATGGCGCGAAGACGAATCCTGATTCCGGAACCGTCAGCGTGTGGATCTTCTCGTCCCCAAACGTGCTCGTCGTGATCCGCGGCGGGCGACGCGTGTGTGCGAACAGACCACGGGCAAACCCCAACAGTTGATCGTGCGCATGCTGGAGTTTCGCGCGGTCCCGCACGCGGACCGTCACCGTCCAACCGGCCATCAGGCCACCCGATGCGGGCGCCGCGTGCACGGTCCACACGTCACCAAGTGAAGCCAGCAGATCCTGCCGCACGTCCATGCCGATCGATTGACCAAATTGCCCGATTGCCTGGTCCAGCATGGCAGCCGCATGCGGGTCGATTTCGCGCGCCGCGCGGGTTGCGCCTGTTAGCACGCGCTGTAAGTCGAGTCGCCATGCCGTGGCAATCGTCGCGTCATACGGAATGGGCGCCAAGTCCTCAGCAGTCAACGGCGTGGGGCTCAACCACGCCATCGCGCCGTCTGGATTCTGGTCGATGGCCAACAGAGTGCGGCTTACGAACCCCGTGTCGTCGAGGCCACCGGTGCTGCTGCAAGGTCCGAGCGAAGAGAGGCCAAGCACCCGAATGATCTCGCCCGCCCGCGGACCACCCAGCGTCCTGCCTAACTCGATCAAACTCGGAAGATCCAAAAAAGTAAACGTGCTCTCTCGTTTGACCGCGAGGTGTTCGCGATGCTCGGTTAACCAGGTCGGAGGCGGCGTCTGCGCGCGCTTGAGTATTCCCGCAACCGTCTTATCGCCGGCCGCGACGATCAAATAATTATCGTGCATGCCCCACGTTACCACCGGTGCCCCTCGGCCAGGTTGAATTTGAAAGAACTCCGCGCCATCGATTCTAACCGCGCGCAACAGCTGCGGTGGGAGCTCTGTGTTGAAGGTCTCGAGAAGGCTGGAGATAGCGCCCGTGGCGTCGCCTAGATTCACGACGATCGCCGCGCTGCCGTTCGGACCCGCCGGACCCATCTCGACCGACTCCACAAACACCGCCGCCGGGTGCGCGATCAACGTTTTCGCGAGCATGGGGACCTTGCGAATCAGATCATTCCGCGCACCGGACCCGCGCACCGAGATCCGAATCCCCGCGTCGATCAGCCGTTCAACCTCGGCCGCAAGACACTTGATCTCCGGCTCGGCAAGCAGTTGCTCCGTTTCGTTAGAACTGTCGGCGTCGGCTGTCGCCATCCCCGCCCACGTCGTGTAATAGATACACTTCTCGGGCGCGATCCTCGCCAACATCGGATCCTCCGGGCCCGGTGGAATACCAAATGGTATCCCAACGCCACCGCCCAGCACCATGACAATCAGCAGCTCCATCACTCCGATTCCAGCCATTGACACGGACATCGCGTTTCTCCTCGATTCGCCTCGATCGTTGCCGCAAGATTCAGAACCGGTCCCAAGACTCAGCTTCCAACACGTACGGTGGATTTCCAAGTGCGTCGAAACAGCCACTAAACGCCCGGCCAACGCAGTTTTGTAACAGCCGCTGCGAGCGCACCCAACTAGCCACTATGCGGAAAATACCAGATTCCAGTCGCTGCGTCCAACCAATCCGCTTCCGCGACGGACGTCGACTTCTATCGGACGTGTTGGAAATCGGGTTTTGGACACGTTCCAAGAACCTTCCCGCGGAGAATGGCTGGTGCCGCGACCAGTAATTGACGATGCACCCGAGCCTATATCTTGCGCAGTTTAACATGGCCAACTCGTTCCACAGTGTCGACGAGTTAGGGTGTCTGGAATTTCGGCGCTTGTGGAAGATCCGGAAAACAACATGCTCGCTGACACTCGGCGGCGGTTGCGCAAAGCAATGTATTTGTCGGGCATCCGCAGTGTGTCAAGACCAGTCATTTGGCATGGTGGGCAAGATTCGGCTGTCATGAAAGGTCCGTTGCGATGCGTGGCACCCGAGCGGATCACCCAGCGTGGTAGGCGCCAAAAAACGGACCAACCAAGGCGCAACAAAACGGCCGGTGGAGATTTCGTGTTGCTTGTCATCAAAGGGCGAATCCCCCAAGATAATGATATACACGACAATACTATTGACTTGTATATCAATACTCACTAGAATAGCAAGCGTGGTGGTGAGGACTTGATGATTGGAAGCCGAGGAACTGATGGCGAAAAAAAAGGAGAAACGCGTGCGGTGCGTTCGCGTCGAGCTGGGTGGGGTTCGCTACGCCATTCTGCGCGAGGCGGTGTTCGAGGATCTCTGTCGGCGCGCACATGTTTCCGCAAGTGTGGACGCCGATCAAGAACCGGGGCTTGCCGCGGGCTTCGATCTGGATCAAGAATCGCTGGCGGAAAGACTCGTGCAAAGGCGGCGTGGCGTTGGATTATCGCAAGCGGAGCTGGCGCGCCGGGCCGGCATCCGCGCGGAAACATTGAATCGCATCGAACGCGGGCGTACCACTCCGGATTTCGCGACGATCCGCAAGTTGGTTGTGGCGATTCAGGCCGCGGAACAACAACGCGTCGAGTAGTGTCATTGAACGGAGTATGGTCCAGCCTTCAGGGAGATTAGCAATGGGCGTCAACGATTATGCTGCAGACAGTCCGTCTTTTTTGCGCGCGAAAACATTGCGGGATGTCAGGGAGCTGATCGCGGATCAGATCGGCCATGAGGTGAACCAAATCAAGGAAAGCGACGCGCTGGACGACGATTTGGGTTGCGACAGCCTGGACAAGGTCGAGATCATCATGCGACTCGAAGAGGCGTTCGACATAACCATCGCGGACGAGGTGGCGGACCAGGTGCGCACGGTGGGGGATGTGGCGGACAAAGTCGCCACGCTACTGGGCCGCGGGCCGGACCCGCCTTGTGGCTGAGAGACTGATTCCCCCAATCGGACAAGTCCATGGAGATCGCAGGCGCGAGGACCACCAAGAGCACGAGGAGAGAAGGCGCCCGCGAAAATACGAACCACCGTGTGCGGTCGTGGTCTCGGCACTTCGTGATCTTCGTGTCCTTCGTGGTAAACTCCTTCTTGCCGCATGTTGGACGGCGTGCAGGTTCAATGTCCCCCTCGGTGGTCCGCAAAAAACAAATAACGAGATCTGACCCGGAAACGCGTCCACCCCGAACACGGCTGTCCCCAAGCCCGCGATCCGTCAGTTGGTTGGAGGCAACGCCTCGCTAGATTCCCAGCATTTTGCCACGCGCCAGCCGCGTCGGCGGTCGAGCCTCGTCATTGGTTACGTCTCGCTTTCGCCGGCGCGACGAATTCGTGCTCGACGAGCGTCTGAATCATGCGTCCTCCGAACCATGTCCAGTCGCCGCCGTTCTGGTAGGAGTACGGTCCCATTGACGGGTTCTTGAAGAATCCGCGTGGATAAGGCGGGTAGATCGTCAAACCGATCGATGCGGCGCCCGACGCACGGACATTCTCGCGCATCTGGTTCAAGACAGCGCGGATCTCGTCGGTTGACAGCAAGCCCGCCTCAATGGCCACCGCCGTGCCGCCGTGGTAGTGGACCCGGCGCTCATCAAAATCGGCTGGGAATGGCGAACCATCAAGGTAGATATGTGGAATGAACTTGTTGTGCTTACTGTCCCACAAATGCCGGCGAACGCTTTTCCTGATCTGTGCGTGCATACTCCGCCAACGATCGGCCGCTTTCGGGTCGTCCTTGGCAACGAGTGCGACATAATTCGAAATGGCAATCAGGAACATTGCGTTGTCATAGATATCGATTGCCTTGTGGCTGTTGCCTTGCTGTAATGGGAACACGTCAATCGAAACTCCGTAAGCTTGCCTCGATAACAGATTGTTGACACGCGTGGTGTTGCGATCTTGTACCAGGTCAGTTGCTGCTCGCGGCACTAGTCGAGTGCTCCGCGGGAGCCGCAACTAGCTCTTGAGTGGGGGTACTGTGGCGGTACCGGTGCGCGTCACGGCGTGATCGGCTCCGGCTCGATGTCGCGATTCTGCTGGTTTGTCGGGTCGAAGTGCGTGAATCGATGATTAATCGGTCGATCCGAGGTTCCTGGAGGATGTGAGCGATTGACAAAGCGGGGCGATTTAGATCAAGATGAACAGTTAGTTCCATGGCCCCGTAATCCGCGCCACGGGTGGGGCGTTGCTTATCTTGACCGCGGGACCGTCACTTCCGCGCACTGGTGATCTAGGAAACCACACATGGCTACACGAATGGGCGATTTCACCGAGATTCTGGTCCGCTGCGGCACGATCAGCAAAGACCAGTTGAATGAAGCCGAGCAGATGGCACGCGAGCAGGACCTCAATGTGGGCGCCTGCCTGGTACGGCTCGATTATGCCACGGGTGACGAAGTCACGCGCGCCATGGCCGAGCACCATTCGTTGGAATTCGTTGACCTGAGTGCCAGGAAGATACCTGAAGAGATCATCGAACAGGCGCCGGAGTCCGTGGCACGTGAAAACGCGATTTTGCCGCTGGAGCTAAACGATGATGTCCTGAAAGTCCTTGTCAGCGACCCCTACGACATCGAAACGATCGAAAAATTACGATTTATCTTGAATCGTAAAGTCGAAATCGCGCTGGCCCCGCGCGAGAGCATTTTAGAAGCGATTAACCACTATTATGGCCAGGTGGAAGGTGAAAGTGCCGACTCGATGCTCCAGGAGTTCACTGACACCGCCATTGACTTTACCGAAACCGAGGATACCGACCTCACCGGTACCGAAGCCGTGGACGAAAATAGCGCTCCGGTGGTTCGATTGGTTCACCTGATGATTACCGAAGCGGTGCAGCTGCGCGCGTCGGACATCCATATTGAACCGTTCGAAGATCGCATCCGCATCCGCTACCGTATCGACGGGGTTTTGATCGAGCGTGACAGCCCCCCCAAAAGACTGCTTGGTGCGATCCTGTCCCGCGTCAAGATTCTTTCCAAATTGGATATTGCCGAGCGGCGGCGTCCGCAAGACGGTCGTATCAAAGTGACCGTCGGCGAAAAAGAGCTTGACTTGCGCGTCAGCGTCATCCCCACCAACCACGGTCAATCGGTCGTGATGCGACTTCTGGACAAGGACAGCATCAAGGTGGGGGTGCGACAATTGGGGCTGGCCGAAGAAGACTACCAGAAATTCCATGGTCTGATTCGGCGCCCCAACGGAATTATCCTGGTGACCGGCCCGACGGGGTCCGGGAAGACGACGACCCTCTATGCCGCCCTGAATACGCTGAATCGGCCCGACCGCAAAATCATCACGGCCGAAGACCCAGTCGAATACTACTTGGCGGGAATCAATCAGGTTGAAGTTCGCCACAGCATCGGACTCGATTTCGCCCGCATTATCCGCTCGATGTTACGGCAAGCTCCCAACATTATCCTCGTCGGCGAAATGCGTGATTCCGAGACAGCTTCGATGGGAATTCAAGCTTCACTTACCGGACACTTGGTTTTCAGTACTCTCCATACGAACGATGCGCCCACGGCCGTGACGCGCATGGTTGACATGGGAGTGCCTGGTTACTTGGTGGCGAGCAGTGTTATCGCGGTGCTGGCACAGCGGCTTGTGCGGGTTGTGTGCAACCGGTGTAAGCAGTCGTACACGCCTTCGGAGAGCGTCTTATTGGATGTTGGCATTACACCGGAGATGGCGAAGCATGCCAACTTCGTCCGTGGCAAAGGTTGTTCCTATTGCCAGCGCAAAGGGTATCGAGGACGCATCGCGGTATTCGAGATCATGTTGGTCACGGCGAAGGTGCGCGAATTGATCTTCAATGCGGAAAACGCTACCGAAATACGCAAAGTCGCGATACAGGAGGGAATGAGCACTCTATATATGGATGCGGTGCGCAAAGCGATGGCCGGCGTGACCACGCTGGAAGAAGTGTATCGCGTGACGAAGCGTACCGAGCAGGATGTGATAACGGCATGAGGTAACTTGGTACGGCGTGCGGTGGACGATTCCGAGCGCGGCGCGGGAGCGATTGATACTTCGAGGCTGCGGACTTTCGATGGCTGGCGACGAGCCACATCGACTCCGTGGCCACCATTGTGAGGGGGTATATTGTTCCTCGTACAGGGATTTTTTTGCGATTCGGTCAAGGTGCGCGAATAATCGGGGGTGTCCTGGCGCACTGCGGCTGTCGTGTGCCGTCGATTTTATTCTGTTTTATTTGCCGCTGACGAGCCGTTCCGCAACCCGTGGAACAAATGATGCGACTGGTAGGGAGAGCACGAAACGGGCGATCGCCAATTCAGGTTTCGTGATCAACTGCGGACAGTCAGAATGTGATCTGGACTTGTGCCGGTGTGACCGGTGGCCGCGTGGGCGCATCGAGTCCCCATGGGCGACTTGGATCGGGCGGTTCATGGCGGGCGGACGCGACACGTTGGGGACCGGTGCGGCACCACGACATTTCCGCCAAATCAGGGACACCATGGCGGACAACTCAGGCAACAGGCGTAGTAATGGCACAGCAAATTCTGATTGACAAGCTGCTGATGGCTTGCGTCAAGCAGGGCGCGAGCGACATTCATATCACGGTGGGGCAACCGCCCGTTTTCCGTCTTCACGGCCGCCTTCGTCGCTTAGAGACGAAGGTGCTTGAGTCGGAGGACACGGTGGCGTTGATGAAGAGCATCGCGCCCGAGCGGTGTCAGCGGGAGCTGCAAGAGTGTGGCACGTCGGACTTCGGATTCGCGTTTGGCGATCAGGCCCGATTTCGTGTCTCGATTTTTAAGCAGCGGGGCGACGTGGCCATGGTGCTACGGCAGATCCCGAACGACTACTACCGTCCGGCAGAGCTCGGTTTGGGTGACGTCATCACCAAGATGTGTCTGCGACCACGCGGGTTGTTCCTGGTGACCGGTCCAACCGGGTCGGGCAAGAGTACGACGCTGGCGAGCTTGGTGAATTACATCAACGAGAACGTGGACCACCACATTATCACGATCGAGGACCCGATCGAATTCTATCATTATCACAAGAAGTCGACGGTGAACCAGCGTGAAGTGGGTGTGGATGTGCCGAGTTTTTCCGAGGCCATTCGGCGTGGATTGCGACAGGATCCGGACGTGATCCTGGTTGGCGAAATGCGTGACCTGGAGACGATCGAGGCGGCCATCACGGCGGCGGAAACGGGGCACGTCGTGTTCGCGACGTTGCATACCAATAGCGCTCAAGGAACGGTGAACCGCATGATTGACGCGTTCCCCGGTAATCTACAGGATCAGATTCGCACGCAGTTGTCCACCGCGTTGATCTGTATCCTCGCGCAAACGCTGCTGCCGAAGATCGGGGGTGGGCGAGTCGCCGCGTTTGAAACGCTGGTCGTGACACCCGGCATCGCGAACTTGATTCGGGAAAACAAGACGTTCCGGATTAACTCGGCCATTCAGACGGGGGCCAAGTTTGGCATGCAGCTCATGGATGACTCGCTGTTCCATTTATGGCGTGAAGAAAAGGTCACGGTGGAAGACGTATTAGCCCAAGCGCATCGTCCCGACGACCTTGCCCAGCGCATCGTCAATTACAAACGCGGATTGGAGATGGCGGAGGAGGACGAGGAGTTTGGTAACAGCTGACAGGTCGGGCGCAGCCGGTTCGTTTGGGGTGAGCAAGCCAACGTTACGGGCGCACGGTTCAAGGTTTGCATTGCAGGTAGTTGAGGAATACAAATGGCCATCCGTCGCATAGGACAGATTCTGGTCGACCTGGGTTACATCGAAGAAGACCAGCTTGAGATGTTGCTGGAAGAACAGCAACAGCAGCCGGGCGAGAAGCTTGGCAAAATCGCCGAAGAGTTGGGGTTGATCACGGACGAACAGTTAGCCCAGGCGTTGGCCGAGCAGATGAACCTGCAGGTCGTCGCGTTGAACGACGAAACGCAGCTCGCCGAGGAGGTGCTGAGTCTCATCACGGAGACCATGGCCCAGTTGTACCGGGTCATCCCGGTCCGGTTCGAGGACAATACGTTGACCGTCGCCACGGCGGAACCGCAGAACTTGACCGTTGCCGACGAATTGCGGACGTTTCTCGGGTACGAAATTCGCCTGGTCGTCGCGACCGAGCGTGAGATTCGGATCGCTTTGGATCGTTACTACAACGCGGCCAGCGAGAGCGTCGAGAGCATCATTGGCGAGTTGGAGGACGACGAGGATTTGCTCAGGCAGGCCCAAGCTTTGTCGGGGGAGGGACCGATTGACCTGACCGGTGCCGAAGCGTTGGCCGACAGTGTCCCCGTCCGCAAACTACTGAACATGGTCTTGCTGCTCGCCATCAAGGACCATGCCAGTGACGTGCATTTCGAGCCGTTTGAAGACGAGTTTCGGATCCGCATCAAGGCCGACGGCGTCTTGTATGAAATGGTGCCGCCGCCACGTCACTTGGCCTTCGCGATCACCACCCGTATCAAGGTCATGGCCAACTTGGATATCGCCGAGCGACGCATGCCCCAGGACGGGCGCATCGAACTGTCGGTGGGTGGGCATCCGGTGGACTTGCGCGTCAGTGTGCTGCCGACCCTTTTCGGTGAAAGCGTCGTTCTGCGGATCCTCGACCGCAGCGTCGTCTCGCTGGATTTGAACAAGGTCGGCATGGACCCGCCCACCATCGCCGCGTTCCGCGAAGTCATCGCCAAACCGAACGGCATCGTCCTGGTGACCGGCCCGACCGGCTCCGGCAAGACAACCACGCTCTATTCCGCGCTGAATGAACTGAACAAGATCGAGGACAAATTGATCACGACCGAGGATCCGGTCGAGTACGACATGGAAGGGATCATTCAGATCCCGATCGACCCCGAAATCGGCAATACATTTGCCCATTGTTTGCGATCGATTCTACGCCAGGACCCGGATCGGATCCTGGTTGGCGAGATCCGCGACCTGGAAACGGCGGAAATCGCGGTGCAGGCGTCGTTGACGGGGCACACGGTGTTCAGCACGCTGCACACGAACGACGCGCCCAGCACGATTTCACGGCTCAAGGACATGGGGGTCCCCACGTTCTTGATCACGGCAACGCTCGAAGTCATCCTCGCCCAACGCTTGGTACGCCGGATTTGCACGCAGTGCCGCGAGGAAATCACGCCAAGCCCCGAGGCGCTGGTTCAGTTGGCGCTGACCGACGAAGAAAAGGAAGGCATGAAATTCTACCGCGGGGCCGGTTGCGATGTGTGCAATAACACGGGGTACAAGGGCCGCGTCGGCTTGTTCGAATTGATGGTCATTACGGATCGGCTGCGCGACATGATCATGCAGAATGCCTCGGTCGACGACATGCGCGCCGAGGCCCAAGACAACGGCATGGTGGGCCTGCGCGACGCCGGCATCCAGTTCATTTCCCAGGGCCTTACCACCATGGACGAAGTGTTACGCGAAACGATTCTAGAAGCATAACGAGAGTTGGGAAAATAAGAAATTAGAGACTAGAAATTACCAATCACGCGGGTAATGGACTTTAACAAACGAGGGGTTGTCGCATGCCCACTTTTCAATTCGAGGCGATGGACGCGACCGGCCAAGAGATCAAAGATGTGATCGAAGCCGCGTCCGAGGAAGAGGCCCAGACGACCATACGTCAGATGGGGTACTTCGTAACGAAGATCTCCGTCAAGAAGGGGGCGGCGGGAGCGCGCGAAGTTAGCGCGCGGCGCAAACGCCAGTTCGCGATCGGCCGCGTCCGCGGCAAGCACCTGACCGCGTTCACGCGGCAGTTATCCATCCTGCAGGATGCCGGCCTGCCAATCCTCCGTAGCTTGCGAATCCTTGAAGGGCAGGCCACCGGGCGATTGAAGAACACGCTTATGGATGTCTGTGACGAGATCGAGGCGGGAGCCACGTTGTCCGAGGCGTTGGCTAAATCGCCCAAGGTGTTCAATCGACTTTATGTCAACATGATCAAGGCGGGCGAGGCCGGTGGCGCGCTGGAAGCAATTCTCCAACGTCTGGCCGACTTCATGGAACGGTCGGAATCGCTCAAGCGAAAAGTCCGCGGGGCCATGATCTACCCGATCGTCGTCATCTTGGTCGCGGTCGGGATCCTGACCTTCATCATGATCAAGATCGTGCCGACGTTCGAGGATATGTTCAACGACTTCGGACTCAAGTTACCGGCCCCTACCCTGCTGCTGATGAGCATCTCACGCGGCATCTTGCACTACTGGTATTTGATCCCCGCGATCCCGATCGGCATTTGGCTGTTCATCAAGCTGGTGCGCAAGTTCCGCCATGGGCGCATGGGGTGGGACATGTTCATCCTGAAGATCCCCGTTTTCGGGCCGTTGATCGAGAAGAATGTTCTGGCCAGGACGACGCGCACACTGGGAACGTTGGTCGCGAGCGGCGTGCCTATTTTGGAGGGTCTGACCATTACGCGTGAAACGGCCGGCAACGCCCTATTCGAGAGAATCTATGGCAAGGTGACCGAAGCAATTCGCGAGGGCGAGACGATTTCCAAACCGTTCAAGGAGCATGCCAAGCCGGGCTTCCATCCGGTCGCGATGTTCTTCTGGGCGGCACTGGCCGGCGGCCCCTTGGTGCCCTTGATCTTCATGCCCGGCATGCACCAGACGGGGGCGTATGCCGTCGGCGGCGCGGCCGCGCTCGGCGCGCTTTGGTATCTGACGAAAATCTCCAAGCCGGTCGTGGACGCCCTGGTAATCAACATGATCGACGTCGGTGAAGAGACCGGTGAATTGGATACGATGCTATACAAAGTGGCCGACACCTATGACGAGGAAGTGCAGACTATGACCGACGGTCTAATGTCACTATTGGAACCGCTGTTGATTTGCTTCCTCGGCTTCGCCGTCGGCTTCATCGTCATATCGCTGTTCATGCCGTTGGTCGACTTGATCACGAAACTATCGTAGCGTGGCCGATCGGTCACGACAACCAAGCGGGATATTCGCACGGCACACGGGATCACACGAGCAGCGGCGCATGCCGCGAACGACAACCGCCGGGAGACAGAGGAACTCCGATGTCCCCACGCGGTACCCATGTGGAACCAGTTGGAGCAAGCGACGCGTGCCGGACTGCCGGCACGCGTCACGAACCGGCACGGTGCAAGCCAGGCCGCGTCGTCCGATAATAGAACCGTCCCGCATTCTGGAAAACCAATAAGGGAGGGCTTTGGCATGAAAGCCGGCCGCGAATCCAAACCGAAAGCGTTTACTCTGGTCGAGATGTTGGTGGTCATCGTGATCATTGGCATCCTGGTCGGGCTGCTGTTGCCCGCGATCAACGCCGCCCGTACCAGAGCACTTAATTTCCGGATCGCCGTCGAGGTGAACAACCTGGCCCAGGCGGTCGAGGCGTACAAGGCAAAGAACAGCGACTACCCACCCGACTTTTCCAACCGCAATGTCGTGATGCGCCACATCTTGAAACGCTGGCCGCAAATCGATGCGAATGAACGCGCCCGGATCGCCAAGGCGTTTTGGTACATTGATAACCCGAGCGTCCAGCCATGGTATCACTTTCCGAAAGTCGATTGTGCCGAGGCCTTGGTCTTCTGGTTAGGCGGATTCAGCAGTGACGTGCGCCGCCCATTCACCGGAATTGGGGGCCCGTTTCTGACGGACAATACGGGGGCGATCGTCGGCCCGAACCCGGAACGCGCGGATGGTCCCTACGCGTTCGATAAAGCGCGGCTGCGCTGGGACGATGACAACGATCCGTTTGCGATCTACGCACCGGAGGGGAAGAGATCGCCGTATGTCTACTTCGATGCGCGGAGTTACGGCG
>Ga0114931_10006424_pt1 | contig 14457 bp, 15 predicted proteins | sample 2SBtaG_FD_89579 | JGI IMG/M metagenome (GOLD analysis project Ga0114931, IMG submission 89579) | Deep subsurface microbial communities from Kolumbo volcano to uncover new lineages of life (NeLLi) - 2SBTROV14_V59a metaG | ecosystem: Environmental > Aquatic > Marine > Volcanic | place: Kolumbo...
AGAAGGAAGGGTAACAGAGGCCGTGGATCAACTGGAAAGACAAAGGTTTTCGGTATGTTAGAGAGAAAAGGGAAGATATTCACAACTGTTGTGGATGACGTTAGCGCTGATAGTCTTATGGGGCTATCTTTATAGTGGTAATCGATCTGGGTAAGTGTCTTTAATATCTTTTGCTGTACTGGGTCGATATTAGATAGGACGCTGATCATCTTGTTCCTTATCGCGCTCAGAACGGGGTTGTGAATAGTAGCCATCTTCGTAGCAGTGTCCGTAAGGTCCACGACCTCCTTTCCCACTTTATATCTTTCCATATTGTAGCTATCCAGGATTGTCTCGGGTGATTTGCCTTCTAATACTAGCGCCATCTTCCAGGCCAGGTTATATGCGTCCTGTATCCCCGTATTCATGCCCTGACCGCCCATCGGGCTGTGTATATGGGCAGAGTCTCCCGCCAAAAATACGCGGCCGCGGCCGTATCGATCCACCATCCTGTGATGCAGCTTAAAGTAAGCGAGCCAGTTCGGCTCCGTCACGCTATTAAACTCTATCTCTCTTTCCCCGAGCAGCCTGCGTACATCCTCTATCGTGGGAGGAGACACGTCTTCATCTATGGGTGCGTCTTCGAGCTCGAACATAAGCCTACCCCTATCGGTTCTGAGTGGGAAATAGGCTGAAACCCCGGTAGGATGTACAAAAATCGAAAGGTGAAAAGTAGGGTACTTCCAGTCTATATTGCAGTCGGCAAGGAGCCAGTAATTGGGATAAGGAGCTCCCTTGAAATCGAGATTCAGCAGATGGCGGGTCGCGCTGTGGGCGCCGTCACATCCCGCGAGATAGCGGCACGTGAGGGTTTCTTCGATACCGCCTTTTAGCTTGATAGTAGCTGTGATGCCGTCGCCCCTCTGCTCGATACCCGAAAGCTCTTTTTCCCGCTCGACTTCAATTCCCAAAGAGTGCAGGTGGTCGTTTAAAATTCTCTCTGTATCGCTCTGAGCGAGCATTACGACGAAGGGGTATTTACTTTCGAGGTTCTCAAACGTGACATTTGCAAGAGGCTCGCCCCGGTTGTATATATAAAACGCGTTACAGGGGTTCCCTTCAGACATAACCTCGTCAACAATACCGACATTGTCAAAAAGCTCGAGTGTCCGGGGGTGAATTGTGAATGCTCTGGATTTGTCAGCCGGTGCCGGGGCTTTATCGATAATACTTGGCGTGATACCGCGGCGCGCAAGCTCACAAGCGAGAGTAAGCCCTGTAGGCCCTGCGCCGACTATGAGTACGTCCGCGGCCACATCTTTTGAATTTGCCATACTATCCTCCTTCTCCAGTTTAGTGCTTACCCCCTCTTCTTTTAATCATAACGCTAAAATTGAGCAGGGGAAGGGCTATTTAAAGTCTTAGTTAATCCTATTTCGAGCCTAAGCCCGCGAATTGACCCAGAGGACCTTTTGGGTTAATGATTCCCTCGAGCTCCCTGAAAGGTACTATGACAAAGTAAGAGCCTTCAGCGTAAGGCCCCACAGCATAAGGGGCAAAGGCAAATTTTATCCCCTCCGGTGAAAGGGCAAACACTCCAAGGTCTTTTTCACTAAAAGACTCTATTTCCCCATTTGCAATCCAACCCGCGCCCTTTGCGAGAAGATCGTTTATACAGTAAGTTGAGAGGGCTTTTAAATAATTTGAGCCGGGCTTGAACAAATCAGAAAGTTGAATCAGAGACGCCTTAGAGTTATCTATCACGTAGTTGGAAGAGATGTAGTAAGCATTTCCGTGTGCGCCGCCGGTATACGAATAAACTTCACCCGTGAGACTTATCAGGCCCTCTGAGTAGTAGGCAATGGAATAACTCCTATCCTCCTGCCAACTTCCGGCTGAGTCATTTGTTGAAAAAAACTCCTTTGACTCCCGTAAGAATTTATCCTGCTCGGTCTTAAAACTATTACTAAGCTCAGCATTTATCATCTTAAACGCCGGGTCATCAGATCGGAATTTCGGGTATAAGAGTGAACTCTCTATCTTCGGGCCTCCGGATACAGTCGTATTCACAAAATCCGCAACTTTGGTTAATTTGAAGGGTAGCTTCTTATCACCTTTGGGCTCTGACCATTGCCCTTCAATGGTTTTGGCGTAATCCGGGCCCTCGGAAGCAATTTTGCCTTTGAATATCCCGCTTATGAGACCCTTATAACCTTTCTCATCAAGCTTAATCGTTTCATTCTTCGGATTATAGTCGCCCGACAGTCTGAGCGGTACACCTTTTTTATTATAATAATATGAGCCGGTTACGTCTTGTGAGTCGATTATTAACTCCATCTGCACCTTATTTCCACCCCCAACTGTCCCTATAAAGTAGTAGCGGGTCTGAGTTTCTTTATCACCTTGCGCCGCATGCGCCGTATACGGAGGCTTAAAGATCGTTAAGGTAAAAACTACAGTAAAGACGGCAATATAAGTTATAAATCTCATCTTTTTACCTTCTGCTCAAAACAATTTCAAACTTTTTAAGCTATATATTAGCACAAAATATTCTACTTAGGAGTAAAACACTAGAATATAAAGTTAGAAGCCTAATAAACGAGTATATATAGAGTAAGGCATGACATTTCTTGACACATGCTGACATTTATTGTTGGTTAGGCCGTTTTTTGCCAGACCTTCGGGAATTACAAATACTCTATAATATCAGAAGGTTATGAAACTTTTAAGTGGGTTTGTTATAATTTAGGCTCTTGGCACACAGTTTGCTCATATATAGCAATAGCAAAGACAACATATCTGCTATGCCATAACGTATTCCCCATCCTCTAAAGGGTGAGCCTATGATAAATTCATGGACTCACCCTTATTTTTTTTTCGGACCTTGAAATAATATCTATCATTTCTTCGTGAATCTTACAGTTAGTGCTCAGAATTTCCTTTATGTAAATATTGTACTCCTTACCTGAGAATAGGGACACTTTTCCACCTGCTTCCTCTAGGATTAATACCCCGGCTGCCGTATCCCATGGATTAAGCCCGAGCTCCCAGAACCCGTCGTATCTGCCGCACGCCACATAACAAAGATCAAGCGCGGCCGATCCGTCTCTTCTTACAGCCTGCGCTTTTCTTATGAAGTTTGAAAAGTGCCTCAGGTTCTCTTCAACCATCTGATCATTTTCATGTACGAATCCGGTGCAAAGATGACTCTCATCTATCCGTGCCGTATCGGATACGCCGATCGGCGTCCCGTTCAGGTAAGCCCCTTGCCCTCTTTGAGCTGTGAACATCTCGTCCTTGACCGGGTCGTAAACAAGCCCGACCTCTAATACGCCTTTTACCTCAAGGGCAATAGATACGGAAAAAAACGGGTAAGCGTGAGCGTAGTTTGTAGTACCGTCAAGAGGGTCAACAAGCCAAAGGTAATCGGAATCCGTTACATGCTTGCCCGACTCTTCGGCAAGTATATCGTGTGAGGGAAAATTGTCTTTGATGATGCTTAAAATGAGCTCTTCTGAGAGTTTATCCACCTCTGTAACCAAGCTGTTTTTGGCTTTAAACTCAATCTCTTTTACATTGCCCAGATTCTTTAAATGAATCTCCCCTGCTTCCCTGGCGGCTTTTTCCGCGATTTGTATATACTCCACACTTGGCTCCTTATTCAGGTGTAGTGTAACCGGATTGACCCAGCTATCGAGAGATGTGCTTTATATCTCTAAAAGTTATCTATGCCCCCAGCTATTCCTGAGGCTCCTCGGGAATTATTATCCAGCCCAGTATGTAGACAAGCAGCGCGGTCCCGGCGCTGAAAATCGTGATCAGAGCATATACGAGTCTTACCATCGTGGGGTCAAGGGAGTATATCTCCCCTATGCCGCCGCATATCCCGGCTATCATCCTGTCTTTACGAGAACGGTATAATTTTTTTACCTCTTTACCCATAAGAAGATCACCCCCTTGGATTGTTAATGTGATTATACACTAAAAAATCAGTCGAATGTCCTAATGCTCCGGATATAATCGTAATACTCAGGGGATAAGCAATCCTTAGCTTTCAGCAGGTGGTCCAGGTAGGATTTTGACGGGTGAAGGCCTTCTCCGATTTTATCCGGCATAGCGATATAGGTTTTCACAACCTCCTGAGACCCGCCTATATCTATATAAAGCCCGACTCTATCGTAATGAACCGGGTAACCCTCGAATTTATCAAGATTATACAAGCCCTGTACCGTGATTTTATAAAGCACTCCCTCCACAATGCCTGCTTCATCGGGAACGATATTTGCGCAACCCGTATGCGGTTTTTTAAGCGAGATCTTGTTGAACCTAAGGCTGTATCCTTTTAGCTTATAGCTATCTCTATAGGTAAAATGCGCGCCCCTTTCCTTCATTCTTTCGGGGTTCATATTGGAGCCGTAGGCGAAATAACAGAGCGTGTCAGTCAGCTTATATTCTCTCGTTTTATCTATATCTCGTAGGACTATAGGGCTACTCGTAAGTCTGTATTTTGTATAAGCCCGAGTAGATTCCGTCTTTTTTCATGAGTTCTTCGTGACTTCCTATCTCAACCAAGCTCCCTTTCTCAAATACCGCTATACGGTCAAACCCGCTTATGGAAGGGACTCTGCTCGATATAGTAAGTAGAGTTCTCCCTGCCATCTCTTTTCTCAGGTTTCTAAGAACCAGACTTTCCGTCCTCAAATCCAGGGAGGAAAACACATCGTCCAATACAAGCACTTTGGGCTCCAGCAGAACCGCCCTCGCAAGCGCGAGCCTTTGCCTTTGTCCGCCTGAAAGACTGAGCCCCCGCTCTCCTACCCTGGCATCGAAACCGCCCGGAAAGGCCATAATCTCATCATAAAGCTCCGCGACCTTCGCTGCCCCTTTAACCTCTTCCTCAGTTACCTCGGGGTTCATAAACGATATATTATCCATTACAGTCCCACTGAACACCGTAGTCTCCTGAGGCACGTATATAACCCCATCCCTCAAAGCGTCCCTGTTAATTTTTCTAACATCGACGTTATCAATGAACATGGTGTTTTCGGGAGGCTCCTCTATCCTCGTAAGCAGTTGAAAGAGAGTTGACTTGCCTGAGCCCGTGGCACCCGTCACCCCCAGGGCCTGACCTACGGGGATACTCATAGAAACATTGTTCAAAGCCCTCTTACCGTTATACGAATACGTGAGATTTCTGAGCTCGATACCACCCTGAATATCAAGCTCTACCGAACCCGGCTCGTAGATAGATTTAGGCTCTTCCTTAAGAACATCGTTTATTCTGTTTAGAGATGCCGTGCCCCGCTTTATTATGTCCATGGCCCAGCCCATGGCCATCATGGGCCATGTCAGCATAGCCAGATACACGAGAGCAGCTGCGAACTGACCCACATTTATATCAAGGCTTATCGTTTTTATACCCCCCATCCAGATGAAAATCGCGGTTGCAGACCCTGCCATAAAAGTTATTACAGGCTGGTAGACGCCCCATATTTTTATAAGGTTAAGGTTCTTGCCCAGATAGTCCGAGCTCGACGCTCTGAAGTCCTTGACTTCGTTTTCCTCCCTTAAATAAGCCTTTACTACCTTGATGCCCGATATGGACTCCCTTGCGCTCTCCGTAAGCGCTGAGAACGAATCCTGAACCCTCTGAAATCTCTTTTCGATCATTCTCCCGAATTTATAAACTATCACGGCAAGAACCGGAAAAGGTATAAAGGCATAGAGCGCAAGCTCGGGAGAAATATATAGCATAGCCGCAAATATAAATATCAGGAGGAACACGCCGTCATAAGCGATTAGCACTCCCAGGCCGCACGCGAACTTAAGGGTCTCTATATCGTTTACGATGTGGGCCATCAGGTCGCCTACTTTCCTCTTTGAAAAAAAATCGAAGTGCAGGCTCTGAAGGTGCGAGAAAAACTCGTCTCTCAAAGACTGCTCAATCCTCCTGGCGGCGCCCATTATAAAGAATCTCCAAAAGAATCTGAACACGGCCATGGCGAGTGCTATGCCTACCATGTAGAGCCCGAAGCGGGTTATATCGCTTACCCGCGCTTTGTCAAGCGTAAGCGTATTTATTACCCTCTCTATAACCAAGGGGATTGAAAGCTGGCAGAGGTCAACGAGCGTTAGAGCAAAGAGCCCTGCAAGAAAAGAGTACTTATATTTAAGAAGCAGAGAGAATATAGTCTTCTTCTTTGTTGTCGACATCGTCAAAGTGGGTCTGATATTATTTAAAATGTAGTTTGTACAAAGTGAGTTAGTATACCTGAAGAGGGTTTGTAAAAAGCGGCTTCAAGAGCGGCGGGATTATGAATCAATGATGATAACCCCGGCTTAAGGGTAATTGGATATATTAGATAATAATATAGAGCATACTTGTAGTCTCCCGATACTATTGCCCGGTAAAAACATTTTTGTCGGAGACGGCAATGATGGGGTAACATTTGACGGCGGTCTAATAAATGTGAGCGCAGGTAATTAGGAAAGTGCCGATACACAAAGGGACTTTCCTCCCCCCCTTTTTACAGGCAATGCCCGTTTCCGTAAGAATAAAGTCAAATACCCTATAACTTAAACCGTATATTGATTTTATTCATAACTTATGGGCTTTCCGGCTGGATTATAAGTGACGCTGAACCAGCCTTCTTTTCCATTATTGTAACCCGGGATATCAGCCTTTACGCTAATTGATTCAAGTGTCTTTTCCAAATCGTAGTTCTCACTTACCACAATCGACCCAGGCGGCATCTCTTCTCCGCTCTCAACAGCTTTGTAAGCTATCTTATTTAAATAGGTGGTAATTAATTTTCCGTCTCCGCCCTCATAATAGGCATCTTTTCCCGGCGCCATCTTCCAGTGCTCCTTGTATCCCTCCGTATGTATCAAAGCCCAAACCTCTGCCGCTAATTCAGGAGGGGAGGCTCTATCCACTTCCTCTTCCATCTCTTCATGCAATTCTTCGGCCTTTTCCACCGTTTCTTCAACGGGGCCTTCTGATTTCTGCTCACTGCTCTTACAACCTGCATAGATAAAACATAGTGACAATAAGAATATTAATAGTAAATTAGTCGGTTTCATTTCTTCCTCCGGTGTTTATTTGGGAAGAGTATTCTATCATCAGAATTCAGGTCAATGCAAATTAACTTTCTATACGAATTCGATTTGTCCTTTACGATACTATCCAAACAAAGTATTCCCGGACAAATTTCCATAATTCAAAAAAACCCCTTGACAAAATTTTTCAGATATAATAATATCTGCTGACTGACTAGTCAGTTCAATAATGCCGTGATGGGTTGAAAATGGCTAAACCGAAAAAATTTATGAATAAACGCGTTGTGAAAGATACGGTACGCCGTACAAAAAAAAGGCGCAAAGAACAAATCATAGATGCGGCCGCTAATCTTTTTTCACAAAAGAGCTATCACGACGTCACCATGGACCAGATAGCCGCGCATGTAGGCGTGGCCAAGGGAACCATATATCTCTACTTCAATTCCAAAGAGAAACTCTATCTTGAAATTCTAGAAGATACCTATGAGGAGATAGAGTCGATACTCGAAAAAGAAATAGCCAAAAACGACCGCGCTCCTGAAAAACTCAAGAAAATACTGAGACTGATATTTCAATTCTACCTTCAGCATATGGACGTGCTAAGAATTTTAAGCAGAGACGAGACGCATCTGATCCGGGAGCACTTTGAGTTCACGGAGCACTGGCGTCTCAGGAGAATAAAGCTTTATCAAAAAATTTTGGAGAAAGGTATTAAAGAAGGATCATTTCGCCCCGCGAATACTGAGCTTACGGCTTTGATCATTTTCGGGCTCGTACGCTCGGTGAGGTTTTTCTATCAGTCGAACAAAAACGCAGAGGAAATAGCCGAGGAGGTATACACGATGATTTCAGAGGGGATAACTGTCCCTTCAGCTGCGAATACCGACCGGACAAAGGTTTATAAGTAGAAATCAATCAACATTTATTCCAAGGAGGTATATCAAATGGCACTTTCTTATCCTTTTAGCTCAAAGATCAGCCATTTCGTTCCCCCGAAGCAATGGGCAAGCATGCGGGTAGCCCGGGATTTAGAGAAGAAGACCGGGCAGAAGATAATTCATTTTGAAAAGGGAGACTACCAGGGCCCTGATTTTGACACTCCCGATCACATTCTCGAGGCTACGGAGCAAGCACTCAGAGACGGTTATGTCAGATACGACCCGGGTCCGGGTCTGCCTGAGCTCAGAGAGGCGCTGGCTCAGGAGATAACGGGGCGAGGGAGGCCGACGGTACCCGAGGAAGTAATTGTCACAGCCGGGGCTAAGCACGCTTTAACCATGACCCTTTTGACCTTCCTCGAGGAAGGGGATGAAGTGATTTTCCCTAATCCCGGTTATCCACCCGATGAGGTATGGGCTAAATACGTAAGAGCAGAAATAAAACATACGCCTCTTACAAAGCCTGACTGGCAGTTTGATATTGAGAAGCTCAAAAGCATAATCACGCCTAAGACAAAGCTCCTCATCATAAATACTCCGCAGATACCAAACGGCCACTTGGTCGAGAACCCCGAGGAGATAGCCGAGCTTTGCTATGAGCACCCAAACATGATGGTTATATCCGATGAGATATTCTCTCACGTCACATTCGATAAGCCGCATAAATCAATATCGGCTATACCGGATATGGTGGAGAGGACCGTCATTATCGATACGTTCTCCAAGACCTATGCGATGACGGGATGGAGAATCGGCTTCGCAGTAGCACCCAAGCCGGTGATTGATAAGCTGTCCATATTCCTTCAGGACTCAATCACAAACGTAGCGGCTTTTATCCAGAAAGCGGCATATGCAGCGATCTCCGGGCCTCAGGACTGGACTGTACAAAAGACCGAGCTCCTGAAACAAAAAAGAGATAGAATGGTCGCGGGACTTAACACGGTTCCTGGTATAACCTGTGATAGTCCTGACGGCGCTTTTTATGCATTCGCCGATATTACCGGTACCGGTATGACGTCTCAAGAATACACCGACCAGCTGGTTGAACACGCAGGTGTTGCTGTAGTGGCCGGAACCGCTTTCGGGAGTCAGGGCGAAGGCTACATCAGGGTCACCTACGCTTGCTCCGATGAGGACATAGACGAAGGTATCAGAAGAATGAAAGAAGCCAACCTGAAAAAGTCGGCTTGAATAATACAAAATTTCAACTGACGCGCTTTTATCTCCCGGAGTCAGGCTCGGCATACGGGGGATAAAGGCTCGTTTATCTTTAAAATTCTGCTTCCGGAATCCTTGTTTATAGATTATATTATTCAATGGGGATCAGTAATAACAGGTGATTCATGATAAGGAGAGCAGCCAAACTAATTACGCAGCTAAGTTTTAAATCCCTCAGACTTGTCCTTTTTTTAGTAATAACAAGCACTCTCGTCATTTCCTGCTATACGGCTCCGATTACTGGCAGATCACAGCTGATATTACTAACGCCTTCTCAGGAAAACGAAATGGGAATTACCGCGTTTAAAGAGGTGCTTCAGACTTCTACTATATCCAACAACCAGAGCTACAACGAGGCAGTCAGCAGGGTGGGCAACAGAATAGTCCAGGTTGCCGACACACCGGACTATGAATGGGACTTCAAAGTAATTAAGGACGATGAGCAGATAAATGCATTCGCCCTGCCCGGTGGTAAGGTAGGGGTTTACACCGGCATATTACCTGTCGCTAAAACCGAGGCAGGCCTCGCTACGGTGATGGCTCATGAAGTCGCCCACGTAGCGGCACGCCACGGGGGCGAAAGAGTATCTACAGGTATGCTGGCACAGCTCGGTGCCGTAGGGTTGAGCGCGGCTCTTGGCGGGGGCGATCCGTATGTTTCAGAAGCAGTAATGCAGGCATACGGCCTCGGCGCCAATGTCGGAGTACTCTTACCTTTTAACAGAGGTCAGGAATCCGAGGCCGACAGGATCGGGCTCATATACATGGCAAAGGCGGGCTACGACCCGAGAGAGGCCGTAGCGTTCTGGCAGAGAATGGACGAAGCAGTCAGGGGACAGCCCCAGCCCCCGGAGTTTCTATCGACGCACCCAGGTTACGGAACCAGGGTTAGAAACCTCCAGATGTGGCTACCCGAAGCCATACCGTACTACGAGAATTCAACTAAGGCACCCAACAATCCGATAACCAAATAACATTCGTTCATCTGTTTCATATAACTTCTGATCCGACGTGAGTAAATCAAAGAGAATCAATACTTTCTATAAAATGCTCTACAAGCGCTACGGCCCACAGGGTTGGTGGCCCGGAGACTCCAAGCTTGAGTGTATACTGGGAGCTGTGCTTACTCAGAATACATCCTGGACTAATGCCGAAAAAGCTATTTTAAACCTAAAGAAAGAGAACATTGTAGGTATCAAGAAACTAGCCTCGGTAAGTACCCAGGCACTTGCCTCACTCATCCGCCCTTCGGGATACTACAACCAAAAGGCGATAAAAATAAAACGCGTCCTCTCATTCGTCACTGAAAATTACGGGGGGAGTTTGAAGAGAATGTTTGACGAAGAGACCCGGGAGTTAAGGAGTAAGCTCCTTACTATAAACGGGATCGGACCCGAAACTGCAGATACAATTTTACTCTACGCCGGACACAAGCCCGTTTTTGTCATCGACACATATACATACCGTGTGCTCTCAAGGCACGGTCTCGTGCCTGAGTACACTACATATGAAGAGATACAGGAATTATTTACGGATACGATTCCAGAGGACACGGCAGTGTATAACGAATACCACGCGCTTCTTGTAAGAGTCGGGAAGGAATATTGTAGAAAACGCTCCCCCGCTTGCGACGGCTGCCCGTTACAATACGACCCACACACAATCTTGTAATAAGGTTATTACAAATCTGTTATTGGAAAAATATAAGGATTACACATAGTGGATATACTTTGGCTGAGACTTAGTTAAGCCCGTTCTTTGCGACATCGACTACGGCCTTGAAGCTCTCGGGCTCCCTTATGGCCATCTCGGACAAGGTCTTTCTGTCAAGCTCAACACCGGCCTTAATCAGTAATCCCATGAACCTGCTGTAAGAAAGGCCGTAGGACCTCACAGCGGCATTAATCCTTGCAATCCAGAGTTTTCTAAAGTCCCTCTTTCTCTGCCTCCTGTCCCTGTATGCAAAGGCGAGCGCTCTGATTAAAGTTTCATTGGCCCTTCTTATATTGTTCTTTCTCCTGCCCCAGTAACCCTTTGCCTGTTTAAGCAGCCTCTTCCTTCTCTTCCTCGAAGCAACTCCTCTTTTTATTCTCATTTCAGTCTCCCGCTTTTGTTTAGCGCAACAACTTTAATGCGTTTAGTAAATTATAACACTCTAATCACTGTTCTTATTTATAAGGCACATAAGTCTTTATTCTTTTGGCTTCGCTGCCGGTTAAGAATTTGGGCTCGTTCAGCCTTCTTTTACGCTTTCTGTTTTTTTTCACGTTTAAGTGGCTGCCCCCACCCCTGTTTCTTTTCACTTTACCGTTTCCGGTTACCCTGAACCTTTTAGCAGCGCTTCTATTCGACTTTACTTTCACTTTTGGCATTTTCATTACCGCCTTTGAGATTTTTCTTCGGTGTAATCACCATCGTTAAATTTTTACCTTCAAGCTTGGGGGGTATATCCACTCCTCCGAGGTCAGAAACTCTTTCGAGTATCTTGTTTGCGAGCATCCTTCCCAGATCGGAATGCACAATTTCCCTTCCCCTGAAAAATATCCGTATCTTTGTTTTATTATCGTCCCCCAAAAACTCCCTTATACGGTTGATCTTAACATCCAGGTCATGCTCCCCTATGTTAGGACGGAATTTAATCTCTTTAAGAACCTGTACTTTTTGTTTTTTAGCCGCCGCCTGCTTTTTAAGCTCATACTTATACTTACCGTAATCCATCATTCTGCAAACCGGCGGGTTCGCATTGGGAGCGACCTCTACAAGATCAACACCCCTTTCCTCCGACATATTCAGTGCTTCACGGGTCTGTACTATTCCCAATTGTCCGCCGTCTTCGTCCACGAGTCTAACTTCCCGTGCCCTGATCCTGTGATTAATCCTTACTTCGGGCTCTCTTTGTCTGTAGCCCCTTCCTTTCATTCTGGCTATTGCTTTTCTACCTCCCTCCATTTTTCAGGATCAAGCTCTTCCTGTATGTGCTCTAGAAATTCTTCAACTTTCATAGAATCGATATTCTTACCGCCGAGCCGTCTTGGTGAAACCGTGCTCTCCGCCACTTCGTTATTACCTATAACAAGCAGGTAAGGGATTTTCTCTAACTGAGCTTCCCTTACTTTAAACCCGAGCTTCTCGTTTCTAAAATCTTTCTCGACCCTTATCTTAGCGTCCTTTAATTTCCTGTAAACATCTTCACCATACCCGACCTGCTCATCCCCGATCGTGGCAATCCTCACCTGCACAGGACTAAGCCACAAAGGAAAAGCGCCGCCGTAATGCTCGACCAGCACGCCGAAGAACCTCTCCATAGATCCGAATATAGCCCTATGGATCATAATAGGCCTGTGACGACTGTTGTCATTCCCGATGTAGCTCATATCGAAGCGTTCGGGAAGGTTAAAATCTACCTGAACTGTGGAGCACTGCCAAGCTCTCCCCAGTACATCCTTTATTTTAAGATCTATCTTGGGCCCGTAAAATGCCCCGCCACCTTCGTCCATATCATATTTTAACCCCTTTGAGTCAAGCGCGTCTTTTAAAGCGAGTGTAGCCTTATCCTAGACGTCCTCACCGCCGACATACTTCTCAGGCCGGGTCGATAGGTATATCTCGTAATCGTCGAATCCGAAAGTTTTAAGGAACTGTACCGTTAAATCTAAAACGTCCAGAACCTCCTGCGTAATCTGGTCCGGCCTGCAGAATATATGCGCGTCGTCCTGTGAGAAACCCCTCACGCGAAGAAGCCCGTGAAGCACCCCCGAGCGCTCATAGCGGTACACTGTGCCTATCTCCGCCCAGCGGAGCGGGAGGTCCCGGTAGCTTCTGATCCGCGTCTGGTAAATCATTATATGGAACGGGCAGTTCATGGGCTTAATCTGATATTCAGTGTTCTCAAGCTCCATCGAGGGGTACATATTCTCTCTGTAGAAGTCTATATGCCCGCTCGTTTTCCAGAGATCGAGTTTTGCGATATGGGGCGTATAAAGAAGCTCATAGCCGTAGCTCTCGTGCTTATCGCGCCAGAAATCCTCGATTACCCTTCTCACGCGTGAGCCCTTCGGGTGCCAGAGCACAAGCCCGGCCCCCACTTCGTCCTGTATAGAGAACAGGTCAAGCTCCTTACCCACTTTTCTGTGGTCGCGTTTCTTGGCCTCTTCAAGCCTCTCGAGATATTTTTTTAAATCTTTATTATTCCAGAATGCAGTGCCGTAAATCCTCTGGAGCATCGGCTTCTTCTCGTCCCCTCTCCAGTAAGCCCCCGCGACGCTCAAGAGCTTAAACGACTTTACGTCCCCTGTTGAAGGCGCATGAGGACCGCGGCAGAGGTCGTGCCACTCCCCCTGCTCGTATATAGTAATCTGCTCGTCAGGCGGGAGGTCGTTTACTATCTCGACTTTATATTCCTCACCCTCGGCAGCAAATGTAGAAATCGCCTCATCCCTAGAGACCTTTTTTCTGATGAGCGGCTTTTTTTGGGAGACTATCTCTTTCATCCTGGCCTCGATTTTTTCGAGGTCCTCAGGAGTGAAGCCGCGGGGGTAATCAAAATCGTAATAAAATCCGTTTTCAATCACAGGGCCTATCGTGACCTTGGCTTCGGGGAATATATCCTGCACCGCTTCGGCCATTACATGCGCAGCGGTGTGTCTGATAAGACCGAGCCCTTCCTCAGAGCCCGCTTTGACAGGCTCTACAGTCGAGCTCTCGGTCACCTCGTGCCAAAAATCTACAAGCTGCCCGTTCACCTTGGCGCCTACTGTGCCGCCCGTCTTACCCAGTGATTCTATTATTTCCCCGACGGCGGTACCTTTAGGAAAGGTAGCCTCTTCCCCGCCCGGGAGGTTTATCCGGATTTTTTCCATGTTAGTATTATTTAAGTGGTGAGCACGACTGGATTTGAACCAGCGACCTCTTGCGTGTCAAGCAAGCGCTCTCCCCCTGAGCTACGCGCTCTCGTTTATTAAAACGCTTAAGTTTCTTATATAAATTGTACCCTGTCAAGATAATAATTCTACGCTCCGAAGAGCGGTTTTATTGCTATGGATATAAAATCTTGGTAATCTAAGGTCATCCAGGTTGATTATAAGTTTGGGCCGTCGTCTAATGGTAGGACCCTGGCCTTTGACGCCAGTTGTGGAGGTTCGAGTCCTCCCGGCCCAGCCACTTAGAACGGGTGGAGCAGTTTGCCATTAAATCGAAATGGTTTTCTTAAAGAATATCAAAGAGTTGCGCCGAGATTGGAAATTGCAAGGCTGAGGTTTTGAAT
>Ga0114931_10006425_pt1 | contig 14457 bp, 11 predicted proteins | sample 2SBtaG_FD_89579 | JGI IMG/M metagenome (GOLD analysis project Ga0114931, IMG submission 89579) | Deep subsurface microbial communities from Kolumbo volcano to uncover new lineages of life (NeLLi) - 2SBTROV14_V59a metaG | ecosystem: Environmental > Aquatic > Marine > Volcanic | place: Kolumbo...
AGCCGCCGCGCCGGCTCCGCCGGCGCCAGGCCTGATCCCAGGCGGGGCAATGCAAAAGGCCGGCTTCCGCCGGCCTTGCATTGCCCCGCCTGGGATCGAACCAGGACTCTTCTGATCCAGAGTGCGAGGCCTAAGTTGTTGAGATATCATAAGTTGTAGTAACTACGCGGTGTTATGGGCATCGGCTGTGGTAACTCAAAATGCGAAAACGGCCCAGAATGGCAAGAAACTCACACCAGAACTCACAACTGCCTCCAATAGGGGCAGTTTACCTTTCAGATATCAGGGACCCAAACGGCCTAGGAGTGGCTCCCGTCTCCTTCCCCTAGATCATGCGGTGAAGCTCAACCGCGGCATAATGAGCCCGGGGGAATGTCCTGGCTGAGGGCGGGCAGCCTTGCCGGATTAGGCTGCGGCCGGTAGCGTGGAAGATGAATTGACTGTGAACCGTGGCAACGTCCCATCGGTTCAATACTAGCTAGACAGCTCTTGCAATAGTCTGAGCGCCTCATGTATCCACATGTTGCTCATGTCTTCCTTGACGGCGGCTATCTTCGTGCTCTAGCGACAGAGCGTGCCTTACCGCTCTTTCACCCTTCCGATCTCGCCAAAGGGCTCCTTGCGAGTTCTCCCATACAGACTTGGGCCTACAATCCTATGTCCCAGGACAATGCGTTCTTGGGGCGCATTACCTACTACGACGCGTTGCCGGATGAGGGCGAATCCAACCCCCTCCAAGGCTACTGGGATGCCATTGAACTGTTAGACGACGTCCACCTCGGGTTTGGAGCCCTTAGAGGGATTCGGAAGCGGGTCCGACAGAAGGCTGTAGACACTCTTATCGCGGTGGACATGGTTGGTGGAGCGTACTCCGGGATCTTTGACATTGCTCTTCTTGTGGCTGGCGATGCTGACTTCGTCCCGGTTATTGAAGAAGTCAAGAGAAGGGGTGTTATGGCCGCCGTAGCTGCCTCGGCTCGGTCAATCTCTGAATACCTCAGGCGTGCGGCAGATAGGTTTATTGAGATCCCTGATTCCTCCGATTGGCTGCGGCCAATGAACCATCAAGGCAAGACATGGCCTGCATAGGTAGCAGGTCCGTAGCCGGCGCCATCGGCTCAACGCAGGAGTTTGGACAGCCAAGCCAATGACGTTGATTTACCCTGATACGAGCGACTTGGACACCTGTGCTCGGGCAATGACGGTGAATTCGTCGGATTGGGCCAACTTCTTAGACATATGGCGTTCTAAAGACTGTATGCTTGCTCTGTCCCACTTCCATCTGGTGGAACTACTGGCGCACGATGATCCGACAGTGCGCGAAGCCAGGTACCGAGTAATTGAGACGCTTCGTCCTGTTGCGCTGAGACCCAATGTTGGGCCTTGGGCCCACGTCCAGTTGCCTCAGAGCGAGATGGCCAGAGCGATCCTTGCTGCAGGCCTTCACAATGTTCTTCCGGAACCCCTCAAGAACTTGCTAGCACTCCATTCGCTTGTCTTCTGGGTTGTCCTAAGATCCGATGCGGATCTCAAATGGCTGCGCCATTTCGAAGATGACCGTGATTTCATGAGAACCATCCGGGGGGTCAGAGCAGCCTCTGAAATGGGCGCCGAGGCGCGGCAGAGGCTGCCAGGGACACCGCACAGAGACCCTCGGCTCAGCGAGCTCCCGAATGAGATACCTCCAGAAGACAGTGTGCAAGCGGCACGTGAAGAGCTCATGAAGGCGTTGGATGACCCTGGAATCAGGCGCGTCATGGAAACGGTGGTTGGGGAGGATGCTTTAGATGAGACCCTTGAACAAGCACTAGAAAGGGCAAACCAGGTAATTGACACCCTTGCCAAGTATGGTCCGAGGAGAGGTCTCCGTAACTTGCTCGGACTGTCAGCAAGCGGGCTGCCTGACACGGTGAGACTGTCGCGCGCGGCCAAAGCAAGTGTGTTTCACAGTGAACTCGCTGAATACCTTGAGGTCCATCTCGGCATCACCGACGGACCATGGTGCCAGAAAGTCCTGATAGCCGTAAATCAAGAAGATTGTCCCGGGAGATGGCTAGTGGACACCCTAGACAACGAAGCTACATTAGCAGAACCCAAGCAAAGCGGGTCAAATGTCATGGACCATTGGCATGCAAGCTTCTTCCCATACGTCGACCTCTTCTTCGGGGACAGGCGGACCGTTACCTATCTACGTCAAGTACAGAAGCGTGCTAACACACCTAGCACGATCAAAGCGTGCCCCGTTCCTGCAACCGCACCGGCTAGCATCGCAGGTTTCGCCGACGCGCTAGAGGATCGACTGGAGTACGCTGTCTAACACGGCGTTGGAGTCCCGGCCCTTGTGGTACTCGGAAGTCACTCACGACCTCTGGCATGATAAAAGAAGAAAGGAGTTTCGCGGATTCGAGACGCTACTGGACGTCTTCAAGACCCAGGCCAACGATCGTCATGAAGATAGTTCTCTCGTGCTAGATCTTGTAACGCTAACGACTCCGTTCAAGGACGAGACAAACTCGTATGTGCATGCGGCTCATAAGATTCCTCACGAAAGCACGATCAAGCGTGGATGGTTCCATACATTGGCAAGATGGCTCGCACTGTTCACAAAGTAGTGCAACCCGTAGCTCGCGCGATGGTGTAACATTTTTGCATGTTGTATGATCCATACACCGATGTTGCCCATTTTCCCGCTATCCCGTGGCTGGTGGGCACTTGGCATTCCATGTCTCGTGGGTTAGGTACGTGAGCGGCCATTCGGCGGGAATGCAAGAGTCGTGAACTAGGTGGCAAGCGGGGATGAGTGGCACATTCGCCGCTGCAATACCGGCCATACGGTAATGTCGCGGCCGTACATCGAGGGGTTTCTGTGAGTGTACTTCGAAGCAACAGCCGACTCCGGGTTGCCCTGGGCCCCGCCGGTATTGAGTTCTTGGAATGGAGCCTTGGCTCAATCGAGCGGATTCTTCCACACGTTGAGGTGTCGAGGTGGCACGAGTCGCAACACGAGTCTACCAAGTCCGTTTGGACAACCACTCAGCGCGATGAAATCAAGGTGGCTATCGCTCTTAGCGGAGGACCAACGGCGCGAAACCTCGAAGCAACAGTCCGTCGGCGAGCTGTGCCGGTCGGCAACCAGACAGGACGCCGAAGCCTCGACCGTCGGGAACACGATATTTGCAAGCGGATCGCGTTGGGGGTAGCCGAAGTACTGCGGTATGGGGCGGGCGAGGGAGGGGCGGCATCACTCCGCGCGCTCCGAGCTGCCTTTGATGAACGAGTCGTTGCGGACCACATAGCCGTTCACCATGGGCTTGACCTTGATGTGGCCCAGGTACTCGTCGCGATACATGAACTTGCGGAGCAGACGTACGAGAACAAAGCACTGACCTTCGGGGCGCTACTGGACCCCACAGTAGCTGGTGTATCCTCAGGCGGGCCCGTGTTTCCCAGGGAACTGTTCGAATCAAAGAGGTACAGGGCACTCTCAGATGGGTATCGCACTTCCTATCACATATCGACCGACGGCCACTTGCTAGGCTTTGTCGATTTGCAGCAGTGGGGGAAGTCGACTCCTGCGACCAAGAAGTATTTCCCCGAGTGGGCCGAATATCTGGCCCGCTCAAGCAGAGACGGTCGGTGTGGAATAGGTCTCAGCCGGCAGGGGGACATTCTTGTCTTCGACGAAGGAACGCTTCGCTTCAGCTATCGGTACGGTAGGTGGCAGTATTGGAACCATAGTCACCTTGTTAACCTGCTTGGCAATCGGGCGCGCGCACAACATGTGGAGCCCACTGTAGTCGGTAAGATCGTTGCGTCCGTCTATCGGGCGTCGCTCGATGTGTCTTTTCGCCGGAGTGGTGGACTGTTCGTACTCCTGCGCAATCAGGGCAGTCTGTCAGAAGTCGTACCTAAAGGGGACGAACTCGGGGCACCTGAGAGATCTGGAGCAGACTCAGAATTCGACAAGCTCGTTGCGTGCCAGAAGATCCAGTCGGTTCCACGTCGTATCCTTGTCGAGTTGGCATCCCTTGATGGAGCAGTTGTTGTGGCTAACTCCGGTAGGATCCTAGCCTATGGGTCTGTTCTGCAACCTACAAGGAAGGGTCGACTGCGGGGCACTGAGGGCAGTCGCACCAAAGCAGCAATCGGGGCGTCCAATTACGGGCTCGCGGTGAAAATCAGTTCGGATGGCGACATCACGATCTTCCATAGCGGAAGAGAGTTTCTGCGAGTCTAGGTATATTAGCCCGCATAACAAGGCGATGCAGACGGACGGCGCTTCGCGCCCCGCTGATCGCCATTCCGTTAAGCAGCAACTAGTCGATATCTGTCGTATCAGGCAGCAGTCTCCGGTCGGGCACGCTTGATTCACGGCGGCTATCCGGTGCAAGGTTTCCCAGAGCCGCGGGGTGCCGGATCGTGATTACAGGAGCAGTGCTTCTACGCGCCCCACCGCTTCGAACGGGAGAGGGGAAGATACATTGGCAAAGGTTCTGACGGAGATTCTCGCCTCATTCTTCACGAAACTCTCTGAGTCGGAGGCGGTAGACGCTCGCACGATTGCAGAGCTGCAGGCACTCTTTCAGTCTGACAAGAAGCTAAGGGCTGATGATGTCGTTGCAGTCATCTCCGGCGCCACAGGCAAGCGGACGCAATGATCCAGATAGAGGCGGTTACGATACACGAAATGCGAGGCATCCGCGACCTGGAGATCAAACCGAACAGGAAGAGTTTCGTGGTCTCCGGCCCTAACGGTTCCGGAAAGAGCGGCATCGTTGATGCGATCCAGTTTGCGCTGACAGGGGAGATGTCGCGACTGTCGGGAAAGGGGACGGGCGGGCTCAGTGTCAACCGTCACGGCCCGCACGTTGACCGACGCGACGATCCATCAGCGGCAGAAGTTACGGTGCGGCTGTACGTGCCCGATGTAAACAAGTCAGCTGTTCTGACCAGAAACGTCAAGACCGCCAAAACGTATCGTCTTGACCCAGATGATCCCGAGATCAGAGCAGTTGTCGAAGAGCTGAGCGTGCATCCGGAGCTGAGTCTCTCGCGGCGCGAAATTATCAAGTACATCATCGTCGAGGCGGGTGAACGGTCAAAGGAGATTCAGGCGCTTCTTAAGCTTGAAGAAATTGGTGAGACGCGTGGCGTTCTGAAGACAGCGAGCAACAAGCTCTCCATCGCACTGCGCAGCGTAGAGCGCGATGTCACGAACGCTGAGGATGCGTTCCGCCGGCACCTGGACGTGAAGACGCTCCAGCATGAGGATGTTCTCGCGGCCGTGAATGCTCACCGACGCGCTCTTGGGCTTGCAGAGATTCGTGAATTGACGGCAGACACCGACCTGAGTTCAGGAGCCTCGGTCAGCGCTGGCGCTGATGCGTTTCCGAAGGAATCGTCGCTACGCGATATCAGAGCCCTGGACGATGCACGGGCACGCCTGCCAACACTCGCCAGTGCCGCAGCTGCAAACCTGGTGACCGACCTTGCGGCTCTCGAGAGCGAGCCCGCGCTTCTCGATGCAGTCGAGCGGCGCTCTTTCGTCGAACACGGCCTCGCATTTGTCGCTGGGCCGCAGTGCCCGCTCTGTGATCTGAAGTGGCAGGATGAGGCGCACCTGCGTGCGCATCTTCAGGGGAAGCTTGTGAAGGCGCAGGCGGCGGAGGGTGTTCAGACCCAATTGCTGATGAACGGCGCAGCCGTCGCCGACGCCGCGCGCCGCCTCGCTGGGCTTCTTGACTCCGTGCGCGTGGTAGCGCAGAAAGTTACGCAGGACGGCTTCGCTGATGAGCTTGCGCAGTGGTCAGCCGATTTGGCGGCCTTCGCGGGCGAACTCGGCACGATCTCCAAGATCGCGCAGCAGCGCCAGCGATTGGAGAGGGGATGGCCCGGTGGTCCTCCCGCAATGCAGGAGCGCATCACTGCCCTCAGGGAGGCGGTGATGGCAGTACCGGATCAGACTGCCATGACCGCCGCGCAGGTCTTCCTCGCGCGAGCGCAAGACCGGCTGACCGCATACCGCACTTCGCGCCGGGAACAGAAGCGGGCTGCGGGAGCGGTGAAGGACGGGAACGCAGTATACAAGTCTTATTGCGATGTTGCGGATGCGTACCTGAGCGCGCTTTACAGGGCGGTCGAGGAAGAGTTCGCCGCGTTTTACCGCGCGGTCAACACCGATGACGAGGGCTCATTCAAGGCGCGGTTTGCACCCGAAGAGGGAGGACTTGATCTGGAGGTGGCCTTCTACGACAAGGGCATGTATCCACCCGGAGCGTATCACAGCGAGGGGCACCAGGACGGAATGGGTGTCTGCCTTTACCTGGCTCTAATGAAACAGCTCCTCGGAACGCGCTTCAGGTTCGCCGTGCTTGACGACGTTGTGATGTCAGTCGATCATGGGCACCGGAAGCTGTTTTGTCGCCTGCTCAAGACGTATTTCCCCGAGACGCAATTCATTATCACCACGCATGACAAGGTGTGGGCGAAGCAGATGCATACCGAAGGTCTGGTTGAATCGAAGGGAGGCGTCGCGTTCCACAGTTGGAGCGTACAGACCGGCCCGATCGTAGAGCAACTTACGGGCGTCTGGGAAAAGATTGACGCGGATGTCGCCAAAGGGGATATCGATGCGGGTGCCGCCAGGCTACGGCGCCATCTAGAGTATGTTGGCGGAGAACTTGCCGATGAGATCGGAGCGACACCGCGATATCGAGGGGACTTCTCATATGATCTCGGTGACTTGCTTCCGGCTGTTATCGGCCGTCACGGCGAGCTGCTGAAGCAGGCGGCGAAGGCCGCAAGTGCATGGAACGACAACGCAGCGCAGAAGAAAGTCGAAGCGCTCAAAGCTAGGCGGACCGCAGCACTCGCAAAGCACGGCGGCGAGGCGTGGGTCATAAACAAGTCAGTTCATTACAACGAGTGGGCGCAGTTCTCGAAGAACGAGTTCCGCGACGTCGTGGATGCGTTCCAAGGGGTTCTGGACGTGCTACGTTGCCACCAGCCTGGGTGCGACTCATGGCTATACGTCACGCCGAAAAAGGGAGATCTGGAGGCGCTACGCTGCCGCTGTGGTGAGCTGAATCTCAATCTCAGAGCGAAATGATCACGAAGTGTACAGCCACGGTCTGCATGCTATCCCTTGGATGTCTGTAGTCGAGTATCGATGGGAAAGGGCGCGCTAGCCCACCCGTCGCTGTCTAACCCAGAAACGAGCGGCGAGGCCGCTCAAACGTGAAGCGCCATCGAAGTGCTCTGCTTGCTGGGCAGCACGGAATCCCGCTATGGCGAAGTTGGCTAACGGCCGCCGGCAGTGGTCGGGCCTTGTTGGTTTCAAAGCAAGTCGTTGATCCGTAAGAGGGCGGGCCGAGGTGGAGCGCCGCTGACGCGATATTCGTTAGGCTTCCCGGTGAGAGGCGCTGCCCAGCGGTATCCGTAAAGAAGAGGAAGCCCAAAACACCATGACGAGCGACGCCTTCGAACACATCGAGAAGCTAGAGACCGACCTCTGGGGGCCGCGGACAACCTCCGCGCCAATTCCAAGCTCACGTCGAGCGACTACTTCATGCCGGTGCTCGGTGTCATCTTTCTGCGCCACGCCGGGAACCGCTTCGACGCAGCCCACCGTCCGATCGAGGCCGACCGGACGAGCGGGAAGATGCCGAAGCGCAAGATCCGGCCCGCGCGGACTACATCGCGCGGCGCTCGCTCTATCTGCTGGAGAAGGCCCGCTACGACTGGATCATGCAACGAGCTGCTGTGAACGGTGTTGATCTGCCAACGCTCGTTACCGAGGCGATGACTGCCATCGAGGACGACTGTGAGCCTCTAATAGAGGTACTACCGAGGGACTACGGTATCTTCGTTGGGCTTGAGGGGGTGACTTCGGGAAACTTGCAGCGCGCCAAGGGTTTGGTGATAGGTGTCAATTTATCCTAGATATGGAGAGAATCGCCTGGGGGTTTCATGGCAGCCGCACGTCGTCTAGACTTGGCTACCGTTCCTCCCGACCCGGTCAATTCCGATGAGCATGTTCAAATCAAAGCAACGCATCGCCGATCATGGGGAGGTCTTCACTCCCGCCTGGCTGGTCGAGGCCATGCTCGACCTCGTCAAGGGCGAGACCGAGCGGGTCGACTCACGCTTCCTGGAGCCGACCTGCGGCAGCGGCAACTTCCTCGTCCGCATCCTGCAGCGTAAGCTTGACGCCGTCGAGCACAAGTTCGCCAAGTCAGCCTTCGAGAAGCGGCACTACGCCCTGCTGGCCCTGATGTGCCTCTACGGCATCGAACTGCTGGCCGACAACATAGCGGAGTGCCGGGCCAACATGCTTGAAGTCCTGGCCGACTACCTGGATCTCGAGGAATCGGACGACCTGTACCGGGCCGCTGGCTACGTCCTGTCGCAGAACCTGGTCCACGGCGACGCCCTGACGATGCGCACCAGCGCCGACCAGCCCATCACCTTTGCCGAATGGGGCTACCTGGGCAAGGGCAAGTACCAGCGGCGCGACTTCCGCTTCGACATCCTCACCCAGATGGCCGCCTTCGGTGAGGAAGGCACCCTCTTCGCCGACCTCGGCAAGCATGAGATCTTCACTACGACACGGACCTACCGGCCCATGACCGTAGCCCAGCTTGCCGCCGCGGCCCTGGGCAAGACGCCGCAGGGGGCCCTGTGACCGGCCAGGCCGGGTTTGCCCTGCGGGGCCGCAACCCCGACGTGCTGACCTGCATCGCCAACCTGTCCAACGACGAGGTCTTCACTCCTCCCGAGTTGGCCAACCAGATGCTCGACACCCTGGCCCAGGCTTGGGCGTCCGCCAACGACGGGGCCGACATTTGGGTCGACAGTTCGGTGAGGTTCCTTGACCCCTGCACCAAGTCGGGGGTGTTCCTGCGCGAGATCACCAAGCGGCTTAACGCGGGGCTGGAGACGGAGATTCCGGACCGCGAGAAGCGGGTCGATCATATCCTGACCAAGCAGGTCTTCGGGATTGGCATCACCCAGCTGACCAGCCTCCTGGCGCGCCGCAGCGTCTACTGTTCCAAGCACGCCAAAGGTGAGCACTCCATTGCCAGGTCATTGGCCAGCGACGATGGCAACATCTGGTTCGAGCGGACCGAGCACACCTGGGTTCGCGACAAGTGCAAGTACTGCGGCGCAAGCAAGACTACTTTCGACCGCGGTGAAGGGCAGGAGACCCATGCATACGCGTTCATCCACACCGACGACCCCACGACTCGGGTGGCCGAGTTGTTTGGAGGCAAAATGCAGTTTGACGTGATTATTGGGAACCCGCCGTACCAATTGAAGGGGGGCGGAGGAGGAACCAACGACTCCTCCATCTACCCACTTTTTGTCGAGCAGGCCATGCAGCTTGAACCTCGCTTCCTGGTTATGGTTATCCCATCACGCTGGCTCGCGGGCGGTCGCGATCTTGGCACTTTCAGGAAGCGCATGTTATCGGGCGGCCATATTCGTGACTTTGTTGACTACACTAGAATGAGTACCGCTTTCCCGGGCGTCGACTTCGAGGGCGGCATAGGCTACTTCCTATGGGACCGCGAAAGACCGGGACCGTGTAATTACACACTTGTCTTGGGAGAGGAACAGCTACCTACAGTCCAACGTAGGCTCGATGATCACGATGTTTTCGTTCGAGACACTAGAGCGCTTGCAATCCTCAAGAAAGTCCTCTCCAAAGGTGAGCCGACTATGGAGAAGACAATCAGTGGAGACACACCATTCGGGCTAGCCACCAACTTCACTGACTATTCAGAAACCAAGGCGGATGGGTCCTTGACCCTGTACCTCACCGTGCGAGGGCAACGCGCCATCGCCTGGATCAGGGATGATGCTGTTCGGAAGAACCGCAAACTGATCCCTCATTGGAAAGTGTTCCTTCCTGAGGCCTACGGCGAGCGTGGAGCGATTCCGGCTATGGTCCTCGGACCTCCCATCGTTGCACCCCCGGGCTCCGTCTGCACCCAGACCTATCTCGCTGCTGGGCCGTTTGACTCAGAGTCGGCGGCGCTAAGTGTGCAAACCTACATCCAGACACGCATCTTTCGATTCCTTGTGTCACTAAGGAAGATCAGCCAGCATGCGCTCCGCTCGACCTACTCATGGGTACCCCAGCAGTCTTGGCTGAACGCATGGAACGACGACATGCTCTGCAAGAAGTACGGCATCACTAAGGACGAGCGCGGATTCATCGAGTCGATGATTCGCCCTATGGCGGCTGAGGGCGATGAGTAGCCCGACGATAGAGAGCGTTCTTGTACCCAAGCCGGAATTCCGGCCGCGCATCTACGCCTACTCCATCGCTGACAAGGATCACGAGGGGCTCCTCAAGGTGGGCCAGACCACCCGGGCCGTGAAGGAACGGGTAGCCGAGCAACTCAAGACCGCGGCCATCAAGAACTATCAGATCCACCTGGACGAGCCGGCCGAGCGCCCCGACGGCACGGTCTTCACCGACTACCAGGTACGAGCAGCCCTGGTCAAGAAAGGCTTCGAGAATACCGATCTGGAGTGGATGCGCTGCTCTGTGAAGGACGTGAAAACCGTTATCGCCGAGTTGCGCAGCGGCAAGGCGTATAGCGGGAGCCACCACGAGGCGTTCGCCATGCGCCGGGAACAGATCGAAGCGGTCAGGAAGACGCACGACTACTTCCATTCCATATGGAAGGAGGACATGCACGCCGTCCCGCGCTTCCTGTGGAACGCCAAGATGCGCTTCGGCAAGACTTTCGCCACCTACCAGCTGGCCAAGAAGATGGGCGCCCGGCGGGTGCTGGTGGTGACCTTCAAACCCGCGGTGGCGGACGCCTGGCAGACCGACCTCGAGTCACACGTGGACTTCGAGGGCTGGCACTATCTATCCCGCAACTCCGACAAAGACCCTACCAAACTTTGCCGGAAGACGCCGGTGGTGTACTTCGGCTCGTTCCAGGACCTGCTGGGCCGGGACGTGGCGGGCAACATCAAGGCGAAGAACGAGTGGCTCCATAAGGAAAAATGGGACCTGGTGGTCTTCGACGAATACCACTTCGGCGCCTGGCGTGAGACCGCCAAGGAGCTGTTCGAGGGCGAGGACGACGCGGAGGCCAGGAAGGAGCTCAAGGCCGAGTACGCCGCCGGTCTGGCCGAGGTCAACGAGGACTTGGGCGTCCTGTCGGAGAAAGAGGTCGAGTTTCTCCCGATAACCACCAAGGCCTACTTGTACCTGTCGGGCACCCCGTTCAGGGCCCTGGCCACGGGTGAATTCATAGAGGAACAGATCTTCAACTGGACCTACACCGACGAGCAGCGGGCCAAGGAGGAGTACGCCGCCAACAACCCAGACCAGTGGAACCCCTACGGGGCTCTGCCCCAGATGCGGCTGCTCACCTATCAGATGCCCGACGAGCTGCTGGCCATAGCCAGTGCCGGCGAGTTCGAAGAATTCGACTTGAACGAATTCTTCTCGGCCACGGGCCGCGGCAAGAAAGCGGAGTTCAAGCACCAGGACCACGTACAGAAGTGGCTCGACATCATCCGAGGTTCCTACCTACAGAAGACGGTAGAGCACCTCAAGACCGGGACTCGGCCCCCGTTTCCCTACTCCGACGCCCGCCTGCTGCCCTATCTGCAGCACTCCTTCTGGTATTTACCCAACGTGGCGGCGTGCCACGCCATGGCCAACATGCTGGCATGGAAGCACAACAAGTTCTGGCGCGACTACGATGTCATGGTGGCGGCCGGCGCCCCGGCGGGGATCGGGCTCAAGGCCCTGCAACCGGTTCGCCAAGCCATCGGGGGCGGGTTCGACAGCAAAACCATCACCCTGTCGTGCGGCAAGCTCACCACCGGGGTCACGGTGCCGCAGTGGTCCGCGATCCTGATGCTCAGGAACCTCCAGTCGCCCGAGTCCTACTTTCAGGCGGCATTCCGGGTCCAGTCGCCCTGGTCCATCAAGAACCCTGACGGTGACGACCCCAACGAGGAGGAGATCCTCAAGCCGGTCTGTTTCGTGTTCGACTTTGCTCCCACCCGGGCGCTGCGGCAGCTGTCGGAATACGGGGTGGGGCTGTCGCCCAGCGAGCCCAACCCCGAAAACGCCGTCAAGGACCTGGTGTCGTTCCTGCCGGTGCTGGCCTACGACGGCGCCAACATGACCCAGATCGACGCCGGCGGCGTCCTCGACATCGCCATGGCGGGCACCTCGGCCACCCTGCTGGCCCGCAAATGGGAGTCGGCCCTGCTGGTCAATGTGGACAACGACACGCTGCGCCGCATACTGGACAATGAGAAAGCGATGGAAGCGGTGGGGCGCATCGAGGGCTGGCGCGCGCTGGGCGACCACATCATCGAGACCATCATCAACAAGAGCGACAAGATCAAGGAGCTGAAGAACAAAGCCAAGGACGGCAAGCTCACGCCCAGGCAGAAGAAGGAGCTCACCGCAGAGGAGAAGGAATACAAGTCCAAGCGCAAGCTCGTCCAGGAGAAGCTGATCAAGTTCGCCACTCGCATTCCGGCGTTCATGTATCTGACCGACTTCCGCGAGAACACGCTCCAGGATGTCATCACCAAGCTTGAACCGGAGCTATTCCTGACAGTCACCGGCCTCACGGTGGAGGACTTCCACCTGCTGGTCGGCCTGAAGGTGTTCAACACCGAGCGGATGAACCAGGCCGTCTTTGCCTTCCGCCGCTATGAGGACGCCTCGCTCCGCTATACGGGTATCGAGAGCCACGATGGGTTAACTCACTACGGGCTCTATGACACTGTGGTGGCGAAGGACTGAAGATCTGCCACATCATTCGGAGTGCCCCATGGGATTCGCATAGGTGTGGCTGTTGGGATTCCCGATGGGGCGTTCCGACAAACGCCCCATGCAAAACACCATCCGTCACACCGTCCGTCACACCATCCGACGCACCAGCGAAAACCCTAGACCTCGAACTGTACGCCGAGAAACCTGGGTTGCCTGGGTTGCGCCAGCCCTGGGAGCCTCCAGGCCCTGTGGCGTGTGCCCTTGACCAGGGTGAAGCCCAGAACTTCTTCCAGAACCACGCCCGATGACTCTAGAGTCGACCCCATTGTTCGTTACGCTCGAGATCTTTCTCGGCATCATGATCCGTGGGTCTTGCCTTTCAGCTTGTCTTCCCCCTTGGGACTATTCTCGGGGTTTTTCCAGAATGACTCCAAGCGAATTCCGGGCATATTCCGAGAGAAAAGACGGCAGTAATTTCAATGGCCTCGAACGGGAGGCCGGAAATGGGCAGCTGGCGCGTCATATGATGTTCCAAAGTGCACCTGGGGGTGAGTGGAGGACTCGTCGGCTCCTAATGGGTATGCATGGTTGTAGGATTCTCTACAGTTTAGTAAGTTCTAAACCATGGCTTACCCAGCTCCCGAACCACGGATCAAGTGGGACCCTCCCAGCCCCTGGCAAGGCGTGACCATCGAACGCTGCATCGATGGCGAATGGTACGGCTGGAAGCTGCCCCACAACGGCCTGGCCACCCAGGCGGTAGCTGCCGAACTCCTGGGGGTCAGCCTGATGTCGATCAACAATTGGGTCCGCGGCGGGCAGATACGCCACATCAAGGTGCCCGGCCAGCCATCCGCCATCCCGCTCAAAGAGATCAAGCGCATTCGGCGTGAGAGGGCACGGGCCCGGCGGTAGGGCCCACGTAGACCCCTAATGGGATTCCAAGGTCAGCCCGATCTCAGCCTCCCGCCAGGCTCTCCCGACTGGATAATGGCGTTCGTGGCCGATGCCCTGGTCGAGAACGATACCCTGGCCCAGAACGGGGCCAGCCAGGCCGTCACGGCCCGACTAGCCCTGCTGGAAAGGCTTCTGGTGGCCCTGCGTCGCTTCCTCGACGGCGAAATCACCGTCGACGAGGCGGCCTCCCTCACCGGCCGTCACCCGGAAACCATCCGCCGGGCCCTACGGAGCGGCAGCCTCCCGGACCGCCGCGCCAACCCCAGAGGCCACTACCGAGTCCGCCGGGGCGACCTGGCCTCGTTTGCCAGCTCCGAGTCCCAGCCGTATGATCCCAGAGCCGATGCCCAAGACATCGCCCAACAGAAACGGAGCAGGTAATGCCGAAACTGTGGACGAAGTCTATCGGCGAACGTGGTAACCGGGTGCGGCTGTACGAGCCGAGACCCAAGGCAAACCTCATGCGGTCGGTCTACATCGACGGAAAGGAGAATCGCAGGAGTCTGGGCCACAAGGACCGGAAGCGGGCGGTTCGGGATGCCTACGCCTTCCTGAACCAGCTCGGCGCCGAGGACAAGGCTGATGAGCGGGCAAGCCTGACGCTCGGGTCGCTGATGGCCCGATACCAGCGGAGCCCGGTGCACCAGGGCAAGAATCCCAAGGTACGGCTCGGCGATGACGGGGTACACAAACGGTTGTTGAGCTTCTTCGGCGAAGGCTTGGACGTACAGCTG
>Ga0114931_10006426_pt1 | contig 14455 bp, 11 predicted proteins | sample 2SBtaG_FD_89579 | JGI IMG/M metagenome (GOLD analysis project Ga0114931, IMG submission 89579) | Deep subsurface microbial communities from Kolumbo volcano to uncover new lineages of life (NeLLi) - 2SBTROV14_V59a metaG | ecosystem: Environmental > Aquatic > Marine > Volcanic | place: Kolumbo...
CTTAAAAATTCCAGCACTTCCCGGGGAGTGTTGACCATCTTGCGCGCCAGTGAATATTCAGCATGGCTGGCAAAGCCGAGCAGTGAGGCCCGTTCCCGGCGCAGATCCAGAATCTCCTCCATCAAAGGGCCGTTATCGAACTGTCCGCCCTGTGGCCCGCATTCGGAAGCACGGCTGATGAATGCGTTGTACAGATCTTCTCGCAGTGAGGCATTATCCGCAAAACCCATCAGCGGAATATAACAGGGCAGGTCGAGGGTCAGTAACCAGCCCTCCAGGCCGGCCTGACGGGCGTTTTGCCGGGTCATTTCGAGGGCCGCCGGTGGCAGACCACGCAGTTCATCGGCGCGGGTGATATGCCGGGTCCAGGCTTGCGTGGCATCCAGAACATGATTGGCGAAATGGGTACTGCACTGGGCGAGTCGGGCGCTGATGTCTTTGAAACGCTGCTTCGGTTCGGGCTCCAGAGCAACTCCACCGAGGCGAAACTCCCTGCGGGTGTTGTTCACCAGGCGTTGTCGGGGCGGGTCCAGCAGGACCCAGGAGGAACCGGCGGCCAGGGTTTCAAATGCCTGATAGAGCGCTTCGTTCTGACTGAGAGCGGTGTGAAACAGGTTCAGTTTCAGCAGGCAGTCGGCATACGCTGCGCGCAATTCGGGAGTGTCCAGGACCGCATGCAAGTGGCGCACCGGTGACCAGACCTGCTCCAGGCGCTCACCGAGACGCTCGAGGGGCACCACCAGGTGCTCCCAGTCAGGAACCAGTCCCCCGGCGAGCAGGCCTTCGAGGCTGTTGCTGGCCTCCGCCAGAGCGGCGTCCACGGCCGGGCGGACATGCTCGACCCGGATGTCGGCAAAGGCCGGCAGCCGATCGGGGTTCAACAAGGGATTGGGGATGCTGGGGGGCACGATCAGAATTGCGAAGTGTCTGCGAAAGGCTGTGAATCCTAGCAGGTGGTTCACCCCGGAACCATATGCCTCTTGAAGGGAGCCACCCCGGCGCCGCGGAGGCATTGTATCGATAACGGTTATACTGATTCTGGTGGGAATTTTTCGTGTGGGAAAGCGTCATGAGTCCAGAGGGCAAGGCTGAAATCACCAGTGCCGTGGCACAACTGCTGGAATCCGTGCAGACCCTGCAATTGGCGACACTCAACCAGGCCGGCCAGCCCCTTGCCAGCTATGCGCCATTCATACATGAACCGGGGCAAGGGTTCTATATCTTTGTCAGTGAACTGGCCGGGCATACCCGCAATCTGCTCCAGCGGCCCGAGGCCGGTGTGCTGATCATCGCCGATGAGGCAGTGAGCAGACAGCCGTTTGCCCGCGAACGCCTGGGTTTTGAATGCCGGGCCGAATTCATTTCCCGGCACACACAGGCCTGGGCACCGTTACTGGGCTGCTTTGAAGAAAAGTTTGGGGCGGTGCTGAAACTCCTCAAGGATCTGAAAGATTTCCATCTGATTGCCCTCAAACCCCGACGGGGAATATATGTCCGTGGCTTCGGCGAGGCCTGGTCATTCGAGGGCGCCACACTGAAGAGGTTTATTCACATCGATAGTGAGCGAATTTCACGGCCCGCTGGTGGCCGGCCCAGTTGATGCGCCCGCGTGGATCAGCGAAGCTGTCACAACGGCCGTATCGGCGGTAATCACCGAGGCTCCGGGTCATGGACAGTCGCGAACTCAAAAAAGCCGGTCTCAAGGCAACTCAACCCCGCTTGAGGATTTTGTCCATCCTTGAACAGGATCCCGGGCATCATCTGAGCGCCGAGGATGTTTACCGGGCCTTGATCGATGCGGGCGATGAAGTCGGGCTGGCGACTGTCTACCGGGTGTTGACCCAGTTCGAAGCCGCGGGCCTGGTAATCCGGCACCATTTTGAAGAAGGCCGGGCGGTGTTCGAGCTGGAATCGGGCATCCACCATGATCACCTGGTCTGCGTGCGCTGCGGTACGGTAACGGAATTCGTTGATGAGGAAATTGAACAGCGCCAGCAACTGGTCGCGGAAAAATTTGGTTTCAATATCAGTGACCATTCCCTGGTCCTGTATGGTGAATGCGCACAGTGTTTGAGGAAAAAAGCACAGCGTGACTCTGTTGGCGGGTGATCTTGCGGTAGCGTACCAGCCTGCATTTTCACGCCCTCGCCCGCGCGTTCACGAATAGTGCAGGCTGTCGAATTTCTTGAAATTCATATCAACAGGGAATGATTCCAAGCACCGCCAGTGGCCGTAACCGATCAATGATCGGTCACTGAGTTGTAATGATAATGATTCTCATTTATATTTAAAGAAAGCACTTTGAACTTGATCTGAGTCACTAACACGTCAGAAACGGGGCTTAGAATCGAGATAAATGTTAATGATTCTTATTCAAGAATTATCTGAAGACACTGTTACAAGGAGATGAAACGGTGAATCCGAGATTGTCGAAAATCAAAAAATCCCTGCAATGGGTGGCCTGCCTCAGTGCCCTGTTCCTGACACTGCCCGGCCAGGCGGCCAGCCAAGTCAATATTTATTCCGCACGCAAGGAAAACCTGATCAAACCTCTGTTGGATCGGTTTCATGCCAAAACCGGTATCGAAGTCAATCTGGTCACCGGCAAAGCCAGTGCCCTGTTGACACGTCTGAAATCAGAAGGCCGGAACAGCCCGGCGGATCTGTTCATTACCGTCGATGCCGGACGGTTGTATGCCGCCAAAGCCGCCGGGGTTTTACAACCGTTGCAAAATCCAGTGCTGGAAGCGGCCATTGCCCCCCAATACCGGGATCCGCAAGGGTACTGGTTTGGACTGTCCCTGCGGGCCAGGCCCATCATGTACGTCAAGTCCGTGGTCAAGCCGAGTGAGCTTTCCAGCTATGAGGCCCTGGCCGATCCAAAATGGAAAGGCCGGATTTGTATTCGCAGTTCTGGAAATATCTACAATCAATCACTGGTCGCGTCGCTGCTGGTGTCTGATGGTGAGGCGAAAACCCTGGCCTGGATGAAAGCGTTTGTCGCAAATTTCGCACGCAAGCCCCAGGGCGGTGACCGGGATCAAATCAAGGCGGCGGCAGCCGGTGAATGCGACCTGGCGATTGCCAACACCTATTATCTGGCGCGTATGCTGCAATCAACAAAAGATGATGGGCAGCGTCAGGCCGCGGAAAAACTGGCAGTATTCTGGCCGAATCAGAACGGCCGTGGTGCGCATGTGAATGTCAGCGGTGTGGGCCTGACGCGCGCCTCCAAAAACAGGCAAAACGCTATTAAGCTGCTTGAATTTATGGTCACCGACGAGTCCCAGCAATGGTATGCCCAGGTCAATAACGAATATCCGGTCAAGCAGGGTGTGGCCCTGAGTGCCGTGGTGAAAGGTTTTGGTTCTTTCAAGGCGGATCATGTGAATCTGTCACGCCTTGGGATCAATAACCGGGCCGCGGTCATGCTCATGGATCAGGCCGGCTGGCAGTGACAGTGGATACCGGTTGGCGGTGATTCATTCCAGGTTGCCTGAGTCGGCGGTCTGCGCCTGATGTTGCACCGGGTGGTTCTCGCCCGGCGGGTCGATATCGGTACCGTCCTGACCATTACCCTGGCGGGGATATTGTCCTTGCCAGTGCTGGTCATCGTGGTTTCGGTGTTTCATCCCACCGGGGAAATCTGGAATCATCTGCTGCATACCGTCCTGGCCAATTACATTGTCAACTCCCTGCTGTTGATGCTGGGAGTGGCGATTGCGACCCTGGCCATCGGCATCAGCACCGCCTGGTTGACCGTCAACTGCCGTTTCCCGGGAGTGGGTTTTTTTGAGTGGGCACTGCTGCTGCCGCTGGCCATACCGGCCTATATCATTGCCTATACCTATACCGGCATGCTCGACTACGCCGGCCCGGTGCAATCGGCATTGCGGACCTATTTTGAGTGGGGCAAAGGGGATTACTGGTTTCCCCATATCCGTTCTCTGGGCGGTGCCGTATGCATGTTGTCACTGGTGCTGTACCCCTATGTCTACCTGCTGACCCGGGCAGCATTTCTGGAGCAGTCCGCATCTTCAATCGACGCCGCCCGGACCCTGGGCTGCACAGGGTTGCAGAGCTTTTTCCGGGTCAGCCTGCCCGCGGCCCGGCCGGCCATTATCGCCGGCCTGTCACTGGCGCTGATGGAGACCCTGGCGGATTTTGGAACCGTGGATTATTTCAGTGTCCAGGTCTTTACCTCCGGAATTTTCAGAACCTGGTTCGGCCTCGGTGACGAGTCCGCCGCGGCGCAATTGTCCGCCGTACTGCTGGCATTTGTGCTCAGTCTCATCCTTCTCGAGCGCTGGTCCCGACACAAGGCACGCTATACCCAGGTCGACAGCCGCTCTCGACCGATCCGGGTACGGGTACTGCGGGGACGGCTGGCGGTCGCCGCGGTTTCGATCTGTGCAGTACCGTTACTGCTGGGATTTATGATCCCGAGCACCCAGTTACTGGTCTGGGCGCTGCAGACCGCCGACGCGATGCTTGACGTCAGTTTTTTCCATCTGATGTTCAACTCGATTGCACTGGCCGCCGGCGCGGCCATCCTGGCGGTCAACCTGGCCCTGTTGATTGCCTATACCCGGCGCGTGAACCCGCGCCGCGCCGTAGTGGTGGCCAACCGCCTGGTGGGGATGGGATATGCCATTCCCGGCACCGTGATTGCGGTGGGGGTCATCATCCCTTTTGCGTGGCTGGACAACAGCCTCAATGACTGGCTGCAGGCGAGCTTTGCAGTTTCGCCAGGCCTGATTTTCAGCGGCACGCTGTTCACCCTGATGTTCGCCTACATGGTGCGATTCATGGCGGTATCCCTGCAAACCCTGGAAGCGGGGCTGGGCAAGATCACCCGCAGCATGGACGATACCGGGCGGATCCTGGGGTGTAGCGCCAATCAGGTTCTGTGGCGGGTGCATGTGCCGATGCTGCGCGGCAGCCTGCTGACCGCGGCGCTGCTGGTGTTTGTCGATGTGATGAAGGAATTGCCGGCCACCCTGGTGTTGCGGCCATTCAATTTCAATACCCTGGCGGTGAGGGCTTATGAGCTGGCCTCCGAAGAGCGCCTGGAGGATTCCGCCAGCGCGGCCCTGGCCATTGTGGTGTGTGGCCTGATCCCGGTACTCATTCTCAGCATCAGTATTGCCCACAGCCGGCGCCGGGCAACTCACGCGCCGGCCGCCGGCGACACGCGTGCAGAAGCGGTTGCCGTGAACGCCGGAGTGGGCGGCTGACGCCGGCCGGCCTCGTTGATCAGCCGCTACAGACCGGGCAGGAGGGATCCTTGCGCAGGCGCAGGCTTCGCCACTCCATATTCAGGGCATCGAGCACCAGCACCCGGCCACAAAGACTTTCCCCCGCGCCAATGATCAGCTTGATGATTTCCGCGGCCTGAATACTGCCGAGTATGCCCAGCAGCGGCGCCAGCACCCCGACTTTCGAACAGGCTTCACCCGCATCGCTTTCATCGCTGTACAGGCAGCGGTAACAGGGGCTGTCGGCGCGGCGTGAATCAAACACGCTCACCTGACCCTCGAAACGCACCGCGGCCGCGGACACCAGGGGGGTTTTCTCGAGTACACAAAGGCGATTTAATGTGAAACGGGTCTCAAAATTATCGGTCGCATCGGCAACCACATCGGCGGCGCGGATCTCGCTGGCCAGTTCCGCATCGTCCAGGGCCCAGTTGAGGGCCTGAACGCGAATGTCCGGGTTCAGTGCTTCCAGTGTGTCACGGGCGGAAGCGACTTTGTCGCGGCCGATATCCGCCTCGCCATGGAGGATCTGGCGTTGCAGATTCGACAATTCCACATGATCGAAATCTGAAATCACCAGTTCCCCGACGCCGGCGCTGGCCAGGTACATGCTGAGGGGGGAGCCGAGACCTCCGGCGCCGACCATGAACACCCGGGCGCCAAGCAGTCGTTCCTGGCCCGCGGCGCCAATCTGTGGCAGCAGGATATGGCGGCTGTACCGGGTGGATTGATTCTGATTCACGATAAGGTTGTTCCTCATTGGTGGCCGATGTTGAATTACTTCTGGCCAACCGCAGTATCAGTCGCTGCATGTCGCAATGCCTGGCTAGTATAGCGCTGCCGTGCTTCGACAGGACGGGCGTTGATAAAGGATGCGGAATTGGACGATTTGGAGCTACCATGCAGTTTTTGTGGTGGCGATTCGGTGTGGCCATAGGATCCCAATCCACGATCTGTGTGCCACAATTATAATGCCGGCGGCAAACCGTATTGGTCTCCGGCCGGATCAGGGTGACATTCCGTGCGTGAGCTGAGCGATGTCTACGAGAGTGCCCGGATCAATATTCCGTTGCGCACCTTTGCCGAGCGCAGGTCGGTTCCCGCCTGGGAGGAACTCGACGAACAGGTGCGTTGCGAACTCGAGATCCTGGAGAAAAAGGTCCTCTCGGTCCTGGCCGCGGATGACCTGTTGCTGACCAACAATCAGCGGGTCATCGGCGAATTCAATCGTGGTGTTCGTAAGGGCTTTTTTGACGAAGCGCGAGATAGTCTATCCAGGGAGCCGGCCAATGAGCTGTCCCTGGGCCCGTTTCAGTGGGGCCGGGCGTTGGGTGTGCGTGCCAAACGGGACAGTGCCACCAACCCGACGCTGATCAAGCATTTCATTACCGCCACCCATATGCTCGCCTATGAGTTCGGCCAACTCGATCAGGCCTTTTCGAACCCCTACGATTTTCTGGTTCGCAATGTCGGGCCGGAGCGGGCCGACGAGTTCGGTGAGCTGGTATTCGCTTTGCCGATCCTCATCAACTATCGCCGCCCGCTGGTCAGAGGGTTGCTGGATGCCCGGGATTTCTCGTTTGCCGATTACCATTCGAGCCAGAGTGTCGCCCCCAGCCATCTCGAATATCTCGACCATGGGCTGATGGCGCTGTTCGACCCGGAGCCGCAAAGCTGGATCCGGGTGGCCGCAAACTTCGGGCTCTCAATACGCCCATTCCGGGATGGACAATCCCTGCAAAGTGAACATTTCCAGGCCCCGGTGCAGGCCGCAACCACCCTCTACAACCGGCCGATCGCCTCCCGCACCGTGGTGCAGCGCCAGGTCAACCGTATCGAGCTGGCCCGCACCTGGATCGGGACGCAGTGGGCGTCAATCGATATGGAGGAGGAATCGAGTGCTCCGGTCACTCTGTGGGATGTCTATCAGGGCACCGCGGCGGCCACCATTCGCGGCCACGACGATTACTTCGGGGATCTGGTTGCGAGCAACCTCATCCGGCTGTTGTCGGAATTTTTCGAGACCAGCCTCGGTGTGGATGACACCCGGTTCAGCTTCATCCGCCGGCATCTATCCGCCTTCACCTGCGGTTTCGATGCCCACGTTGAGACCGCAGTCGATCCCCGGACATTCACTTCGGTGGCGCGTGGCCGGAGCATGAGCGATGGCCTGCGCCGGTTTGAGAACGGCGGCATTTACGTCGGCAGTGTCTGCAAAGCACTTCGGGAACTCGTAGAGACCCTCAACGAGCTGCACTATGCGTTGGAGAAGCCTGTCGGTTTCGTGCGCACCTATCTGGAAGCCAACCAGGAGACACCCATTGCGGCACGGCTACTCGAGCTGTTCCGGCTTCATCCAAATCTGCCAGTTGATCTGTTCAGTGAAAATGCCGAGTACGAGTACTTTTCCCGTACACAGATTCAGACCTACTCGTCCTTCGACCTGATTCGCAGTGTGCTTTTCCATGTGGTCCAGGCAGCCCAACCCAACCAGGATTCGGCGGACGAGGTGCAGGCTTTGCTCGAAACCGCACGGCGCCACCTGGCCCAAATAGTGCAACTTTCTGCCAATGAGCCGCAGCATGCTCAGGCGGTTAAGCCGGTTCCTGGCCGGCAACAGATTAGCTTGGCCCAGGAACGTGGAGAGCCCAAGGACACTCCCCCCGCGGATATTTTTGCTACCGCGCGCCTTTTTAAAGCCGAGTTCGACACCCTTGTACGGCTGATGGAGCAGGTCGTGCACCCTCTGTACCGTGCCCGGATGCTGGGCAAACCGAACTCCGCGTTCAGTCCCAGCTACCTCGACCAGCTGCGCCGCCGCAGCACCACACAAGGTGGCTGAATTACAAACTCACTATAGCGCAAGCCGGCCAGTCAGCCCCCATGCCTGGCCAGGGATACCCGTTCATGGCCCGCCAGATCCCGCAGAGTCTGAATTTGCCGGTAGCCGTTGCCGGCAAAAAGGCCGCGTACGCCCCGGCCTTGATCGGCACCATGCTCCACGAGCAAACGGCCGCCGGGAACCAGGCAGCGTCTGGCCTCAGAGATAATTCGTGATAGATCCCGCAGCCCGTCGTCGCCGGCGCACAGCGCAACACGGGGCTCAAATCTCACGTCACCGTGCTTAAGGTGGGGATCCATTTCCGCGATGTAGGGTGGATTGCTGCAGATCACCTGATAGTGATCCGCCGCCAGTGCCGTGCACCAGTCACTGGCGGCGAAGCACAGATTGGCCAGTTGGTGACGGCGGGCATTGTCGCGGGCGAGTTTCAATGACGCACGGGATATATCCGTGGCCGTGATCAGGACCCTGGGCTGCTCGCAGGCGATAGCCACAGCAATGGCACCGCTACCGGTTCCCAGATCCGCCACGCTCATGGTCGCAGGTTCGAGCTTTTGCAGACAGTCGAGTACGGTTTCCACCAGCAGTTCGGTTTCAGGGCGTGGAATCAGAACCTCCCGGTTGACCTGCAGATCAAGGGACCAGAATTCCCGGTGGCCGGTGAGGTAGGCCACCGGTTCGCCGGCGATCCGGCGAGTGATGAGATCCTGGAACTGGCGGCACTGACAAGCCGCCAGAGTGTCCTGGGCATGGGCGATCAACCAGCTCCGATCACACCCCAGGACATGGGCCAGCAGCACCTCGGCCTCGAGGCGTGGATTTTCATTGCCGGTGGGGAAACGAGAGGCGGCGGCCCGCAAGTCCTCGCTGATGGTACGGGTGTTCATTAATGGGCCGCTCATCAATATTGCTCACCTGGCCCGCGGTTGTGGCGGTGGCATGGATGTGTGCAGGAATAACCCCACACAGGATCGATTATAGCGCTTCCGAAATCACTCCCCGAGTGCCGCGAGCTGCTCAGCCTGATCTTCGCTGAGGAGCGGTTCAATCACCAGATCGAGATTTCCCTGCAGAATATCCTCGAGTTTATACAAACTAAGATTGATGCGGTGATCCGTAACACGGCCCTGTGGATAATTATAGGTCCTGATGCGCTGGGATCGATCGCCGCTGCCGACCAGCAGCTTGCGGGTCGAGGCCTGCTCGGCGGTTTGCTGTTCGCGTTCATTGCTCAGTAGACGGGATTTCAACAAAGACATGGCGCGCGCGCGATTTTTGTGCTGGGAACGTTCATCCTGGCATTCCACTACCGTGCCGGTAGGCAGGTGGGTGATTCGGATGGCCGAATCGGTCTTGTTGACATGCTGGCCACCGGCCCCGGAAGCCCGGTAAGTATCAATACGCAGATCTGCGGCGTTGATGGCAATATCTCGAATTTCATCGACCTCGGGCAAGATGGCGACGGTGCAGGCCGAAGTATGAATACGTCCCTGGGACTCAGTTTCCGGTACCCGTTGTACCCGGTGTCCACCAGATTCAAATTTCAGCCTGGAATACACTCCTTGCCCGACCACCCGGCAGATGATTTCTTTATAACCACCGAGATCGGCCAGGTGCTCGCTGAAAATTTCCAGGCGCCAGCGGCGCTGTTCGGCATAGCGGCTGTACATGCGTAACAGATCCCCGGCGAACAAGGCCGCCTCGTCACCACCGGCACCGGCCCGTATTTCCAGATAAACATTGCCCTGGTCGGCTGGATCGGTGGGGATGAGCAGGCTCCTGAGTCCTTGTTCAAGTTCATCACGGCGTTGTTCGGCGGCCTGTAGTTCTTCGGCGGCCAGGGCTTTCATTTCTGCATCGTGGTCGCCGAGCATCTGGGTGGCGGCCTGTATATCGGCCACCGCGCTGCCATAGTCACTGAACCGGCTGACCACCGGTTCAAGTTCCGCATACTCCTGAGAGAGGCTGCGAAAGCGGTCGCTGTCGGCAATGATCTCGGGCTCGGCGAGCAGCGAGGTGACCTCCTGCAGTCGTTCGCTCAGGGCTTCAAGTTTGGCGACAATCGATGCTTTCATGATCTGGAAACAGTGGCTGACCACAGTGCGGGCGTGGATCCTGCGTCATGGCCCGGCCCTGAACAAGGCCCGAGGGCCACCAATCGTGCTGCCAAATCCTCTGCAGACCAGGCTTTGGCCGGATCGGAATGTGTTCATTGTGTGGCCTGAATCTCACTTTACCCTGACTTTGGGAATTTCCCTGCGGACCTCAGGTCCAAGCTGTGAGTATAATAAAGCCTATATATTGAGAGCGAGTCACATGCGCCAGATCATCCGAAATTCCCCCCAAGCCCGTGCCCCGCGCCGTCTGGGCAGCCCGTTGATTCAGTTGCTGATGGGATTGTCCGGCCTGGCCATGAGTGGCTGTGCGGCCCTGGCCGAAAATTCACAACCGGTGCTGGCCCAGGCCACAACCACCGATACCCGGACACTGACCCCCCCGGCCACGGCCTCGGTCCAGAACCAGGCGGCTGATCCCGGGCTCATGTACAAACTGCTGGTCGCTGAATTTGCGCTCAAACGTGGCCAGTATCCCTTGGCCCTCGAGTATTATGCGGACGTGGCCCGGCAAAGTGCCGATGCCGCAGTCGCAGAGCGGGCGGTGCGTATCGCCCTGATGGCGCGTGATAATGAACGTGGCCTGGAAGTCGCACGGATCTGGTCACAACTCGCCAAACCCAACCACAACGCCCGCCAGGTGTATGCGGCGTTTCTGATTCGTGTCGGACGAATCAAAGAGGCCACCACGGTGCTCAAACAACTCAGCGAAGAACTGAGCGACCAGGATCAGCAAATTTTCGCGCGTATCGCCACCATGCTCTCACGGGTCAAGCCCGCGCAAACCAGTATTCAGGTGATGGAGTCAGTGGTGGCCGACCAGCAGGATAATGTTGAGGCGCAGTTTTCCCTGGCCCAGCTGTTGGGGCGCTTTGGTGAAGAGGAGCGGGCCAGAAAAGTATTGGACCGGGTGCGGGAACTGGATCCGGGCAATGAGCGTGCGGCGATCTATGCCGCTCAGATTCTGGCGCACGACGGGAAGAAAACCGATGCCGCGGACAGCCTGGCGAAATTTCTAAAAACCCACCCCGACGCGACCACCGCGCGCTTGAGCTATGCGCGCTTGCTGGTGGAAATCAAACGCCATGACGAAGCGCGCACGGAATTCGAAAAGCTGGCAAAAGCAGCGCCGGACAACACCGACATTGCCTACGCACTGGGGCTGCTGCTGTTGCAGAACAACAAGCCGGATGCCGCGGAGGTACAATTCCAGAAACTCGTCAAGTCAAATCAGCGCCGAACGGTGGCCTGGTACTATCTGGGCCAGATCGCGGAACACCGTAAAAAACTTGATGATGCAATATATGCCTATAAGCATGTGGATCGCGGTGAGTATCGCATCAGTGCGCAGATTCGAATTGCCGTGCTGTTGGATAATCAGGGTAAATTGCAGGCGGCCGTAGATTATTTGCATGGAATCCAGGCCCGTAATCGCCAGGAGGTGATCCGCGTGAGCCGTGCGGAAGCCGAGATTCTACGCCGCAATGATAAGCTCCAGGCCGCACTGGAAGTCTACAACAAGGCCCTCCAGCAGTACTCGACCGATAGTGGCTTGCTGTATGCCCGCGCCATGCTGGCGGTGCGTCTGGACAAGCTGGATATCGTGGAAAAAGATTTACGCGATATTCTCAGCCGCGAGCCGGATAACGCGGATGCCATGAATGCCCTGGGATATACTCTGGCCGATCGCACCGAACGCTATGCAGAGGCCCATGCGTTGATCAAGCGCGCTTATGAGTTAAAGCCCGACGATCATTACATTCTCGACAGCCTGGGCTGGGTGCTGTATCGCATGGGTCGCAATGAAGAGGCCCTGAAACGTTTGCGCCAGGCCATGAAGATCAAACCGGATCCGGAAATTGCCGCCCACCTGGGGGAGGTCCTGTGGGTCACAGGGGGTACGGCCGAGGCCCGGGAAGTCTGGGATACCGCCCTGAAAGGTCAGCCGGAAGACAAGCGCCTGCTGGAGGTAATCAAGCGATTTGAGAAGTAGCCTCAAGCTGCCATACTTTTCAACATCCTGATGCATTCCGGCCTCGTGAACCGGGGTCCTGGACTTCAAGCCGTGTTCCCGGTTTGCTCCTACAGGCCGCCCGTAATACCGCAATTACAAAAAGTGTTTACTCCTGGCCCCAAGCACCTCATGCGCATCGGCTGGCTGGTCTGGACCGTGCTGTTGCTGGGTGGTTGCAGTAATCTCGATTCGGTTTCCCAGGTTTCCGATCCCCAAAGCGTCTGGGCACGGCAATTGGCCTGGCTCAAGGGCCTGCAGCAGTGGCGTGCAAGCGGGCGGGTGGCGGTGCGAAGCGCCAGTGATGGAGAATCGGCTTCCCTGCTCTGGCGGCAGGGCCCGGCCGCATACAGCCTCCGTCTGCATGGCCCCTTCGGCCAGGGTGCGGTGCTCATCGAGGGCAAACCGGACTCCGTGACCTTGCGCCGGGCCGATGGCAAGGTGAGCCATGCAGCCAATGCCCAGGAATTGTTGCGGCGGGAACTGGGTTGGTCCCTGCCGGTCTCGGTGTTGCGTTACTGGATTCTGGGACGGCCAGCCAGCGGTTTCCGAATCGATGAATTTCGCCTCAATGCAGCCGGCTTGCTGGGACGCCTCAGCCAGGCTGGCTGGCAGGTGCGGTATCTGGGTTATCGCGAGGTGGATCAGGGCGTGTTACCAGCCAAAATTGAATTACGCCGGGCTGATGTGCGGGTGCGTGTGGTCTTGTCACAATGGCAGATCCCTGGATGAGTGCCGCTGAAAACCAGACTCTGACGGTGCCGGCGCCGGCCAAGCTGAACCTGTTTTTACACATTACCGGACGCCGCGCAGATGGCTATCATGAGTTGGAAACCCTGTTTCAATTCCTCGATTTTGCCGATGAGGTGCACCTTTGCCTGCGTAACGATGGAGTGATTGAACGTGGCCGGGTACTGGCCAATGTTCCTGAGCACCAGGATCTGAGCATTCGCGCCGCGGTGTTATTACAACGCCATCTGGGCACCCCCCTGGGAGCGCGGATCGATATCCTCAAGCGCCTGCCCCTGGGCGGCGGCCTGGGGGGGGGCAGTTCTGATGCAGCCAGCACCTTGCTGGGGCTCAACAGCTTGTGGCAGGGCGGGCTCGGATTGGGACCGTTGGCGGAACTGGGTTTGCAACTGGGGGCTGATGTACCAGTTTTCATTCATGGCCATGCGGCCCTGGCCCGGGGGGTGGGTGAGCAACTGTCAGCCGCCGAGCCGCCTTGTCCCTGGTATTTGGTTCTGAATCCGCGGGAGAAAGTCTCCACGGCGGAAATTTTTGCCCTGCCTGCATTGACACGCAACTCCACGCCTTTGAAAATACCCGGCTTTGTTCAGAATGTTGCGGCTGGTTTTGAAGATGGCGCTTTCTGGGCACAAACCCGCAATGATTGTCAGCAGGTTGTCGCCGCGCGGTACGCCGGGATCCGGCTCGCTCTGGACTGGTTGGAGAATCAGGCCAGTACCTGGCCGGGTGGGCGGTTGACCGGGACGGGTGGTTGCGTATTCGCGGCTTTTGCCGATGAGCAGGCGGCCCAAAGTGCCCTGGCGGCACGGCCGGCGGGGATGGACGGCTTCGTAGCCCGGGGGCTCAATGTATCGCCGGCGCACGCTGGCTGGGCTACTGGATGATGGACGATTACGGTTGTTTAAAATTAATGGGGTGTAGCCAAGTGGTTAAGGCACCGGGTTTTGATCCCGGCATCCCAGGTTCGAATCCTGGCACCCCAGCCAACTCGGGTGTGTCCCGAGCGATGTGGACCCGAACATGGTGAAAAGTCGCTACCTGGAGGAAAAAGGCTATTCGGCGGATACCGCCATGATGGTGTTTTCAGGCAACGCCAACAAACCGCTGGCGCAGCGGATTGTGGCGCACCTGCGTTTGCCGCTTGGCAATGCCTTGGTGGATCGTTTCAGTGACGGCGAGGTTTCGGTGGAGATCATCGATTCGGTACGCGGCAAGGATGTCTTTATCATCCAGCCGACCTGCAGCCCGGGCAATGACAATCTGCTGGAACTGTTGATGCTGATCGACGCCATCCGGAGGGCATCGGCACGGCGGGTTAGCGCTGTCATGCCGTATATGGGCTATGCCCGCCAGGATCGCCGGCCGCGCTCGGCGCGGGTGCCGATTTCAGCCAAGGTGGTGGCCAACATGATTTCCGCGGCCGGCGCGGATCGAGTAATGACCATGGATTTGCATGCGGATCAGATTCAGGGCTTTTTCA
>Ga0114931_10006427_pt1 | contig 14455 bp, 11 predicted proteins | sample 2SBtaG_FD_89579 | JGI IMG/M metagenome (GOLD analysis project Ga0114931, IMG submission 89579) | Deep subsurface microbial communities from Kolumbo volcano to uncover new lineages of life (NeLLi) - 2SBTROV14_V59a metaG | ecosystem: Environmental > Aquatic > Marine > Volcanic | place: Kolumbo...
GAGTTCAGTTCCAGCGGCAGCCGCTACCTGGACATCTTTTCAGCCATCGACACACCGCCCTCGCTGAGCGTGCATGAAGCAGACGGCACTGCCGTCTCGACAGTCACCGCTACCGGCAGCGACGTTGCCGATCGATTCGACATGCTGGGCTGGGAGATGCTTACAGTCAAGGCACGCGATGGCTTCGTGATGCCGGCGATGATGCTGAAGCCACGGTTTTTCGACCCGACGCGGAAATATCCCGTGGTGACCTACGTGTACGGCGGCCCGTCTGCGCCGACCGTCATTAACGCCTGGCAGGGCCGGGCACGCGGCTATTATCACCAGTTCCTCGCGGATAACGGCGTCATCGTATTCCTCGTCGACAACCGCAGTGCCGCCGGCAGGAGCAAGATCGACGCGAATACTATTCTGAGACAGCTTTACGGGCCGGTCGAACTCGACGACCTGATGGATGGCATTGCCTGGCTCAAGTCGCAGCCCTACGTCGACCCCGACCGGGTCGGCGTCTGGGGCTGGAGTGGCGGCGGCACGATGACGCTGGAATCGATGACCAGCAGCAAGGCATTTGTCGCCGGCGCTGCCGTCGCCCCGGTTACCGACTGGCGCTATTACGACACCGTCTATACGGAACGCTACATGAAACGCCCGGTGGACAACGAGGAAGGCTATGACGCAAGCTCGAACGTCAAACGAGCCGCAGACCTGCACGGTCGCCTGCTCCTGATCCACGGCACCTACGACGACAACGTGCACCCGCAAAATACCTGGGCGTTTACCGACGGCTTGATCGAGGCCGGCATCACGCTCGACATGATGGTCTACCCCATGCGCAAGCACGGCATCAGCGATGATGCCGCGCAGCTGCATGTCTTCAAAACGATGTATGAATTCTGGCAGAGAAATCTCGGCCTGGGAGATTGAAGGAACCCGGGGGCCTGCTATCTTTCTAATCAATGAATATCATGGGTACTGACAGAAAAAAAATGCGGATGCTTGCAAGGCTGATGCCGGCCTTGTTCCTGTTTTGCGCGCTGCCCGGCACAGCCGCAAAAGCGATGCGGCCCGCCGATTTCGATTACGCCGAAGCGAAGCAGCGCATCGACAAGCGGATTAAATTTCCCGATTTCAAAGGCGACATCACCGTCGTGATGGGCTGTGTGTCACGCGTGAAGGCCAGCGGCAAAATGACCGATACCGGTTGCTACCTGAAGAACAACTACGACGAGCCATTCGCCGACGCCGTCGCTAATGCCGCAAAAAAAGCGCGCATGAACCCCGCGCTTATCGGCGGCAAGCCCCGCGAGATATTCCTCCAGTTTCGCGTCGCGTTCGTCAGGAAAGGCGAAGCCCAGGAGATCCGCTTCGTCCCTAACCCCGGTTACGAGGAAAACACAAAGGCCTATGGGCAGCAGCACGTCGCCGGACAACGGGCCATTGGCCGCAATGAGCCATGGAAAGATGCCTGCCCGAAACGGGCCCACTACTCGGTCTGGGTGCTCGCCTATCTCGGTGAAGACGGCCACGCGGACAGCCCGTCCATCGAGCATGCCGACGGCATCATGCCGACGCCGACCTGCCTCGATGCGATCCGCCAGACCATTATCGACAGCAGCTACACGCCGGCACTGGCCGACGGCGAGCCCGTGCCCTCGACGTACATCGAACCATTCAGTAATTGATGCTTATCCGCCGCCGAGTGGAATGTGATCATACTCACATCGGGCGATCGGCAAATCCCGTACATTGGAATCGAGCAGAAACAGAGGCATGAATCATGAAATGGTATGCGATCATGGCAGCCACGATGCTGCCGCTGATGCTGGCGTCAATCCCCGCGGCTGCCGCAGAAATCGGTGTCGACATTCACTTCAGCGCCAACGAAACGTCGATCATCCGCGCATATTTCACCCGCCATCTCACGAGACGCAAACACGGAAAGCCATCAAAGCGCGGACTGCCGCCCGGCATCGCAAAGAATCTTGGCCGCGGCAAGCCACTTCCCCCGGGCATTGCGAAGAACTTCCTGCCAGGCGAACTTGTCGGCCGCCTGCCGCCGGTCCATAAAGGCTACGAACGCGTTATCGTCGGCGGCAAGGTGCTGCTGGTCGAGATCGCCACGCAGGTCATTCACGACATCCTGACCGACGTCATCGTGCATTAACCCCTGCCGAATAAACCACTTTTCCGCCCACCAGTGTTTTTTTGACCGTCACATCCTTGATGTCATCCGCGTTGATCGTCAGCAGGTTGGCGGACAGCACCACGAAATCGGCGAGCTTGCCGACGGTGATCGATCCCTTCATGTGCTCTTCGAAGCCGGCGTAGGCGGTGTTCAGCGTGTAGGCCTGGATGGCCTCTTCGACCGTCAGTTTCTCCTGCGGGAACCAGCCGCCTTCGGGCTGGCCCGACAGGGTCTTGCGCGTCACCGCCGCATACAGTCCGAGCATCGGGTTGAGGTAGTAACGCGAGGCGTTGGTGCCGGGTGAGTCAGTACCGAAGCTGACCACGGCACCGGAATCCCAAAGTCTGCGAAACGCATAGGCGCCCCGCGAGCGTTCATGGCCGATGCGTTCTTCCATCCAGCGCATGTCGTCCGCTGCGTGAAACGGCTGCACCTCGGCGACGACATGCATTTCGCCGGCGCGCTTGATGTCACGATCTGTCATCACCTGCGCATGAACCAGCCGGAAGCGTCGGTCTTTATCGCCGTTCTTTGCGATGATCCGCTCCAGCATGTCCATCAGGTAGCCGTTCGCCTCATCGCCGATGGCATGCACCGACAATTGAATCCCGTGGGCATCCGCTTGCAGCGCCAGGCGTTCCAGGCGGCTTTGCATTTCCTCCGGGTTATCCGGGCTTCGCTCGAACGGAAACATGATGTCCCGCCAGATACCGCGGCTGGATGGATTATTGGTATACGGCTCGTAGAAGCGCGCCGAACTGTTGCCCATGATGCCGTCGATCCAGGCCTTGGCCGCCCCGAAACGAATCCAGTCGTCACCGGAACCGATCCTGATGCCGAGATCCACCATCGACTGCCACTTTTCGAGTGATGGCCGGTAACGCACGCGGACCGTCATCTTTCCCTGGTCACGCATTTCACGATAGATATTGACGTACTCCGGATTCGACGTGATATCGCAGTAGCTGGTCACACCGACGCTCGCCATTTTCTTCCATACTTCCTGCGTCTCCGCCACGCGTTGACTGCGCGACGGGGTCGGGATCAGGTCTTTGAATAGTGCGCGGATATTGTCGCGAACGAGGACTGTGGATTCGACCGCGCCCGTAACGGGATTGAAAAGTGCCCCCGTCGGCTCACCGCGCTCGTCGCGCTCAACGGCAATGCCCTCCGGATCCGGCACGCCCTTGCGGATGCCGGCCAATTCCAGGGCCACGCTGTTCGCCATGTAAACCTTGCGGTCGAAGCGCCTGACGAGCACCGGCCGCTCCCGGGTGAAGCCGTCGATCATCCCTTTGTTCGGCAGGAACAGGCTGCCGTAGAGATCGTCCGGGTTAACCTGCTTCCCTGCCTCGGCGACGGCACCTTCCGCCCAGGTTTCGTAGGCCGACCAATCGCCACCCGTAATCCAGGTGCCTGGCGCGTAGCGCTTGTCCACATCGCGGATTCGCTGGACGAAAGCTTCTGCGTCCGAAACGTCCAACAGATTCAGGCCATACAGCAGCCGGCCGGTGCTTTCGAAGTGCACGTGGTTATCGTAGAAGCCGGGGATTACGAACGCACCGCCAAGATCGATGACGTCGGTCCCCGGACCGATGAAGCTCTCAACACCCGCATCCGCTCCAACGTAGACGAAGCGCCCGTCAAGGACGGCCACCGCCTCGGCCCCGGGGTTGTCAGTGTCCACGGTCCAAATAACGCCGTTCCTGGCAACCAGGTCGGCTTGTTGCGCTTGCGCCACCGGCCGTGCTACAGCAACGATCACGGCGACCAGGATGGAAATCTTCGGAAGTTTCATACGACTTGTCGCTTTTCAGAACGAGCACACAATTATTGCCTGATTATCGCGCAATTATTGCGAATTTACAGGCAAAGATCATGTTCTGCCGGACTTAGATAAATTAAGTATTAGCCGCATGAAATCCGGTGGTCTACGCATACCTGAGCCCATGCGGAAAGTTTATTGTCAACATTCGCCGGTAAGGAGTAATGAGGCTATGACCGACAGCGGAAGAATCCTCGTCGTCATCGAACCCGACGTACGCCCGGCAGAAGTGCTCGCCAGGGCAGCCTGGCTCGCACGGCGGGCCAACTGTGAGTTGGATCTGTTGCTTTGCGATCCGGACGTCGGCGGGTATTGGGAGGAAGTGCTCGTCTCCAACGAAGCGCGCGACATCGCGGCCCGAATTCGCGACGCACAACACGAGATCATCGAAGACGCTGCCAAAGCGGCACGCGACGCCGGCATCAGCGTAACTACCGATGTGTGCGAGGAACGGCCAATTGTGGACGGCATTTTGCAACGCGCGCTGGACATGAATGCGCGCTATGTCATGAAGGGCACGCAATATCACAGTAGTGCCGAGCGCTCCATCTTTGTCGATACCGACTGGCAACTGGTGCGGAGCTGCCCGGCGCCGCTGTGGCTGGTGAAGCCACATGCGATTCGCGAAAAACCGGTCATCGTTGCCGCAGTCGACCCAACCCACAGCCATGACAAGCCGGCAGTGCTGGATCAACTCATCGTCGACGCCGCGAAAGCGATAGCCGCTGCCGGCGACGGTGAGATCTATCTGTTGCATACCTATCACCGACTGGTCGGCGTCGGTCGCGAGGCGACACGAACGTTCAAGCCGATCGAACTTCCCGTCGACGAACTCGAAAACAGGATCCGGGTCGAGCACCGGCAGAAGCTGGATGCACTGGCGAAGGCAAATGGCATCGATGCCGCACACACGCACCAGCTTCCGGGTGACACGAAGGAATTGTTGCCTGCGTTTGCGAGAACGCACGGCGCCGACCTCGTGGTCATGGGTGCGCTGGCTCGCTGGGGCCTGAAGCGTGCAATCCTCGGTAGTACCACGGAACGAGTGCTGGATCACCTGCCCTGCGACATACTGATCGTCAGGATGGAGCCCGACTAGCCGCTGTTAATCTTCGGCCTCCCAGTTGCAGCCATCGCAGTCCGATGACACGCCGTTGTCTTCAAGCACGTCCATTATGAGGTTTCGCCAGGTCTCATTCGGCACCCATATCGAGTTCATATCAGCCTTGGCCGCGGCGACCGGCACGTCCTCGTACAGAACCCGGTAAAGAAACGCGAAAGCCGAGGCGCGGTAGTTTGCCTGGCAGTGAACGAGCGTCTTCTTGCCGGGTTCCCGTTGCAGGGCCCCGGCAAACGCGTAGAAGTCCGCTTTCGATGGCGCGTCCCAGATCACCGGAACCTGGACGTAGTCCATCCCGAGTTCCTTGACGATAGCGTCCTCATCCGCGATCGCGCCGCGGCTGTTGCTGAAGGCGATGTAGGCCACGCGCTCGAAGCCTGCCTCCTGCAGCGCTGCCAGCTGTTCCTTGCTGGGTTGCCCGGCACTGGCAAGGCTCGGCGAGTATTCAATGTAATTCCTGATCTGCGACAGGTCTGCGCCATACAGCGGGCCGGCGATGGCGGCCAGCAACAGGATCGATCTCGTTGTCCGAATCATGTTTCTCCCCTTTCCCGGCTGCTATTATCGGCCCGAAGACACCAACAGGATAGTGTAATGAAGCGGGTTTTGCTGGAAGATGGAGTGTGGCAATAAAAACGCGCCGCGAACGGCGCGACTGGGGGGTACTTGTCCATATATCAGCCGGGGATGATACACCGGAAACAACTCGTACGCGGCATCGGCTTCGCCGGCGCCGCCATTCTCGTACTCAATTCCGTCATCGGCGCCGGGATTTTCGGACTACCGGGCGTGGTCGCGCCGCGGATCGGTGTCTTGAGCCCCTGGTTGTTTCTCGCCATCGGCTTGCTGATGATCACGATCGTCCTGACACTCGCCGAACTGGCCAGCTACTTCAAGGACACGGGAGGTCCCGTCCTCTATACCTCAACAGCGTTCGGCCCGCTCGTCGGTTTTGGCACGGGCTGGGTTCTCTTCATCAGCCGCATGACCGCGTTTGCCGCCAATACCAACGTCATGGGCTTGTACCTCGCCGCCGTGTGGCCGTGGTTCGGTGACGGCGTCGGGCGTGCACTGCTGATCACCGTCGTTTGTGGCACCCTTACCTGGGCAAACGTCGTCGGCGTGAAGCAGGGCGTGCGGACGATGGCCGTCATTACGATTTTCAAACTCGTGCCGATCCTGCTGCTCCTGGTACTGGGTCTGCAATACGTCAGCGGGGACGTCCTGTTTCCGGACACAATGCCGGTCATCACGGACCTCGGCGGCACCACCCTGTTGCTCGTCTACGCCTTTGTCGGTTTCGAGTCCGTCACGATCATATCCGGAGAGACGAAGAATCCCAGGAACACCCTGCCGCGTGCCCTGGTGCGATCCGTCATATTTATCGGCATTCTCTATTTCCTGATTGCCCTCGTTTTTATCTCGGTGCTGCCTGGCGGCGGTGACGGCACGGCGACACTCACAGACGTCGGCCGTGAACTCATGGGACCAGCGGGTGTCATCATCATCACGTTTGGCGCTTTCTTTTCTATCGGCGGCAACCTGTCGGCCATTATGCTGGCGGTACCGCGGCTGCCGTTCGCCATGGCGGAAGAGCGGCTGCTGCCGCGCTGGTTTGGGCACATCCATGAGAAATACGCGACGCCCAGCAACTCGATCCTGATGCTCGGCGGCCTGGGTATCATTTTCGCCCTGACGGGAAGCTTCGAGAAGCTCGCGCTGGCGAGCTCGCTGACCCGTTTGATCGCCTACGCGGCCAGCATCTGCTCGCTACCCTTCATCCGCCGCAAGGCATCGGAAGAAGAAGCAGGACGGGCCTACCGGCTGAAGGGCGGCTACACGATCCCGCTGATCGCGCTCGTCCTGTGTGTCTGGATCGGCGCCCAGTCCTCGCCGGAAGCATGGGCGGTGACCGGCGGACTGCTGGCGGGCGGGCTCGTGCTCTATGCGCTGGCGGCCAGGCGGCGCGAGCGCTGGGCCGGGCGGGCCGGGTAGCAGCAGGCGCCGCTATTCTTTTACGGCGGCGAGTGCCGCCAGGCGCGCCGCCTCGAATTCGTCGCCCTCTTCCCAGCGCGGCATGTCGTCGGCATTGGCGATCGCCAGTCCTACCCGGTAACCGAGCAACGCGTCGTCAATCATGCCATCGAAATTCCAGCTGTCCTCGTATTCGTCCGACGGCTGATGATAATTGACGTCGGTGTAGTGATTGACCTGCTCCCTGCCCCAGTCCGCCGGCCGGTCGATGAATTCGGTGCCGGTATCGAGATACATCGCCGGCACCCCGATTTTTGCGAAACTGAACTGGTCCGAACGATAGAAGTAGCCGCGGTCGGCAAACTGGTCCGGCTTGACCACCCGGCCCTGTTCTGCCGCGATCGCGGTTACGATCTCGTCGATGGATGATTTGCCAAGCCCGACGAAGGTCACGTCGTGCGTGTGGCCCCAGATATTGCCGCCGTCGTAATTGAGGTTCGCTGCAATCCTGCCGGGCGCAAAAGTCGGGTGCGCGGCGTAGTACTTCGAGCCGAGCAGCCCCTGTTCCTCGGCCCCGACCAGCGCCACGAGGATGGAGCGCCTGGGTGCCTCGGGCAGCGCCTTGAGCGCCTTGGCGATGGCCATGACCTGGGCAACGCCGGAGGCATTGTCCATCGCGCCGTTGTATATCGCGTCACCGTCCGCGTCCGGGGTACCCAAACCCAAGTGATCGTGGTGTGCCGTGTAAATCACGACTTCCTTTTTGAGCTGTGGATCGCTGCCAGGGATCAGCCCCAGCACATTGGCGGTTTGCACCCGGTTCAGGGCGACGTCCATCGCGAGCGACGTCGTGACACCGAGTGGCACGGGCTCGAAATCCCGGTTGTCGGCCGCTTCATGCAGCGCATCGAGATCGAGGCCTGCCATCGCGACCAGTGCCCGGGCAGAAGCTTCCGTCACCCATGCCGCCGCCTGCAGCCGCGCTTCATCACCGGCCGGCAACTCGAACTGCTCGCCGGTCCAGGAGGTTTGCACGACCTGGAACGGATAACCCGCAGAAGCCGGTGTGTGAATGATGATGGCGCCGACCGCGCCCTGCCGTGCAGCCGTCAGGTACTTGTAGTCCCAGCGGCCATACCAGAGCCGTGTCTCGCCACCGAACAACGCCGGGTCCCAGTCGGGATCGTTATTTATGATCAGGACGACCTTGCCGGTGAGGTCCTGGCCCTTGTAATCATCCCAGTCATATTCCGGCGCCTGGATGCCGTAGCCAACAAACACGACTTCGGCGTCCTGCACCTCGGCTCGCTCCGCCTGCACGCCGCTGGAGACGATGAAGTCATCCCACTGCTTCAGGGTCAGCGAATCGTCACCGCGAGTAAAGCTCCATTCATCGGGTTGCTCGGTGGTCACGCCGACAAGATCGAATGGCTGTTCCCAGCCGCCATCGGCAGCACCCGGCTCCAGTCCCAGCTTTTTCAGCTCGCCGATCAGGTACTGGCGCGCGGCAACGCCGCCGCGGGAACCGGGCCCGCGGCCCTCGTACTTGTCATCGGCAAGTTCCCTGATGATGTCACGCATCTGCTTTGCCGTGATTTCATGGGATGCGATTTCGGCAGGAGATTCCGGCGCAGAAGCGCCGCCGGGCGCTTGTTGCGGTGCCTCGTCGCTACCGCATGACGCAGCAAGAATGACCAACGCCAATAATGCGCCGGCCTGGGCTTTCATGGTTTTCATGGATTACCTCTTCGCAGGATCACTGCCGAATTCGTGTGGTTGTATGTGTGACCCGTTTGGCTTCAGAAAATTTCTGCGAGAAACAGCTGCAGGCTCTGCCATGAGCGGTGGTCGGCGCAGGGGCTATATACAGTACCGAAATCCGGATCGTCGGCGTCCTGGTTGGTAAACGCATGCATGGTGTTGCCATAGGCATGGATCTGCCAGTCTGCGCCCATTTCAGTGAGTTCAGCAGCAAGGCCGATGACCTGGTCCGGCGGCACCATCGGATCATCCCAGCCGTGCATCGCCAGTACTTTCGCCGCAATTCTGTTGCCATCCGTGTTGCCGGGCTTGCCGAACAACCCGTGAAAACTCGCGACACCGAGCACGTCCGCACCGGTCCTGGCAAGGTCCAGTACGCACAGGCCACCGAAGCAGAAACCCATCGCCGCAACTCGACCCGCGTCGACCTCCCGTTGCCTGCGCATCTGCTCAAGTGCCAGTTGCATGCGCCGTTGCAACATCGCCCGATCATCGAGCAATGGCTGCATCATTGCAGCATTCTCTTCGTTGCTCGAGCCAAGTAAACCCTTACCATAGAGGTCGAGCGCAAAACCGGCATAGCCGAGCTCCGCGAGCTTCTCCGCCTTGTTTTCCTCGAATTCGCCGCGTCCGGCCCAGGCGTGCGCAACCAGGACCCCGGGTCTCGCATCGTGCCCCGAATCATCCCAGGCCATGTAGGCCTCCAGCACAGTGGTGCCGTCCCGGTACTCGACGGTCCGCGTATAGATTCCCACCGCCCTGCTCCTGTTATTACCCGTAATCGCCATGTTATCCAAAAATCGCCTGAAATCCTGTCTGAATGAAAAAAATTTCGAGCGAATATCCGAAGCCAGGAAGGCCTGCCAGGCGCTCTATCCGCTCGGCATGGGAAGAAACGCAGGCTGGAACCGCGGCACGGCGCCGCGCTTAGCCGCGAATAACGAAGACTTCGACCCGCCCGTCCGGCCCGATGTACCACGACGCGATGGTGCTCGTGATACTGACGACAATCGATCCGAATATGGCGGCCCAGAAGCCCGTGACGGCAAAATCGTCCAGCATCGAAGCCACGAGCCCGAACATGGCTGCATTGAGTACCAGCAGAAAAATGCCCAGCGTCAGCAGCGTGATCGGCAACGTCAGAAAGAATGCGATCGGCCGGACAAACGCATTCACGAGCCCCAGCAGGATGGCGGCGAGGATAAAAGTGCCGGTGCCGTTGATCGAGACACCCGCCACCAGCACCGAAGCGAGAAACAGCCCCAGCATAGTGATCGCGGTGCGGAGAATAATGCCATTCATAACCCCCACTGTGGGGTCGATTTGCACAATTTAAAGAATTGGCGCGTTCAGGCTGAAGTTCTTCAGCCACCTGAGCGCGAGTTTCTTGCCTTTCCTGACCTCGGATCTGCGCATTCCCCTGGCGGCCAGGTCCCGGTTATCGCGTGCGTCGTCGTTGCCCAGCTCACCGGCGACGTAAAACCACTTGTAAGCATCGGTTTTGCTTTCCTTGATGCCTTCTCCGGCGAAATACATTGTACCGAGGTTGTTTTGTGCGATCGGATTACCCTGGTTGGCCGCCAGCGTGTACCAGTAAACGGCTTGCTTATCGTTTACGGGGATGCCTTCACCGGCATCGTACATGGCGCCAAGATTATTCTGTGCCTGCGGATCGCCTTGTTCGGCCGCCTTTTCGTACCACTGGACTGCCGCCACATTGTCTTCCGCAACGCCCATGCCTTCGTCAAGCATCAGGGCGAGTGTGTACTGCGCATCGCGGGATCCCTGTTCCGCCGCCACCGTATACCATTTGAGGGCCAGCCTGTCGTCTTCGACAAATCCGTCGCCGTCATCGTACATCAGGGCGATCGCGTACTGCGCATCGGCGTCTCCCTGCATTGCAGCTTTCAGGTACCACTGCATGGCAAGCTGGTTATCTTCGGGCACGAACGCGCCGACATCGTAGATATTCGCAAGGTTGTACTGTGCGGGCGCGTGGCCAAGATCGGCACTGAGTCTGTACCAATGAATCGCTGCGTCCATGTCGACAGCAGTGCCTTCGCCGGTCGCATACATCACGGCCAGGTTGAACTGCGCCTCTTCATCTGCCTGCCTGGCTGCCTTGGTATACCAGTAGATTGCCTTCTCGTTGTCTTCGGCAATGCCATCGCCGAAATCGTAGATCATCGCAACGTTGAATTGCGCAGATACGTCGCCTTCCTCTGCCGGGCCCATATACCAATCCAGTGCTTTCCGCTTGTCAAGCTCGACGCCAAGCCCCTCGTCATACAACAGACCAACGTTGTACATCGCGTTTATGTCGCCGGACCTTGCCAGCGGCATCCAGTCGGCCATGGCGGTCCGGTAATCCTTGTCATTGAATGCTGCGAGCCCGTCCTGAAACTCGTCGGCGAGCACCGGCGGCACGAGAAAGACGGCGAACAGGCATGCTCGCCACATGGCATTGTGGAATCTGCTGGTCATCAGTCAGAGCGGCCCAAAGATTTATGCCACAGAGATTACTGAGGAAATTGTTCGAAAACAATGCGCCAGTGCACGAAACTGGTATTCGACTCACTCTATGAAATATGTGTAACTATTTGATATTATTCTTTTTTTATAATTCAATAGCGTCGTTGAACGGTTGCCGTGTACGCGTCTGGCGGCTGCGGGGAATCGCCCGCAGGAAATCGGCGTAGCGATCCCTTGGCGCCGGGGTCGGTGCCGCCAGTTGTTTAACATCCGGCGAGACACCTGTGGTACCCCGACCATGATTCGAACATGGGACCTTCGGATTAGGAATCCGACGCTCTATCCGACTGAGCTACCGGGGCATTGCAACCAGGACGCGATACTAGCAGAAACGCAGCCGTGGTCGATCGCGTACCTTACCGCGAAAGACCGCTGACCCTGTCAACGCAGATCGTATTCCCCCATGTCCGGAAGTGCCCTTATGGCCTCGAGTTGCGTCACCATCCGATCCTCGAGCTGCGCGATGATTGCCTGGAATTGCGCATCGCCTCTGATCGACGCGAGATTTTCATTTTCCGTGTTCCATTGCCAGGCAAAACCCCAACCACGGTCAACGGCGCGTTGCAAGGTTGCCAATGCTGCGTCCTTTTCGCCATTCAGTGCGAGCAGCTGGACGTCGACGATGTTCACTAAATAGCCATGTCCTTTAGCCGGTTGTGTTTGCCGGTACCAGGCGAGGCCAGCATCAATGAGCATGTCAGCGCGATCCGCTTCGCCAGCGCGTCGCAGGAGTAATGCGAGATTGGCCGCTGCGTTGACATTGTCGATGGTGATTTCCGGCACTGACCTGAAGAGCTCCGGATGAAGGTCGCGATACCAGCCGAGTGCATCACTGAAGTCCCCGGTCTGTAACGCGTCGTCGCGAACCAGTCGCAGGAAAACCCGGTGGGAGAACCAGCGATCATCGAGCCCTGCCTCAAGCGCCCGCCGTGCAATCACGATTGCTTCATCCTTCCTGCCCCGCAGTGCCAGCACCTGTACATAACACTTGAGCACCGCCGGTTCCTCCGCGCCCAGGCGCCTGGCGCCGTCCATGTAGCGGTCGGATAAATCAAATGCGCCGACCTGATTGGCATCCAAGGCCAAGTGCGCCCAGTTTTCGAAGTCGTCCGGATCGACCGCAAGAAACTTGATGAACCACGGCCACATCAAATCGTATCGTCCTATCCATGTATAGGACTGTACGAGACCTGCGTACCCTTGTACGCTGGCCGGGTCAATTTCCAGAATCCGCTGTGCGTACTGCACATTTTTCTGCACATTGCCCACATACATTTCCGCCCTGCCGAGCTGAAAAAGTATATCCACCGATAATGGATCATTTTCCAGGGCGCGCTCGAATATCGGAATAGCCTCTTGCGGCCGCCCGGTCGTGCGCAGATACGTACCATAGGCCTCGAGGCTCGCCGGGTTGTCCGGATCGAGTTCGAGCGCCTTCCTGAAAGAGGCTTCTGCTGCCTCCAGGTCCGCCATGCGCCAGCGCAGGTTGGCCATTTGCGCGTGGGCTGCAGGGAGTCGATCATCGAGTTCCATGGCTCGTGTGACCGCTGGCTCAACAGCGGCGATGTATTCATGTACATCGATCAACCCGGTCGCATGCAATTGAGAGTTACTTGCGGCGATCGCCGCCCATGCCTCTGCGTATTGCGGATCCAGTTCGGTTGCTTCTCGAAAATACTGGCCAGCTTGCGTCAGCGACTCGAACGAACCACGTTTCATCAACTGCCGGCCCAGCAGATATCGATTCATTGCCTGCGTGTTTGTGGTCGGCACGGAATCCAGTAACATCTCATCACTGGCAGAAAGTTCAACGTCGAGCTCCGTTGCAATCGTCCTGGCGATTTCACCCTGGACGTCGAATACGTTTTCAGCGGTCAATTCGCGATCGTAGGTTTTTGCCCACAAGTGGTCTTCCCGCATTGCATCGATCAGCTGCATGTTGATCCGCAGGCGATTTCCTGCGCGTTGCACCTGGCCTTCGAGCACCGTCGCGACGCCGAGCATTGCACCGATCTCGGGAATGCTGAGATCGCGATCGAGGCGCTCGACGGAGGTACGCGAGATCACCCTGAGGTCACGAAGCTTGGACAACAGCGTCAGCAGTTCGTCGTGGACTCCAACAGCGAAAAACCCCGCATCCTCTGCGGCTGCACTGCGATTTTCGAACGGCAGGACTGCGATGGATTTTTGCGAGACGGCGCCCGTCACACCAGGGGAGCTGTCACCGCCAAGCCAGATCTTGCCGAGGAACAAAACGACGGCCAGCGCGAGTACCCCAATGATGACGGAATCGATTTTGCGCCCGGTCATGTGGCTGACGGATTCACCGGGATCGACCTGATCGGTGCGTTTGACACCGTCCGGTGTGACCTCGTAGGCCCAGGCAAATATTAAGGCCAGCGGAAGACCCAGGATCAGGAAGGCAACCAGCATTCTTGCCGTCCATTCGGGTAACAGCAGCGCCGGGAACATCACGTCGCCAATTTGCATCAATAGCCAGCTGACGATGACGTAAATGGCAGCAACGCGAAAGACGTTGCGGCGCTTCAATTCCTGAATGAACGAGCCAGTCATGCAGCCCCCGGGAATCCCCTCATTAGTCGCTGCCATCCTTGCCGCGAAGATACGTGTCCAGGAAACGGACGTAAGCGTCCGACGCGGTGATCTGGTTAGCGCGTTTTCGGAAGCCGTGGCCCTCGTCCGGAAAAACGATGTATTCGACCGGCACTTCATTAGCCCGGATCGCAGCAACGAGTTCGTCGCTCTCCGCCTGCATCACGCGCGGGTCGTTCGCCCCCTGGATCACGAGCGTCGGTTTAACAATATTGCCGGCATGGAACAATGGCGAGATTCGCCGCAACCTTTCTGCATCCGTCACCGGGTCGCCAAGTTCATCGTAAAGCGCCTCTTTCTGCGCATCCCACCACGGGGGAATGCTTTGCAGCGTGCGTATCCAGTTGGTCACGCCGAAGATGTCGATGCCGACGTCAAAAGCTTGCGGCTCGAACGCCAGGGCGGCGGCGACCATGTAGCCGCCATAGAAGCCGCCGATGATGCC
>Ga0114931_10006428_pt1 | contig 14454 bp, 12 predicted proteins | sample 2SBtaG_FD_89579 | JGI IMG/M metagenome (GOLD analysis project Ga0114931, IMG submission 89579) | Deep subsurface microbial communities from Kolumbo volcano to uncover new lineages of life (NeLLi) - 2SBTROV14_V59a metaG | ecosystem: Environmental > Aquatic > Marine > Volcanic | place: Kolumbo...
GTAGCCACAATCAATTACTATGAAATACGTACCGGTCGTTATGTTAGTCTTCAGCAGTTTCATAATAAAGGCTCAAGATCCGCTGGATATTGAAAGTACAATATGGATTTTTTTTAAATAAGTTAAGCCGTCCCCATAATGACAGAAAGATATTATTCTCTTTTTATCCTGATCTTTCCCTATTATTTTCGTCTTAAATATTATTTATCAAATGTGAACTTCTAATGCCTATTAACTACATACAGAGTGTCAAAAAACTATTCGAATACTATAAATCCCTGGGAGAAAAGACCTTTGATCAACTGGAGGAACCCGACCTTTTTTGGCAGTACAACCCTGAGAGCAATTCCATCGCCATTATCGTCAATCATCTTTGGGGCAATATGAAGTCTCGCTGGACGGACTTTCTCCACTCCGATGGCGAGAAGACCTGGAGAAACAGAGACCAGGAATTTGAGCCGCTGATTACCACAAAAGCCGACATGATGAACAAGTGGAATGACGGATTTACTTGTCTTTTCAACGCACTGGATGCTATCACCGAAGAAAGTTTCTCCAACACCGTTTATATACGTAACCAGGCCCACGCCATCCCTGAGGCCATCAATCGGCAGTTGGCCCATTATGCCAGTCATATTGGACAGATCATTTACATCGGCCGTATGATTAAAGGCAGTGCCTGGAAAAGTCTGTCGATCCCAAAGGGAGCGTCGTCACAGTTTAATAAGGACAAAGTTGCCAAAGGGAAACATGGTGGTCACTTCACAGAAGATATTAAGTAACCGGAAATTGAACAAGATTGATCAATAAGACCGGAAATATGATATAATTCACCAACTTTTCTTCTCCAGGTCCCGTTAGCCATAATGGCATGGTGACTTTTCGTTTAAGATCAATATTCACGGTTTTTACACTTTTGCTGATCGGGTGTGCGTATAACCATGAGGTGGTACCACGTGACCGAAATCTGTTATGCAACCGTTCTCTCCAGATCAATGGTTTAACAGAGTATTTCTGTGGATCCATTCATAATAATCTTGTATCACCAATTACATCGAGCCCAGACGATTCATTAAAGATTATCCGTGATCAGAATTTCCCATTTACACTGCGGGCTTCAGAGCATTTCCAGGCTTTCTCCATCTCCTTCAGAGCTGAGAAAAAGGATTCATTGACCTACGAAAATGAATTGGAATTTTTCAACAACCTAAATCAATTGATGCGCCCGGATTCAAAGCATCTCTTGAATATATCAGTCAACGGTGGATTTTCCATTGAACTTTGGGACAAGGATGGCACCTATTATTCCACAGAATTTGGACCTCAATCGGAAGAAGGAATGATACTAATAAGAGAAATAACCTCTCATCTGTTCGGGCCAATTACAGGGCAGATCATTAGCTATATGACCCTGACTTTTACAAGTACACATCCTATTATTCTTTGGAATTCAAGTAGAACAAAGTCCTTTTCTGTAGATATATTTTCTAATGATATGGATGTATCGTTTTATTGAATAATCAATTGATCATCAATTTCACCTCTTGGTCTCTTCCAACTACCATCAAGCAACTATTTATTCTAACTATTTTCCTGGCCCTGATGAGAACTTTGCAAATTCCATAAGATGTCAGATCATGTTCATTAGGAAGGTTTTTCGTCTTACCACCGCGAATTATGATAAGGTGAGTACATTTGAATCCATGTTCACAGGGCGGCTAAACGAGACAACCTACCCCCTTCTGATCGATGGCGGTCTTTCCAACGCTCTTGAAGCCCTGGGATATAACCTTAATCAGGGGTTGTGGACCGCTGATGTGCTGGCAAAACATCCCGAAGCCATTGAAGAGGCTCACTACAGCTACTTGAAAGCAGGTGCAAGATGTATCATTACGTCAAGCTATCAAGCCTCTGTTACAGGTCTTACGAAAGCAGGCTATAATCACAAAACTGCCGTATCCCTTATCAAGCGCTCAGTTACCCTTGCTGAACAGGCAATCCGGAGATACACTCATGATTATAAGATTAAACACCATCCTTTGATTGCAGCTAGTATTGGTCCTTATGGGGCCTATCTTGCCGATGGATCAGAGTACCGGGGAGATTATGGCACCTCCGATGAGGAATTGAAGGCTTTTCACCGGGAAAGGATGCAGTTGCTTGATCAATCTGCGGCAGATGTCTTGGCCTGCGAGACCATCCCAAGTCACCGGGAAGCCATGGTCCTCGCCTCCATGCTTAAAACCATATCCACTCCGGCCTGGGTGTGCTTTTCTTGTCGCGATGGCCACCACCTGAATGATGGCACTCCCATTGAAAAATCTGCATCACATTTCAAAACCCATCCCAACGTATTTGCGGTTGGCATTAATTGTACCCGGCCGGAATACATTACCTCTTTAATCCGGTCGATCAGACCTTTAATCGGTGATAAGAAAATTATTGTTTATCCCAACTCAGGAGAGACCTACCAGCCGGACAACAAGCAATGGTCCGGTTCAACTGCAAGTTCTGCCTATGTAGCCCAGGTCAAGCAATGGATTCAGGAAGGAGCTGACCTGGTTGGAGGATGCTGCAGGGTAGGTGCAGACCAAATACATGAAGTAAGCAACTCACTATTTGGCGGAAAATGATTAAATCATTGCGTAACATTGAAGAGTAACTCAAATCATTCCGGGTATTTGCAAACACATACAAACACATCTAACTTATGAAAAAAGGTATTTGTCTTATTTTTTTAACCTGTATTACCATGCATCATTCCAATGGCCAGGCCATCGAGATAGCATCACCTGACGGAAGTCTCAAAGTCAACGTTCTTACAAATAAAAACATAGAGATCAACGTCAGTAAGGGTCATCAAACGATTATTGAAGGTTTGAGGCCTGCTATGCAACTGGTCGACGGCAGGGTCATGGGGCAAAACATTAAGCTCAGAACGGCAACGACAAATAAGGTAGACCAATTGTTGGATGTGGCTGTTCCGTCCAGAGCCTCTGCCATCCGCGATAGGTACAATGAAGCAAACATCAAGTTTCGTGGGAAGTATTCATTCCAGGTTCGCGTATTTGATGAAGGCTGGGCCTACCGCTTTGCCACAGATATGCCAGATGAGATCCTTATTCATCGAGAATCCATGAATTTGAATACTGAGCATCTGGATACCGTTTATTTTCCAAAGGAAAGCAGCATGATATCACATTATGAGCGGTCTTATCTCCACATTCAACCAAACAACCTCAAGGAGGGCTCCTTTGCCTCCCTGCCTGTGTTGTTCAAGACTAATTCGAATGTCAGCGTCTTATTCACGGAGGCCGACCTCTATGATTATCCAGGATCATTTTTAACAAAGAGCAGTGCAAAAACCATGGAGTTGATTCAACCAAAAGTAGTGCTCAGCGCCATACCTAACCCTGATAGTCCGGACCGTAACGAAAAGATACAGGAGCAAGCCACATACGTAGCCCGAACAAATGGAAGCCGTACCTTTCCCTGGCGCGTTTTCATTATCGTTGATCATGACGGTGAGCTGATCAGTCAAAACCTGGTGTACCAATTATCAAGGGAGAACCAGTTGGAGGACACCGGATGGATCAAACCGGGAAAAGTAGCTTGGGACTGGTGGAATGCATTGAACATTGACGGGGTGGATTTTAAGTCGGGGATCAATACAGTTACCTACAAATACTATATCGATTTTGCGGCGGCCTTCAAGCTGGACTATATCATTCTGGATGAAGGTTGGGCAGCCAGCACCACGGACATTATACATACCAATCCGGACATTGATATCAAAGAGTTAGTTTCCTATGGGGCCGGTAAAAATGTTGGAGTAATTCTCTGGACACTTTGGAAACCACTGGATAAGGCTATGGAGGAAGTGATGGACACCTATCAAAATTGGGGAATTAAGGGCATCAAGGTAGATTTTATGCAGCGGACGGACCAATACATGGTCAATTACTATGAGCGAGTGGTGCGAGAAGCTGCCAGGCACCATCTCCTGGTTGACTTCCATGGGGCCTTTAAACCGGCAGGCCTGAGAAGGAGTTATCCCAACCTGGTTAACTATGAAGGGGTCAAAGGGCTGGAACATTCCAAATGGAGCAAGGATATTACCCCCACCCATGACCTTGAAATTCCCTTTATTCGTATGGCTGCCGGACCCATGGACTTTACCCCGGGAGCCATGGACAATGCCCATGAAAGCAATTTTAGCATTCGATTTAGTCGACCGATGGCTATGGGGACACGCTGTCACCAGATGGCCATGTATGTGGTTTATGAAGCACCCTTGCAAATGCTGGCAGATTCACCATCTAATTACTATCGGGAAAAGGAGTGCACCGGCTTTATCAGTAACATACCCACTTCATGGGATGAGACCAGAGTCCTTGACGGGCGAGTAGGCCAATACGTAGCAGTCGCCCGACGCCAGGGAGATACCTGGTATATCGGGGCTATGAATGGCAAGGGATCAAGGAAACTGCACCTCGATCTGGGTTTTTTGCCTGAAGGAACCTACGATGCCAACATTTTTCAGGACGGTATCAATGCAGAAACCATTGCTCGGGATTACAAGCATGCCCAACAAACATTGCACCCATCATCACCTCTGGAAATCAAAATGGCAAGCGGTGGAGGTTGGGTAGCCATAGTAACGAAGCGCTAGCCATCTCCCCCTTAATATGGCAGAGAAAGTGCTTATTTGTCGTATAAGATAACATGAGGCTGTTGTTGGGCAAAGGCATCAGTACAAATGATTCCAACGAACACCAGAAGGGCTGATAGAACTTTAGTATTATGACTTATAGACATTCTATCAGGTAGCTTAACCCGCGTTATTCATGACATTTTCAAGAATAACGATCTAAAATGGTTAATAACTATTGATTATTAATTACTTATGAAAGGGTTAACCCTGCATATTGCCTAATGTTGAACCTCCATATTTGGGTATTATGTTTTTTATAAATAAAGTTTATCTGAAACCTAATGAACATATTATCAATAATTTAACATTTGGCAGCCCACTGGATGGAATATTCAGTTGAATTTTCCGGGTTAAAATAAACTACTCTTATTTGCCTTTTTGTGAGACGACGGATTCTGGGGTTGGTTACCAGAAAAACGCATAAAGAAATGTGCAAATGATCATAATAATTACGGCACTGATATTAAAGCTTATCGGGGTAGTGAATGTATCCCTTGACATGCGAATAGCCTTGTCGGAATCCTTCCCCCTGTTTTCAATATAACTGATTATTAGAATGATTGCCATTGAGATCAGGAAAGTGATCATCATTTGATGAAGGAAAGGAAGTTGAACAAAAATGGTATATGAAGACCAACCTTTAGGGCCAATTTTGAAAAATAGAGCAACGGGTATTGAACCCATCACACCCCAAATAGCTGCATTATTGGTTGCTTTCCTGAGAAATAATCCGGCAATAAATACGGCCAGGATACCCGGGCTGACAATACCTGTATATTCCTGAATAAACTGAAAGGCCTGCCCAAGATTACCCAACAGTGGAGCTATAGATACGGCAATGATCAATGCAGCCATGACCGTAACCCTCCCTACCCTAACGGTCTGGACGTCATTTGCTCCAGGATGAAAGTAGGGTTTGTAGATGTCCATGGTAAATATTGTTGAGGTGGAGTTGAGCATGGAAGCAAGGGATGAGACAATGGCCGCTGCAAGGGCAGCGAGTACCAGACCTGTCAGGCCTGAGGGCACAAAAGTATGGATCAACCAGGGAGCTGCATTGTCATTTATAATATCACCGGTAGCACTCACAAATCCATTTTGGGCTGCCAGATTTGCCAGTTGGCCTGCACTATTCAGGTTCATGGCGTAGGCTACTATCCCCGGAATGACCACAATCAGTGGGATAATCAGTTTGAGGAAGGCTGCCAGGACTATTCCCTTTTGAGATTCTTCGACACTTTTAGCCGCCAGCGTACGTTGGATGATGTACTGATTGAACCCCCAGTAATAGAAGTTAGCCACCCAAAGGCCTCCCACCAATACAGCCATACCGGGGAGATCCCACCAGGCATCCTGACCATTGGGTTTTATCAACTCTCCCTGGCTCAGAATCATATGAAATTTCTCGGGTACCTTCAGGTATAATTCCTGAACTCCCATCAGAACGCTGCCATCCGGGGCCAGGGCCTTCAGGGCCAGCACTGTTGTGATGACACCACCAATGACGAGCAAAACCACCTGAAACACGTCCGTCCAGGCTACTGCCGACAAGCCTCCCCACAAGGAATAAGCAGCCGCAAAGGCAGCCAGGGCTAATACACCTGGCACCATCAACGACCCATCGCCGTGACCCAAAATAGTATCCAGGGCCCTGGCTCCCAGGTATAATACTGACGTAAGGTTGACCAGTACAAACAGACTAATCCAAAATACCGCCAGAATCGTCTTCAGATTTTTACTAAACCTAAGTTCCACAAACTCAGGGATTGTATAAATACCTTGTTTGATGAATACAGGTAAAAAGTATTTTCCAACAACAATCAACGTTAGCGCTGCCATCCATTCATAAGATGCAATGGCAAGCCCAATGGCAAATCCTGAGCCCGTCATTCCGATAAATTGCTCTGCTGAAATATTTGCCGCTATCAGTGAGGCGCCAATGGCCCACCAGGGCAGGGATTTCCCGGCAAGAAAATAATCTTCGGCATTACGTTGACGGCCCTTCTTCCGTCTTGAAACATAAAGACCAATCCCAAGGACCATAAGAGCATAGGCCGAGAAAATAACCATATCAAGAGTGGATAGTCGCATCGGTTAGTTGAGTTTGGAAATTCCCGGCTCAAGCGATACGGTATATGCATTTGGAAGGGTAGAGAACTTCTTCTCATAAGATTCAGAAATTTGGTTGACAATGTCTTCAACTTCGCCCGAATCCACAATATTTAAAGTGCATCCTCCAAAACCCCCTCCCATCATGCGCGATCCGTAAACTCCCGGGATGCCCCTTGCGGCTTCCACCAGGAAATCCAGTTCTGTACAACTGACTTCATATAGCTGTGACAGACCGAGATGCGATTGGTTGATCAGTTCACCCACGCCATCAAGATCACCTTGATTAAGTTTTTTCTCAGCTTCACATACCCGATCATTTTCCTCAACAACAAAGCGAGACCGTTTGAGCTCTATTTCTGAGAGTTGATCAGCACATGCCGTTATCATCTCTTTAGATACATTTCTCAATGTGCGTACCTCAGGAAACTGCCTGCGAATGACGGAGACAGCTTGATCACACTGTTGGCGCCGATTATTATATTCGCTTTCGGCGAGTTCATGCCGCACCATGGAATCGATGAGTATGATAGTCGCCGAATCCAGTTTTACAGGCACATAATGCCATTTCACCGCGTCGCAGTCCAACATGATCAGATTGTTTTTCTTGCCAAAGCAACAGGCAAACTGGTCCATAATGCCACACTGCACCCCGACAAACTGCTGTTCAGCCTGTTGTCCAATGTAGGCCAAATCTTCACCAGAATAACCGAGCCCAAAAAGCGCATTAAGGGCATATCCCATGCCACATTCAAGAGCAGCGGAAGAAGAGAGCCCTGAGCCTATGGGGATGTCACTCGAGAACATCAGATCGAATCCTTTAATGTCTGCTCCTCCTCGCAACATAATGGTCAGTACTCCCAGCAGGTATTTGGCCCAGGAAGGAATGACCGTTTCTAAAGGTAGGGTTAGGTCAACCGTAATCGAATCGTTTACGTCCATACCATGAATATGGCAAATGTTGCCGTCATTACGTGCAACAGCAAAGCAAGCCGCCCGATCAATGGCGCCTGGCATAACCAATCCGTGATTATAGTCTGTATGTTCACCGATAAGATTTATCCGGCCCGGGGCACGAACCAATAGAGGCTCTCTGTTAAATGATTTATTAAATGCTTTAGTCAGCCTTTGTGAGATTGTCATTTGATCCAAGCTATCATTCAATAATACTACAATTCGCTATTTTTGATCTGTTCACTGGGGAAATGTGAAAAGGATTTTATCAAAATGCAAACGACTGCTCTGGTCATTGATCATTGCCTACATGGTGGGTATGCATAATTTTTATACCAATGATCATCAGTCCCGGGAAAGTATTCAGAGCAAGACCCAAATTCCAGTTGAAAGGCATGTAGACCCAACTGATTGAGTACTTAGTGTTTGGCAGCCGCGAGACACCCAGTCTTTGGCTAAAAGAGAGAAATGTAATTGCTCAGACAAACAAACATCACTGTTATTGCCTGAATTTTGAATGATTTTGTAACTTTTCACGTTGCTTGAACACATATGACGTATCAAAAACATTTGACCTTAACGAAAGTTTCTCAGTTGTTTCCTTTGATCATTTTACTGGCACTTTTTACTCAGAATTGCTTACAAGCCCAATGGCTATTCACTCCGTCCCATACGATCACCAGCAAGCAAATGAGCTTTGTTGAGCTCCAGAAGGAAAGGTCTAAACTTAGCCAACAGTTTGTTTTCAGGTTTTCAAAGAAGCAATACCAGCAATTGTATTATTCGGATTTGCATGTGATTAAAACGTATCATTCAGGAACATTTGACAAGTCATATCTGCTCAAAGACAATGAAGTTGTTTCAACCTCCTTTACATCATCCAATCCTATGAATGTTGGCAGGACCAATAAGGTCATTGACAGCATGAACCCATATGGTGCTCAATCTGTGGGAGAATCACTGAGTTTTGTCGCTGCCGACTTTCTTATCAAGCATATTTTTAAGAAATAGAAAGACCTTCTACAAAATGGTGTGCTATAAAAATGTAGGCTTGTCCAGTTTCCTGGCTATTCTGAAGGCTGCATTCATGAGGCCCACATGACTATATGTTTGAGGGAAGTTACCCCATTGGCTACCATCCCGGTGATCGATATCTTCACTATGCAGACCCACATGGTTGGTAAAGGAAAGGAGATGCTCAAATACACGAGATGCTTCATCCAGCCGGCCTACTGTTGCCAGGGCTTCAACATACCAATAGGCACAAATAAGGAAAGTACTTTGGGGTTTACCGAAGTCATCAGCATAAGTATAACGATAGAAAAGACCATCATCAGCTTTTAATTCCTTTTCAAGTTTCGTCAAATGCTCTCGTGTACGCCGTGCATTGCAATCAAGATAGCCCATAGTGATGAGTTGGAGCTGTGCAGCATCCAGTTTGTCAGTTTCAATGGCTGAAGAATACGCTCCGATTTCAGGTTTATAACACCTTTCTATTTGGTCAATCGCTTTCTTTTTCAATTGTTCCGCTTTTTTTACCATAGCTTTATCCCCAAGCATATTACCAATTTTTATCGCGGCACTAGCCCCAGCCCAGTGAAATTGATAGGTATAGCAGTGACGTTGGCTTTTCGTCCTGAATTCCCACAGTCCGGCATCCGGAGCGTCCATAGTACGCTCTATCCCTTGAAGCAAGGTCATGATCAGATTGGAATCTCGCTTACGTTTGCCAGTAACCAGTCGACTGTCCGTGTAGAGTGGCAAGACGGAAAGAAGGATTTGTCCATAAACATCATTTTGAATGTGTTCTCTTGCCTGGTTGCCAATCCTCACCGGTTTATTACCCAAATATCCCCGGAGGTCCAGGATGATCTCATCAAATTGTCCTGTCCCCATTAAATTATACACCGGATTAAAATGCCCGTTTTCAGCTACACTTACATTTTCAATATAGGTGGCATATTTTTCCAGTTCTTCAAACTGACCAATCTCGCTGAATGCCTTGAGGGTATAGTATGAATCGCGCATCCAGCTATATCGATAGTCCCAGTTTCGTTCTGACCCCGGATATTCAGGCAGGCTGGTTGTCGCCGACGCTATAATGGCGCCCGTATCCTCAAACTGATGAAGTTTTAGAGTAAGGGCCGATCGGATCACAGCATCCTGCCAAAGGGGTCCGATGGTACAATGTCTTATCCAATCCTGCCAGTACCAAGTAGTTTTATTGAGGAACCCTTCGGCTGTCTCCTCTACCGGACCTTCCAAAGGAACACCCCAGGTCAGGACCAGGTACACCGAATCCATAAGCTTGAAGGGATGCTTTTCATTAATGTAGTGCAGGGAAAGGTTGGTTGTCAGCCGGATAGGTTGCTCCAGACCCATATACCTGAGATGGTTGCTGCCAAACATTACACCTGGGTTTAAATTCCCATATTCCCCTTTAGGCTCACAGGTAATCACAATTTCAGGCACGCCTTGCAAGGGTTCAATTTTGCGAATCAGCATCTGAGGCCTATAATGCCGATCGTATTGTTCAAAACGTGGAGCGAAATCAGTGACCCTGAACTTACCATCCGAAGATTCAAACTCCGTATTTAAAATATTGGTGTTCTTGGTATAATATTGTTGAGTGGTAAAATGTTTTTCTGAGGGCCTGACACTAAATTCTCCTCCTTTATTTTGATCCAGGAGTCCACCAAATACGAAGCTACTATCAAAATCAGGCCAGCATAACCACTTCACACTTGCCTGATCATCGATCAAAGCAAGATAAGAACAATTGCCAATGATACCCAGGTTATAGGAATGACGTGCCATGGTGGTGTTAGCTTAGCGGATTTTCCACGCAATGTTGGCAAAAAGATTTGTAAAACAATCTGTAAGGGATTAAAAAATATTATAGCGGATTTAATCCGGCTTCTTTTCTCTCTGATTTGTTCCTCAAAACCTCCAGGAAAGTTTCGGGTTCTGGTCGTATCCGGTAATTATCGGTTTGATCAACATAAAGGATTGTTGAGTTTTCGTCCGTTATAATCACCGTAGGTAGCACGGTCTCGCGATCATAGCCCTTCAGTTCGAATCCAAAGGGGATACCATCTCTTTGTTGGATACCCAACTTCCTTGCCATTCCATTGTTACTATCCGTGAGAAAATGAAATGGAACCTCCATTTTAGCGGCCAGTTTTTTAGAAAATTCAAGTGGCTGTGGACTGATAAGAAAGACCTCAACTTCCAGGCTCATGATTCGCCGATATCCCTGGGTGATCTCCTTTATTTGAGCCATACATAGGGGGCACCAGTTTCCACGGTAGAAGAGATAAATGAATTTTTTCCCTGGAAAAGCTGCTGCACTGACCTCTTCACCCAAGGTATTAATGAATGAGAGCTCAGGAAGCGTCTTGCCTACATGCAGTTGTGCATTTTTCCTGCGCCCAAGATTAGAATACCAGAAAACATATTGCACCCAGGCACCCAGGCTCAACAGGCACAAGAAAACATAAGATACATCCCCGTGAGTGACAACACTATTAGCGATAACGATGCCGAAACCTAAAAAAATAAGAAGAGTTGGAAACATCAGTGTCCTGGTTGTCCTTGGTTTGTTTATGGTAAACAATTGCATAAAAAAAACAAGAGGGACGGTGGCATCAATTAGGAGACCTATCGACGAGATAACTGACCGGTATTGAGTCAATAATACAATAGAGTAAACCAGAAGAAACACCCAAAGCATCATGGAAAAAGCTAAGATGTAAGATTTAAGGCGGTTCACTTTTTAGATTTTCGTTAAGGAGCTATTTTGGGAGAACTTTTGGAATAACTAATAAGTTCCTTAAAATGAAAGGAAGTGTTAAAAATCAGGACAGGTTCAGGATTATTGTGGTGTATGCAAGTGCTTTAGTGATCGGTATGTTCCTTACGCAATATCTTGATGCCCATGATGCGATGGGTCGCTTGTTCTTTATTGATCTGGTGTTGACGGTGTGGGTGTTCGTATTCAGTTATCGTTGGGGGAATGCTAGTGTATATGACCCGTATTGGAGTGTTATACCTTTCTATTTTCTATTCTATTGGGCATACTCTCTCTGGCCTCTTTCCGCCCATGCCTTTCCAGCCATCCTGTTTTGTACCGTCTTGATAGGGACCTGGTCGTGGCGGTTGACCTACAACTGGTTACGAGGATGGGAGGGTATGCATCACGAAGACTGGCGCTACAGACAGTTACGCCAGCAAACCGGGTACTGGTACCCATTAGTCAATTTTCTGGGAATCCATCTTTTCCCCACGTTGATCGTTTTTGCTGCGAGCATCCCCATGGTTGACATCTTCAGCGGCAAAACGGATTACTATATCATCAATTGGATTGGTCTTGCTGTTGGCGTGGGAGGTGTTATTATTGAACGTACAGCGGATAGTCAACTGCATCATTTCAAGAAAGAAAAAAAGAACAAAGGCTTGCTCCTGACGACCGGTATTTGGAAATACACAAGACATCCTAATTATCTTGGGGAAATGATGGTTTGGGTAGGACTAAGTCTTTGGGGCTGGCATTCTCACGTTCAATGGACCCATTTTCTAGGTGCTTTTATTGTTTGTATATTATTTATTTTTATTTCTGTTCCCATGATGGAGAAGCGATTACGAATGACTAGGCAGGGATACGATGAATACGTGAAATCTTCCTGGCCCCTCTTTCCCAAGCTATGGTAGTGGCTCATAATTCGACATACCATTTGGCTAGCGCTTTACCGATGTTATCCGGTTCATCTTCCTGAATAAAATGTATTCCCTTGCCTACATCTTTAAACTTAACGGAAGGCATATGCTTTTTTATCCAATCAACAGCACGCCTGTCAATAAGCAATCCTGGTGTTGCATAGAGGCAAAAAAGAGGTAAGGTCGTTGTTTTCAACCAATTACTGTACTCCTCAACCGCCTGACATACGTCATTCGGTTTACCCCCTAGAGGTACCTCACGAGGCCATTTTAGCAAAGGTTTCCTACTCGACAACGTTCTATACGGAGCAGAATAATAATCCAGCTCAGCAGTTTCCAGTGGCCTCATAATAGCTCCTGGCAATAGTTTTTTTATAAATCCATTTTGCAATGCAACCATCAGCCAACCTAATCCCGGTGTCCGCATCATTCGAAAAACCCGTCCCATCGACGGTCGTAGCTCACTCCACTGCCAGGTGCGATAGATGCTTTCCATAAAGGCAATGGCTTTGACTTTATCCCGGTTGTTAAAAGCATAGTGGAAGCCCAAGGCCGACCCCCAGTCATGAAGGACCAAAGTGATATTTTCAAGATCCAGTTCCTTGATGAACCTGGAGAGGTAGGCATAATGATCGAAAAATCCGTAATCAATCCTGGGCTTATCAGATTTTCCCATGCCTATTAAATCAGGCGCAATACATCTTCCCTTATCCAGAAGGTATGGGATGATATTTCTCCAGAGGTAACAGGAAGTAGGATTGCCATGTAGAAACAATATCGAATCGCCGGTTCCTTCATCGATATAATGCATCCTTGAAGCAAGAATTTTTTTGTATTTCGATTCGAACAGGAATGAAGAAGATATTGGCGTCAATTATTAGTGGTTTGGGTACATCAAATCCCGAATCTGACCCCATGTGATCAGATGAACATTATTCAGCTTCAAAACCTGTTGAAACGTAGGGTTAGTCACGGTATTATAGTCATTCTTTCGCCATTCAGCACCAAATTCCCGATGACCATAGGTTACTGCTTTCATCTCTGCATTATCCAGAGCAAGATGAACGATGATCTCATTGACGCCGGGTTTTAGTTGTTCAACAATATTGGTATAAAAATCCAGCCAATGTTCTTTTTCCGGCGCCAGGTTCATCATCGCCAGGTGATCTACCCAGATTACATCATTCCCCACAAGAGGACCTAATTCAGGGTTTTGGCCTTTTAGATTCGCCGGTAGAAATACGGGTAATTTGTATTCCTTGCCCAACATAAGATAGAGTCTGAAAAACTCAGGTTTAGCAAAAAGCGTTCCCATATGGCTATCAAGATGTGTAAGCCTAATGCCAAATGTGCGGGCTCTTTCGATCTGTGCCCGGAGTTCTGTTTCAACCTCAGCAGGCCGGGCATGGTTCACAACATCAGACACGTTATCATAAAAATATCCTTGTTCATTAAGCAGGCTGGGAATCTTATCAGGCGATGCCACACCTGCCCATTTGTAAAATCTCCATTCCGAAGTCAGTGTCAAATGAATGCCAGCATCAACATTTGGATGCGCTTTTAGATAGGCCGCCATCTCCATAAACCAGGGACAAGGCGCCATGATGCTCAATGAAGAAACTGCATTTCGTGTTATAGCGGAGATAGTGGCCAGATTGACGGCATGTGCAACCCCTGCGTCGTCAGCATGTAGGATAAGCAATTTTGCATCCTTTTCGTATCCCAATCGTTCTGCAATCGATGGTTCGGGTTGCCCTGCCACCGGTAGTGAAAGCAAGAAGGAAATGAAACATAAAAGCATCTTTGAAATTGGCATAAATTACCTTGTTTAGCTCTTTAAAGTTAAACTATAAATGGAAAATAAATAGACAAAATCCCAAAACAAACTTAATTGGAAAGAAGCTGAGCACCGTTGCCATAGATGTCTTTCGGGTAAATGATATGCCCCATTTCTATATCCA
>Ga0114931_10006429_pt1 | contig 14454 bp, 9 predicted proteins | sample 2SBtaG_FD_89579 | JGI IMG/M metagenome (GOLD analysis project Ga0114931, IMG submission 89579) | Deep subsurface microbial communities from Kolumbo volcano to uncover new lineages of life (NeLLi) - 2SBTROV14_V59a metaG | ecosystem: Environmental > Aquatic > Marine > Volcanic | place: Kolumbo...
CCCATTCTACCCGCTATCCCTGCTAAAATTAAACTAAAATTACTTCATCTTCGAATTACTTTTTGAGCCTTTATTACTGACAATTCAATAGATTAGTTGGTTTTCGGACGGGCACTAATTAATTATGTGACAGTGCTGTGTAATTGATAATAGTATTTGAAATTCTGAATGATCTAGTCAGGGCCTTGACTGTCGCGTACCAATCGGATATTAAATGTCATATCCTTTTCTATTTCATACACATTACCTGTGTAGTAATCCGTGGCCCAAGCTCTATATTGTGTTCCAGAATCTGGTGTCGATGACCAATATTCACCAATATTTATACCGGGAAAGATATTTTGATTAATACCAGGTCTATAACAAGCATTTTCCGCAAGTGAAACTAACTCGTTTTTATTAGGTAAGCGCCAGTCACTGTAACCCGAGCCCATGTTATCGTTCGCCTCTGCCAATGCCGCTTGCCACGTAAAGTTTTCTGCAATGCCGGTGGCGCAATCGGTGGTGTTGCCGGGATAGGCTTTACAGTGAATGGGGATGGCGCCATCGGCGCTTGAGTCCTCTCTATTCAGACGAGTCAGGTGTGATGCAGATGCTGCCTGGAGTCGGAGTGAGCCATTTCCACAGCAGTAAGATAAATACCGCTTCCGTGACGTCGATGCCACTGCGCTTGGTGAAGCCTGCTCCTTTGATCAGCGAATTCATTTTCAATTTCTTCCACGTGTCCGCAAACCGGTTGTCAAGGTAGTGCTTTGAATCGGTAACCAGGTCGCTGATCAAGGGTGGCAAGCAGCTGCCAGTGTTTGTGTCATTCGTCAAGCGGGCCTCCGGGTGGTCTTGAGTGTTTGTCTTTGAACACAAACATTTTACCATGCGTGAGGCCCACTTGTTTTTACAATCAACGGGTTAAGCGATATTTATTGCTGAATTTGAACGCCGAAACTTGAGTTATAACAGGTCACCAACCCCACATAGCTTGTGCCACCCCAAGCCTTAACAATCCCCTACAAAAAATCCGACTTTGCCCGCTACATAGTTTTGGGAGAAGTAGAAGTTGCAGGTGGTCCCGAAGATGCAATCGCCGTTATTGACGACGCCGACTCAATATGACTATGACAATCCGGTTGTTGAAACCAACGAACGGATATTACAGCAATGGGTCGATCAGCTACCGTTATTGAATGTAGCCGAATCCATTGACGCCTTGTTCAATGCAATCAAGCCGTTAAATGAACAAAACGTCCACGACAAACTGCGTTTACGTTTACTGGAAATCTATCGCCAACCGGTATTAAGAATCGCCCAGTCCTTTGACGCGGGCTCGCTGCGACACCTGCCCATAAGCCAGGAACAACGCCAGCACATCATTGATGATATTGCTTTCCTCATATTGGAGATGGCTAACGGTTATAAGATTCTGGTCAAACAAGGATTCCTAAAAGACAAACAACCGGGAAAGGATCAAAACTTTTTACTGAGTATTTACCGCGCCATGGAAATGCTCAGCGAAGCTGTCATTCACAGTTACCAAATTTATAGTTCGCCGTCGGCGTTTGCGTTTTTGGAATTCCATCAGCTTTTTCAGTATGCCGAACGCAACCGGGTGGCCGACACCCATATCAAAAAAACCGACAACTGTATCATGCATTTATACATTCAACTGATGCTGTTGGCGATTGTCGATCCGTACCGCATGCCCGAGGGCGAGGTGCGGCCGGCTTATGATTTTCTTACCCACTACACGCAAATCTGCCTGCTCAGCGTTCAACCCCCACTGGCCGAGGAAGATATCGGAATTTTTACCGTGGATTTAAGCAGCGACAATCAGCCGGTGCCGGTGTCTCGCAACAAGGTGTATAAACGGGATCCGGATTTTCGTTTGCTGGACGTCAGGCCGGTATTGGCTACCTTGCTGCAACAGGTGAAAAAAAATAACAAAGAAAACCAGGCTCTGAGTATTGAAGAAAAAATTCTCAGCCGCGTCGTGCCCAACCTGACAGCGGTCCAACAACGCAGCGAGCCGCGCCGAAAACAACGCCGAAAAGTCAACGTCGCCCAAGGCATGCACGCCGTGCATTTTTGTTTGTCCGGGAAACTGGTCCGTGAAGAACTGAACAACAGCGACGGTATTGAAGTCATGAGTATGGATTCGGACCAGGAAAACGTTCCCAACCTGGCAGCCTGGGTCGTGGCCAATGAAAGTCAGCGGGGATTCCTGCTGTACCAACCCAGCGAGATGGATCCGGAGCTTAACATCGGCGATATCGTCGGCATCGAAAACGAAAGCCGGCAGGACCCGGACCCATCCTTGGCGTTTAACATCGCCGCGGTACGCTGGATGCGTTTACAAGTGGACAACCAAAATCAAATAGGTGTGGAAATCCTCAGTCGTCATGCCAAATCCGCCACGTTGATGCAGGATAATCAATCCCAGGGGTTTCCGTGCCTGTACCTTACCGACCATGCCCAACCCCGATTGCTGACCCCACCGCTGCCATGGCCGGATACACTGTGCTTGGCGTTTGACGGTCAACGGCAGACCATTATGTTGAACGAGCAAATAGGCGAATCACCGTTTTACCGAATTTTTATGTTTCGGTTCGTATAGTAATTCGTTTGGGTTATGATAGGCATCGTTAACGCGTCCGAGCCGGTCAATCCGGACTGCCCTATTGCCGGTGCAACCGCAAGCCCATTCACCCCGTCATAAAAGCCAACATCGCCCTTGCCTGGACCACCCACCCCGGCCCTGAGCTCCCCGTCACGTTTATCGAATCGGTGGCCCGGTGCCTGCGACAAGGCGCCAGCCTGGTAGCCCCGTACTACCAGGGACGTCGCGGTCATCCGGTGGGCATAGCCCGGCACTTTTACGCCGAACTGACGCGACTGCAAGGCAACCAAGGCGCACGCGGCCTGCTGGAACGTTATCATGACCAAGTCAACAAGCTGATCGTGAGCGATCCAGGGGTAGTGCGGGATGTTGACCGCCCCGAGGATTGATCACCACCGCCGTAATCGATACTGTCCTATCGGACAGTACACACGAACACCACGGCGTATGACAATAGTATTCGGAATAACAATAGCGGCTAATGGATTAGTCATAGTCTCCGGTTATTAAGTTGTATGAAAATTGGCGTCCGGTGCAGGCTGAAGGGAAGCACACTTGTTCAAGGAATGTGGGCGGCAAGGAAGCCGCCATCTTACGACCGCCGGGTCAAGGGGCGCAATGTTTGCATAAGCGTGGCCGGAGGCAGTTCCCCAACCCTGTATCTGACTGGATAATATGGGGTGGACTGCATATACGGACTTAGTAAATCCTTGACATCTTCCCATTCCAACAACAGGCGTTCATCGCCAGATTCCACAACAATCATGTCCGCGGCGGGAATCAACGCGGGCGCCTTCGGCCAGAGGGTCAACGAACTTAAATAGGCGCAATCTTCCCGGGTCAATAACGTAAACTTCACCACTTGGGTGGCGTCGTTGGTTTGCGCCAACTGGCGATCCAACATGGCTTTCTGGGTGCGGTAATAAGCGGCTTGTTGGTAGTTATTCATACTATGGAAAGCTTGATAAAGCTCGGAGTGCTTACCGATGGCGAATACCTGCCAGCCCCGTTCACCCAGTATCAAAGGTGTCAGGGATTCAAAACGGGTTTGATCCAATGACGCAATGACATAATCGGTGATTTTCTCCAGGCCCACGGAATCACGCGATCCGGTCACAAACACCCTGTCCCGGCTAAAAGGCAGCGCCACCGGTTGGCCTTGGAGTTCCAATCCAGCAAACAATTCCGGCAAAATCAACCGGCTGGAATCATAGTTGTCGCGAAAACGGGACACATACAAACCGTCCCGTACACGGGTAAACGCCGGACGTGTGCTGAGACGACGAAGATTTTCTTTGGCCACGGCATAGAGCGGCGCCGCTTGAATCCGCCAATCGGTCAGTTGACGGCTGGTAAGGTTTTGCATGCTGTTGGGGTTGTCATAGACCAGATGTAAAAATAAATGGTCCGGCAAAACGGTCTCGCCCGCCATCACAATAGACTCATCGATGCCCTGCCGGCCCAAGGTTTTGAGCTTACCGCTGAAAGTATTCAAATACGACAACTCCCGTACCCGCGGCAGAATATTATCCTTGGCAAGCCGCCAGTCCCCGGGTAAATCAACACTTTGCGGCACTGATCGAAAAAAACGTCGCAGCATCATACACTGCGTTTCGGGGCCCTGGCCACGGGCCTCGCCATAGATATTGTCCAGAAAAAACAACCCCCTCCCTCCGATTGTCAGGCCGAACTGCGCTTCTAAAAATGCCACGGTTTCGCCGCTAAACTCTTGTTCAGCTATACTTTTTGCCAATTGGCGAAATGCCAGCCTGGGATCATTTTCAGAAAACACCATAGTTGTTTCTCCTGCCATTTCATTTCAGCCTCAACGGCGATGTGAATGAAATTCCGCATGGCATACCGGCCGATACATGTTGAAACAGATTGCCGCTGGTTTGATACACGTATATAGCGTTCAATAAAAGCATCAGCCATGGGAGACCTGTCATGAAAAGAATACACAAATTTCTGTCTGTCGCCGTTTTTTCCACTATAGTCTTAATCGGCAATATCGCTTGTGTAATGACACCCCGAAGCGCCGGCATCCGTCCGACCGGTAGTCCGCTCAATCACGCCCCCCGGGTTCTGGTGTATTTTGAAGGCGCGGCCCCGGACACCGTTATGGAGTATCTGGGCCCCATCCAAGTCAGCGGCGATGATCCAAGCGTGGACCTGTTGAATCGGTTTAAATACAAAGCGTGGCAGTACGGTGCCAATGCGGTGATTGAAACCAAAAAAGACAGCCGGTTTTTGCAATCGTCAACCGTGTTCGCCAACGAACCAGGCGACTATTACAGCGCCACAATCTATCGCGGTATCGCGGTAAAAATTCATGACCTCGGCGCGCTTTCCAGACTCGAACAGGACATGCTGGGTACGCCGGACAGGGCTATGCAGAAGTTCGCCCGTCGACGCGCCCATAAAACCTGGATTGAGAGGGCATTAACATCGATCAGCACGGTCAGCCTCTGGCCGTAGACCGGACTGCCGCCTGGCTGCCCGAGGGCTTAACGCCCTCAGAGCCGGGACGGGTAACAAATGTAGTGTCTCATATAAAACGCACATTTAGACAAGATAGACTTGATACTTGATGGTTGCCTAAAAAAATCTATCTCGCCCTCCGGGGGGAGGGGGCAATGGCATTCACTTAACACATTATATGAATGCTATTGGGAGGGGGGGCACGGCAACGCGAATCGTCGCGTCCGGCATACCCCGTGACCGTTTAATGGATTTTTATCCACTGCACGATCATCATCACGGTACTCCCTATCGACATTGACGCCGGCTTACGGTAACCCATGCTGGCCTCACCACCGGCAAGTATATTGCGATTCACACGCCATTCGGGCAAACTGCAATCCCTGACAATAATGGCTTAACACTTTTTGGGTAGTAACACGCACAACGCGTGCTAATCTATCCACAAGCCTGAGCGACAGCGGCTATAAAAAATTTTCCGCTTACAACGGAAAAGTCTATCGCCCAATAAGCCGACGATTCCAATCGATCGAACGCCGTCGCAGCGGTATGCCACCCGGGCATGCAGTTACGTTTATCCCGGTACATGACTATCCACGTCCCCATTGGGGAAACGCATGAAAACACATACCACGCTTGGCTATTTTTTTGCTTTCATTATCCTGACGGGCTGCGTCAGCCTTGGCGACCCCTACGATAGCATTGAATCGATTCCACCGGGTAAAGCACTGCTGTATATGTACCGGCTGAAGGCTTTCGCCGGTGGTGGCGTTCAATTTGACATGCATGTCAACGACAAACTGGTCTGTGTGCTCGCCAACGGCGGTTATTATCCGTATTTTATCGAACCGGGCAAAACCACTGTTTGGACACGAACCGAAGTCAAGCGAGAGGTTACTTTTGTCGCCGAAGCCGGCAATACCTACTATATCAAAGGGAGCGTGGGCTTCGGAATTATGGTGGGACGACCCGTTTTGACAATCGTCCACGCCGACCGTGCAAACACTGAAATCACGTCAACCCAACGCATTGCGGACATCACCGAAACGGACTTAAAACGACGGCAAAAGGAAGACGACGAGTTCTAACCCGCCGGCAAGCGTATATAAAAAAGGCCTATCCGATGGCCACTATGAATAAACGGAACGGACTCACCCGGATTCAATGCGCAAAAAAGGCGCCGCCAAGATTCGACAGCTAACGCACACTGTATTCCCTACCCTCCAAACATGCTTTCATCGCGCGAAAATATTCCGCGCGCTTACCGGCATAGTCGCTCAATTCCACATTACCATTGGGCATGGTGGGGTCAAATCCGGTCTGTTCCACACCCCAACTGTGGCATTCGTAACGGTCTTTGGCCTGCTGGTCTTCATTTTGTCCGGCTTTGGGGTAGATAAATAGATTATCCGATTCTTTCTCTTCCGCCTCAACACCGGCTTGTGCAGGCGGTTTGGCAACTATATAGGTTCGCTGGGGCGGATCCCACAAATAATACACCCCGCCCGCATAGTAGTAGGGAACCCGACCAAACCATACCGTGGTATAAAAAGGCGGCAATACATTGATACGAAGACCGATTGGAGGGCGCACCACGACATAACGGTCACGGTAACGCCGATACCAGGCGCCGGAATTAAAGTAGTAGCGGGAGTTACGGTACGGAACCACACGATAACCCCGCGGGAGTCTATGTGTCTCATAGCCCCTGCGAGGGTAGTAATGTTTGTGGCGATGACGATCGTCTCTTATATAACCACGCTTATGGGCCTTCTTTCGCCATTCATCATCATCGTTGGATTGCCTGCGTGACGCTTGCCTGGCTTGCTTAACCGGCGCGGAATGGCGCCATTGCCTGTCGTCATCGTTTCGGGCCTGAAGCGGCATACTTAATAATACCGATACCAGACCGACTGCGAAGCCCAAACTATACATGCGATTCATATGCCTTTTCCTCAGCGCTTAACGCACGGTATATCCGCGCCCACTTAAACAAGCCGCCATTGCCCGGCGGTAATGGCGGGCTTTCTGATCCGCTTGCCGGTACGAACGATCGTTATAATACTGTTCCAATTGTTGCTTTTGCTCCCGCTGCGCGGCATCCGATTCCGAACCCAACATGGCACCGGCCACCGCGCCAACCATGGCGCCTTGGGCGGACTTACCCGGCGGCGAGACAATGGCACCCAAAATGGCGCCGGTCATTGCGCCGGCGGCTGTATCGCTGCCTTCCGGGGACTCTGGAATCACATCATACCGTTGGTGGGGCGCCAGACGGGGTTTGCTGGGATCGAAACCCGTTTGCTCAACCGCCCATAGATAGCACTCATAGCGGTCACGCTCCTGCTGCTTGGGTGTTTGACCACGGTTGGGATAAAAAAATATTTTTGTCGAAGGCGGCGGCGTTTTCTGGACCGGGGCAGGCCGGTCGACTCTCGAATAGGGGGGATCATAAACGCAGGCGTTTAACAGCACCGCCGCCAACCCTAAGAAACCGTATTTGAAAATAGTTGACAAAATCAGTCTCCCTTATCAACGAGTGCTTGTTACTTTTATTGACCAAAGAGTCAGGCAAATGTTCAGCACCTTGGGACCCCAAAGAACCCTGTAAACCTGAATATAGTAAAAAAAACCTACCGCTGTCACTAACCGAAGCCAAAGGGTTACAGACTGATACAAATCGGTGATTTTTTTCCTTGTGACATCGCCCGTGTCGCAACGGCCAATCACCTGACCTGTTGCCGCATGGGTAGTGACAATAAAAGCATCAGCCGGGGCCGACGCATCCGCCAAACTGCATTGCCGTGCACCGCTGAATGAGACAACAAAAAAAGACCGCCAATCATGCAAACAAATCATGCAAACAAATCATGCAATGCTTATCATTCAAACCACACCCTTACAAGCAGTCCCGAACGATACCGGTTACTGCACCACACGTAACAGCGGATTTTCCCAACCGTCACCAAATTCATATATAGTGTCACGCATGATGAAACCACCGAGCCCAAACGGGGTTTCGAAAACCCATCGCCAACACGCACCAACGCAAAATATGCTACTTTATATTTTCCCGCACACGATTGACTTCGTTAAACCAGTGGACTACGTTTGTGACATAGCATCCGAACGTTATATCAATTCGCTTTACCCAATCAATCCACCGTTTCCGACAACACCAGTCACTACCGGTCCGGGGTGAATTTCTGTTATGTTCGCTCAAGCCAGTATCGCCGCATCCACGATCTATCCGCAACAAGCCGACCTTGGGACAGTGGTTGTTATTGTGTTTACTGCATGCCATTGCCACCCCCGCCCTTGCGGCGCCCCATGTTAGCTTCCATGCGGCCAGCAGCACGTTGGATATCGGCAGCAACGGCACAAAAAAAGTTGTAGCGGGAAAATTCTATAATGCCACCATGGATGCCGCCGCAAACGGCTATGCCATAACAGCCACATCGGAATCGAATGCCGTCCTGACAATAATCCAGCCGGAACTGGGGCAAAACGGTATTTTCGATTTACCCTTTAACGCGGGCGGCATATTTGCCGTCGGCGCACCCACTGACCTGGATGTCGCGGACATCAACGCAGACGGTATTTCGGATATTGCCTTGGGACTCAACACGGGATTCGCCGTTTATATCAGCACGCCCCAGGGCTATACGTTTACTTTTTATCCGGTCAATGTTCCTCAATACGACACTTCCCGTATTGCGTTTGGCGATGTTGTCATAAGCGCCGCTAACAACGCCATCGACATCGTTTACGCTTACGGTCGAATCACACCCACGCAGGCTTCTATCCACCAAGGTACGCAAAACGCCAACGCGGGTATCGACTTCGGTTCTCCCTTACCGGTCACCATGGAAGACGGATCCAGCGCCGGTGGATTTAGCGCCATTGCCACCGGTGACTTCGACGGCGACGGCACTATTGAAATTGCAAACGGTTCAAATGTGCTTTTTTTCAAAAACACAGCCCCCGATAGCGTTATTTTTTCAAAATTTTACGCCGGCAAGCGCGCGGAATTGTTTGGAGCTTTAGCGATCAAGTCGGTGGATTGGGATGGCGACGGGCAATTGGATATTGTCAACGCCAGTGCCGGTGGTTTTTATTTAACGACATTTAGCAATGGTGCAAAAAAAAGTTTCACACTGAACAGTGCCGGCACGAACGTCATCGCCATGGCCGTAACCGATGTCAACCGCGATGCCCGCCAGGATATTATGGCGGTCGCAGCCACCGCCACCGGGCAAAATAAATTATTGGTGTATCTACAGCGATGTGATTTTAGCTATGATACCACGCCCATCATACTGGATTTGCAAATCGACAACTCGCAGACGTCTGCCACGGTCAATGGTATTGACATCATCCATACGTCAAACGGGGAGCCGTTAATAGGTATCTCCCATCTAAGTGTAAAAAATCTGGGCGATAATGACGAACTGTCCGTATTTGCCCGCAATGCCGACGCCGTATCGGCGATTGAAATATGCGCGCCCCGTATAGACGTCCTCGAAAACATCGTGGGCGGCCGGCTAACGGTTGAGGTGGGACGTTATAATCTTATCGACACCACGGAATCGATCATTTACAGCACCCATGACGACGCCCCGCTATCGGCCATTGCCGGTGTTGACTACACGCCCATTCCACTAAGCCCACCGACAAGCTTAACCTTCGCACCGGGGGAAAAGCATAAAACATTCACGGTGGGAATCTTGGATGATTTTACCGTTGAACCGGATAAAACGTTTTTACTGCAACTGACAACGGCTAACGGCGCCGTTGTCAGTTCAAGCACGGTCACCCTGCTGGACGACGAAAGCCTGAGTATACCGATTCCCACACCAATCAATGACCGGTATAATTTGAAGGGAGACGCACCTGCCACACAATTGGCTTTAACCCAAAACGATAAAAACGTTGACAACCTGGCGACGCTTCAAATCGTGGTGGCGCCCAGCCACGGTACGCTCACCGCCATCAATTCACCGCCGGGTACGGTGACTTATCAGCCCGATCCGGACTACAGCCTTTCAGACACTTTTAGCTATACCATCACCGATACCGCCAACCACACATCCAATCGTGCCGCGGTGACTATTACGCTGATTCCTCAAAACGATCCGCCTGTCGCCGCAGACGATCGTTTTACGGTCAACCCGGCCGGCGCATGGGTCGCCTTAAACGTATTGGCCAACGATAGTGATGTTGACAGCATAACCCAAGGCGATACCTTTACCATCCACAGCGTCTCGCCCGAGGACGGTCATATCAGTATTGCACCTGACAGGCTGACATTGTCATACACACCGGCGGGATTTAACGGCGACGCAACCTACCAATATGACATTGTCGATTTCGCGGGAAGTGTGTCTGAACCTGCGACGATTAGCATCACGGTGGCCGCGGCGACCCACAGTCCGCCGTCAATGATCACCATTGATAACGCCGCGATAGCGGAACGCAATCCCGCACAGGCTTTGGTGGGTCATTTAAGCGCCACGGATCCCGACGCCGGTGATCGATTGACCTTCGGCATAAGCGACGATCCCAGCGGACTATTTGCCATAGTCAATCAGAATCAACTGGTGGTCACCACAGCCTTGGCATTAAACTATGAATTGCAAAATCAATATTCCGTGACGGTCATGGTTACCGACAGCCAAGGCGCAAGCACCGGGAAAATATTTAATATCCATGTCACCGATGTCAATGAGGCGCCCACGGATATAGTCATTACCGGCAACCGGGTGGCCGATGACGCAGCGGTCGGCACGCTGGTCGGATCACTGGCGGCGATTGATCCCGACGCCGGTGACAGCCACGCGTTTACGTTTGAACCGGGTTCGAACAGTGCGGGATTTATTATTGATGGCGCCGATCTTAAAGTAGCCGATGCTACTTTATTCGGGGATATGAACAGCCGCGCCCTTTCCATTACCGCCGCAGACACCGGTCAACTTGCGTTCACACAATCATTAAGCATCACGTTTACCCGTGCCGCCGTAACACCACAGGCCAATGACGATACCTATCACGTGGATCATGGTGGAATTCTTATGACCGACGCAAGCGAGGGTTTGTTAAAAAATGACAGTAACCCGCTCGCCAACACATTGTTTGTCATTACAACCGCCGTCAATGCTCCGAAATACGGTGATCTGACCCTGCATGAGGACGGCAGTTTCTCGTATCAGCATCACGGAAACAGCGTCGACGCCGATTCCTTTGTTTATACCGTTGACAATCGTTCCGGCGGCGCAACGGGAACCGATACCGCCACGGTGCACTTAACCATCAATCCGGCGGACAAGTCGCCGGCACCGGCCGGTGATGAAATCACCGAATCAAAAGGCCATACATCACACGGCGGGGTAATTGGAATTAACGAATTGTGCCTGTTAATCGGTCTTATCGGATTTCGCCGCCGATACAACAGCAGATACATCAAACAATAAGCGGTTAAAATCCATTACTCTCATAACGGTACAATTCGATGTTATAAAGTCGGGGAACACTGTTGCTATCGGAAATACGGTGGGTGCCCAGCTTCACCAACTTACCGTGGCCTTGATACGCACCGGCATTGGGGGAAAAGATGCAGCTCTCATACTCTCTATCACATAAACCGTTTTCGTTTCCAATGCCGTCGTCCAATATCTCCACCGCAAAGGGCTGAATAAAATAGCTGTTGGTCCGATTTCGGTCCACTTCATAGGCCACATTTGCGTCCGTAACATCATTGACTTCGAAGGCCGGCGCTGCGGTATGCAACTGCCAATCCCAAACGATACATTGTCCCTGATCACAGCGTCCAACCACGTTCACATCCGGTATGGCCACTCCCAAACGGCCATACGCTCGAAAAAAATAGTCGAAATACGTCCAATCGATCACCCTATCAAATGCCGGCGGGCCCGCATCGTCACTGTCGTTGACATCATCATCGTCTATCACGCCCACAAACCCACCCGCCATCGTTTGTTCGCCGATGACGGCGGTCGCGATAGCCGGGTCGTCCGGCTGGCAACTGGTACCAATGGCCAAACCATAAATTTCGCCTTCACTCGCATCGGCGCCGTCAATACCACCAACATGGCAATTGTTCTGGTCGACACCGTTAAAACCAACATTCAATAGTCCGCTGAATACATTGCCCGTTGACCCGCCGTTGATATACAGGCCCATTTCCAAATTATCGTTAAGGAATAAACCGTGAAATAAGCTATTACCGCCATTGAGCGGTATTTCCACCCCGCGATTGTTATGCACGGCAAGGGTATTGATAAATTGGTCTTGGGATCCCCGCGCGACCACGCCGGATGTCGCGTTCGACACAAAACTGCCGTTTTGAATCACGTTTCCGCCGGTATAAATGTAGCGCAAACCCATGCCGTTGTTGGCGGCCAGAATGGTCGTAACATAATTTCCACTATTGTCCACACTACTCAAGCCCAACCCATTGTTGGTCAACACAACTTCATTGACAACATTCGATGCTGAAATTTCAAGTCCCGTGGAAGAATTGTTGCTGCTGTATAGTTTGTGAATGCGATTGTCCGAGCTATGCAGCGCATTCATCGTCAAGCCGTTGGCATTGTCGTGCACACGTATATTACGAAAGAAATTCGCCCGCCCCATCGCACTGTAAATCCCGGTACCACTGGCGCTATCGGTATTAAATATCTCCGCGCGTTCGACGCGGCAATGATTGGACTCATCCATACGCAGCCCGAATTGGCTCTGGCGTGCATCGATGGCCCCTTCAAACCAGACAAAGCTAACCGCCGCCTTGTTGGCAATCTCAACCACCGCATTCGGTGAGCCTTGCACAGGAGCCGTCAGTGTCACCGAAGGATGAATCACAAGCACGACTCCCGATTGGTTGATTTCAAAAAATTGCGTGTAGATATCGGCGTTAGCTTCGGCGGGAATCGCCAGATAAATATTGGTACCGCCCGCCAATTCGACCGGAACATCACTCTCCGGCACGATGGCGATGGGGTTTGACCACCATTTTGCCGGCTCGGATTCGGCGTAAACAACACCGTTTCGAACGACCGTCAACGATTTGTCTTTCCATGCCTTTTTGTCAAAATCTATCAAATCCGACAACCCGTTCTGATCAGCCAGGCTGGTGGAATACACTTCGACGCCCGCGTTAATTTCAATGCACTGCCACGCAAACTGATTGTTATCATCAACAACCCCAACGCCATCGCAACTGCCAATGCCGGGAATAACCGATTTTCGATATTCACCCGCGTGAAAACATGTATCCAGCGTCGTCAAACCCGCCGTTTGAGCATCACATTTTGTGCCGCTGGAGAAAAAACGGTTCATATGATCGGCAGGATTACTATCGTTCAGGACATAATCATTCCAATTGGGGGTGCCTGGAAATTGCGCCACCACATCAATCGTATAGCGTGGCACGGCGACAATCGAATCCGATATAACGCTCTCCACCCCTTCCACCACGGCGCTCACCACAAAATAATATCTGACGCCGTTATCCATGCCGTCCACTTTTAGAAAATTACGGGTGGTTGTCCTGCTGTTGGGGGACGCCGCGCTCACATCGTCCGTCGTAGCCCAGTAAATTTTATAATTTTCCGCGTTATTCACCGCGGACCAGCTCAGTTCCACAAACCCTTCTCCTTCATCAACAATGGCAATATCTTTGGGAACGTTATCGATGCTGGGTACAACCGGTTTGGCGGTCTTTTTTGCGGCGTCGGAGCAACCGGCAATCAGAAAAATAACCAAACAAACCGCAATGCTAATTGTTTTCATGGAAAATTTCTCACTTCGGCATGTGCTATAATCAGGCGTCGTTGCCGGTGCCGTAGCTTTTTGTTCATTGACTTCCGGCACCGGCGCCAATTCACGATGGTAACACATTTACCGCTATTGTATCCCGGCTTATCGCCGGTAACGTAGCCTGCTTGCCCGCTCAATGCACTTTAACCTGGCACAAGCCACACTGCGTACTGTGATTCAATTCACATACAGGAGCCGAAATTTTCCCGGGCTATTCACGCGAATTGAATTAAACGACCCGGCTATGGTGGCGGCCGGATGCCAATGGGCCATTGGGATGAGTCTCGCTATCAACCGCTGCTAGTGGTGTCTCATATAAAACGTGCATTGAGAAAGCCACGCAAGGTGCGAGTGCAAGGCGCAGACCGCCGGGGATGGGGGTCACCTTTCCAAGGTCTGAAACGCAGCAATCGCGCCTTGCGTGGCTTCCCGGAGGGCAAGATAGATTTTTTTAGGCATACTGAAGGCATACTGAACCCCGTTTGCATGATGACTGGCGTGATGATCGTTTTACAGTCGGCACAGCA
>Ga0114931_10006430_pt1 | contig 14454 bp, 10 predicted proteins | sample 2SBtaG_FD_89579 | JGI IMG/M metagenome (GOLD analysis project Ga0114931, IMG submission 89579) | Deep subsurface microbial communities from Kolumbo volcano to uncover new lineages of life (NeLLi) - 2SBTROV14_V59a metaG | ecosystem: Environmental > Aquatic > Marine > Volcanic | place: Kolumbo...
AGCTCAACGAGCGTGCGCGGTTGGTAGAAGCGGTCGGGCGTCACAAGCAGAGCGAGGCGAACCCCGTCTACTCGGCCGCCCGAGAGCGCGACATCGTCGAGCGCCTGCGCGCGGCCAACCGCGGGCCGTTCCCCGACGCGGGCCTCCCGCACGTCTTTCGCGAGATCATCAGCGCGACCCGTTCGCTCGAGCGAGTGGTGCGGGTCGCGTTCCTGGGACCCGAGGGCAGCTTCGCCCACCTGGCAGCGCGCCGTCAGTTCGGCGGGCTGGCCGAGCTGGTGCCGGTGACGTCGATCCCCGAAGTCTATGCGGCGGTCGAGCGCGGTCGGACCGACCTGGGGGTCGTACCCGTCGAGAACACCACCGAAGGCGTGGTGACCCAGTCGCTCGACCGCTGCGTCGAGAGCGAGGCGACCATCTGCGCCGAGATCCTGATGCGGATCTCCCAGTGCCTGATGTCGCGCTCCGGTCGTCTCGAGGACGTGGGCCGGGTGGCCTCGCACCCCCAGGGCCTCGCCCAGTGCCGCGAGTGGCTGGCGCGGCAGCTGCCGGCCGTGGAGCAGGTGGAGACGCAGAGCACGGCGCGCGCAGCCGAGTGGGCGGCGCAGGAGGGGGACGTCGCGGCCATCACCAGCGAGATCGCCGCGGAGATCTTCGGGCTCGAGATCATCGAGCGCGCCATCGAGGATCGACGCGACAACACGACGCGTTTCCTCGTGATCGGCGAGCGTCCGCCCGCGCCGAGTGGCGAGGACCTGACCTCGGTGGTGTTCACGCTACGCAAGGCCGAGGCCGGCGCGCTCCACCGGCTGCTCGACCCGTTCGCGCGCCACGGCGTGAACCTGGCTTCGATCCAGTCGCGCCCGCTGAAGGGGCGCCCCTGGGAGTACCTGTTCTTCGTGGATCTCGAGGGCCACGTCGCGGAGCCTCGGGTGCAGGCGGCCCTGGCCGAGGCGGCGAAACGCGTGAACTCCTACAAGGTCCTGGGCTCGTTCCCGCGCGCGAGCTCGAAGGCCGAGGAGGGGCTCTCGGGCTGACCATGTCGATCGCCGACCGCGTGCAGCCCCACGTCCGCTCGCTCGAGCCCTACGAGCCCGGAAAGCCCATCGAAGAGATCGAGCGAGAGCTCGGCATCGAGGGCTCGGTGAAGCTCGGCTTGAACGAGAATCCGCTGGGGCCCTCGCCGCGGGCGGTCGCGGCGCTTCACGGCGCCGTGGAGAACGTCCACCGGTACCCCGACGGGCACGCGGTCGCCCTGCGTCGCAAGCTCGCCGAGCGGCTCGAGCTGCCCGAGCCCTCGCTGATCCTGGGCAACGGATCCGACGAGCTGCTCGAGCTGCTCGCGAAGACGTTCCTCGGCCCCGGCGACGAGGTGGTTCATGCCTGGCCCTCCTTCGCCATGTACCCGATCGTCGTGCAGGGCATGGGGGCCACGCCCGTGAGCGTGCCGCTCGACGAGCGCCGGGCTCACGATCTCGACGCGCTCGCGGAGGCCGTGGGAGCTCGAACGAAGATCGTCTTCGTCTGCAATCCGAACAACCCGACCGGCACGAGCGTCGGTCGCGAGGCGTTCGATCGCTTCGCGGCATCGTTGCCCGAGGACGTGGTCCTGGTGGTGGACGAGGCGTACTTCGAATACGTCCGACGCGACGACTTCCCCGACGCTCTCGCCTGGGTGAGGCGGCGTCCGGCGACGATCGTCCTGCGCACCTTCTCGAAGATCTACGGTCTGGCCGGCCTTCGGGTCGGCTATGGCATCACGGACCCGGAGCTGGCCGACTACCTCGAACGGACGCGGCACCCGTTCAGCCTGAATGCCATGGCCCAGGCGGCGGCCGTGGCCGCGCTCGACGACGAGCCGCACGTGGCGCGCTCGCGCGACTTGAACGCCCGGGGCATGGCGTACCTGGGCCGCGAGCTCGAGACGCTCGGCCTCGAGGTCACGCCGAGCGATGCGAATTTCCTGCTCGTCCGGGTCGGGGCGGGCGTGGACGAGCCCCTGCTTCGTGAAGGTGTGATCGTACGGTCGATGGCCGGCTTCGGGCTTCCCGAGCACGTGCGCGTGACGGTGGGGTTGCCCGAGGAGAACGAGCGCCTGGTGAAGGCCTTGCGGCGCCTGCGGGAAGGCGGCTGATGGCGGACGGGCGATTCGAGCGCGTGGCGATCCTGGGCCTGGGGCTGCTGGGCGGCTCCGTGGCCCTGGCGGCCCGCGAGCGACGCGCGGCGCGCACCGTCGTCGGCACGGGGCGCCGACGGGAGGCGCTCGACGCGGCCGTTCGCCGCGGCCTGATCGACGCGACCGCCCCGGTCGAGCGCGCCGTCGACGCCGCCGATCTCGTGATCCTGGCGACACCGGTGACGGCCATGGCCGAGCAGCTTCGCCGGGCCGCGCCGCACCTGCGGCCCGGGACGCTCGTCACGGACGTCGGCAGCGTGAAGGGCCTTCCCGCCGAGACCCTGCCGGGCCTCCTGCCGCCGGGCGTCCCCTACGTGGGCTCGCACCCCATGGCGGGCAGTCACCTCCGCGGCGTCGAGCACGCGCGGCCGGACTTGTTCGTCGATGCCCCGTGCGTGGTGACCGCGACGCCGGACACCGACACCGAGGCGGTCGAGCGGATCGCCGCGTTCTGGGAGCACCTCGGCGCACGGGTCGTGCGCCGAGGCCCGCTGGAGCACGACGCCGAGGTCGCCTGGGTGAGCCACGTGCCCCACGTCCTGGCGTTCGCCTTCGCCCGAAGCCTGGTGGCGGCTCCGGAGGAGGCGGGACGGCTGGGCGGTAGCGGCTTTCGCGATTTCACACGCATCGCCCAGAGCGACGCGGAGCTCTGGAGCGACATCCTCGTCGCCAACGCCAAGTCGATCGCGGGCCCGCTCCGGGAGGTGGCCGAGGAGCTGCGCCGCTTTGCGGTGGATCTCGAGTCGGGCGACGGCGAGGCGCTCGAGCACTCGATCGCTCTCGCCCGGAGCGTCCTGGCGCGGACGCTCGCGACCGCCCACGAAGACTCCAGGACGAACGAGGGCCACAACGATTCCAACGCCCGATCCGGGGGCGCAAACCCGGAAATCCAGGCTGCCTCCGCGGCGGCCACCCCGAAAGGTAAGAAGAACGAATGACCGAACAGGCACAAGGAGAATCCTTCGCAGCTCTCTTCGAGGAGAGCGTGAAGCACGTGAAGGAAGGAGAGGTCGTCCAGGGAACCGTCGTGGCGGTGGACGACGACCACGTCCAGGTGGACGTGGGGTTCAAGTCCGAGGGCCTCGTCGACCGTTGGGAGTTCATGGACGAGGACGGGACGATGCTCATCAAAGCGGGAGACGTCGTCGACGTCCTCGTGGAGTCCACCGAGGACGAGGAGGGCCGCATCGTCCTCTCGAAGGAGAAGGCGGATCGCGTCCGGCTCTGGAACGAGATCAGCAAGGCCTACGACGAGGATCGCGCGGTCGAAGGCACGATCGTGTCGCGCGTCAAGGGAGGCCTCGCCGTGGACATCGGTGTGAAGGCGTTCCTGCCGGGCTCCCAGGTCGACCTGCGGCCCATCCGGAACCTCGAGGACATGCTCGGCAAGCGCCTCGAGTTCAAGATCATCAAGTTCAACCAGCGGCGCGGGAACATCGTGCTCTCGCGGAGGGTGCTGCTCGAGAAGGAGCGCAAGAAGCTTCGGGAGGAGACGCTCGGCCAGATCCAGGAGGGTCAGATCGTCGACGGCGTCATCAAGAACCTCACGGACTACGGAGCGTTCATCGATCTGGGCGGCATCGACGGCCTGCTCCACGTGACCGACATGTCGTGGGGCCGGGTGAACCACCCCTCCGAGCTCTTCCAGGTGGGAGAGGAGATCAAGGTCAAGGTGCTGAAGTTCGATGCCGAGACCGAGCGCGTCTCGCTGGGTCTGAAGCAGATCCAGCCGGACCCGTGGGTCGATGCCAGCATGCGCTACCCGATCGGGAAGCGCGTCTCCGGCAAGGTCGTGGCGCTCACCGACTACGGAGCCTTCCTCGAGCTCGAGGCGGGCATCGAAGGCCTGATCCACGTCTCGGAGATGTCCTGGACCAAGCGCGTGAAGCACCCGTCCAAGGTCGTCTCCCAGAACGACGTGGTCGAGGCCGTCGTTCTCGACGTGGACGAGGGCAATCGGAAGATCTCTCTCGGCATGAAGCAGATCGAGCCGAACCCCTGGGACGTCATCGAGGAGAAGTACCCGGTCGGGACCCACGTTTCGGGCCAGGTCCGGAACATCACCAACTTCGGCGTCTTCGTGGGCCTCGAAGAGGTGATCGACGGGCTGGTGCACGTCTCGGACATCTCGTGGACCGAAGCAATCAAGCACCCGAGCGAGAAGTTCCAGAAGGGCGACGAGATCCAGGCCGTGGTGCTCAAGATCGACAAGGACAACGAGAAGTTCTCCCTGGGAATCAAGCAGCTCGAAGCCAATCCGTGGGACGACATCCAGAAGCGCTACCCGATCGGGACGGAGATCGAGGGCGAGGTCACCAACGTCACCGATTTCGGCGCCTTCGTGAAGCTCGAGGAAGGCATCGAGGGGCTCGTCTACAGCTCCGAGCTGGCGCAGAAGCGCGTGGAGAAGCCGTCGGACGTGGTGAGCGCGGGCGAGCGCGTCAAGGCCCTGATCACCAAGGTGGATCCGGGCGAGCAGAAGATCTCGCTCTCGATCCGGGCGGTCCACGATCAGGCCGAGCGCTCGGCGCTCGAGCGGGTGGCCAAGGAGCAGTCGCGGCAGCAGACGGCGACGCTCGGTGATCTGCTGAAGTCGAAGATGGCCGAGAAGGAGGCGGAGTCCGACTCCGGCGACGCGTGAGGTCGCCCGGCTGCGAGTGACGTGTGCGTCTCCGGGGGGGCGGGTGCCACCCCGGAGACGCCGGATCGGACGGGGATGGCACCCAAGGCGCGCCCGGCGACAGCCGAGGGGGGGAGGGGAGACGGATGACGAAGAGCGGGTTGATCGAGAAGGTCGCGGAGCGGACCCCGCACATCTCGAAGAAGGACACCGAGGTCGTCGTCAACACCATCTTCGACTCGATGACCGATGCGTTGAAGACGGGCGAACGAATCGAGATCCGGGGCTTCGGCAGCTTCCAGGTCAAGATCCGTGAGGCGAGGGAGGGGCGGAACCCCAAGACCGGGGAAGAGGTCCACATCCCGGCCAAGCGGACGCCCTTCTTCAAGGTCGGCAAGGAGCTGAAGGAGATGGTCGATCGAAGCTCCGCGCCCGACGACCGCGCGAACGCCTCCTGACCGCAGGATTTTCGCCCCCGAGGAGCCTCATGCGGATCGTTCGTCGTCTCTTGATGCTGGCGGTTTTCGTCGGAATCCTGGTGCTCGGCTGGAGCTTCGCGTCGCGGAACGCGGACCCGGTCGCGGTGAACTACGTGCTCGGCGAGCTGTCCGGTGTCCCCTTGTGGGCCGTGATCCTCGGTTCCTTCGGCGCGGGCGTGATCGTGGCGGGCCTGCTCTCGCTGTTCGAGCTGACGAAACAGGGGCTCGTCGCCAGGCGCTACCGAAAGACGGCCGAAGGGCTCGAGAGCGAGATCCACCAGATGCGGAACCTCCCGCTCGTGGCGGACGACGACGATCCGGCGGCCCAGGCCGAGCGGAGCGGATAGGGCCGATGCGCTGGTGGAAGCGCGCGATCGGGCGGCCGCGCGCGCCGAAGACGTCCGACGGGGCGGTCCGCCAGGCGCTCTATGCCCTGCTGGATCAGGATCTCGATCGCGCCCAGGAGCTTCTGGCCCGCGCCGCTCAGATCGCTCCCGACGAGATCGACGCCTATCTGATGCTCGGCCGCCTGTATCGCCAGCGCGGCGAGGTGGGGCGCGCGATCCGCATCCACCAGAACCTGATGTTGCGCCCCGAGCTCGACGACGGACTCCGAACCGGGGTGCTTCGCGAGCTCGCCTGCGACTTTCGAGCCGGCGGCTTCCTGCGGCGCGCGATCGCAGCGTTCGAAGAGGTGCTCTCGCGCGAGCCCCGCGACGAACGTTCGCTCCGCGAGCTGGCTCGGCTCCTGGCCGATACCCGCGATCACGAGCGGGCCATCGAGATCGAGCGGCGTCTCGCGAAGCGGGAGGGGCGGGACGCGTCGCTGCGCGAGTCGGAGCTCCAGCTGGAGATCGCGCGTGCGGCCGAGGCCGAAGGGCGTAGCGGAGACGCGCGAAAGGCGCTGAAGCGCGCCACGCGGCGCGATCCGCGCAACGTGGATGCCTGGATCCTGTCGGGCCGCCTCGAGGCCGAGGAGCAGCACACCCGTCGAGCCCTGGCGGCCTGGCGTCGCGTGCCCGAGATCGACCGCCGCGCGGGGCCCCGCGTGTATCCGCAGCTGGCTGCAACGTTCGCGGCGGCGGGCAAGCCGCGGGAGTACGAGAGCTACCTGGCGCAGCTGCTCGCTGCAGAGGCGGAGGATCCGCTTGCGCGCCTCGCCCTGGCGAACTCCCTGGCCGCGCGCGGCGAAACCGATCGGGCGCTGGAGGAGATCTGGCGGGTGCTCGCCCAGAACCCCGTCGATCTCGACGCTCACCTGGCCCTCGGCCGGGTCCTGATCGCGGCAGGCCGCGACGGCGAGGCGCTCAAGAGTTATGCGGAGCTGCTGGGCGTGCTCGAGCGTCAGCGCACGGCCCCACCCGCGGAGGCCCTCGAGTGAGCCGACCCCGCTCCGCGCTCGAGACCCCGATGATGCGCCAGTACCTGGCGATCAAAGCCCGACACCCCGATGCGATCCTTCTCTACCGCATGGGCGACTTCTACGAAATGTTCCTGGCAGACGCGGAGCGGGCGGCGCCTCTGCTCGACATCGCGCTCACGACCCGCGACAAGGGCAAGACCGACCCGGTTCCCATGTGCGGAGTTCCGGTCCACAGCGCCGATGGCTACGTGAAGCGGCTGACCGCGGCCGGCGAGCGGGTGGCGATCTGCGAGCAGGTCGAGGATCCGCGCAAGGCGAAGAAGCTGGTGAAGCGCGAGGTGGTCGAGGTGGTGACCCCGGGCCTCGTGGGGGATCCCCAGGGGCTCGAGGGCGGTCAGGAAGTCGCCGTGGCGGCCCTGGTCCCCGGCGCGGCGGACGAAGAGGCCGGGTTCGCGGCCCTCGACGTGTCCACCGGCGACTTCCGCGCAGCCCGCGTCCCCGGCGGCGCGGAGGAGGGTTTGCCGCCGGCCTTGTTGGAGGAGCTCGAGCGCGTCGCGCCGCGCGAGGTGCTGGTCTCCGATGCGAGCGCGGCCTGGCTCGTGCCGCTCGTTCAGCGCCATCTGCCGGGCGCGGCGTGCACGGTCCTCGAGTCCGACCGCTTCGACCCGGCCCGGGTGGCCGAGCTCGCGGCCGGGCTCGGGGCCGAGGATCGCGATCCCGCCGCGCGAGCGGCGGCGGCGCTGCTCGGCTACCTCGTCGAGAACCAGCCCTTCGCACTTCATCAGACGCGCCGGCTGCGACGCTATGCGCTGTCCGACGCCATGGTGCTCGACGCGGCGACGCGGCGGCATCTGGAGCTCTTCGAGAACGGAGAGGACCGCAGCCGCCGCGGAACCCTGCTGGCAGTGCTCGACCGCACGGTCTCGGCGCCGGGGGCGCGTCGGCTGGCACGCTGGATCGCCTATCCGTTGCTGGATGTCGAGGCCATCGCCGGGCGACAAGACGGCGTCGCATGGCTCGTGGAGAACGACCGTCTGCGCGGCCGCCTGCGCGAGGCCCTGGGCGCGGTGCGCGATCCGGAGCGTCTGTTCGCGAAGGCGGCGCGGCCCGGCGCGACCCCGCGCGATCTCGCGGCACTGCGCGACTCGCTCGCCGCACTGCCGGCCGTCGGCGGCGCCCTCGAGCCGACGGGCGGCGAGGCGCTTCCCGGAGCCGGCCGAGCCCGCCCGCCGATCCTGGCGCCCCCGGTTCCGGTGCCCGCGGCGGTGGCGCTCCTGTCCGAGGCGCTGGTGGACGATCCGCGGCCGCTGCCCCGAGGCTCCCGCGGCGCCAGCCAGACCGGCTACGTGCGCGCAGGCTTCCGGCCCGAGCTCGACGTGCTGCGCGACGCGGCCCGAAAGGGGAGGGCGAGCATCGCCGGGCTCGAGGTCCGCGAGCGCGAGCGGACCGGCATCGCGACCCTGAAAGTGCGATTCCATCCCGTCCACGGCTATGCCCTCGAGATCGGCAAGGCGCACCTCGCCCGGGTCCCGTCCGACTACGAGCGCAAGCAGACGCTCGCGAATGCGGAACGCTTCACGACGGCAGAGCTGCGCGAGATCGAGAGCACCGTGGTCGGCGCGACCGATCGCGCCGCATCTCTCGAACGGGAGATCTTCGAGCAGGTGCGCCAGACGACGCTCGGCCAGGGCCCGGCGATCGTCGCGGCGGCCGAGGCGGTGGGCGTGCTCGACGCCTCGGCCTCCCTGGCGGAGGTGGCTCGCGACGGCGGCTGGGTCCGTCCGACGGTCGACGACGGGGGCGCCATCGAGATCGAGGCGGGCCGTCATCCGGTGATCGAGCCCGTGTTGCTCAGCGAAGGCGGCGATGGCTTCGTCCCGAACGACACCCAGATCGATCCGGAAGGGACCGCAATCTGGATCCTCACGGGGCCGAACATGTCCGGGAAGAGCACCTACCTGCGGCAGGTGGCCCTGATCGTGTTGCTGGCGCAGATCGGATCGTTCGTGCCGGCCGACTCCGCCCGGATCGGCATCGTGGACCGGGTCTTCACGCGCGTCGGCGCCTCCGACCGGCTCGCCCGGGGCGAATCCACCTTCATGGTCGAGATGCGCGAGGCCGCGGAGATCCTCGCGCTCGCTTCCCATCGCAGCCTGGTGATCCTCGACGAGATCGGCCGAGGGACGAGCACCTTCGATGGGCTGTCGATCGCGTGGTCGGTGGCCGAGTACCTGCACGACACGCCGGGTTTGCGACCGAGAACGCTGTTCGCCACCCACTATCACGAGCTGACCGAGCTGGCCGCCGCCAAGGAGCACGTCGGAAACGCGCACTTCGAGGTGCGCGAGTGGAAGGACGAGGTGGTCTTCCTGCGGCGGCTGGCGGCCGGGGGCGCGAGCCGTTCCTACGGGATCCAGGTCGCGCGCCTCGCGGGGCTTCCCGACCCGGTGATCCGGCGGGCCCGGCAGATCCTGGCGAACCTCGAGTCGGGCGAGCTCGACGCCGAGGGTCGGCCTCGGCTCGCGGCGCGCGAGCCGGGTCGGCGCGGGGTGGACGGCCAGCTCGGCCTGTTCGGCGTCGCGACGGGGCCCGACGCCGAGGAGCGCGCCGTCCTGGACGAGATCCGCCGGCTCGACGCCGACGACACGACACCGCGCGAGGCGCTCTCGCGGCTGGCGAGCTGGCGGGAGCGGCTCGGGCCGGAGAAGTCGTGACTGCCCGACCCGTCGTCGCCCGGCATCTGCATGCCGGCCTCGAGAGCGAGGCCTGGGTTCCGGCGATCCGAGCCTATCTGGACCAGCTGCGGGACTACCTCCGCGGCCTGCATCGGCAATCGACTCCCGCTCGCGTCGTGAACGCAGCTCATTCCGACCTGGTGGACGAGCTGATCCTCGCGCTGTACGGGCAGGCCGTCGCGGAGGTGGGCGAAGCGGTTCGCCGTCGAGGCGACGCGCTCGCGGTCCTCGCGGTCGGCGGCTATGCGCGCCAGGAGATGGCGATCTATTCCGACATCGACCTGCTCTTCCTGCACGCGCGGCGCGCGACACCGTGGGTCCGCGCCGTCTGCGCCAAGCTCCAGTATTGGCTCTGGGACTCCGGGCTCCAGGTGGGCTGCGCCACCCGGGATGCTCGCGAGACGCGCCGCATGGCCAGCCGGGACGGCACCGTGCGGACGGCGCTCCTGGACGCACGTGTCCTGGCCGGCGACGCCCGGATCGGGGACGCCCTGCGCGCCAGGATCCGCAAGGACGTCACCTCCGATGCGGCCAGCCTGATCCAGGGCAGGATGGACGAGATCCGGGACCGTCACGCCCGATACGAGGAGTCCATCTACCTGCTCCAGCCCAACCTGAAGGAGGGGGCGGGTGGCCTGCGCGATTATCACGCCGCCTGCTGGGCCACGGTGGCGGCCCATGGCACCGAGGGCAGCCTCGAAGCCCTCGCCCGCCTGAAGCTTCTCACCGACGCCGAGGAGGCGGACTATCGCCAGGCGCTCGATTTCTTGTGGCGGGTTCGCAACGAGCTCCACATCGTCTCGGGCCGCAAGAACGACCAGCTGAGCTTCGAGCTGCAGGACCGGATCGCACGCAGCTGGGGCTACGTGGACGACGAGCGGGCGCTTCCCGTGGAGCGCTTCATGCAGGACTACTACCGGCACGTGCGGGTGGTCCGGAACCTTTCGGAGCTCATCCTCGGCCAGTGCCTCACGCACGCCCGAGGACCGCGGCTGCGCCGAACGGGGCTCGACGTGGAGGACGGGTTCCGGATCGTCGAGGGCCACCTCGAGATCTCGAGCCCGGCGCACCTGCAGGAAAAGCCTTCGCGGATCCTGTCGGTCTTCCACGTGGCACAGCTCCACGACGTTCCCCTCTCGCACACCGCCCAGCGCTTCGTCCGCGAGTCCCTGCGTTTCGTCGACGATGCCTACGGCTCGGACCCCGAGAACGCGGCGCAGTTCCTCGCCATTCTGGAAGCCGAGCACCGGGTCATGCGGACGCTCATGACCATGAACGAAGTCGGAGTGCTCGGCGCCATCCTCCCCGAGTGGAGGCACATCGTCTGCCGCTGGCAGCAGGTGCTCTATCACACCTACACCGTGGACGTGCACAGCATCTTCCTCGTGGAGGAGCTGCGCCGTCTGTGGAAGGACGAGTACCGCGGTTTCGTTCCCGACCTGACCGCGCTGATCCAGAACGAGGTGCCGGACAAGGCCGTCCTCTACCTGGGCTGCCTGCTGCACGACATCGGAAAGGGGTTGGGCGGCGATCACTCGGAGAAGGGCTTCGAACGCGCCCGCCGCACCGTGGAGCGACTCGGCCTGTCGCCGGTCCGAGCGGCGCGGGTCTGCTACCTGGTCAAGTATCACCTCTTCATGTCGCACGTGGCCCAGCGAAGGGATCTGTCCGATCCGAAGCTGATCGTCGAGTTCGCGCGACAGGCCGGCGACCGCGAGAACCTGCGGAATCTCTACCTGGTCACCTTTGCCGACATCCGCGCGTCGTCGCCCAAGGCGTGGACCGATTGGAAGGGCTTCCTGCTTCGCGAGCTGTTCGAGCGGACCTCCGAGTTCCTCGAAGCCGGCGGCCAGGATCCGCGGCTGGCGTTCGAGCAGATTCAGGGCCGGGTCGAGGTGCGGCGGGGCGCGGCCCGCAAGGAGCTGCGCGCCGCGGGCGTGGCCGATGGCCGGATCGACGAGTTCTTCGACGTGCTGCCGCAGCGCTACTTCGTGGCGCACACGCCGCGTCAGATCGCCCGGCACGCCATGGTCGTCTTCGCCCTGAAGCCGGACGACCTGTTCGGCACCGCGGTCCGGGTCATGCGGGGTGGATTCTCCGAGTTCATCGTCTGCACACGTGACGTTCCGGGGCTCTATGCGACCGTCGCCGGAGTCCTGACGGCCGCAAACGTGAACATCCTCGGCTCGCACGTCTACACCACGCGCTCGGGTCTGGCGTTGGAGGTGTACCGGGTGACCACCCCCATCGGAGGCGAGGAGGAGCAGCAGGTGGTCTGGGACACGGTTCGTCGGATCCTGCGCGCGGCGCTGGAGGGGGAGGCCGACGTCTACGGACTGGTCCACCGCAGGCGCAGCATCGTGGGCCGCCCGGCGCCGCCAGTCACGAGCCCGCAGTCGGTGCTGGTCTCGAACTCGGAGTCGGACTTCTACACGATCGTCGACATCGCGGCGAACGATCGGCTCGGCCTGCTGTTCGATCTCACGCGGACCTTCTCGGATCTGGGCCACGAGGTCTTCATTTCCAAAGCTGCCACGATCCTCGACCAGGTGACGGACACCTTCTATCTGAAGGACCGGGACGGAAAGAAGATCACGGATCCGGTGACCCTCGAGCGGCTGGAACGCGCGGTCCAGGTCGTCCTCGACCGGGCCCCGGAGGCCACACCATGAGCTCGGTTCGGCGGCCACGCGGCGTCCGGGCCCGCTCCGTCCCGACCCGCCGGCGGTGGGTCGTCCGATGAGCGTCGACCGTGCAGGGCTCGAGCGCGCCGTCGAGGCCTTCCTGGCGCACGCCGCCATCGAACGCAACCTCTCTCCTCGGACCGTGGAGGCCTACGCCCGCGACCTGGCCCGCTTCACGGGCTACCTCGAGGGCCAGGGAATCTCCGAACTGGCCGCGCTCGAGCGGCGGCACGTGACCGGCTTCGTGCGCTTCCTCGAGCGAGAGGGCCTGGGCCCCCGCAGCCGCGCGCGAGCGCTCGTGGCGATCCGTCGCCTGGTGCAGTACGGCGCGGGACGGGGCTTGTGTGCGGTGGATCCCCTCGACGGGGTCGAGACGCCGCGCTTCGGCAAGCCGCTGCCTCGCACGCTGCGGCCCGACGAGATCCAGGCCCTGCTGGAGGCCGCCGACCTCGAAGATCCCCTGGGCCGTCGGGATCACGCCATGCTCGAGGTGCTCTATGCAGCGGGCCTGCGCGTGAGCGAGCTGGTCTCGCTGCCGCTCTCCGGGCTGGATCGCCGCGCCGGGTGGGTGCGCGTGCTCGGGAAGGGGCGCAAGGAGCGCATCGTGCCGCTGGGAGAGCCGGCCTTGGAGGCAATCGAGGAGTACCTGGTCGAGGTGCGTCCAGGGCTCGCCCGGGCCGCGACGCGCGAGAGCGACGCGGTCTTCCTGTCGCGACGCGGCCGTGCCATGACGCGACAGAACTTCTTCGAGCGCCTGCGGGGACTGGCGCGGGTGGCCGGAATCCCGCGCGAGCGAGTCTCGCCCCACGTCCTGCGCCACGCCTTCGCCAGCGACCTGCTCGAGGGCGGAGCCGACCTGCGCGCGGTGCAGACGATGCTCGGGCACGCGGACCTCTCGACCACGGAGATCTACACCCACGTGAGCCGGGGACGCCTGCGGAACACCGTCGAGACTCGCCATCCACGCGGCGGCGGGCGGCACCGGCCCCGGCGGCCCGGCGGGAAGCCGCGGCCGTGAAGGGTCCGACCTTCGCGAGCATCCGGGCCGCGCTGCCTCCGCCCGCGCGCCCGCTGGTGGAGGGCGTGTTGAAGATCGCGCGGATGGAACGGCTGGCCGTCTTCCTGGTGGGCGGGCCGGTCCGTGATCATCTGCTCGGCCTGCCGATCCGGGACGTCGATCTGCTGCTGGTACCGAGGCAGGATCGTTCCGCCGCCTGGCTCGCGGAACGCGCGGCTCCGGACGGGGTTCCCGTGGTGAGCCACGGACGTTTCGGGACGGTCGGGATCGGGCGTGGCGACGCCAAGGTCGATCTCTCCACGGTCCGAAGCGAGAGCTACGCGCATCCCGGCGCGCTTCCCACCGTGGGCGCGGGCACGCTCGAGACGGATCTGCTGCGTCGCGACTTCACGGTGAACTCGCTCGCCTTCCCGCTCTCGCCGGCGGCCCGCCGCCGGCATCCGGGCCTCGTCGATCCCCAGGGCGGCCTGGCGGATCTCCACGCGAAGGTCCTGCGCGTGCATCACGACGCGAGCTTTCGAGACGATCCGACCCGTGCATTGCGGGCCGCCCGGCTCGGGCCGCGCCTCGGGTTCGCCCTCACCCGGGGCAGCCGGGCGGCGCTGCGGGATGCCCTGCGGGCGGGGGCCTTCGGCCGGGTCAGCGGCGACCGGCTGCGCCGAGAGCTGGACAAGACGTTCCTCGACGCACGGCTTCACCTGAATCCGGCCGATGCACTCGCCCGCCTGTCGAGCTGGCACGTGCTCGCGGCCCTCGAGCCAGGCCTCGAGCTTCCCCGGGCCGCCCGAACCCCGCTTCGCCGGCTCGGCCGGGCCCTGGCCGAGCCGCCGTTTCCGCTGCGAGGCCGCGTCAGCCTGGCGGGCCTGGCCGTCTGGTTGGCGCCGCTCCCGGCAGGCCTACGGCGCCGGACGGCCGAGCGATTCGGAGTCCGCGGAGAGGCCGTCCGGCGGCTGGTGGACTACGCGACCGCCCAGGAGCGCTGGCTCCGCCGGCTCGCTCGGGTCCGGGGCCGAGGCGCCACCGATGCGCTGCTCGGCAGCGTTCCCGACGAGGAGCTCCTGGCGCTCTACGCGGCCGCCGCGCCGTCCGTGGCGCGGCGCATCGCACGCTGGGCGGGAGAGGATCGCCGTCGGCGGCTGCCGGTGGACGGGAGCGACCTGGTCGCCGCCGGGCTCTCCGGGCCGGCGGTCGGCCGCGCGCTCGCCAGGGTTCGCACGGCCTATCTCGACGGCGAACTCCGGACCCGCGAGGAAGCGCTCGCCCTGGCGGCGGAGCTGGCCCGGCGCGACCGCGCCCGCCGGAAGCGCTCACCACGGGCCTCCAAGGGCAAGCCTGCCGGCCCCGGGGCGGCCAGGAAGGGCTAGCCCAAGAGCCGCGAC
>Ga0114931_10006431_pt1 | contig 14452 bp, 18 predicted proteins | sample 2SBtaG_FD_89579 | JGI IMG/M metagenome (GOLD analysis project Ga0114931, IMG submission 89579) | Deep subsurface microbial communities from Kolumbo volcano to uncover new lineages of life (NeLLi) - 2SBTROV14_V59a metaG | ecosystem: Environmental > Aquatic > Marine > Volcanic | place: Kolumbo...
AGTGTTTTTCCTACATCTTTAACAAAATATCCTACTATCAAACTTACTCTAGCGAAATTCTTAGCAAAACTAAGTAAAGGGCTGTTATTAAAAGCTTCCATTAAAGCCTTATCTACTTTTGATACCCCACTTTCTTTATCAAAATTAGCTATAAGTTGATATACTAATTGTATGAACTGTCCAGTTCTTTTTAGAGTTTTTATTACTCCTTCAGTCCCTTCCCTAAAGGAAGCAAAAACTGCAGTAGCAGCTATAATAGTAGTTATTAATTTAGGTAAACCAAAACCTATATCTGAAAGGGCTATAGTAGCTATTCTCAAAGTACCTAGTACTCCTACTAATCCTGCTATAGCTCCTGTAGCTAAAATTACTACTTTAGCTATTCTCATAAAATGTTTATTATTTTTAGTCAGATATTTAATATTATCTGCAAATTTATTTCCTAATTCTGTGATCTTAGTCAAGAATGGAGTTAATGCTTTACCTAAGAAACTACCTATTCGTACTCTTAAAGTTTGTAACATTTCTCCAAAATCAGTTAAGACGTCATTAAGATTTCTAAATCCAAACATTTGGCCTTTAGTTTTTCTTGCTAGGAGTTCCATACCTAACTTAAGTAAATACTGAGATTTTACTGCTCCAGACATTCCACCTTTGATTTGTCCTAATCTTCCTATATAAGCTTTATACATAGGATCACTAATTTTAAGTAAATCAAGATTTTTAAGTTGTTCTGCATTTCCAGTTTTTAGAAATTCAGTGAACTTCTTTAAGCCTTCACCAGATTTAAGTCCTGCTCTTCTTGCTGCTGCTGCAGACATAGCTAATATTTTTGCAGTATCTCTACTATTTTTAGATATACCTAAATTACCTAACTGAATACCGGCTTTCATAGCTTCAAAACGATTTATTCCCGTATCAGTAAAGGATCTTATGTTCTGCATTAAAGTGCCGCCAGGTCCTAGTACTCTTTCATATTGTTGTTCTATTAAACCTAAATCTCCGGCCTGTCTCATAGCATTGCCAACACCTTGAAAAGCCTTGATAAACATTCCGGCAAATGCGGCAGTAGTAAATAAAGCTCTATTAAATTTCATAACATTTTTGCTAGAATCTTTAATAGAACGGTCAGTTCTCCTAACCTGCTTTTCTAGACCTCGCAATTTTTTTGTAGCTCCAGCATTTTGTACTTGAACTATAATTTTTAAAGTACGTTGATTAGCCATTATTTACCTTTTATTATGTTGTTCTGCTAAATAATCTTTATAAGCTTGTTTAAGTTGTTTTCTATAGGACCATTTTAAACCATTTACTTCGCTAGGAGGCCATTTCCAGGCTAAAGCGAAAAATGAATAATCTTCCAGGAGATCACGATCATGGCTTATGAACGTGTATTCTTGGACCCCCTGGTATGGAAGAAAAAATCAGGAGACCATAAATTAAGTTCTGTTTTGAATTCTTTTTTACAACTATTACAATCCATTTCTATATCAGTATCAATAAAACCTTCTAACTTCATATCTTCTAATTTATCTTGTAAATGATAGATATCCATCATTGGTAGATCTTCAATATCTTGAGTAGTAATATCTTCTTTACCATCAATATTAGCTATATTTAAAGCTATAATAGAAGTAATAAGTTTATCTTGATTATCTTTAGCTATTTTTAAACTATCAAACATATCTTGTAAATAAAGAGGTTTTACTAAAACAGTTTACCACTTTTTGGTAATTTAATAGTCCTTCTATTAGGGTCCATCATTTGTTTTAGTGTTATAGATTCTACTTTTAATTTATCTAGATCTAATCTCTGATTCTTATTAATATGTCCACAATGTTCACATACAGCTTCAAAATAATATCTAGATCCAAAAGTATTTTCTCTAATTTTGATAATAATTGTTTCAAGATCTCCAGCAGGTAATTTCCATACTAACTCTTTAAGATTTCCTTTCCACTGTAAACCTTCCTTTGTTTCCAGGGACACAATCATGTCACTTATTATTTTAGGTATGTGGCCAATATTACTTTCAAGTAATTCTCTATCAGCCAGATAGTTTTGTTGTTTTCCAGTCAATTCACTAATAACAATGTAGTTAAAATGATCTTGACCATCCAGCAAACCATTTGGTAGCTTTACTCTCATTTAATTTCTCCTCTTTATTATTTAAAATAACCTTCTTATACCTCTTTTAGCAATATCTCTAATATCAAAAGGATTACTATCATTAGTTTTAGCGATAACTTGAAAACTTTCATAAGCTAAGGTTATACTTTCCATACTTAATATATCATCACTATCAGAAGCAAAATCTGAAGCAGGTGTAAAACTTATTGGAAAGGCTTTATATAATATATATTGTTTTACTACTTCACCTTTTCTATTTAAGTGATTAATAACAACATCTCTTCTATATTCTAGAGGAATTTTTTCTCCTGTTGTTATATTAGTTGCTCCTTTAGAAATTTCTAGATCTCCTCCAAAACCTCCTAAAAGAGATCCTCCTAAATTAAGTTCTTTTTGGAGGGATTTAACGGCAGAATTAGTAAAACTATCAGCTTTAATTGTATCGTCAGTAGTAAATTTTTCTGCTCTACCTCTATGTAATTCCATAGCTTGAGAAGCCCATTTCATAAAACTATCATCAGTAGTTACTCCTCTGCTTAATACTACAGGTTTGTATTCTACAGAATCTATTATTTGTTTAGGGAAATAATGTTCTCCCCCTTGAGCATACTTCTTAGTATTATAGGTAATATTAGGTACTGCACAAGAAGAAAATCCAAGCTTAGTAAAGCCTTCTATATCTACTGTCCACCTAAATTTATCTAACGGGTCTTTAGAACTTGGACGTGCGATAACTTACCTCCCTGTTAATAAAAATATATCCACCAGTAGACTTTGTTTTACCTTGCAAGCAATCTTGAATTTTTCTTCTGTTTAATCCTAAGTCTTTAGCGCAATGTGTTCGTACTAACCATTTACCGATAAATTCCATAGTATCTTTTCTATACACATAAAAAGGTTCTTTTCCATGGCCTCTAGCTAGTTTTTCTCCGAAAGCCTTTGTGTAATTTCTTTGTTTTGCTCTGTGTGATAATAATTTTTTTGTTTTTTGAGAAAATTTTCTACCAGTATTTTTTAAACTTATTAGCTTTTTAGTTTCTTTTGAATGTCTAAATCCTAAAGCCCCTTCTCCACCTAAAGTAGAATTATAGCCTTTTGGAAATAGAGTTTTTTCTTTATTAATATAAATTCTCTCTTTTTTGGCAGCTTCCTTATAAGAATCACACTTTTCAATAATTTCCCATATAAAAGAATCTTTATATTTTCGCAAAGCTGAATAAAAAGGTGTATTATATTTTTTACATTTACTATGGTGTTCTGATATTCTAGTACTTAATTTTCTAGAAGTTATACCAATATAACTTTTTTTAGATGGGCTAGTGGCCCTATAAACATAAACCATAAAATTCCTTATGAGAGTTGGTCAATTAATGAGCCAGCAGCAGCTACTAACAAACCTTTTCCTAGTTCTCTTGCTAATCCGTCCGGTCCACCTTCTAATTCGATGAAGTTTTCATAAGTTAGAGTTAGTTCCTCTACTAGTTTACTTTCATCTGCCGCATCTAAACTATTACCTGGAGTGTAACTAGTCGGCCAAGCATTAAATAGATACCAAGCTTTAAGTGATTTTCCTTCTCTATCTAACACTTCAATTATGACATCTTTTCTAAAAGTATCACTTTGAGCAGGCACTAGATTCTGGTCTCTAGAAAATTCATTTGCTACATTTAATAAAGCTACTTCTTCATTTACTAATCTATACCAATCATATAAATCTCTATTAGCTGTAACACCTCTACTAAGAGTAATATCATTATAAGTAACTAATCCAGGAACTTTAATTGATCTAAGATTATCAATATTTTCACGATATGTTATAGCTTTTACATCTGCTTTAGGTAATGGGGCTATTTTGTTAAATCCTGCCCTAGTAATAATAGCTAAGTTATTAGCTACTGTTCCACCTGGAGCCAAATTTGCTAAAGTAGTAACTGCAGCATCTACACTTAAATCTAGTGCTATAACAGTTATTCTAAATCTAAATTTTTCAATTGGATCAGATGTGGAAGATCTAGCCATTTAACTCTCCTAAATATACAAGGAGGCTTACGCCTCCCCGTAATAAATTCATTAACTTACTTCTGGACTAACGCTAGCCTCATCAGTACTTTCAGGAACCTCTTCTTTAAAATCTTCATAAGCTAAAGTAAATTGTTCTATTGACTTATCACCATCTTCTGAAGCATCAAGGTCAGAACCTGGAACAAAGTTGGTTGGGAAAGCATTATAAAGAGTCCATTGTCGAACTACTTCACCTTCTCTTCCTAGTTGTTGAATAGTAACATCTTTTTTATAATCGTTAGCGGCAGCGTTTGCAGAACGAGCAATTAGATCATTTCTAGCAACATGTCCTGCAGTAGGCTTATGAACAGCACTCATCCACTTATAGAATTCTCTACCAGCATCAGAAGCATCATAACCTACTAATCCACGGCCCATAACAACATCTTCCATAGAACTCAAACCTGGAGCTTTTTGGTTAATATCAGGGTCAATACCTTCACGATATGTAATAACATTTGTAGATCTCTTTGGCATTTGTATATCATGAAAACCTGCTCTTTGCATAGCAGTTTTTTCACTATTACCACTATTAGTCCAGGTAATTAAAAACCTAAACTTCTCCAAAGGATCTGCTAAAGCACTTCTAGCCATTTTTTAACTCCTTATGATTGTAGTGGAAATTCCAAAGAAATTTCGATAAATCGTACAGCCTTATTAGGTCGTACAAGTACTCGAACTTTCAACAAACCTGAATCCAATTCTGCTTGAGTAGGTGCTACTCGTAATACTCTAAACTGAGAAGCTTCGGGAAGTCCTGCAGGAAAAAGATAAGAATTATTACGCAAGAAGGAAAGGATTGCTCTTTCAACTTCACTCTGAGTTTGAGGTGAAAAGTTTTCCCAAAGGAAAGCTCTAAGTCCTGGCTCTACTGAAGCCTTGATAAACTGAAGTGAACGCATTACTTGAATAAGTTGTTCATCAGCAGTATAAATAGGACTTGTACCTGAATCAGCAGTATAACCTCCAAAGATAACATTACCAGCACCTGGAAAAGAGGTAAGTCTGTTAATGAAATTTAATCTTAGAGGTTCCCCATCTAATCTCTCAGATAGAGCTAAACCTAATCCAAGAATACCAGAAATACCGGCATACTGAATACCTGCAGGAGCATGTGATACTCCTCCAATAGAAGTATTGGCTGCAATACGAGCCATAACTCCAGCTACATGACCTATATTATCAACATTGATAACATCACCAGGACTAGCAGCCGAGGAGCGATCAGTAACAATTAATTGGTTAAAAAACCAAGCAGCAGTACGAGAGGCATTATTTACTATTTCTTCTTTATAGCTAACAGCAGAAGGCATTTTAATTAAAACGTCATCTCCTGCAGAAAAAGAACCAGAAGGGTCCGTAGCTATAGTAATTTCATCGTTAGTGTCATTAACTACAGTAACTACAACTCTAAAACTATCTGAAGCATCTGTAAGAATCATTCCAGCAGTAACTGCTGAAAGATCTGCAGATCCTCCTGCTACAACATACTCTACAGTAATAACGTAGGGACCTGCTCCAGCAACAGACTTAAATTTAGTAGTATGAATAGTAGTTTCTGAGTTAGCACGGTTGATCTCTGCTGGCATACCCAACAAAGAAAATGAAGTCGTCAAGGTCGATCCAAACAATGCTCTGATTGTTTCTGTATAATCAATTAGTGCTGGTTGAACTGTCCAAGCTGTCTCAAGCGGTAGTACAGGGATTGTAACTAATCCCAGGTCGTCTTGAGCGTCTAGAGCCCGGAGTCCACTAGAATCTGCAGCACTACCGATCCAATCAGTAGCAGTTGGAGCTGAACCTACATTGACAATAATGGCTACTGCACCTGTACCAGCGTTATCATAATAACCTTGTACGGCATAGTAAGCTTCATTATTTACTTCATCTGGAGTCCCAAAGGCATCCTCAAAAGCACCTAAATCAGTAACTCTCGTTGGTACGTTCACCGGAGCACCTACTTTACTTGTACTGATTAAAAATGCAGTAACTGAAGTAGCGGCACCAGGAACTTGTACGGTTCCGAGAGGTACATCAAACACCTGGACTCGTTCTGGTCCAATATTAGTGTTTAAAGCCATGTGATTTCTCCCTTAATAATTTAACAATTTTCGTCATAAACGAAATTAGTTTCTGTATTTCCGTCTTCTGGCGCATCTTCCATTGCTGGCCTAGCATCAGTAATAGTAGTAAATTTCTTACCTTCACCCTGACGATCAATCCATATTTGAACCCAAAAAATGAATTCATGTACCCAATACTGGGCTCCTTCAACATCTTTGGTCTGGTGATCTTCTAAATGAAACATATAGAGTCTAAACTCTGCATTAGTAACTGCTTTAGTACAATTACTAATTAAATATGTATCAGGGATTATATCTGCTACTTCTATCTCTGTAGAAGACGGTTTTCCTATAATAGTGGTTTCAAAAGGTCTCTCAAATCCTTCTCCATCTGATCTCTTACTGGGAGATATATCGTCAAAGATGAATACGGGTTCACCTACCTTCATTTCTGAAGCATCCTTTTCAGTCACCTTAAATATGGTGCTGCCACCTGAAGGGATGTCCTAGGTTAATAAGCCTTCTGCCGAAAGGGCTGTTCTCCGAATTGTAGGTAGAGCAGTTCTGGGAGGGTTAAACTCCTCCCACATTCTATTCAAAACCATTGTATGATCGTCTTTCTCTTTAGAATCAATTCTAATGAGATAATATGCGTCAAGAGGAACTTCTGGGTCCACTCCGACAACTGTGGAAGTTTTATTACCTCCTGAGAGGGCCGTAACCGGCTTTGTAGGGTCCATTATTAGATACCTTACATTGGTTAGGTCCGTTGAGGTAAAAACGTTTCCTGAGCGTGTTATGGAGCCTCCAGAGGTTGTATCTGGACTAATAGTGCCATCAATGGTGAATTGTCCCAGATTGGGATCAACAGTGACCACATTAAAGGTATTGGCGCTATTATCAGTAAATATATCTGCTATTGCTACAGTATTTAAATCTACTGGATTAGTAAAACTAATAGTTCTAGTAGTTGTACTAAAAGTAAAAGCAGGCATATTTTGTACTATATCATTTGTCACTATAATTTCATGATTACCTAGTGCATCTTTTATTATTGTCCCTACTATGTACGTGCCTTTATTATTGCCCGTTAGTATTCTTAGTAAATGTCCAGGTTGTACCTTTGCAATCTGAAAAATACCAGTTTTAAGAGTATTTCCTACTGTATCAATAGTAGCATCTGAACCACTTATAATTATTTCAAAAGCTCCAGGACTGAAAACCTGAGGAACTGGGCATAATTTTCCATATTGAGGAGTAACTCTACCTGTAGTTCTATCTTCTTTAGTTCTTAGGAGTCTTATGAAAAAATGAGGATATGTTACTACTCCAGCGTCTGCGCTAGAATCGTAAAAATTAGGTTCTATTGGTCTCTGGATTACGTCTCCAGTAAAGGGGTCAAAAGTCTCTTTAAATACGACTTTATCTACAGTTCGAGGCTCATGGTAAGATATTCTTCTTACTTCTCTACCTATAGCCTCTTCTACGTCTAAAAAGATTTTTCTACTCATTTAGATCCCCTAAATTTTTAAAGCTTCTTCGATTGCTTTAGATAAAGATTCATAACTTCCTTCTCTAGCATCGACTAACCACATAACTAACTCTCTATTTATTAAAGACATAAAATTTTGAAAGCCTTCTCCATCTTCATTAAAAGTACTTATAACTGAATAAATAACTAAATTTTTACTTTTTCTTTTTTTAATCTTCATATTTCTAATAAGATTAATAGTATTTACTAAGGCTTCATCATCTTCTGCTAAATTAGTTCCCTTTTTTATTTCCTGTATTCTATCTACTATAGGTTCAAATTTAGCGCCTTGTTTAGCTAGAAATCCTTGAGCTTCTCCGAATTTACCTTCTTCTATCATATCTATAACTGGGTCTAATGGAGTTGCTTTAGCCATTAGCCGTTTTACTCCATCTTGAAATATCCTAGTATTAATATACTTTTGATTGCCTGCTTTTCGGGCATTTTTTCTTAAGGACAATTTCCATCTATAAAAAGCTTTCTTTGATATAGGATGATCTATATGTTTAGTAGAGCACTCAATTTTTACAGAATCTCTTAGTTCTTGCTCGGCATCTTCAGGAAGTATAAACATTCTTCCTTGATTATCTACATAAATGCCTTTTGATAATCTATCTATCATTTCAGATATAAATTCTTCATAACTAGTAGAATCATATAAATTTGAAGAAATACCTACGTGATTATCTTTAGAAATAGGAATAATATTAGAACTATCACTTCTTTGGTAAGTAATGCCATCTCTAGCATTTTTAAACTTAGTTAGTTCTAGATCTTCTCCAAAAACCATTCGTGTTATATCTGCTTTAGATTTTGGTACTGTTTTAAGTTCCTCTGGTAATTTTTTCTTTTGATCAGCATTGAAACCTCTTCTCCGATCATTAATTGTAGTTCGTACTTTCTTTCTCAGATTCTCTAAACCTTTACCAACTTCTTTATCTATTCCCTCAAATATAGCCTCTTCTAATCTTTTATTAATTTTCCTTATCTCTTTAGCTACAATTTCAGCATTTGAATGAACTACTGTTTTAGCCATATTAACCTCGTCCTACAGGCACTCCTTGGAATACTCCTTCTCTCTTCTCTTGAGCTAAGATTCTTTCCCATTCTGCTCTCCAGGTATCTAAATTAAACTGACTAACAGAACTTCCATCTTCTCCCCTACCTGCTAATAGCACACTCCAAATAGTATAATATATAGCGAATAGTCTATAGTTCTCACTCATACCTCGCCCTTTACTGAGATTTAGTTCTTCTCTAAGTCTAGTAGTGGCATTTTGTAAGTGTTCTTCTATTAACTGATTTCTACTGTCTAAATCTTTTCTAAAACTTTCTGGTAAATAAGAATCTATATTAAATTTATATTTACGTACATCATCTACAGTAGCATAAGATGGTTCTTTAGTACCTACGCTGCCAGCAGTGCTAGTAACAGTAAAGAATTCATCTCCAAAGTGTATATTAATAGTTCCAAGTATTCCGCCGTAACTAATTATATAGTTATCTAAAGGTACTTGACCTACTGGTATATCCCATTCAAACTTATACTCAAAATCTTGTCCAGTAACTAATACTCCATCTAATACTGCTATTTGTTCTGGTGCCGGTGCAATTCCATCCTGTAAAAACTTAGGCTTAATAATAACAGCTTGAGGTACAGTTCCTGTATCGACTCTTGTAGGAGCGCCTTCATTCATAAAAATTGTTTTAAAGAGAGCAGTAGTACCTTTTATGAACACATATCCGTCTTTTGGTTCTGTTCTAGTACCTGCAGTAGAACTAATTACTCTAGCCATTTTATTACCGCATTATAAGTTTCATAATATAAGCTGCAATAAACCCTAATACTCCAGAGATTACTCCTACCTTTATTATTACTGTATTTTGTGCTTTCTCTAAAACTGTTACTCTCTCATTTAAAGCTTCATACTCTTCTTTAGTAGGTTGTCCTTTAAGTTCATCTCGGATCTCTTGAAGAAGAGTTCTAATAAATCCTAAAGTAGTTTCAAGGCTAGTGAGTCTTTCTCGTATTTTTATTTCTTCTTCATTTGCCCCAGCCATTTTCTACTCTTCCTTTTTTTCTTTATTAATACTGCTAAAACAATCTTCAGCTTATTTGCTAAGTTCCTGTATTTTAGCTAAAGTTAATTCTAATTTCTCTCTTGTTTTTTGTTTAGGTTTATGACGCTTATTAGAGTCTCGTTTTTTCTTTGCCAACATATTAACCTCATTTACTGAACCAAGAGGATTTAGATTTTTCTTCTACAGGTTTTTCCAAAGATTTTTGGCACTCTTTTACCTTAGAAGTAATATCTTTACATTCTCTTAGTATTTCTCGTGATTCGTTTTTTGTATTGGTCTCTAACCGTAACAATCTATCTTCTATATCATTAATCCTTTTGAAAAAATTACCAATAGACTCATTCTGCTCTTTTACTAAACTTCTAATCTCATCTACTCCATCTATAAAAGTATTTAAAACTGTTTGTAATTTGTCAATTTTCTGATCAGTTTGATTTACTTTATCTCCATATTGAGGATTAGTTTTTTTCTTCGGATTAATAGCTCTACCTATTTTACTTGTGGACATTTATCTCTCCTCTTTTAACCAATCTGAACACATTTTTGCTGGAGTAGTCATAGAGTATTTATTGTAACCACTCAGTCTTCCGGCGTACTCTGTGCAGAAATACTTATTTTTTACTTCCCAAGCATTTTTTTTAGGAAATCTAGTCTTAAATAAAAAATATTTAAGAAAACACCAAGAGAAATATAAAATACCTAGCCAATCATATCCTTTTCCATATAAAGCTTCAAAAACTTCAGATATCTCTTTTGTAGGTCTAATCTTTTTACCTGGTATCTTATAACATTCTTAATTTATCTTTTTCCAATAAGAATAAGGAACTGCTCGTACTCCTGTAGTTAGGGTAGATTCCATTACTAGATGCTCATCTAATAGAATAGCTACATGTGAAGGTACTTTTTCTAAGTCCTTTATAAGCAATCCACTGGCCCAAGAGATTATTTTTGAACCTATTTTTTTATTCCTACTAAATAAATAATCTACTTTCATTAGACTTTAACCTCATGTAATAGATAATTTATATATATATTTTTTGCAGATTGAGAATAATATGTAATACTTATATTCATATTAATATATAAGTCAGCATCATAATGAGATTCTTTTTTATAAAAATCTTTAGCAATATTTGTATCAAATCCAAATTGATTTAATATATCATTTGGAATAGTACTATAAGTTCCTGAAGGATCATCTAAAATAAATAAGTCTACTTTATCTCCTAATTCTCCATTAATAATTTCTACTCCTGTTATCTTGCAAGTAGGATAAGGTATACTAAAATCTAAAGTATTAGCTCCAGCAACTAATGTGAATTCTTTACCTTGAGTTCTTGCATATAATTTTTTTCCGTCAGGTAAAGTTTTTGATGAAAACGGAGGTTGGCTAGTTACAATAATATCCTTATCTTCAAAATTATTAACTAAAGCAGAATTTATTTCTAAATCAAAATTTGGGCCGTTTAATTCTATCTTAGCTTCATCTAAACTTAGTATAGAATATCCAAGTTTTAGTAATTGAAGAGGAATTACATTTTCTTTGAAAGATAACATAAGATATTTGCCATCAGTAGATCTATTTGTTTTATAGGGATTCTTAACCAAAGATTTAGAAAGTATATCTTCAGTAAGATCTGATATTAATACTTTAAAATATACTTTTTTCATTATCCTGGTACCGCTCCTTCTATATCTCCGGCAGTCATATTGGTCATGGTGCCTGTTATTAAACTTTCTACATCTTCTAATATAGGAAACACATCATTAGATCCATCTCCCATTCTACACCAATAATTTAAACTAACTGTTATAGGACTTAATCCTTGATTTTGTAAATCAATAGGTATTCCAGAATTATAAATAGTAGTTATATCTCCTGCTGAAAGTTCTACATCCCATATACTAACTTCATCTATATTACCTGGTCCTGTATTATTTCCTCCTCCAGAACGAGATGCTATAGCCATATTATTAGTATTAGAAGTATCTGTACTTAGAGTATCATTTTGTATTTGAAGTGTACTTTCAGCAACTCCATCTAAATACAAATTAACTCCAGAAGCTAGACCACTTCCATCATAAGTAGCCGTAACCATGTGCCAAGCACCATCATTTAACCTAGTTCCAAATTTAGTTCCACTACTAAAAGATCTTACTCTTATACGATCTCCTGTTCCTCCAGTTCCACGTAATTCTAAAGTTAATCTCTTTGCCTTTAAATAAAATCTCCAACCAACATTTGAAGCTTGTTTTTCTAAATAAGTAACACTACTTGTGGTATTTGATATTTTTATCCAGAAATTCCAACTAGCTGATTCAGATCTGAAATCAAAATCAATAGCAGCATTATGAGATACATCTACAAAATCATTAGCTCCATCAAATTGTACACTAAGAGAATTAGCAAAGGGGGCTGAACCAAATAGAGAAACTCTATTATCCCATATTTTATCATAAGTATTCACATCATCAGCAAATTGAGTTATAGTTTCTGTACCAGATACTATAGTTCTAGTAATTTGCCATACAGGAGCACTAGTAAGGGCATTTAAATCATAAGTCTTACCTATAAAAGTAGTACTAGAATTAGGTTTATCTATTCTTAAGTAGAAGGTTGGGTCCTCTCCCTTTTTAACAGTAAGAAGAGTATCTGATCCTATAGTAGTAGAAGCTATTATAGATGCGCCATTACCTAATTGAGTCTGAACTGGATTACTGATAGGATTATTTACAGTAACATCACCAATATCATTACCACTAACTAATTTAGAATTAATAGAAGTTAATGTTGTATTAGTATCATTATCTCTAGTTTGTAATTCTCTATTAGTATTTACTTCTGCATATTTTCCTGTAATAGAATCATTAATAGCTATATTATCGCCATCTGCAGCATCTACTTCTACATTTGTATTAACAGATCCATCAGAATTAATTTCTAATTGATTTCCGTCATCATCTTTTATATTTACTGTAGATCCATCTAAGTCTACTTTAACTTCTACATCTCTAAATTCTACATTATCTACTACTGCTGTAGTGGTAGTTTGTAATCTATTTACTAATTCTGCTTCAGAAGCTAACCATCCAATTCCTAAAGATATAGTAGTTGGGGGAGTAGTTAAATCAGGGTTAATATAAATATCAAAAGTCTTAGTTGTATTATTTATACTATTAGGGTCAATAAAATAACTATTATTATTATCATCTGTAAAAATAAGAGTACCTGTATGTTTTGCTACTTTAGAAGAAAAATTTAATAGAGGACTTAAATCTACTCCTGCATTAATAGTTACTATAGGAGAAGAATAAGTTATAGTTGTACTATCACTCACTAATACTGAACCAGGTTCTAAGGTAGCCAATGCGTCTACTGGCAGTCCATTTTTACCTACTATAGTTGTACCTTGATGTACTTTTCTAGCAGGAACTGTATTTTTAGGAAACTTGGTTCGTTGTGCGCTCATTAAATTACTCCAAATAACTTAAGTGCTATTAATATATTTACTCCGAGATTAATTAATAATAGAATTCTAACTTTATTATCAGATTTAGATCTTTTCTTTTTAAGGGCTGGCCCAGCTATAATTCTAGCTCTAGCCATTAGAATACCCCTTGTTTTTTAAGTTTTTCCAACTTAGTATACAAAGATTTTCTAAACTTTTTTCTTTCACCTTTAGTCATAGCTCTAGGTACATTAATTCCCACTTCTTCTAGTTTAGGGTCTTGTAAAGTATGAGTTTTACAATATCCACTTGGACTAGCTTCATAGGCATCAAATTTACATAAAGTTCCATTACGGGTTTCAAAGCGACATTTAGTAACTTGAGGGATTTCAGATTTAATTTCTTCAATCTTCTCAACGTCCTCTGACTGCTGAGCCTCTTTTAGCTTTTCTTCGGCTTCTTCTTGAGCTTGCAGAGCTTCTTTTAATTCTTCTCTACGCTTTTGATCTTCAGCTTCTATTTTAGCTTGTTCTGCTAATTTTGCCGCTTGTCGCTCTTCTTCAAGGGCTAGTAAGTACTTACTGTATACTTCTCTTCCGTAAATTAATTGAATATCTTTTGATCTTGTAATAAATGGTAACTTGCTTAGAAAAGTTAAAGGTTGTTCTACCGCATTTTTAAATACGGGCATTCGTTTTAAATTTCTATGTGTTTTACTATCTTTTTGTACTACTCCAAAACTATGTCTAAAAGTTACTCCATGAATTTTACCATTAATTCCTGGTACATAATGTTTAATAACTATATATTTAATATCTTTTTCTAAAGATTTTGTTGTCCATACAGACATATATACTCCTTCCGGCTCTTCCGGTTTGAGAAAATAAGGGGGAAGACTTACCTCCTCCCCCTAATAAATTAAGCACCTAGGCCAAGAACTTTATCCATTCGAGCAAGACTCAAACGATTATAAAGATCGAACCCGCAATACCATTTCATTCTATACTGATATGCATTTTCGTTTTCACGAGGTCCAACATATTCAAGTTTTAGTCCAGCATTATTACTAGAAGTAAAACCTACAATACCTTTTAGTTCTCCGAAAGCTCCAGCATAAATTGTAGAACCGTCAGCTC